>MDTB01233943.1_pt1 | contig 81234 bp, 76 predicted proteins | sample 811161 | NCBI WGS metagenome assembly MDTB01 (sample SAMN05326650, study PRJNA326480) | marine metagenome | isolation source: seawater | place: Mediterranean Sea | collected 2009 | reverse complement strand
CGGTTCGAGTCCGCTTGGCTCCATCAAGGTTTTAGCTAGTTATACCAATTAGTTTGGTCAATTTATCATAACAAAACGATAGGTTTTGACATAAAAGGTAAATTACTTGAATAAAAACTTTATACAAATTAAAATGCAAAGGCAAGGAAATTAGAGAATTTCGTCAAAGAAATAATTTAAATATTGGTACTATATTTATAGATATTTAGAAAGATTTTTTAAGGAAAATAAAAATTTATATTTAATTTGTTTAAACAAAAAAGGTTTAAATTATTATGTAATATAGTATTTATTTTTCTATCAGATGTTAGACATAATTATGTATCACTATGTTAGAGATAACGAAAATTATAATTATGATTGTTATGCAAGACGTAAATGCGAGTTTGAAGCGCAAATAAATTACTTTAGAAAATCTTCAGAAATTGTTGATCCTGGAGATTTAGATAAGATAAAATATTATTTGTGCAATAGAAAAAAGAATGCATATCTTTTAACTTTTGATGATGGTTATAAAGATCATCTATACTGTTCCGAATTTTTAAATAACCTGAATTTAAAAGCGGTTTTTTTCCCTCCAATAAGTGCTATTGAGGGGAATTTATTAGATGTAAATTTAATACATATCTTATTGGGATTGCGAAAATTTAGTAAGAAAGAACTTCTTAATGAAATAATTGTTTTATGCCAAAATAGTGATATAAAAATTGATCTAGAAGGAGAAAAAGTTTATATTGATGAATATATTAATAAATTTAAGAATGACTCTATTTTTGATAATAAAATTAATCAAATAATTAAAAAAATATTACAAAGAGATATAATTAATCAACCTAAAAGAACAGATATTTGTCGAAGAATATTTAATAAATTTAATGATGGAGATTTAAAAAAATATGCATTTAATTTATATTTGAACAAAGAGGAAATGATTAAAATGAAAAAATTAGGAATGTATTTTGGCAGTCATGGATTAAATCATTTATGGTTAGAAAAACTAGAAATTAATGAGCAATATAAAGAAATTAAAGAGAGTTTTGAATATTTAAAAAAAATTAGTTTAATTTCTTGCAATGATCCATTAATTATGTGTTTCCCATTTGGAAGTTATAATCAGGAGACAATTTCAATACTTAAAAAATTAAATGTTAATTATTCTCTTACTACAAAAAATGGATCAGCATCAATAAATAGTAAAAATAGTATTTATGAATTAAAAAGATGGGATACAAATCATTTTTGGAATGATGAATTTAGAAAACCTGGAAAAGATTTATAAATTATTTGTTTTTTACACTTTTTTCTACATTATTTACAAATTTTCTTATAAATTCATCATTTTCAAATGTCTTTACTTTAATAAATGAATTTGTCTGCCTAGTATTCAATCTAGGTAATCTTTCAATTTCTATTTTTAAATTTTTATATTTTTTCTCCAGAAAATAACAGGCATATTCACCAAGCTTCTTAGAACTATAATATTCAAACTGATCAGGTGATTTTTCAGAAACTGCTACTGAGGAGGGATATCCTACAATTAAATTTTCTGAACATTTTTGTGAATTTAACATTTTTTCAATAAAATCTAAGAATTTATAAACATAAATATTCAAAAAATCATTCATATCCTCATTTGAAATTTTATTCAATCTTCTTCTGAAAATTCTTGGTGAGGCAAAATAATAAATTGATTTTATTTTAATATTTAAATTACATATGAATTTCTTAATTGATTCTTCATCAGTTATATCAAGTTGATAATATTTAAGATTTGATTGATTAAATAATTCTATATTTTCTTTAAAATAATCTTTATTATTTTGTCTTGAAGTTAAAAGAACCTCGCCACTATTTTCTAAAACTATTTTTGCTGCTGTTTTACCTAAACCAGAACCTCCAACAACTAAAGCAATACTATTTGAAAAATCCTGACTTTTAACATCTACTTTTTTAAATTTTCTTTTTTGGCCCTCCTTGAAATAAGTTCTAACTTCACCATTTAAATTTAAACCATTAACTTTTATTCTCACAAAACCTAAAAGAGGATTAGTTTTAGTAACTTTATATGTTAAATGATTTTGATTAGGTTCTAAATATATATCCAAACCTTCGAATATTGATCGTAAACCTGGGCAATACATTCCAATTAATCTTGATATTGATAACAAGCCCTTTATTCCAAGAATGCCAATATATTTTGTAGAAACTGGATAAAATGATTCCAAATTTCTAAATTTATTTGCTGAAATATCAACAACCCCTTTTTCTTTATAAATTTCTGATAAAGAAAGTTCTCTTGGATATTTAAGAAATTTATTTTTTTCAATTCTACTTATTTTAGAAGGAAGACTTTTTTCACCATAAAATAATTCAAATTTTGCAACTAGATTTTTTCTTATAAAAATAGATAAAATTTTCTTTTTATTATCATTTTTAAACTTAAGGGATATTGATTCATTCAAATATACAGGATGCAGAAATCTAGCTTTAATTCTAATAATCTGACCTACATGAGGAATTGATTCTATTGCCCAAAGAAGAATTGAAACCCCATATATTACAATCTTTCCTGGATATTCTTTTTCAGCCCAACTTTCATCCAGATGAATAGGATTAAAATCTTGTGATAATTTTGAAAAGATTTCTTGATCCTTATAATTGAATGTTCTGTTCATAATGGACAATTTTTTAAGGTGTTTGGTCTATCTTGATCACAGTCTCCAGTTACTAAAAATTGTATTTTTTCAGTATATTTAATTGACCAATTAATAATATTATCTTCAAAAATAAATGGATCATAATAACCTGGTATAAGAAATTCCTTATTATTAGTAATATCAATAAAGCCAGCTTCTTTAAGTTCATCTGCCAAGCCATATGATTTAAATTCTATATACTCAGAATCTTTTAAAAGTTTCATTTGTAGATTAATTTTAAAATTAGATAATAAAGATTTATCTCCTATGAAATCGACAATTCTTACTAAACTCGATCCCTCATATATGATTCTTCTAGATATTAAGAATGAATAAGATGATTGATCTTTTAGCATCCAAATTTCATAAGAAAAAAAAGGATTATTCAAATATCTTTTATTAATATAATTAAATCCTTTGAACTGATTGTATTTTTTTGCTAATTTATTAATTTCAAATTTTAAATTATTTACATCTTCAGAAATATCTGTAATAAAAATATTATCCTGATCTATTTCTAAATTTTGCAAGTTTCTAATTTTTTTAATTTTTGCTATTTTATAATCCTCAATATAAGGATTTAGAGCTATAAAATTTTCTAAAATTCCTGTTTTATACCTAAAGGATTTATAGATTGGTATTGTGTCCAAATTGGCTCCAACAGTCCCAAAATTAGATTTTGGAAATAGTTTAGATAATTGTCTTAATAACCTTAATCCTTCAAGTTTATTATTAGATTTTTTTAATACCTTCCACATAGTGTACCAAACTATATTAGATATATCAGATATTTCAGAATCAAAATGATTAGTAGGAATAAAGCCTAATATTCCTATTAATTCTTTTTTATCATCATCAAAACTTAGTAGAAAATTATATTTTTCTTCTTTTTCATTTTTATATATATAATCAAACAATTTATTTGAGATTGTAAGAATATGTCCTTTAGACCAGTATTTATATATAAATTGCTGAATAATACTTTTATCTTTATATTCCGCAATTCTGATGTGACCCATTCTCTAAGATTTATATATCATCAATTATACTAATGTATTTAGGTATTTTAATATTAACATTTTTTGTATTCACTAAATAATGATTCCCTCCAATATTTTCTAAAAATGGACTATTAGAAAGGAAATTTATTATTGGCATATTTTTTTCAGTTTTTATAGCTTCAATTTCTATTTCATTTATATTATTAGATTTTGCCTCTTTATAAATTTGATATAACATAAGATCTTCTATTCCTCTACCTGCAGCCCTGCAACTTAAAACAAAATCTTCAATATATAATTTTTTATCTGTGAATTTATATCCTAATAATCCAATAATTCCTAAGTCACCAAATTTATCTTCAAGTCTTATTGTGTAAGCTTTATTTCCAGCAAATGAAATCCAAGATTCAAATTCTGGATTTGTCATTCTTCTAGTTTTTACATTAAATTGATTTGTCTTATTTAAAAGTTGAACATACCTCATTATATTTTTGCTTTTTATTTGACTAATTTTTACTTTAGTTTCCAATTCTTTAAGCCAAGTATCTTTATTATTTTTTTCCTTCTCAGAAAATCTATGTCTATTTTGTTGATAGGAGAGTGTGCGCATATTATCCTCATTTGTTCTTTCTATTAAGTGTAAAGAACTTAAACTTTCAAGGGATTGGCTATAATAATAAGGATATTTTGGAAGTTCGAGTATATTAATTTCTGGTAGATTAAATTTTATTGATTCTCGTTCTATAGGATTGTCATCTATAAAAAGAGCTGATTCAAGTCCTAATTTTAATTCTTCCATTATTGAAATAATATTTAAATATTTAGGTTCCCAATTAATTCTTTTTGCAACAATATGTTCACGTTTTAAAACCATATCAGGATGATTATCAAAAACATTCATTGCTATTTCTTCATAATTTTTGCTTGTTAATGCAATTAAAATTCCTTTTTTGTTCATCGAAACTAATGACTTTTGAAAATCAAGAAAACTCTCTCCAATAGCATCATGTCCTCCCAATCTAATACTAGAAATCTCATTCTCTCCAGCTTCTCCTCCCCAAATAGTATTATCTAGATCCAATAAAATTAATTTTATTTTTTGCTCCCCGGATAATGTTTTTAGGATATTTGTTATTTCTTTTACCACTACTTTAATAAAATTTAAAGTAAAAGGATTCTTCGTTAGATACCAATTTTTCATATCAAAAGGATTATTAGTATTAGAAATTAAAATTTGAGTATCTATAAGATAAATTCCGGGAATTTCTATAATTTTTTGAGCCAAAACTAAATTTAGTTTTGTAGCTATTAGGGAATCGCCATTACCTCCATAGCTAGTTAAAGGATTTTTTTTAAATTGTTTATTTGAAATAAAAGAAAAAACAATAGTTCGCTCGTAAAATTTTGAAATATTAATCAATTCATCAGCAAATTCATATATTTTTTTATCTAAATTTATAAAAATACTTTCTTCATTAATTTGTCCAGATTGAAGATATGTGTTTTTAAAAGACTCTAAGGAAAACCAAATAATACATGTTTCATTTCTCTTACTTGAAGGCTTTTTAAAATGTATTCTTTCAGGAATAAAACTATCAGATAAAGAATATATTTTATATTTGATAAATAACAGCTTTCTTAAAATATCTAAATTAAAATCTGTATAAAAGTTAATTTTATTTTTCATCCTTTAACAAATTTCTAATATCACTAATTTTAAAGTTTTTTACTAATCCATCCTCGCTAATTATCATTTCTGTAAAATCAACATTTTCTCCCGTTAATTCAGTATATTGATTTTCTAATTCCAAAAGAAAGGTAGCAGTTGAAAGTGAATCTAGAATACCCTCTGGGCCGATTAATATATCATCAAATGAAACCGCTATTTTCTTATCATCAGATAAAAAATCATTTATTTCTTCTAAAGAATTTTCTATTGCTTTTTGTAAATTTGACATTTGTCTTAATAAAATCATGAGGAATTCTTCTTAAGTTAGTCTGAGTTTATTAAATTTGATTCAGTTCCCGCTAAATTTTTTAACAAAATTCTAACTCACTTACTAGATAAGAATTCTTCTTAATTAAAGTTTGAAATTGCTTAATAAATAAAATATTTACACTAATACTATAAACCACTAACAACAATATAAATTTTTAATAGTTAAATATAAAGATAAATTTATGTTCTTATAAATATGGAAAAATAAATTTCCGAAAATTAATAGATAGCAGAATACCATATGAGAAACAGCTAAATAGCAATTTCGTATTTGTAAATCTTGATATTTATAACGAAACTCAAGTGGAGCCAAGGAGATTCGAACTCCTGACCCCCTGCATGGCATGCAGGGGGTCAGCGGTTCGAGTCCGCTTGGCTCCATCATTATTTTTGCTATTTATACCAGATAGTCTGGTTGATTTTCATAACAGAAAGACAGTATAAAATATTCTAAAATATTATTAATTATGACCTCTGTGCGAGCTACTCTGCGAGCTACTTTCACTTTAGTAATTCTAGAATTAAATTTGGAGTATATTATTAGTTGTCCAAAAAATAATCATTTAAATTATGCTGATAAACTTTAATGATTTATTTCTTCTATCAAGTAAGGTTAATGGAATTATTCATATAGGTGCTCACAATCTTGAAGAGTTGCCAGATTATTTGAAAGGAAATGTAAGAAGAATAATTTGGATTGAAGCTAATCCTGAAAAATATAATTTTATAGAAGAAAGATTAAAAAGATTCGAAAACATGACATTGGGAAAGTTTGCTGCAGGAAGAAAAAATGATTCCCATATTCTAAATCTTGCAAATAATGGACAGTCATCTTCTTTACTTGAATTTGGAACTCACAAAATGAGTTATCCGGATATAGATTATATTTCAAAAATTCAAGTTGAAACAAAACCTCTTGATGATTGGCTTGATGAAAATTTTAATAATAAAGATCAATATAATTTTATTAATATTGATATTCAAGGTTATGAGTTGGAAGCATTAAAAGGTATGCCAAATCAGTTAAAAATTGCGGAATATATATATTTAGAAGTTAATTTTGAGGAGGTTTATCTCGGTTGCTCGCAAATAAAAGATATTGATAAATTTTTATTGAAATTTGGGTTTATGAGGGTTGGTATTAGAAAGACTGATAAAGGATGGGGCGATGCAATTTACTCAAAAAATAATATTTTAATAGCAAAGTTATATTATCTTTTTTTACCATTAATAAGAGTAATAAAATTTCCTATTACTATCTCTAGATTTTTTATAAGAACATTTATGAAAAGATAATAATAAAGTGTTATTTAAAGTATTTTAAGCTCATTATCTCTGCGAGCTAGTCTGCGAGCTAATCAGCGAAAATAGACGCAAAACCCTTTCATAGCTTGATTAGTGATCTGCATGGCATACAGGGGGTCAGCGGTTAGAGTCCGCTTGGCTCCATTTTTAAAAAATTGAGTAAATAAATGGTGCGATAACTGAACCTTGAGTAAAAATAATAACTGTTCCCATGAGCACGATCGTGATAATCAAGGGCGCTAACCAATATTTCTTTCGGACTTTAAGAAAGTCCCACATGTCTTTAACAAGATCAAGAAATGCTTCCATGGTTCAAAAGATGCGAGTCAGGTCAGTTTGATGTTTTTGTCGATTTTCTTTGTAAGTCTTCTCTCCCTTTCTTCGTGTTCTTAACGGGTCATATCCTGTAAGACGCATGATGATTCCGATGGGGCTGGAAAGTTAGGTATTAATATTGAGAAATCAATTAAAGAACTTAATGTGAAAACAAGGAATTTTTATATATTTGATACTTGTAATAGGGGCCTTTGCTTATTGATAACTCTAAATTAATAGAGTTAAATTATCTTGATGAAAAAAATTATTTTCTAGATAATTCAGAAAATGATTTAATGCTAAGGGCTCGTTTGTTAAAGAATTATATTTGCGGATATTTTCCAATTGATTTTAATGCTCCTATAAAAAATGGTTCAACAAAAAATAGAAAGATAAAACTAAACATTAGAAGTATAATAAATTCGATAGAATTCAAAAGATTAAAAATTTTATATAGGAAAAGAGAAAAATTAGACTTTGAAAATTATCCTAAATTTTTTGGAAGGATAGCCAAAATCTCCCTATAGAAGAATAGATAATATAAAAATTGCTTCATTTAAAAAATACTCATAATTTAATTAATGCAGTTAAATTAATAAATAAATAAAAAATTCTATTTTAAAAACAAAGTTTCCTATCTGCAATTTCTTTAGCAAGTAACTTATGTCCTTTTCTATTGGGATGGTTAAAATCGATTTTATCTCCTAAGTTATAAACAAAATATTCTCCAACTTCTGATTCAGGAAAACTATTTCCTAAGTAATAAATATCATTTTTTGAAAACTCCTTAAATATCGAAATAAATAATTTTTGTGTATAAAAATTTATAAATTCATCTTCAAATTTAATACCAATATTGCGGTATTTATTTTTTGCTTTAGTTGAGACTTGCATTTCATAAGGCAGCATCAAAATGCATATATCCAAAAAATTATTTTTCTTATTAATTAATTTTGCAAAATTCATAGCAGCTTGCTCAATATCACGCGAGAATTTAACTGGTTCTAATTCAATTGCTCTAAAACCAGTAAAATTTAATCCAAATTGAGTGACAAGAAAGTTTTTTATTTTATATCTAAAAAAAGTATAAAGAACGCTATTGCCTCTTAATTTTTTATCAATGGGAAGGATGAACTTTTTTACTTCGCCTACGTAGTTTTTCGGAATAATTGATACTTCATTATTATTTGGCTCAGTATTATTATTAAGCAAATAAGCAAATTCAACTAGATCAGTAAGATTCAAAATGTATACAATTTTATCTACCTTAGTATTTTTTATTAGATCGATTAAAGACTTCTGGCTTTTTTCTTCTGATATAAATTCTTCTAATGCAGCCGAAAGATTTATATGTTCTATAGTTGGTTCGAAAATATCTAAATATTCAGTTATTCTGTATGGGAATCCTGCTCCAACACCATAAATTACTGAATCACCAATATATCCGTATCTTTTTTTTAATTTTGGGTTGTCCCATTCTTTATCAAAGTGTTTATTAGAGTTTTTCGGAATTGAACCAAAAGGATGAATATTAGATTTACTACCAACAACTGTTTTGGGGACAGCATAATAGTTTGATTTATAATCAACTAGAAATCTTGCTAATAATTCACCAAAAAAAGTTAATAATATCAACAAAACTAAGTTTAATAATAAATTATTTTTAGATTTCATTTAAAAAGAAGTTTTCTAACTTCATATTATAATTTAAAGTAAAATAATCTTCTGGTTTAGTAAATTTATTAATAGATGCTTTTTACTGATTTTAATTTCTGGTATTTTTTTCTAGTTGTTATTTTTATAATTCAATTAAATTTTAAATATATAAAATCAATCAATTTTCAAAATATTATTTTTTTGATTGCAAGTTATTTATTCTATTCTTTTTGGGATTGGAGATTTCTTACTTTAATAATAATTGTTTCTTTTCAAACGTATTATTTTGGAAAATTAATAAAATTATTTAATCAAAATAAGAAAATCTATTTAATTTCTTCTATATTTATAAACTTATTTGTTTTGTTTTTCTTCAAATACTTTAACTTTTTTTCAACTGAATTTTTAAATTTTTTAAACTTAGAAGATGATATAGTACTTAGTAAGATAATTCTGCCAGTTGGGATATCTTTTTATATATTCCAATCCATAACATATGTTGTTGATATTTATTTTGGAAAAATTAAGCCTGAAACAAACATAATAAATTACTTTGCTTATGTTGCATTCTTCCCCCAACTAGTTGCTGGTCCTATTGAACGGGCATCATCTTTACTCCCACAATTTACAAAACTACATGGAATAAATATAAAAAATTTTTATTTAGGTTTGAAATATATAATTATTGGCCTCTCTTTTAAGATTGTCATAGCTGATCAACTAGCATCTTATGTTGATAAAATTTTTTATAAATATTATGAACTACCTGGAGGATTATTATTATTGGGCTCACTATTATTTTCTATCCAAATTTATTGTGATTTCTGCGGATATTCTTTAATTGCTATAGGCGTGGCAAAAATAATGAATTTTAATTTATCAAGGAACTTTGATACGCCATATTTTTCAAATTCAATTAAAAATTTTTGGAGAAGATGGCATATATCTTTAAGTAATTTTTTCAAAGATTATGTTTATATACCTTTGGGTGGATCAAGAAGCAAAACGAAACTTAAATGTTTTAGGAATTTAATGATAACTTTTACATTGAGTGGAATTTGGCACGGTGCAAATTGGACGTTTTTTATTTGGGGTTTTTTAAACGGATTGTTATTATTTATGCAAAATATTTTTAAAGTAAAGCTTCCTAAGATAATCTCATGGACTTTAACTTTATTGTCAATTTCATTTTTGTGGATTATCTTTAGATCTCAAACTATTTATGATGCTTATAATTATATCTCTAGAATTTTCTTAGACTTTCAATTACCTGAACTAAGAAGAGATTTAATAATTCTTGTGATATATTATTTATCAATAGACTTTCTCTTATTTAAATACAAAGACATTAGTCAAATATGGTTTAAAAACTTAACCGTCCAAAATTATATATTATTTTCAATGTTTATTATTCTTTTCTTTGTAAATAAGTCTCAGACAAATTTTATATACTTTGAATTCTAATAAATAGATTTCATTTGAAAATTTTTAGTTTATATAAAATAGATAGATACATATATTTTTTTTTAATTAATTACGAAGCTAAAAAATATTGGACCTATTTTAGGTTAATGAATATTCATTTAAGATTATATTTTAATATATTTCTTAAAAACCTTATTATTGCTGGAGAGCCAAAATAATATATAAAAAAACTTCTCTTATTTCTATGACACTATAGTTGCAGAGGAAGGAGCAATATTAAGCGGTGGAAAAGATAAAGAATTTCTGATACAAGATCAATTTTTTAAAATACCAAATTATAATTTTTGAAACGTCTTCTTGTTAAGTTGACAGAGTAACTAAAGACTTAATATTAAATGTTATGTTTAACAACTTTAAAAATAATGTAAAAATATTTATGGCTCATAACAATAAGATTAAAACTATCCGCAATAAGGTTTTTACTTTAAAAAAAAGGATGTTTGTTCTCTTAAGATCCATGTTATAAATGTGATAATATAACCATGCTCATGCATATTTGAAATTGTAAATGCTTAATGATTCAGTCTTTACAGATAATATTTTGGAATTTGCCAAAAAAAATAAAAAAAAATATAACAATAACAAGCCATTTCCACATATGGTAATAGATGATGCAATTGAATTAAATCTGATTAAAGAAATAATGGAAACTTATCCTACCTTAAGCCATTTAAAAGATGTACAAGTAATTAAAGGGAGAACAGATGATAAGTTAGCTTCAAAGAGAGGAGATAAATATCAAACAAATTCAATAAAAAATCTACTAAGGTTTTTAAATTCATCGATCTTCATCGATTTTTTACAAATATTGACATCCATTAAGGAACCTTTAATTCCAGATCCACATTTTATTGGTGGTGGTATGCATCAAATAAGAAAAGGGGGATTTTTAAAAATACATGCCGATTTTTGTTATCACCCTGAAACCAAATTGGATAGAAGAATTAATGTTTTAATTTACTTGAATAAAAATTGGGATAAATCTTTTGGGGGAGAGTTAAATCTTTATAGCAAAGATATGAAAAATTGTGTTCAAAAAATATTACCAGTTGCTAACAGAATGGTTATTTTTAATACAACTTCGGATGCATTTCATGGCCACCCTGATCCATTAAATTGTCCTGAGAATAAAAAACGGAACTCTCTAGCAATCTACTATTATTCAAATGGAAGGCCCAAAAAAGAAATTAGAAGCTTGCTTGAAAACCAATCCACAATATATAAAAAAAGGCCTGGAGAGAAATTTATAGGAAAGAATAGTTTTTCTACTTCAAATAAATTTATAATTTCATTGATTCCTCCAATTCTTTTACCTTTAATTCTTAAAGTAAAAAATCTTTCTAAAAAATCTTAATCCTCATATCTTTCAAATATTATGATATTAATTTTAGAAAAAACTTTGAGATTATTAAAAAGATTTCTAATTATAAAATTAATTAACCACTTTAGTAAATATAGATATTCTGTAAATAATTTTTTCGGTTCTTCAAAGGAGGTATCTTTATTATATGAAGAATATAAAACAGATTTATATGATCAACAATTTCTAGAGCTTATAGCCCAAATATACAAAAATTATTCTAATGACGATAAAAGTTTTATTGAACCAAGAATAATCTCTAATTATGATAAAGAAAAGGTTTGGGATCAATATATCAAGAGAAAAACAGGCGAACACTACAGGCTATTAATTACTATTTTAAAAATTATTAAATCAAAAAAAGTTTTAGAGGTAGGTACTTTTAGAGGTGCATCTGCAAAAGTTATGTTGGAAAATTATCCAATTGAGAAAATTCATACTTTTGATTTGATTCCATGGAGAGAATTCAATGGGACCTTTTTAGAAGAAAAAGATTTTGAAAGCGGTCGAATAAACCAATATATTGATGATTTAAGTAAAAAAGATGTTTTTAAAAAATATAATAAAGAGATAATAGAAAGTGATTTTATATTTATTGATGGTCCCAAAAACTATAATTTTGAAAAAAGATTTCTTAAATATCTTTTTGATTTTATTAAATATAAAAAGAAAGGTAATACTTTCATTCTGCTTGACGATGTAAAAGTATCGACAATGTGCCAAATTTGGCGATCTATTGACTACCCAAAAGTTATATTAGATTTAGTTGGACATTGGAGTGGATCAGGATTAATTATGGTAAAAAATTAAATTATTTATTAATGAGAAATAATATATTTTCAAAAGTATTAATCCTTACAAGTTGTATTTCACCCAATACTTTTGCAGGAAGCGTATCTGATTTCACCTCTGAGAGAAGGGCAAAAGAACTTACTAGAAATTGCCTTTATATTTTAGATAAAAATTTATTCGATAAAATAATAATTATAGATGCTTCACCAAGAAATTCATTTCCAAAGGGTATTAATCTTGCCAATTATTTATCTAACTTAGGTTTAAGAAAACAAAATGATATTGATTTTATTGAATTTAGACCTTCTGCAGATAATCAAACTTTAATTGAAGAAAAAGGTAAAGGATTTTCTGAGACTAAAATGATATTAAATGTTTTAGAAAATTTGGAATATTCAGAAAAAACAATTTTTTTTAAACTTTCAGGACGCTATTTGATTAAAAATATTGAACTTGTAATTTCAAATTTAGAAAGTTTCTTTAATAGAGGAGTAGAATTTGCTATTCCAGTTTCTAATTTGTTTTTTAAGACAAATAGTATAATGTATGCTTTTAGTTCAAGTTTTAAAAAAGAAAAATTTGAAGAAATCCGCAAAAAAGTCTCTGATAATGATGGCTTATATGTGGAACATCTTCTTTATTCAGATGTATTTTTAAACTCTTTCATAAATTCACTAAGAATTACTAAAGTTCTTCCTATTTATCCATATAATCAAGAGGGTGGTTCATGTCAAGGAAGTTACACTTTTTGGAGACAATTAATTAAGAACTTTATATACAAATATTTTTAAAAAATCCTAATATCCTAAAAATATTAAATTTTAAAAATATGAATTAAAATTTCTATCACTATATTTTGATTTATCTAATATTCTTGCTTTTTTGGTCAAAATGTCAATACATAATTTAAAAAGCAAATAATTTTTTTACTCTTTAACGTACCTAGATTTTGTTAGCAGAAATAACTTTAAAATTTTTTAGAGCCGTTAAATAACTTTTAATCATTATTGTTAATTTATTTGGTTTAAAATTTTTGTAAACTTTATAAGTTAATTTAAATCAAAATTTATTTTCCGCTATATATGAAAAATTGATTATTCTCTTATATCTCCAATAATATTGGGGTTTTTGCTTATTTAAGAAGTAAATTTAAAAATATAATACATTATTATCTAATTAAGAATAATCTTGATTAATCTTTTAATTTTCTTACTGTTCATTATTTATAATGATAAATATAATATAAAGCAGCTTTTGGAGTAAATATTTTGTCTCTTCCAATAATAATGATTTTTCTCTTTCCTTTTCGGAATAGTAATTACTCTTTAATGGAGAAGTTTCATTTATATAATAGGAGCTCTAAAAAATTACTAATATGTAAAAAGATTTATTGATTTCCTTATATAATGATTGTCAACCTTTTTTTTATATCTTCATATAGTTGTCAATTAGGGGCATTAGTTTCATTAATTAAGCATAATAAAATTAATTCTGAATTAAACAAAAGACATGTTTTTATAATTTTTCAACTTCCCACAAAGAGTGATAATAGATGCAAATATACAGTTTTTAATAAAAAATTATTAGAAAGCTATTTTATAAATCCTATTATTCTTAGATTTAAAATAAATAACTTATATAAAAGATTTATACTATGGTTTTTATTATTTTTAAGTGCTCCAATATTATGGTTGCCTAGTATAGTTATTTGGCAAACTAGACCTAAATGGATAAAGAATATTTTTGATATAGGACCAATTTCTTTGCCAATTATACTTCCAAATAGAAGTATTAATTATTGTGGTGATGGTTTTTTATCATTATGTAGAACTACCGTGCCTTTTTGGCTTAGGCCAAAAAATTATATCAAAGATAAAAAAAATATTTTAGATAAGAACAAAACAAATACTTTCTATTATTTATATAGTATTGATTATCAAAAACCAACAACATATGATGTCAAAATCCCCACTGGGTTTATTAGGAAAATAATTTTAGAAATAATTGAATCAAAAAAGAATAAAAAGAATATCTTATCAAAGAAAAATGAACTTGAAAATAAAAATAAATCTTTATGCATTTTCCCTACATCAACTTTTAGCGAGACTTCAAGATGTAGTCTTGATAAAGAAATTAATCTATATTTAGAATTTATTAATAATAAGATAAATATTGATTCTCATTTTATTTGTGTAAAACCGCACCCAAATAGTTCAAAAATAAAAACTTTAACTCTTGAAAAGAAACTTCTAGAATTTGGATATGAATTATTTATATGGCAAGATTATTTTAATCTAGGGGAATTATTTAAAGTTCCCATAGAGGTAATACCTCTTGAATTATTTATAAGTATTTTAATAAAACAACTAGGGATAAAATACGAAAAATTGGATTTAATAGTAAGCTCAAATGCTTCATTATCATGTTTGATTTTATATCCAAAACTTAATTTTTTATATGCTTTCTCAACCAAACTAATAAATAAATATATTGATGATAAATTTGCAAAACAAAGACTAGAACAAGAAGAATTTATTAGAAAGTTTATTAAAAAGAATGTTTAAAATAAATAAGGCTAAAGAATTTAAAAAAATTTATAAATCAATTATCTTTTTAAAATTAATCAATAATAGAATTAATTTCAAATTTAAAATGAAATATAGAATAAGAAATTGCTGAATTTTATTATGCTTAATTTAAATTAAAATAAGCAAATTATATTTATATATTTCTCCATAACTCATTATCCTAATATGACTTGAATTAATTGAGACTGCTAAAGTTTTAGTCCGCTTTTCTCCATGAATTATTTAAATATTTTCGAGCCAATTTTTTGCTTTAGGTAGGAATTTTGATAGTTGCTTTTTTACCAATTTCATAGCCTCCTCAGGACTTTCTTTTAAATTCCATTTAGAATCAAGCATACTAATAGATTTTGTAATTAACTGCTCTGAAAAATCAAGCTGTTTTATATTTACAAGCCTATTAACTTGATCTAATTCTTTATATAGATTCATAATTTGTACATAATTAAATAAGCCAATAGTTTGATTATTTAGTGCAATTGAGCATATATTTGAATGAAACCTGTTTCCCCAAACAATATCAGCAGAACCATAGTATTCTGAGAATATTTTCTTTGATCCTGAAAATCCGGAAAGATATGGGGCCATAGAAACTTTACTTCTTATAAAATAATCCGGTAAGCAGTAAATTATTTTGGAACAAATATCTATATCACTATAAATATGGGGTGAGAAAATCACTTTAATTGGAATCAAATCTTTTAGTACTAAAATCGCATTAGCAATTTCTTTACAAAATAAATCAATCTTATCAATACCTTTTATTTCAGAAAACCTTTTTTTTGGCATATCAGAAGCAATATTTATTAAAAGAATTTTTTCTTTATCTTTAGATGAAAATTCCTGATTCTGGTAATTTTTATATTTTGAGAAAAAACCATTATCAGGCGAGAAAAAAATTTTATTTTCAAACTTATTTTTATATAAGTTTTTCAAATATGATTTAGAACCATCATTTCTTAACGAGATTAAGTTTTTTTCTTTTTGACAAATACTCTCTAGAAACTCTTCAAACCTTTTTATATTTAAATTTTTTGAACCTTGATAAATATCTATGCCAATTGAATTAAAAAATATTGGTTTTTGAATTTTTTCTATTTGTTCAGGGCTGAACTCTATTGAACAGCCACTTGGGGAGTCCTCAACCCATAATTCAAAGTATCCGCCCCCTCCTATTACGATTGCATCGAAAGTATTTAAAAATGATATAAAATCATCATCCCATTTTCTTAATCCTCTTATTCGATATAAATCTCTTATTTCGATATGATTCCATTTAATTTTAAATTCTTTATTTGCGTGTTCGAACCAATTATAAAAACCTGCATGACTAGCATTATCTCCAATATTACCTTTGAAACTTGCTAGATGTGCAATTTTAATTGTGTTTTTCAAAATTTCAATTAGATCTATAATTTAAATCAGTTTAAGTTTTTTATTATAAAATTCTTCCTATTTATTAAAAATAATTTAAAAAACTTTTTATATTTTTTATTATAATATCTTTAAATTATAGTCAAATTTTACTCTAATTCATATTTTAATTTCCATTGCCCTTTTTGCTTTTCCCAGATATCTTTATTCCTCCATTTTTCGAAACATTCTTGTAATTCATTTTCCGTTAATTGGTGATATTCAAGATATTCTTCAACATACTCTTTAGGAAAATTATATTTTACTGAATTAACCATTTCTACTGCCTCTTTGCGTGAGATATAACCATTCCAAATTTTATAGCATGCCTCATCATGCGGTCTCCAAAAACCAAATTTCATAAATTGCAACCACTTATGTATTTCGCATAATTTTTCATCGATATTGTCGTAAGCGATTATATTTCCAGATAATGGCCCAGCTCTTCTCTCTGTAAAGCCACAACTTTTGGCTATGTGAAAATGTTTTATACCATCCCACCATTGGAAATGACTTAAATAAATACTTTTTATTGATTTTTCTTTTAATTCCTCAATTTCAGGATGAGAATAAAAAAATAAATCTTTTTCATTAATGCTCTTATCAATTAGTTCATGAAATTCGGCTTCTCTAAACAAATCATTCACTATGAGATCATCAGCTGAGCCTTTATCTAAGCTTTCTTGAGAAAGATTTCCTCCAAATTCTGTCGCTATGTCTTCTCCCCAAACAACTAATGGAACATTATAGAAAATAGATGATCTTGCAACTGCTGAGAATATCAGTCTATGTTCAGCGTAATTTGGATTACCTATTTGAAGAAAGCATTTACGCCTAATTTTCTGAAGAACAGATGGTTTAACATTAATTTTTAATAGATCAACATTATGCTCACTTACTAAAGAGTTTAAATTTTCAATTCCTTCTTCTGTTTGTATGTGAGCCATAGCAGTAACAGCTAATACTCTTAATTTATATACTCTACTCATTACAAATACCTGTTTATTACTATCCTTTCCTCCGCTCACCGGCACTATACAATCATAATCGCTATTTCTATTATTTTTTATTGAATCACATAAATCACTCAGTTGTTTATGCCTTTTGTCCCAATCAATAAAGAATTTATTTTGTATTGACTCACAAGCGCTACATATTCCATCTTTATTAATTGTTAATCCTGGCTTAGTATCAGGCATTACACATGATTTACAGTATTTCATAAGAATAAATTTATTTTTTTATTGAGGCTTTTTTCCACTGCCTTTTGGTGTAGAAACCATCATTAGGCCTATCCTTAATTGAGCCATAATTATATTTATCAATATATACTCTTCCCATCAGAAAATATTTTGTATTATGATCTTCAAATTCGGATTCTTTCGTCTCTATATAATTACAATTATTAGTTGACTTACTTAATTTATTCTGTTCTACAAATTCATCATTTCGATGATTAGAAATATGATCTTTAAGAATCCATTCCCCTTTATCTGTTTGTCTCCAAATAGTCTTATCTCTTCTGTCCCAAACATAACTGTAGAATTTTTCTTTACTTAATTCTGCCCAATCAAGAAATACATCAATATCTTTTGGTTCATTAAAAGTGTATTTACTTACAAGATCAATGCCTTGTTCTCTATCTAATCTTCTTAGGCGTATATCTTTGCAAGCATGATCAGTTACTTTCGAATAACCATACTTTAAGAATTTTAAATAATCATGCAATCCTGCTGAGTGTTTACAATGTATATCTTCATAAGAATTATATGTTCTTTGCTGGGCGCAAGTTTCATATCCATATAAATCAATCATTTTTTCATGTTGAGTTTTGGAATCCCATCTAATAAAATTACTCAAATATATTCCTCTTACTCCAACCCTTTCTATTTCTCTATCGTTTGGATAAGTAAAATTTAAAATTTCTTTTTTAGATATTTCATTAGTTTCTTTCAATATATCTTTAGGATTGACTCCAAATAAATTATGTTCATTTCTGCACCTTTCAGTCATTTCTGCGTCATCTAAATGAGAGTACATACCTGTTTGATCAGACCATCCATGTAATCCCCAAATAATTAAAGGAATTCTAAATTTTACTGCTATTTGAACAGGGAATGTACTTTGTCCGGCTAGAACGTGCCAATAGATATTTCCATAGTGTTTTAAGGTATGTCTTGTAACTCTCTTAACAAGATCTGGAGATAAGGTAGAAGAAATCATGTCGCAGTCAAAAACAGTTGTTAAATTTGCTAAATTTCTAATGCCAATTTTTGTATTGTATTGAATATTGTAATTTACAAGAAGAGGATTCAAACCTAACTTATTTTTTACAGTATCTACTATAAAGTAACTATCCCCTCCTCCTGTAACTGGAACTACACAGTCATATGATTTTTGAGAAGAACTATTATCACTAATAGTTTCAATGACGTTAATTAATTTTTTAAAACGTTTATCCCAATCAAGTTTATCTTTCTCTTCGTGAATTCTGCAACCAGAGCATACCCCGTTTTCATCGAATATTAGACCATAAGGATGATTCTCAGGATAAAGGCATCTTTTGCAGTATTTCATGAAAAATTTTGTTTGTTTTTAAAGTTCAAGATTTGATAATGTTCTTTGGTCTAACATTCTAAGTCTTCCATCATCATCAAATTTTCTGTTAGCATAGTTTGCCTCACTATCTAAACGAATATCAATTCCGGATTGATACATATGAGCTTTAGCAATGATGGTACTATGTTCTAAATGTTGAAAAATATTAGAAGCTGAAACTGCTGATGCACCTGCATTTATGCCATCTTTAAAATGATTAAAATGACCTACACCTCCTTGAACTATTAAAGGTATATTTATTGCATTACTTATTTTTTTTATTAGATCAATATCGTAACCTTTTTTGGTCCCATCTCTATATACGGTATTTAAAAAGATTTCACCAGCTCCAAGTTTCTCACATTTCATTGCCCATTTAATTGGATTAGGTTCATTTACAACTTCTTTATTATGTGAATAAACATAATAATTTCCGGAAGAATCTATATTAACATCAATTGATAATACAACACACTGGGTACCAAATAAATCTGCTAATTCTGTAATTAATTTAGGATTTCTTAAAGCATAAGTGTTTAAACATACTTTGTCAGCGCCAGATTTTAGTATTTCTTTTGCATCGTATATACTGCTTATTCTTCCTCCTACTGTAAGTGGTACGAAACATGATTCACACAAATTTTCTATAGTAGATGGATGTATTAATTCATCTCTTGGAGAAGAGCTAATATCTAACAATATTATTTCATCTACATCCCATCTAGAGGCAAATTCTATTGCAAATTTTGGCTTACCAATAGGCAAATATTTCTTAAATTTGATACTTTGAACAATTAAATCATTCCTAAGTAATAAACATGAAATTAATCTTTTTTTTAACATTAAATATTACCGCAGGTGAATTTTGCATAATTTGATATACACTCTAACCCATAGGTCTGACTTCTTTCAGGATGAAATTGAACACCAAAAATATGTTCTTTTTGAATAGCAGCTGTAATTAATTTCCCATAATTTACTTTTAAACAAATATTTTTTTCTTCTGTATCAAAAAAGTAGCTATGTACAAAATAAAAAGAAGAACCATTTTTTATATTTTTGAAAAGCGGACAATATTCAGTCTTGAGAATATCATTCCAACCTACATGAGGTATCCTAAGAGCTTTTTTAAAAGGTATTTTTATTACAGAACCTTCAATTAATGATAATCCTGAGTGTGTTCCGTTTTCATAGGAAACTTCTGCAAGTAACTGCATACCTAAACATATTCCAAGAATTGGTTTTTTATTCTTTTGGACTGCTTTATAAATTATTTTGTCTAAACCAAGATTTCTAAGATTGCTTATAGCTTCAGGGAAGGCACCTACGCCTGGAAGAACTAATCCATCAGATCCAAGTATTTCTTCTTCAGAATTTGTAATAAGAGGATGAGCTCCAATTTTTTTAAAAGCGTTATAGACAGATCTAAGGTTCCCCATTCCATAATTTATGATGGCTATATTAGGTCTGACTTTTAGTCCTTCCTTATCAATCATAAGTTTTTATTAAATATTTTTTACAAGTATTTTCCAAAGAGTTTTTTCATTACTAATGTAGTTGTAGCTATAGTTAATAATGTTAAGAAAAGGATTGCATAATCTCTGAACTTGGCAGTATTGAAACTTAAAAGAAAATTCCTGCAAAGATATCTGTTTATTTTTGATGATATTATTAAAATTATTATTAAAGTAATTATCTCTATAAAAAAGAATATTCAACAATATGTGCTTATCTTTTTTAAATATTCTAGAGGTTTCTATCAAAATTTCTTGAGAGAATTCAAAATTTGAATCTCTATAAGGTATGTTTACAATACCATAATCAAAATAATTACTATCCCATGATAATTTCTTTACTTTTTTTATTAAAAACTCATTAGAAATTTCTATATTTTTCTGATTCTCACCTGATTGATTAGAATCTAAGGTGTTTATGTTGATTACATTATTATATTCATTGGATTTCTCTTTATTCCCAAGAGTAAGATTTAAAAATTTGATAGGAGAATTTAAACATTTATTATTTACAATAAATTCAAGAAAATCTTCAGATTTTGCAAATTTATGACCTGAATTAAATTTAATATTTGATTCAATAGAATCATTTAATTTTGTTCTACTTTCCTCAATCATTATTATTGAGATTAATTAATTTAATTATTTTAAATAATAAGCTTTATGTGATTTTATTTATTAATAATTACAACATATGATTTATTAAAAATATTTAAATAATTTCTAAATAAATTAAATTATTAATATTTAATCAAGTTTTACAATTTTTTTAGTATTGCACTTAAACACTTATAAATATTTTTATTAGATAGTATTCTTATATTTATATGGAATATCCGAGAATAAAAATTAAAGATAGGATAATTGGTTATGATCAAGAACCTTTAATAATTGCTGAATTGGGTATTAATCATGGCGGTAATTTAACAGTTGCAAAAAAAATGGTTGATGCAGCAATCTCTAGTGGCGCTGAAGTGATAAAACATCAAACACATATCGTTTCTGATGAAATGAGTAATCTTGCAAAAAAAACAATTCCAGGTAATTCAAAAAAGAATATTTATGAAATAATGGAAGAATCTTCACTGGGAGAGGATGAAGAGTTTGAACTTTTTAAATATGTAAATTCAAAAAATTGTATTTTCATAAGTACGCCTTTTTCTAGACAGGCAGCACTAAGACTTGAAAGATTTAATGTTCCAGCTTATAAAATTGGATCAGGTGAATGCAATAATTATCCTTTAATTGAATTAATAGCAAGTTTTGGCAAGCCTATTATTCTTAGTACTGGGATGAATAAGCTATCAGATGTAAAGAAATCTGTAGAGATTTTTGAAAAGTACAATATTCAATATGCTCTATTACATACCACTAATATTTATCCAACTCCACCAAATCTAGTACGTTTAAATGCATTAAGTGAATTATCCAATAATTTCCCAAATGCTGTTGTTGGGCTATCAGATCATACTAATTCAAATCTTGCATGCCTTGGAGCAGTGGCTTTAGGGGCATCTATTTTAGAGCGCCATTTTACAGATTCATTTGATAGAGAAGGACCTGATATTTGTTGTTCGATGGATCCTATTCAGTTGGCCGATCTAATTTCAGGAGCCTCTCTTCTAAAAAAAATGAGAGGCGGTACAAAGTCAGAACTTCTTAAAGAGGAACAAATTACAAGAGAATTTGCATTTTCTACAGTGGTAGCAACTAAAGATATATCTATGGGAGAAAGATTTACTAAAGATAATATTTGGGTAAAACGTCCTGGCATTGGCGAAATACCTGCAAAGGATTATGATTTTTTAATTGGAAAAATTGCGATTGAAAATATACCAAATGATACTCATATTGAATGGAAACATATTTCAAAATGAAAAAAATACTTTTTATTACTGGAACTAGAGCAGATTTTGGAAAGCTTAAAAGCCTCATTCTTGCAATACAAGATAATGAAAGTTTTGAAGCTAACGTTTTTGCTACTGGCATGCATTTAAATCATTTACATGGTTACACAATTGAAGAAATATACAAATCAAAAATTCGTAATGTATTTCCTTTCATAAATCATGATGCGGTTAATCATATGGATAGGTCTTTAGCCAAGACGATAACCGGATTGTCTTATTTTGTTGCTAATAATCCTCAAGATTTAATAGTTGTACATGGAGATAGAGGTGAAGCATTGGCTGGAGCTATTGTGGGATCTTTAAATAATATTCTTGTGGCTCACATAGAGGGTGGTGAAGTCTCTGGAACTATCGATGAGTTAATTAGACATTCAGTATCAAAGATGTCTCATATACATTTTGTTTCTAATAAGTTTGCTGCAAAAAGATTAATTCAAATGGGAGAAAATAAAGAAACTATATATCAAATTGGATCTCCTGATGTCGATATAATGTTATCTTCATCATTAGGTTCAATAGATGAAGTCAAAAATCACTATAAAATTCCTTTTAATGATTATGGAATACTTATTTATCATCCAGTTACTACTGAAATTGAGAATTTAAGTAGAAATATTGAAATAGTTGTTAATGCATGTATTGAATCCAAACAGAATTTTGTAGTTATTTTCCCAAATAATGATTTAGGTTCAACAATAATACTTGATGAATATAGAAGATTTCAAGATTTACCAAGATTTAGAGTTTTCCCCTCAACTAGATTTGAGTCATTTTTAATTTTACTTAAATATGCAAATTTTATTGTTGGAAATTCTAGTTCTGGGATAAGAGAAGCTCCTTATTACGGAACCCAGACTATTAATATTGGCAATAGACAGAATGGTAGAGCAGAATATGAATCTATAAATAATATTGAGCACAATAAGGATGATATAGTTAATGCCTTGAAAAATTTTAAAAAGTTTGAATCGGATAATTATTACGAAGATTTTGGTGATGGTAATAGCACGCCTCATTTCCTAAAAATTATAAGTTCTAAAGCTTTTTGGGAAACCTCTACGCAAAAGACTTTTATAGATAAATTATGAAATCCCGCAAATTTTTGATAAAACCATATTTTAAAAGTCTGTTTGATTTTATTATTTAAAGTATTGGAAAAAGTTTATGAATAAAATTTTAGGACTTATTCTTGCAAGATCTGGGTCAAAACGTTTGCCAAACAAAAATATAATTGAAATTAAAGGAAAACCCTTGATTTATTATTCAATTCAGGCAGCTAAAAGATCGAAATTTATTTCAGAAATATATGTATCATCTGATTCTTTGGAAATTTTAGATATTTCTAAAAAATATAATTCAAAAGTTTTTTTGAGAGATAAAAAATTTGCAGAAGATAAAACTTCTTCAGAAGAATCAATTAGAGAGTTTTTGCTGGCAAATCCAAATCTGGTTAAAAAGTTTTCATATTTGTGCTTACTTCAGCCAACTTCGCCATTAAGGGATGAAAATGATATCGATGATTGTATAAAACTTTTAGATAATTCTAAAGCTAGATCTGTAATAAGTGTTTGCAACCCAAATTATAAATTCTCAAAATATTTGTGCCTTAATAAAGATAAGTCAATTAAAAATCAAGCTTCAAAATTTAATTACGACTCAGGTTTTAATGAAAATTACTATCCTAATGGAGCGGTTTATATTTTTGAGATAGACTCATTCTTAAAAACTAACTCTATTATACAAAATACTTGCTTGCCTTATTTAATGAAAAATTTAAAAAGTATTGATATAGATACATATGATGATTTAGCATATCTGAAATATATTTTATCTGAAAAATATATTGATAATATAAATTAAAATTTATCAAATAAAGTATTAATTTTATAAATAAATAAATTAGCAATAGTCTGCTAGATCCAATAAAATCTTGAATATTCTTAATTGATTGATTTTTGAAAGTCTATAGTTAAAATTTTTTTAAAATAAATTATTTAATTATGTTTTTTTTACTGAAACTTCCTTAATGAAAGTACTTACAGAATTCTAAAGTATTAGGTATACCTCCTTAATAATGAAAATTTTTTTACCGATAGAAATTAAAGATCGTGAATTTGATTCAAGAATTTTAATTTCAAAATTATTAATTAAAATGGGCTATGAAGTTGTAATTGGGCATAAAAAAGAAGTTAATAAAATTGCTTTGCATTCAAATTATTGTATATATCTCGCTAAGAGTTGTGCAAAAATTGATTTTCCTTTTTTAAAACTCCTAAAAAAAAGAAATTTTAAAATATTGGTTATTGACGAAGAAGCAATAATCCATCAGAGCGAAGATGCGCATATAAAATGTAGACTTTCATATGATTCACTTTTATTGATTGAAGCTTATTTTGCATGGGGAGAATATGACAAAAATGTTTTATTAAATAATTTCCCAAAAGTAGAGAAAAAAATTTTTAATTTTGGTAACCCAAGAATAGATATTCTTAGAAAGGAATTGAGACCTTTCTTCAGAAATAAAGTAAAGGAAATAAAGAATCGATTTGGTGATTTTATATTAATTCCTTCAAGCTTTGGAATGTGTAACCATTTTACAGAGAAAGGTCCAAGATTAAAGTGGCGAGAATCATTAGGAATGATTTCAACTGAAGACGATAGGAAATTTTATATTGGTTATTTTGAACATTTTAATTCAATTTTTAAAGCTTTTTTAAGAGATATAAAAAAGCTTTCTTTTGATTTTCCAGAAACAAATTTTGTAGTTAGACCACATCCCTCTGATGATAGACAGACTTTTGTTAATGCATTTGAAGGTTTAAAAAATGTACATGTAATTTCGGAAGGTTCTGTAATACCTTGGTTGATTGCTTCCAAATTTGTAATACATAACGGATGTACTACAGCAATTGAATCTTTCTTATTAGAAAAACATGTAATTTCATATAGACCATATGTTGATGCGCTTTATGATCTTGATGTGCCAAATAAAATTAGTTTGCAGGTCTTCAATTATGAAGATCTATCTAATGAAGTATCGAAATCTTTAACTACAATAGATTTAAATTATCGAGATAATGGGCTTCCTATTATTGAGAAATATTTATGTAATTTTAAAAATGACTCTATTTTGGCTGCTTTTAAAATTGTTAACTATGTCAGTAGTTTAAATATTTCAAAAATGAAGTTTTCAATTAAGCCATGGCTATATTCAAAATCATCTTATATTTATGATTTCTTTTATGATTTAGCATTTAATTTATTAAAGTTTTTAAAAAATATATTTTTTAAAAAAAATAAAAAATTAACTTATAAATCTCAGAAATTCCCTGGTCTTACTTCAGAAGAAGTAGAAAAAAGACTATATGATTTAAGTTTCTTTTTTAAGGAAAAAACTTCTATGATTTTTACAACAAAAAGAAATATTAAGAATGTAGTTTTTATAAAACAAAAAGCTTTTTAAAAAAGATTTTATAATATAGCATTATATTTATTTTTTAATTTTAAAAATAAAAATAAAGCGAAACTTCGATATTATAAATAATGTTAATTCTTAATGATTGTCTTTGATTAAAAATAGAGGAATAAAATCATTACTTTTTTTATTTTTGACAATTATGAAATAAACCTTAAATTTTATAAGGCGAATTATTTTTAATTTTGTTGATTAATTTAAAAAATGAAATTATCACTTTTGTTTTTAGGCAGTATATATCTTCCTTTATTTTTATTTTCTTTATTTTACGAACTAATCGTACCTGATCATAAAGTAAATATAATTGAAAAAAAACGTTCTATTCAAGACAAAGAATTAAGAATTGAATCTGTTAAGAATGGTAATAACCCAACTTTTTATCCGCAAACTATTAGGAAATATTTTGGGAATACTAATTTTTATCCTATTGGAAGTATACCTAATAAAAAATCATTTCTATGTAACGAAGGCTATGGTCTAGTTACTTATAAATCAGATATTTTTGGTTTAAGAAATAATGAAGATTCATGGAAAGGAATCACAAAGAAAAATAATATATTGTTATTAGGTGATTCTTTTATTCATGGTTCTTGTGTTGAAGATGAAAATACTATTTCATCTGTAATTTCAAAAAATCAAGGATTTAACGTTATTAATTTAGGAATGGGTGGAAATGGTCCTCACGAATATATGGCTACACTCAAGAGTTTAGTAAAACCAATAATAAATAATTCATCTAAAACCTCAACGGTTTTGCTCATATTTTATGCTAATGATGATAAAAATTATCCTCCCAAATTACATAAATATTTATCTGAACTTGTCCAAAAAGCTAAACCTATCATATCTTTTACTAAAGATGGCGATGCTTTACCTAATAAAATTTATCTAAGAATATTAGAGGATAAAATATCACAAAATTATCCTTTAAATAGAGAACAAATCATAGACCGAATAAATAATCGTAAAATTTCTGGCTATGGATTAAAGACGTTAATAAAGAAAATAATAACACTAAGACAATTGAGGATTCATATGAAATTAGCGGGTCCAAATAAATTTAATTTCAACAAAAATATTCCTAATAAAATGCAATATAGTCAAAATTCCCCAACCGCTCAGGCTATAAAATATCTTTCAGAAATATGTAAAAGGCCTTGTAGACCATATGTTGGATTTATACCTAATAGCAATTATTGGAGACCAGATAGGGTCAGTAGAATATATAAAGTTAAAAATGAATATTTAGATCATTTGGTTGAACAAGCAAATATTAATAAAGTCCCTTTTCTAAATTTTAAAAATATAATTGATCAAAATGATAGATTAAACTATGCTCCTAAAGGTCCACATTTATCAATTTTAGGAAATAAAAAATTAGGAGAATATATCTCTAATCGGATTAATATTGAAGATTAAAAAATGCTATATATAAAAGGTGCAACTACAGATCCCTGTGTAAAAATTAAAAGAGCGCCCATTAATAACGTTGTTATTATTAATGGCGCAAGCCAATATTTTTTTCGAACTTTTAAATAGTCCCATATATCTTTTAATATTTCTAAAAAAGCATCCATCAATAAATTATACAAAACATAGAGTATAGAAAATCGATTTATTAAATTTATGTTATTAAATATATTTTATAATAAGTCAAGTTATTTTTATATGAAATTATAATCACTTTGTATTCTTTTTATTGGGAAATGTAATCTAAAATTTTAAAAGCTCTAATTAATTTGAAAAATAATTTCAGATATATTCAATTTAGAAAAATTGTATTTTGATTTTTAAAATTTTTTATTTGCTATTTAACATAATCTGTTTAAGGGTGGTTTTATTTATTGATTCATGCCAAGAAATACATTCATTTGAAATATTTTTAATTTCTTTATATATTAAATTTTTATTCTTTATTAAAATATCAGAATTATCTATAAGCCATTGCTTTAAATTATAATTTTCATTAATACTTGGAAATAGCAAATTAGTTTTTTCTAAATATGGTTTCTTTATAGGATCCCAATTTGGAGTAATGTAAAACTTATGCAAATTTAAGGACTCATAATATTTATTAGGTATAGTATAATTCAATCTATTTTTATAGTTATGGAATTGACCTAAAATACCAATAGCATTTTTCATTAGTATTCCCATATTTTTGTTAGATATGAATTTATTTATAAAAATAATATTTTTGTTAGATATGACTTGTAATTTTTTAGCAACTTGTTTCTCAAGAATTCCTTCTCCATGAATTATTAAATTTATTTGATTATTAATTAATGAAAATTCTTGAAATAAATCTATAATATTTAAAATTCCAGATTCATAGTTTAATCTTCCCTTGAATAAAATATAGTTACTCTCAAGAAGATTTTCTAAACCTATAAAATCATCGTAATTTGCTTGCTGTAAATACTCTGAATTAGTTAAACCTTTAGATTTTGTCATATAATGACAATAAAGACTTGAATATTTGAATTGCTTTTTTAATCTGGTAATTTGCGATTTTGACTCTAAAAGTAAATTGATATTTTTAGCATTCAAAAAGTTAAGCTCAATATATTTATAAATTGTCTTTATAAATTTATTTTTATAAGCACTATTATCTTCAAATGGATATCCAAAATCAATTATTATAGGTTTTTTTATAAATTTACTAGATATAAATAAAAAGGGATAAAAAAGATGACTTTTAAATAAAATTATAATACCTGTAATCTTGCTATTTCTAAGTAAGATTAATTTTATAAATATAAAAAGTACTTTAAATAATCTCGCAATTAAGAAATTATTTTTAGATTTTATAAATATCGTCTTTGCTTTTGATATTGAATTATAAGTTTCAATTAAACTCAAACTTCTTGAGTCTAGATTTTTTTCTAACCCTAATACTAAATACATTTAATTTAAATATTTTCTAATTTATTAAATTATTTTATCCTTATTTTCTCCAAATTAAAAAAAAATAATAAAAATTTTATTCCTTTTTAAGTCATAAATTTTTCTATTTTTGAATTAGTTAATAATTATAATTGTAGTTATAGTTATTGCAAATTTCCCCTTACTTTTGAAATATATATTACTGCTGTAGTCGTTTGGATTATTTTTTTTAATTTTCTAAATGTGATAAGGTTATTAAAATAAAATAATTTTTAAATTACTCCAGAAATGAGTAAATACATTCTTGGAATTTCTTGTTTTTATCATGATAGTGCAGCCACATTAATTTCTGAAGGTGAAATTTTAGTTGCAGTTCAGGAAGAGAGGTTTTCTAGAGTAAAGCACGACTCTAGATTCCCAGTAAATGCAATACGTTACTGTTTAGAGTCTCAGGATATAGATTTAAGGAATTTGGATTCAATTATCTATTATGAAAAGCCTCTTTTAACTTTTGAACGTTTATTAGAGACTTATATAGGTGTTGCTCCAAGAGGTTATAGATCATTTATTGCAGCTATGCAAGTTTGGCTAAAAGAAAAACTATTTATAAAATCAGAAATCAGAAAAAATTTTAAAAATATACAACAAAAATTAGTGCCTAACGAAGTTCCTCATATTCCAAAACTTTTATTTTCAGAGCATCATAAATCACATGCAGCCGCAGCATTTTATCCGAGTCCCTTCAATGATGCCTTAATCCTATGTATGGATGGTGTAGGCGAATGGGCAACTACATCTGCTTGGGTAGGAGAAAATAATTTAATTAAACCTCTTTGGGAAATAAGTTTTCCTCATTCCTTAGGTTTGCTCTACTCTGCTTTTACTTACTATTGTGGATTCAAAGTTAATTCAGGGGAATATAAATTAATGGGTTTAGCGCCATATGGTGAAGCAAAATATATTGATGAAATAAAGAATAATCTAGTAGATATTAAAGATGATGGAACTTTTAAATTAGATATGAGCTTTTTTAAGTATCACAGGGGTTTTAGAATGACTAGTCAAAAATTTCACAAACTCTTTGGGCAACCTCCAAGAAAGCCTGAAAAAGAAATTAAACAATTCCATATGGATTTAGCAGCATCTATTCAAAATGTAACTGAAGAAATTGTTTTAAAATTAGCAAAAGCACTTAAGAAGGATTTTGGATTAAAAAATTTGTGTTTGTCTGGTGGCGTTGCACTTAATTGTGTAGCAAATGGTAAGTTACTTAAGGAGAATATATTTGAAAATATTTGGATTCAGCCTGCGAGTGGAGATGCGGGCTCTTCTTTAGGTGCTGCTTTACTTTCATGGCATGAGTATCACAACAAACCAAGACAAGTAAATGCCGATGATTTAATGAAAGGCACTTATTTAGGTTGTGAATTTAAAAATGATTACATCATAAATTACTTGGAAAAAATAAATGCGAATTACGAAATAATTGAAGACAAATTACTTTTTAAGAAATTAGCTTTGATGCTTGCAGAGGGGAAAGTTATTGGTTGGTTTAATGGGCCAATGGAATTTGGACCGAGGGCCTTGGGAGCTAGATCTATTATCGGTGATCCACGAAATCCAAAAATGCAGAGTGTAATGAATTTAAAAATAAAATATAGGGAAAGCTTTAGACCATTTGCTCCCTCTATTCTTGAAGAATATGTAACTTCTCAGTTTGACCTAGATACTAAAAGTCCCTATATGTTATTAGTATCACCAGTTAAAAAAGAAATTTGTATAAAAATGAACGAAGAACAAAAAAAACTTTTTGGAATAGAGAAACTAAAAATACCAAGATCAACATTACCAGCTATAACTCATGTTGACTATTCTGCAAGAATACAAACGGTTAGTAAAAAAACAAATCCTCGATATCATCAATTAATTAATGAATTTAGGATTTTAACAGGATGTCCATCAGTTGTTAATACATCTTTTAATGTCAGAGGGGAGCCTATAGTCTGTTCACCTGAAGATGCTTATAGATGTTTTATGAGAACAGAAATAGATGTACTTGTTCTTCAAAATCAAATATTATTTAAAGGCGATCAAATTAAAAAAGGGAATGATAATTCATGGAAGCAAGAATTTGAATTAGATTAATTATGAAAAATAAATTATCCCATAATCAATTAAGACAATTTGGTTTTCTAATTGGTTTTGTTTTTCCGATTTTAATTGGTTGGATTATACCTTCAATAGGCGGGCATGCTTTCAGAGTATGGACTTTATATATAGGAATTCCTTTTTTTGTTTTAGGATTATTCAAGGCAAAATTATTGAAAAAACCTTATATTTTATGGATAAAAATAGGCGATATTCTAGGTTGGATTAATAGCAAAATTATACTTGGATTGCTTTTCTTTATAGTACTTCAACCTATAGCGTTGATTATGCGAATATTTGGTTATGACCCACTTAAACTTAAAAAAAATAACCTTAAGACTTATAGAGAAAATATTGAAAATAATGTTACTAATTTTGAAAAAATTTTTTAATTTTTTATTTTTTTAAATTATATTTTTATAAATTAAAAATTTAATTTTAATTGTTTTATAATTTGTCTCTAATTCAACTTCCTATGAAAGGCGCTTAGAATTTAAAATTCAAAGAATTTTTTGATAGTTATATTTTATATTTTTAAAATAAAAAATTTTTATTAAAGTATTCTATTTTGTTCTTTCAAGAGATTCAACAATATACTTAGAAATATTTTTGACTAATATTTTGTTACCTAATTCATTAAAGTGACAGCAAGCATCTGCATATACGTCTTTTTTTTCATCAATAAAAATATACCTTAAATCAATTACTCTATTTTTGGGTATAGAGAAATCATCTATTTTTACTTGACTATAAAATTCTTCAATTGGTTCGCGATAAGGCATTCTTTCACGAGAAATTATCTTCTCATTTAATTCTTTTTTTGTAAAAGGTTTTGATTGAAAAACATATTGATTTGGTTGGATAAATTCAAAATATGGAATTTTATAATTTTTTGATATCACCTCTGACATATTAGATGATTCAATCCATATCTTTTTGGCTAACTCAAAAGATTCCTTTTTATTACTGGGCAAATCAAAGGAGTAAGGCTTATGCTTAATACTTTGAACTGCTTTACTTGCTAAATTATTAATTCTTGGATATATATATCTGGTAAATGGATGTAAATTGAATAAAGGACTTAAATGAAGATAAGGTGAGACTAGAAAAGACTCTTTATCCTCTCTTCTTCCATGATTTCTTGGGAGTATAGTAGCTGTTTTATTTTTATAGTTATCTGAAACTGCAATAGCTATTTCATTAAATCCTGCAATATTTATGATTGCATTAAATCTATAACCTTGTGCAAGTAAATATGCTATTGAGTAAAATTGTTGGGGCTGTTTATAACCTCCTAAAGCAGTATTAATAGTCTTTACCTGGTCAAATTTATTATTTTCTAAATCCTCAGAATTTTTTAATGAATTTAGTAGTTCTTCTTCCAAAATATTATTTCTAGATAAATGATTTGCAACGCTTCCACCAACAATTAAAAGTTTAAAGATTTTTTCATTATCTAAATTTGAATCCTCATGTAAATTATATTCTTTTATAAATCCCTTACTTTCAAAACTTCTGCAAGCATTTATAAAACCTAAATAAGGGTGTAAACCATAACAATAATATTCATCTGGAAATTTTCCTTTATTTTCCTTACCTCGTGTATATGCAAATTCAGAATCGGAAAATGGAAAAAACTTATTATAGTTTATAAAATCATAGATTAACCCAGCAAAAACAAAAAATATGGTGGTGATTAAAAGATTATATTTAATTAACTTTAAATTAAATTTCATAAAAAATAAGTTAAAAAAAATTATGGATAGATACTTCCATTATTAAATTGAATTATCCGATCACAAGATTCTAAATTTGAAAGCCTATGAGAAACAAATAAATTTGTGGTAGAAAGATTTTTTAATTCTGCTAAAATTTTTGACTCTGTTATTTCATCAAGAGCACTTGTAGCTTCATCCAAAATTAAAATATCAGGCTGTTTGTATAGTGCCCTTGCTATAATTAATCTCTGCTTTTGTCCCCCACTAAGGTTTATTCCTCTTTCTCCAACTTGTAAATTAAAACCATTCTCAGATTTATCAATTAATTCTTTTAATTGTGAAACTTCTAATGCCCAGTGGGCTTTTTCTATATTATATTCTTTAGGATTAATACCATAAGCAATATTGTCTATTAAAGAACCTTCAATAATAAAAAAATTTTGAGGAACATAAGAAATTGATAATTGATATCTTCTTAGGAACTGATGATCATCATTTTGAGAAAATGGATTAATGTTATCTATAAGAAGCTCACCGCTTGATGGTTTTAATAACCCCATGCAGATATTTAAAAAAGTACTTTTCCCACTACCAGTTTTTCCCTTAATTCCAATCTTCTCTCCAATGTTTATATTTAAATTAATATTTTCAATAGTATTAGTATGGTTTGGATACGCATAACTTACGTTTTTAAAACTAATTGAATTTTTTGGTTTATATGTACGCAAATTTTTGTAAATAGAAATTTTTGTAGATGGTCTATTCATTACTTCTACAACTTGCATTGCAGATGCTTTATTTGCTCTCATTTGAGCCCAAGAAGCAAAAAACTTTTGAAATTCAGGGAGTATCTTTTGAGCTGCAAAAGCCAAAATACCAATTTTCTGAATCACATTTATATCATTACTCTGAATTGATAAAATATAAGATAAGATTATAAGCAAAGAGATAGAAATTGCTTCTAATAAATATTTAGGGAATTGTGATAAAAAATTACTATTTGCAATTATTCTTCTTAATGGGATTTCTATAGATTTATAGCGATAAATAAAGTTTTGATGAGTATTATCTAATTTAATATTTATAATCGAGCCTATTGATTCTTGAGTTGACTGGACTAACTTTATACTCCCTGTTTTAATTTTCCTACTATAAATATCAAGTTTTTGTTTTGTTAGTGTCATTATAATTAAGTAAGAAAAGGAAATCAAAGTTATTGAAATAAAAAATATTTTTGTATCTATTAAGTAAATACTTATTGATAACCCTAAAATTATTATTGAAGATGTTAAAAGTTGAAGGCTATAGCGAATATAATTAACCGTTTTATTGATTGATCCAGTTAAAGCCACAATTACTTCGCTACTGGTTTCATTCAAATGCTTTTCATAAGGTTGATTAATAATCTTCGCAAACCCTGCGCAACTTAAGTCGCTGCCAATGGCCGCTGAAAGCCTATTTGAAAAAAATAATGTTATTAGTTTTATAGTTGACGAAATAAGGATTGAAAAAATAAAAATTATTGTAACTAAAGTAATTAAATTTAAAGTAGAATTTATATTAAAAATTTTAGCAAAATATTTTATAAGTTCTATGTCCCACAACTTTTCATGATCGGCTAAAAGAGTTAGAAAAGGAATTATTATTGTTAAATTAAGTACTTCTGCAAATGCACTAAATATCATTAAAATTACCAAAAGAATAATTTGTTTTTTTCTTTCTTTACGTATATGAGAATATAATTCCTGAGATAATAATACTAATGAATTTTTGATTATTATATTTCGAAATTTATTCATTATTTATCTATGACTAAAAGGCATCTGGGAATGGATTATTACTACAGAAGAAAACACCATCAATTAGCTTATTTGATCCAACTATAGTGGAGTTACCTGGGATTTTTTTTAAACTGCAAAAAGAATTAGCTCCAATAACAATATTTTTTCCTGCTTTAACAGAACCCAAAACTACAGATCCAGTGCCAAAAATGCAATTACCCTTAAAAAAAGGCATAGACCCATTTAGCGATTTATCACCAGGTTGTAGTTTACCCAAAGTTATATTATTAAAAAAATAGGCGAAGCCACTTTTTATTATGACATGTCTACCTATTACTAAGTTTCTAGAATGACAGAATCTTATCTTACAATTTAAATCAGCATTTCTATTAATTGAAGAGCCATACAAGTAAAAAATTAGTTTTTGAGAGATAGATGAAATTATTCTAATTTTGCAAAACAAAATTCTTACCAACAAATTTAGTCTAAAGTCTCTTGATATAAAGCTGTATTTAATTAAGTCTAGTATAGAAATATTTTCAAAACATAATTCTGATTTATAAAAAATTAGATCATTCTTTAATAAAATTAGCTGCTTTGCTATATTTTTAATAATCATTAAAAAGAAAGAGCTTTAATAACATACTATAATAATAATCCTAATTATTAAAGAGCATAAGAAAGTCATTCACAATAACTTTTTTAATCAAATTGTATAAATTAAAACTTTAAAAATAAATTAATTAACTCACAAATAAGTAAATTTCATTGATAAAATATTGAGAAATTTATTTCCATATTTGTTATATTAGGATTTTAATTGAGACTACTTTTTGAATTATTTGATGAATGCAAAATAAGATAACAATTATATCAGTAACTCTGAATGCTAAATCAGATTTATTAGAGACTATTGGCTCAGTTCAAAATCAAACATATAGAAATTTTCAACATATTATTAAAGATTCAAATTCAACTGACGGAACTCGAGAAATAAATTTTAATGATTTTGATAATACATTTTTTAATTGCAATGAGGATAAGGGAATTTATGATGGAATGAATGAAGCTTTTAGATTTGCGAAAGGAGATCTCATAATGTTTCTTAATGCTGGAGATAGGTTATTTGATGAAAATGTCTTAAATTTAATAAATAATACTTTTTTGGAAAATCCTCTTTCTACATGTTTAATTGGATATACAGCTCAAATAAATTATAAAAATATAAGTAAATTTAAACTTTTAGGCTATGGATGGCTTTATAGAAAATTGCCATATGTACAATATCCACATCCTTCGTTTGTGCTAAGAAATAATATTGCTAAGAAGGTTCATCCTTTATTTGACCCCACCCTATCTATTGCCTCTGACTATAAGCAACAATTGATCCTAAGGAAAAGAAATTTATTTAAGCCTGCTTTTTCAGATAGAGTCTTTACATTAATGCCTATTGGAGGAAAAAGTACTGAAAGTATTGCAGCTTACCTTAAAGGATTCTTGGAAGTTTGTATACTCTCATATAGGCTATATAATTTACGTTTTGTTTTGATTTTATTGTCTAAAGTAGTACTTATTATTTATAAAAATTTAAACTTATCAAAATATCCAAAAGATATAAAAAAAAATGTTATTAAAAAATTAAAAATATTGTATGAAAATTTATAAATAATTCTTTAATAATTTATTAATAAATTATCTTCTAAATAAATTTTGTAATTTGCCTTGACTTAGTTAAAACTTTTTAATATTAAAACTAATTGTTCTCTTAAAAAAATAGTATGAATAATTTTAGGAATAAAGTAAGTTAATTTTTTTTATTTTTAAAACTAATATTTATTTAATTTTCTATTTAATTCCTTCTTTATAAAGTTAGGAATAATTTAATAATTAATATAAATTTCTTAAAATAGATATTTCTTTTATTTAACTTTTGAGCGGGCAATAGATAGTTGTTCCTCCGTATCCACTGATAAACATTCATCATCGGTTACAAAAGTTGATATCTCATATCCTGCATCAATGAGTCTTAATTGTTCAAGTTTTTCAACTTTTTCTAAGTTTGAATTTGCAATTTCTTTCCATTTTAAAAGCATCCCCGCGGTAAATCCATAAATACCCGCATGTCCCCAATAGGTTACGTGTAAGTGCCAATCATCTAATGAAACATCTCTGACATGTGGAATAGCAGATCTCGAAAAATATATTACTGTCCCATCTTTATTTATGAGAGTTTTTACTATATTTGGGTTATGAATATTAGCAGCAGGTAGTTTATAAATTGGAGTCACAACATGTGATGAGTTTTTTTTATTTTTTAAAATTTTAAAAGTTTCATCTATTAAAAATGGATTAATAAAAGGTTGATCTCCCTGAACATTAATGATTATGGTTCGCTCTACTTTTTCTTGAAAACATAATTCTTCACATGAGTACGTTTCCCATAAATATGAAACTATATCTATGGTTTTTGAAGCTATCCTATCAGTTCCTGATTCACAATTTTTTTTAGTTAAGAAAACCTTATAACCTAATGAATCTGCAACTTTCTTTATTTCTTGACTATCAGTGCAAAGGATAACTTTGTCAATACTTTTAGCTTTGGAACATTGCTCCAAAACATGCTGGATCATAGATTTGCCACCTATATCCATTAACACTTTTTTTGGAAGTCTTTTTGATTCTAGTCTTGCTGGAATTGCTACAACGCATTTATAGTTCTTATTATTCATTCCACAATTTCATAGCATCATCTCTTGCAGAAAACCATTCTGCAGCCAAAGCACCGCTTTTAGTTCTAAGTTCTTTAAACCAAGGTCCACCTATAGTCCAATGAATTAAAGGACTTTTATGATCTAAAGCAGTCTCTTTAGAAATACCAATTAAATGATTCCAGTTGCCAGTTATTTCTCCTATTAAATTATCTCCCTCGAGCCAATTAAATCTATGAAGATCCAAGCCCGAGGCATTATTGACATATTCGATTGATAGATTTTTGCACTTATTACAATTTAAGAGCATTAAGGAACTCCAATTTTTCTTTGGATAGGATGATTGTATTTCGTTAAGAAATTTTCTTTTTTCATTTGGAGTATGTTCATGTTTGACGCACATTAAAGAATAATTATCATCTCTTTGATTCCATAATTCTGTAATGCTTTCTCTACATAACATGTCACAATCCATAAAAATGGCCCAACCTGAATAATTGCACAAATAAGGTACTAAAAATCTAGTAAAAGCAAATTCCGTACTTTGCTTAGGATCTTTTTCTCTAAAGTAAATTCCAAGATTTCTAAGTTGAGATGTAACTAAAGGAATAATAGAAATAGGTTTATTACTATTTTGGTATAAGCTATCAATTAAAACGTTGGTAGCTGCCCGTTCTCTCTCGTCATAACCAATAAATATGGGGATAGCCTTATTCTTTTCCATGATTTTTTTGATATTTATAAGTTTGAAACTGCTAAGGAATGTCCTAAAGAATTTCTTATTAGCATAAAGTCATTTAAGATCTTTTCAACTTTATTTAGTGGCACCATATTAGGACCGTCACTTTTTGCATTTTCAGGATCCGGATGTACTTCCATAAAAATTCCATCAACACCTACAGCTATTGCTGCTCTGCCAAGAGGAGCAACAAATTCTCTTTGTCCTCCACTGCAATTTCCTTTCCCTCCTGGTTGTTGTACTGAATGAGTGGCATCAAATATGACTGGACATTTGAATTTTTTTAATTCCACCAGACTACGAAAATCAACAACTAATGTATTGTAACCAAAGCTATTACCTCTCTCTGTTAACCAGATTTTATTACTATTAACAGGTAATCCTGACTCATTTATTTTATTTAGAACTTGTTCCATATCCCATGGTGCTAGAAATTGACCTTTCTTAATGTTAATTATTTTATTTTTTTTAATAACTGCTTTAGTAGCGGAAACTAATAAATCGGTTTGTCTAGATAAAAAAGCAGGTATTTGTATAACGTCTACTACTTCTGCAGTTAAATCCGCTTGATATGATTCATGAATATCGGTTAATGTCTTAACTTTATATTTATTTTTAATCTTTTCTAAAATACTAAGTCCTTTATTAAGGCCAGGTCCTCTAAATGAATTTATTGAACTTCTATTAGCCTTATCAAAACTTGCTTTAAAGATTAAATTAATATTCAAATTTTCAGTAATTTCTTTCAAATATGCACAAGTATCGTTAACAGTTGACTCGTTTTCTATTACACAAGGCCCAGCTATAAGTGTAAGAGGTTCCACAATTTATATTTTTATCTATAGTTATTAAATTACCATAAAAACAAATAATTAGTTAATTAATCATTTTTATCTGACCAACCGCTTTTTTTATATTTCGCTAATTTGTTTTGTGCATTAAGTATTAATTCCGCAATTTCTCTAACTGCTCCATTTCCCCCTTTATTTTTAAGAATAAGATTTGATTTTGATCTTGTTGTCTTGTCAGCATTTGCCGGAGAAATAAAAAGTGAAACATTATTTCTCAATATAAGATCATTTAAATCATCTCCTACATAAGCAATTTGATTCTTCTTTATATTCAAATTATTCATTAATTTTTCAAGAACTATTTGTTTATTTTTTACTTTACAAAAACAATGCTTTACTCCTAAATGTTCTGCTCGCGAAATAGTACTAGATGAACTACCTCCACTTAAAAACGCAACTTCAATATTATTTTCTTGCAATAGCTTAATTCCTAGACCATCTCTTACATCAAATCTTTTTAGTATTCCACCATTTCTATCGTAAAATAAACCTCCATCAGTTAGAACTCCATCAACATCTAATACTAATAAAGATATTTTCTTTAATTTTTTTTTGTTTAAAGAAAAGATATTTTTTAAATTCATACTAAACCTGTTTGTATCAAATCATGTAGACGAACTATACCAATTATTTCGTTATCTTTTTTTAAAACAGGTATGGCTGAAATAGGTTTTTTACTATTGCATTCCATTAAATCAATTGTTTCATTAATCGATGCAGAAGCATTTATTGTTACTGGATTTTTAGTCATGATATCCTTCGCTGTTATGTCTTGCCATCTTTTTTTAGTATATTTTTGTAGGCCTCGACGCAAATCACCATCAGTAATTACTCCTATTGCTTTTTTATCTTCTTTGAAATCTTGAACCCACGTTATCCCAATTCCCCCTGAACTTATTTTTATAATTATTTCTTCTAATGTGGCATCTATAAGTATTGGTTCGATTTTATCAATTGGAACCATTAACTCTGAAATTGTTAATGTAAGTTTCTTTCCTAATTGTCCCGCGGGATGATTTTTAGCAAATTCTTCTGTAGAAACTTTATTTTTTTCCATCCATACTGTTGCAAGAGCATCGCCAATTGCCATGGCGACTGAGGTACTAGCAGTGGGTGCAAGATTTAAGGGACATGTTTCCTTATCTACCGTAGCTTCAAGAACAGAATCACTCTTTTTTGCAATTGATGAATTTGTATTTCCGACTAAAGCTATTAATGAGGATTTTCTTAATTTCAAATGAGGAATTATTTCTAAAAGCTCTTTTGTCTCTCCGCTGTTTGATATTAAGATGCATACATCCTCGGAACCAACTATCCCAAGATCTCCATGTAGTGCATCTAATGGATTTAGATAAACTGAAACTAACCCAATGGAAGAGAATGTAGCCGCAATTTTTCTTGCTACTATTCCACTTTTTCCAACACCAGTAACCAATAATTTATTTTTTCTTTGTCCACATTTTTCAAGAATTTCAATTGCTTTTTGAACTTCTAAGTGATTTAATTTTTTTGCTGCTTGGGATATAGCTTTTGCCTCCTCTAGGAGACATTTTGACAAAATTGTCATAATTTAAAAGATTATCTTTAGTAAATAATTTTAAAGCTTAATAAAGCTATCATTTAATAGATTACTTTAAGATTTATTTTTTATCTAAGATATTTTATTTGAAAAAGATAAACTTACTTTTAAAACTTTGTATAGTAATTTTAATTACCTATTTTTATACATCCTTCATATCAAAATAAATCATTAATGAATTAGATTATAATTATATAATGTCTTAACACAACAATAGATTTGTATGAAACTAAGTTGATTTATTAAGTGATTTAAAGAAAATTATTTCTTATTTGCAATCTTTGAAATAATAGTTTCTAATTCATATTGCCAATAATTACGATTTATATTTAAAGTATTAGATGTTTTCTCACAATCTAATACAGAAAAAAGAGGCCTTTCAGAATTTGAAGAATAATTCTCAGTTTTTATAGGATAAACTATGGCTGGGTTATCTAAAATTTTATATTTTTTAGCAATATCTCCAATATTAATTGCAATATCGTACCAACTGGAAATACCACTACATGACCAATGATTTATAAAATTATTTTTTGAAACAAAATTCCATTTACTTATAATCTGCCAACATATTTTTGCTACATCTAATGTAGATGACATAGTTCCAATTTGATCTGAAACAACAAAAAATTCTTTTTTAGTTTTGTGAAGATTTAACATCTTTAAAAGAAAATTTTTACCGCTAGGACCAATTAGCCAACTTGTTCTTAATATTATTAATTGATTTTTAGGTTTTAAGATTTTTTCTAATAGTTCTTCTGCCTTTGCTTTTGAATATCCATATTGAGAAATAGGATTTCTTTGATCATTTTCTTTATATGCAAAATTTCTTTTTCCATCAAAGACATAATCAGTACTAATTTGTAATAAATTACCACCATAATCTTTCAATATTTTGGCAAATGTTATTGGAGCAGATGTATTAATTTCGTAACATAATTCTTTTTCTTTTTCTGCTAAATCAACATTTGTATAAGCCCCACAATTGATAATAAAATCTGGTTTATTAAATTCAATATATTTTCTGCAGCTTAAATGATCTGATAAATCTAATTCATTTCTTTTAGGGAAAAGTATTTGATGATCTTTGGGTTTTTGTGAAATTATTTCTTGTCCTAATTGTCCTGTAGAGCCAGTTACTAAAATCTTCATTAAAACAAATCACCTTTATCATATAGATATTTTAGAGTATTACCTTTAGAATCTTTTTCAGAAACTATTGGACTTTTAATTTTTAAATCTTTTAATCTCCAATTAATATTCAAGTTTTTATCATTCCACATTATAGTTCTTTCTGATTCTTTATTCCAGAATTTAGTAGTTTTATAGTTAATTTCTGCTCTTCTAGTTAGTGTTATAAATCCATGAGCAAATCCTTCTGGTACCCATAATTGCACTCTATTCCTTTTAGATAAAACTATGCTCGTCCATTCTTTAAAAGTATTAGAATTTACTCTTAAATCAACAATAATATCTAAGATTTTTCCACTAACTATTCTAATTAATTTACCTTGAGCATTAGGTTCTTTCTGAAAATGTAATCCTCTTAAAACTCCATGATATGAAGATGAATGATTATCTTGAACGAAGGTTACTTTTTTTGAAACGATATCATTAAATTTTTTCTCATTCCAACTCTCAAAGAAAAATCCTCTGCTATCAGAAAATTTATCTGGATTTAAAATTAAAGGTCCATTAATTTTATTATCTTTATTCGATTTTAAAAATTTTATTTGCAAAATAATCTTCTAATCATTATTACTCTATTAAATTTTTAAGATAATTTCCATAGTCATTATTACTATACCTTAGTGCTAATTGACTTAATTATTTTTCATTTATTCATTCATTTCTCCAGAATATTTCTTCGGGACATCCAATATTAAATCGCTGTTTATTTTCTACTGATTTTATAAAGGAACTAACTTCATAATGAGATTCAAATGTTCCAGTATTAAACCAAATTGTTTCTCTTATCATTAAACTATGAAAATTTTATGAAATATTAAAATCTTAATTGGTTATTTTCTTTTTCGTAAATATAGGATTTAATTGTTTCCTCTATTCCTTTTTCAAGCGAAATAGAGGCATGCCATCCAAGTTTATTTATTTTGGAAACATCTAGTAATTTTCTAGGAGTTCCATCATGCTTTGATTTATCCCAAATAATTTTACCTTTGAATCCAATTTTTTCAGCTATCATACTCGCCAGATTCTTAATACTAATATCCTTACCTGTTCCTACATTTAAAAACTCATTTTGATCTTTTAATTTATCGTTAGAGATTGAAATTTTATATTTTTCTAAAGCAAATATAGATGCATCTGCTAAATCATCAACATGAAGAAATTCTCTTAGAGGATTACCAGTACCCCAGCAAACAACCTCATCATTATTATTTTCCATGGCATTATAAAACTTATTTATTAAAGAGGGCAAAACATGGCTATTTGTAGCATGATAATTATCTCCTGGACCATAAAGATTTGTTGGCATAAGGCTGATAGTATCAAAATTATATTGTTTCCTCATTGCAGAACATAGTTTTAGACCTGCAATTTTTGCAATGGCATAAGGTTCGTTTGTGATTTCTAAAGACCCTGTTAGTAAACTTTCTTCTTTAATAGGTTGAGGGCATATCTTTGGATAAATACAACTACTTCCTAGAAATAAAAATCTTTTAACATTATTTTCTCTAGCAATTTCGATGACATTTGTTTGTATTTTAAGATTTTCTAATATAAATTCACATGGGAATTTAAAGTTTGCTTGTATACCCCCAACTTTGGCAGCAGCTAATATAACAATCTGCGGCTTATGAAATGTAAACCATTTTTTTACAGATTCATAATCTGAAAGATCTAAATCTTTTTTACTTGAAGTGATAAGATTTGAATAACCCTTTCGTAATAAACATCTTTTTATAGCACTACCAACCATACCTTTGTCACCTGCTATAAAAATCAAATCAGTTTTTTCAATTAGCTTCATGAGAGATTTTATATAATTAACTTAATGGTTTGGTGGCATTTCCATCGGAGAATTTACCTTGAATCCTTTCTCTTGCATTAGTAATTCACTTTTTGCGATTTGATTATCTTCTTTAATCATTTCTTTTACTAAATCTTCTAAGGATGTTGTTGCCTCCCAGCCCAGTTCTATTTTCGCTTTTGAAGGGTCTCCTAAAAGAGTTGAAACCTCGCTAGGTCTAAAGTATCTAGGGTCAACTCTTATAACTATTTTACCAGTATCTGCCCTTCTTCCTATCTCCTCTAATCCTTCACCTTCCCATATTATTGATTTGTTTTTGTCATTTACCCACCCCAATGCATTCCCTGATAATTCTACAAATTTCCTTACTGATTCTTGTCTGCCAGTAGCTATGACATAATCAGTGGGTTTATCTTGCTGAAGCATCTTCCACTGCATTGAAATATAGTCTTTTGCATGTCCCCAATCTCTTAAAGCATCTAAATTCCCAAGGTAAACACACTCGTCTAATCCCTGATTAATTCTTGCTAGACCTCTTGTGATTTTTCTAGTGACGAATGTCTCCCCTCTTCTTGGACTCTCATGATTAAATAATATTCCGTTGCAAGCAAATATCCCATAGGACTCTCTATAATTTACAGTTATCCAATATGCGTATAATTTTGCGACAGCATATGGGCTTCTTGGATAAAAAGGTGTACTTTCTTTTTGTGGTATCTCTTGAACTAAACCATAAAGTTCACTTGTGCTGGCTTGATAGATTTTTGTTTTTTTATAAAGGCCTAAGAGTCGAACTGCCTCAAGTATTCTTAAAGTCCCTAATGCATCGCTATTTGCAGTATATTCAGGAGATTCGAAGCTAACAGATACATGACTTTGAGCTCCAAGATTATATATTTCATCAGGTTGTACTTTTTGTATTATTTTTATAATGTTGGTACTATCTGTTAAATCTCCATAGTGCAGTATTAATGATGGGTTTGGTTTGTGAGGGTCTTCATATAAGTGATCTATTCTTTGAGTGTTTAGGCTACTCGATCTTCTTTTTAAGCCATGTACAATATATTTTTTTTCAAGGAGAAATTCTGTTAAATAACTTCCATCTTGTCCAGTTATTCCAGTTATAAGCGCTACTCTTTGTTTTTTACCCATTTTAATAATTTATTTTTTATATTCTATTTAAAATTTATTATTTTCTTTTTATTATTTCATAAATAAAATGTCTTATTTTAAAAAAAAAAATTTTTTAATATTATTAAATTTTAAGATTAAGAAAAACTTATAGAGTTATCATTAGTATTTTCTCGGACTTGATATTATAATATTACTTCTTTAAAATTTATTTTTATAAAAAAGATTAATTTATCAAAATATTTGAAATTATCTCCCATAGTTATCTTCGAATCTTATTATGTCATCTTCTCCTACATATGAACCACTTTGGACTTCAATTAGAATAAGTTTAATTTTCCCAGGATTACTAAGCCTATGTTTTGAACCTAATGGGATATATATACTTTCATTCTCAGATAAAATACTTAATTCCTGATCTATTTCAACTTTTGCGGTCCCTTTAACTACTATCCAATGCTCTGATCTGTGATGATGCATTTGCAAAGATAATGTTTCTCCAGGTTTTACATTTATTAATTTAACTTGCCATCGAGAGTCTCCAATTATTGATAGGTAATGTCCCCATGGTCTATTAACCTTACTGTGCTGCTGACCTTCACTTATTTTATTATCTTTAAGCTTCTGTACGATATTTTTTACTAGTTGAGTTTGGTCTTTATTAGAGATTAATATTGCATCATTGGTTTCTACAATAACTAAGTCCTCTAGACCAATCCCAACAACTAGTCTTTTTTCACTCCTTAAATAACAATTATTAGTTTTTTCAGTAATAACTTTCCCTTTGATAAAATTTTCATTTTTATCTTTTTTAGAATTTTCCCATACTGCTTTCCAGCTCCCTATATCACTCCATCCGCAATTTAAAGGTATGACAATTCCTTTATTTGATTTCTCCATAATAGCAACATCAAAAGATTCACTTGGACATTCTTTGAAAGCTACTTTATTTAATCTTTGGAAATCTAAGTCATTTTTACTTTCTTTTAAAGATAACTTGCATTTGTTCAATATTTCAGGAGAAAACTTTTCCATCTCTTTTAATAAGACTTTGGCTTTGACCATGAAAATACCGCTATTCCAAGAAAATCTTTTGTTCTTAATGAGTTCTTTTGCCTTCTGCAAATTTGGTTTTTCCAGGAATTGCTCTATTTTTTCTCCCTTCGGAATATTATTAGATAATGGGTTTAAAGCCTTTATGTATCCATAACCAGTTTCTGGCGAAGTAGGTATAATACCAAAAGAAACTATTTTATCTTGATCGGCATATTCCTTACCTAATTCAAGAGTATCAATGAATGCCTTTGTATTTTCTATCTCATGATCTGAAGCTAATATCAGCAAAGTAGGATTAGGTTCTCTTTCTAAAGCTTTCAATGCAGCGATAGTAACCGCTGGAGCAGTATTTCTTCCTACTGGTTCTAATAATATAGAAAAGTTTTTAATATTTATTTCTCTTATTTGTTCAGCAACAATAAATCTATGTTCTTCATTACATATAAGGATAGGATCATCTATATGATCTAATTCCATTATTCTGAGTTGAGTATTTTGCAATAATGATTTGCTTTTATTTGAGCCCAATGAAATAAATTGTTTTGGATAACTTTCTCTGGATAGTGGCCATAATCTTGTGCCTGATCCACCACACATTATTATTGGGATTAATTTATTTGTAGTCATATTTCATCTAATAACACCATTTCTCATATTTTACCTTAATTTCTTAGGAGGCATTTCATAATATTTATTATTCATATTATTAAAAGATGATATTAAGTTAATTAAATTTAAATATTTAACGAAGGGATTGATAGTTAAAGCTTGCAAGGGATTATTAGTTATAGTTCTTGCTTGATACGTTATAAAATTATATATGAGTGAATTATTATACTAAAATGGCTACCATAAAAGTAATCTTAGCTTTAAGAGGATTTAATGATATAAATTCATGTGAGGATAAAAGAGTTTTTTGGAATTCATTTATAAATTTACAAAAAAATTTACCTTCAAATATTCAAGTTAAGTTTACTTTACAATATGATAGAAGGAAAGAATCAAAATTATATTCTTTTTTATTCGAGCCTTTTTTAGAATTTAATTTTAATAAAGATAATATAACCTTTGATTTGAAAGAGTATAAAAAATATATTTCTTTTAAAAGAAATAGAATTAATCAACTAAATTACTCTTTAAAAGAATCTTATTTTATTTCTTCAATAAGTTCTTATCTTGCAAATAAAAAAAATAAATACAAATTTGATCAATTAATATTACTTAATTATGAGTTAACAAATTTAAATGAATCTAAATCTGTATTTATATATGACAACCTTTTACCTTTAAATAAAATTTACTTAAGGTACTCAGATTATATTGATCAAGGATACCCTATTAATGTTATTATTATTCCTAAAAAATTTTTAGAAATATTTTCTAGATTCAATGATTTTTTCTTAAATTCAATTTCGAATAGGAATAAATTTTTAAAAAAATATAATATATCTGGATGGCCATTATCTATTAGAAGAAAAGCTATTAAAGAATGTTTATTCATATTAAAAAATTATCTTAAGAAGAATATTATTAATTTTTTAAAGTTAATAGAAAATAATATTTTGAAATTTATTGATATTCGTATCTTGAGATTTCTTTTAAATAAGATAAAAATTATTGTAAATATTCCATATCTAACGAGAGAAAACTCTTTCGTAGAAGATTCAATGAATCAAGGTATATTTTATTTAAAAAATATATTACCAATAAAACCAATATTAAAAAATTTTATATATGAAAACCATTTAAGAAAAGAAACTAGATTTATTAGTGATAATGATTTTGAAAATTCTATTGATTCTTATATTATTGGTAGAAAAAATTTTATACTTGTTTTAAAAGATGAATTTTCATTAAATGAAAAAACAATTAAATTTGAACTTTATAATTTAAAGCTTAAGCCTAAATTTATTTTATTTGTTAAGAAAAATAAAATAATTGTATATAAATATTTTCAAAAGTCAGGTAGATTTTTAAAAGAAACTTTTTTTAAGAATAAAAAGAATGAATATCAAAATATATTATTTGTTTTGTTTAAAATAAAAAAAAATAATAAATTTAGTTATAACCCTCCTATACTCATTCTTAATTCCTTATCCTCCTTTAAAAATTGTACCGATATAAGTTATTTAAATGCTCTATTACAATTTTTTATTTGGGAGGATATCAGTTATGTAAGTTTTATTAATACAAATGCTAGAAATAAATATTCTGCATTCCCTGAATTGTATTATTATTCGAATCAAAATAAACTAAATTTAGAAAAATGTATTATTAATTTTAAATTGCTAAATGAGTCTAAATATAGTATTAATCTTAAATTAAAAAGTGAAAATTATAATGATATATTTATTCTGAATAATCAAAAGCAATTGTTTTTATAAATCATATGTCAATACCTGTTAAACCAAATTCTAAAGAACATTTTAATTCCTTTATGAATTTATTGAATTCTAGAAAACCTTTTACTTTTATAAGATTTAGTGATGGGGAAGTGGAAGTATTAAGGAATAGAAAACTTACGATAGAAAATAAAAAAACATTTTTTAGAGGTAAAACTTACTCAAATAATTATCCAGAAATGGATACAAAAAAATTTGATCCCTTGACTGATCAAAAATTTAGAAGTGATTTACTTGATTCCTCTATATTTAAATCTGAATTTTTTTACAAGGGTATAAGGACATTTAGTATAAATGATTCCGAGTCCATCATTGATAGAGAATTTCTACTGAGATTAAATGGAGGCTTTGATAGTTATTTAACTTTTTCGGACTTACTCATAAATGAAAATTATTTACAATTTAGATCTAAAATGTTTAAATTGATTTTAAATAATTTTAAAAATATAGTAGTCGTTTCTAATTGGAGGTCAATAATAAAGTTTAAATTTCATCGACATATAAAAGTGTGTGATAATTTTATAAAAAATTATCAATATGAAATGACCTCTATATTAAATACATTAATTAATATTCCTTTGAATTCTGTTGTGCTTTGTTCGGCATCATCTTTAACTAATATTTTAGGTCATAAATTATATTTATTGAGACCTGACATAACTTTTCTGGATGTGGGAACCTCGATAAATGACTTATTTTCTCTTCAAGACAATACCAGGGTTTATCATAAATTACTTAATAAATTTAAGAAATATCCTATACCAATAAAATTTTTAAATTTACTAATTAATGATCTTCTAATCCGTTGGTGAATTCATAATTTGGTATTATTCTATTAATCAATTATTTTGAATAATTTACTTTTTAATTAACTAAATTGCATGAAATAAATAATAAAATTAAATATTTTGTTTTTTAGATTATTTTATATTTAGATCTTAAATTTTTAGTCTGCCATTGATCAAGAGTTGAAACAGAATATTTCATGAAATAATCAAAATTAATTTTATTTTTAATCTCTTTAATTTGTTTTTCTAAGTTATTTAGTTTTATTACTTGTGATTTATTTCTTGGGCCATAGGCAGCAGAGCAAATAAATTCATTTGTTAATAAAGAACTTATTGCTAAATCCTCAATTTTTAATGAATTCTTTTTAGCAATTTTATTTATTTCCAATAATCCTTCATTAATAAGAGAATTACTTTTATGTATTGTTGAATCCTTTTCTCTGGCTCTTGAATTATTTGGTTTTGTATCTACAAAATAATCATCTGTAATAATTCCTTGATTTAAAGGACTAAAAGCGATTGTTCTTATACCCCATCTATCAAAGCATTCCTTACACATTTTAAAATTATTAAGACTTAAGATTGAAATATTATATTGAAGGCAAGCTATTGGTATTTTTCTATCATTTAAAAGTTTGATTAATTCAAATAATTTTTTTTTAGGATATGAGCTTATTCCTACATATAAAAACAATTTTTGATCAAATAAATATTTGAGATTATCCGCAAGAACTTCCAAAATACAATCGGAGTCATATCTATGAGTATAAAAAATATCTAAATAACTAATATCCAATCTTTTAAGGCTTCCTTCTATTTGGCTCCTTAAATGTTTAAGACTAGAACCTGATCCGTTTGGACCGGGGAGCATTTCATAACCAGCCTTAGAAGATATAAGTATCTCATCTCTTAAATTTTTAAAACTTTTTAAAGCAATTCCAAATTTTTTTTCTGCAGAACCTGGAGGTCTTCCATAATTATTGCCAAGGTCAAAATGATTTATTCCATTTTTTAAAAGTTCTTCAAATATTTTAAAAGATTCTTCAAAATTAGTATGATCTCCAAAAAGTCTCCATAAACCTGCTGTTAATATTGATGTATAACATGATGTATTTGATAGTTCTTTATAAACGCCATTTTCATATCTTTCTTTTAATGAAGGGTATTGATTTATAAAGTATTCTGAAGGATCATCTAAAAAATTCATAACTCTTTATAAAAATTTGAAAAAATCTCAATTGTTTCGTCAACTTCAGATTCTTTTATTTCATTTATAAATAAATGTGCACCAATTTTATTAGGAATAGGTAAATTTAAATTTCCATTCCTATGAGCTTTAGTTTGTTCTAAGTTTTCATAAATTAATTCTTTATTTGTAAAATCTTTATGAAATATAGGTAAATTAATTTCTCTTGCTAACAAATATACTTTCTTTAAATCTTCTCTCTGCAAAAATCCTTTTTTATATGATAAGCAGGAAAAGAATAAACAATCAAGAGTAACCGCCTCCCCATGTAACAACTTATCAACATTTTTAAGTTCGATAATTGGGCTTATAGAATGACCAAAGTCTACGCATCTTTCAAGATTTTTTTCAAAAAGATTAGGTTCTAATTCTTCTAGCATTAAACTTATCGATTGATTAATAATTTTAGAAGCTAAAGCTCCATAACAAAGTTTTTCTTTAACTCCAATATTAAAAGCATATGATTCTAGATCATTAAAAAGATCTGAAGACTTTATTAGAGCAATTTTAAAAATTTCACCTAGACCATTAGAAATATGTCTATTTGGACATGTTTTAAGAAACTTTTTATCAATTAAAACTTCTTTAGGAGGATAATATGTACCAATTCTATTTCTCATTAGTCCAAAATTTATACCTGTTTTGACTCCTACGCAAGCATCTACTATAGATAATAAATTAGTTGGAATTTTGATAATTGGGACCCCTCTTCGATAAATACTTGCAGCAAAGGAAACAATATCAAGAACTACTCCACCTCCAATAGTTATAAGAGGCTCGGAGACCCTACTTAATTTTTGAGCATCTACAAATTCTATTATTTTTATTACTGAGGAAAGATTCTTATTCTCTTCATCGGGTTCTACAAAATGTAAATAGTATTTCTTTCTAGATTTAATAACTATATTTTCTATTTCTTTTTTATATATGTTGCCAATATTTTTATCAATAAAAAGGAATATACGTCCTGTTACACTAAGAGAATCAAGAATATTATTATCAGAAAGAATAGAATGAGTATATGAAATATTAAAATCGATCTTTTTTTTGGAATTTATAGACCAATTAATATTTTGTATTGGCGGCAGAGAGTTTTTCATAGAAAGTTATCCTGAAAGATCCATGAAGCTAGTGAATAAAAATATTTTGCATTAATAAGATCATTATTACAAATTCTAAATGGTAAAAGCCTTGTAAATTGAGAAACTACTAATAAATTAAGAAGTTTGGTATCTATTTTATTATTATAAAGTTCATTCTCGATTAAGTCATTGAAATATATAAACATATTATTTGCTTTAGTTAATTGGAACTGATTCATTTCAAAATTATTCTCATTAGATATCATTCTTAGTCCATAATAATATTTTGAACATTGCAAAATTTGAGAAAAATCTGAAAGTGCGAAGTCAAAATATGTTTCATCATAAGGATCAATTAATGCTATATCTAAACTTTTAAAATTTATAAGAATATTTTCTAGAGTTGAATTGCCATGTATTAATGAATGTTTATATTTTTTATTAATATCAAAGCTTTTTAATAATTTGAGGATAGATGATATGAATTCTTCTGTACTTAATACATTATGGTTATTAAATTTCAGATCATCTGTTTTAAAGTTTTTACCGAAGTTCTTTAAAGGCCTTATCATTTCCTCTTTTACGTAATAATCTAAAGAACCTTTTGGGATAAAAGTTTTTAAACCATTTTGATGTAAATTATCTAAAGATAATAATAAATTCTTAGCGGCTTCTTTAACCCTTAACTTATTTTTCTCAACTTGTAAAAAATCTAGAAGTGGAATATATCCTTCTTTATACTGATATAGGCAGTAAGCTTTGTCTTGAAAATTATTAATTCCCATCTCCAAAATATCTGGAAAAATATTTGGCATAAATGATTTAAGGATAATATGTCTTTTTATTTGAGAACTAAATCTTACAAATCCATACTCCCTATCATGTTCAATTGATATTTCTTTTAGTATGCAATCCCCAAATTCATCATGATTTATTAAAGATGTTGAGGAAAGTGATCCCCCTTTAAAAATTTTAATTTTTTTGTTAAATAAATTTCCCATTAAATTTTGCTATGCTAATTTCCTAATCCGGTTGAATCTAGAGTATAAGCTTTGCAATATTCCTCGGGAGTGCCTAGTACAATCGTATCTTCTGCGGATTCATTATGATTGATTTTATAAATATCTCCAGTTTTTATACTTTCGTTTATTAGTTTTGAAATAAATAATTCATCACCTTCAAGGTTATCTTTCATTAATTTATTAAAGATATTATGAAATTTTTTCCCTGAAGAGAAAGAAACTAAACCTGATGATGCTAAAGGAGAAACAATCTTCTTTTCTAGAAAAGAATTTACTAAACCATCTGATTCAAGTACATATGAATAATTTTTATCCATTGATTGAAATGTATTAACATATCCACAAACATCTAAATCAATATCGAAAGATGTCAGTAAGTCGATATTTCTATTTTTTAAAATAGTATCGCTATTATGAACAATTATCGGATTATCTTCGAGCTTTAATTTTATAAGCTCTTCTACACCAATATATGTAGTATGTGCTTGACCTAAAGTATCTTTAACATAAATAATCTTATTTTTTATATTTTCAGGTAAGCAATCTTCTATTCTATCTTTAAAATATTTTTCTCTATAATTAACGATTAGGAGTATAAAGTCTATTTTATTTGAATAACATAACTCATCTATAATGGTGGTTAGAATAGGATTGTTATTTGTCCAAGGAAGAAGAAATTTTGGACTGTCATAACCTACATCGTGAAATCTACTTGCCTTTCCAGCAGCAGTTATTATTAATATATTCATTTATAAATTTGAGTTTGCATTTATGAATTCATAATAATATAAAATCTTACATGTCCTAATATAAAAAAATCTTTATTAAGATCTAATATTTAATTTGTATAGATATTTTTTTCATTAAAATTTCTATTTAAAATTATAATTTGTAATCAAATTATTTATCTTTTGAGTTGATAAATTAATTTTTTAATAAACTCAAAAGATCTTGTTTTGATTGATGAATAAATCTCATGAATGATAGATTTAATTCCTATTACTTTATTCCCAAATAGAAACATAGAAAATAAAGAGTGATTTATTGGCAGAAATTTTATTTGAAATTTTGAATCTCTTAAGAGAATAAAATATTTATAGAAGGCATGGGTATTTGGTAATTCCCAGTCTTCATATTTCATCAGCCTTTCGCTTCTTTGATTATTTAAAATTATATTTGAAAACTGTCTTTTGTCTGAAATATTTGTATATTCAAACCATTCAGAATCGGGCCATCCCTCTGTAAGAAGTTTCAAATATCTATTATCTACCCCGCAAAGGGAATTCTCATATTCAGTATAAATAGACTTAAATTCTAATAATCCTCCCACATTCATATAAAACCACATATCTGGTAATCCAATATTGAGTTGATTAAAAGTTGGAATTATAATTCTTGCTTGATTCTTATTTTTATTTAAAAATTTATTTATTGAATCATTTATAAAACATGGGTTTCTTACTGCTACTCCACCTCTAATGCCGATATCATATCTAGTAAGAATAATTAATTCAGGCTCATAAGATGATTGATTTAAAAATTCTATTGCTTTTTTGCATACCATTTCCCTACAAAATAATTGGCTTGCTATTCGATCAGATGAACCTACTAAATTATTTTTTACTTTTCTTTTGGATAACCATTTATTCCGTTTTTGTATTCTTTTTTTTTCATAATCTTTTAATTTTAATTTGAGATTGTCTTGAAATATTTTTTGATCTAGAGATAAGCAAATTCTTGGATTATATTCTTTATTAACTTCATTAAAACCTAAGTTATCCCATAAAGTACAAATAGTTTCAACTCTATGATTTTTAAGAAGATTTTTTAAATAATTTCTTCCATTCCAAAAGTCATCCATTTCTTTTGGAAGCGGAGTACCCTTATCCCCTTCACCCCATGCAATTCGCTTGCAAGTATACCCAGATAATAATAACAATATTTTCATTTATTATCAAATTAATTTAAAATTTCTCACTTTATATTATTTTATCTATAAAATACTACTATTTTAGCCATAAAGTTATTTATAATTATGAAACATCATAACTTGAAAAGTTTATAAGATGAGTATTTTAATTACAGGTAATCAGGGTTTTATTGGCTCTTGGTTAAATATATTTATTCATCAAATTTATCCAGATAAAATTATTGGTATAGATAATAGGATCTCTTTAGGAGAGAGATTAGTTGATAAAAATAATGATTCAAAACTTATAGTCAAAAAACAATATATTCAAGATGTATCTAGCTTAGAAAAGCTTGTAGAAATAATTCAAAAACATGAAATAACAGAAATCTTTCATATTGCTGGTCAAGCAATTGTTCCTCGATGTTTTGAAGATCCAAAATTAACTTTTGATTCAAATGTAGTCAGTACTTTTTCTATTCTTGAGGCTTCAAGAAAATGTAAAACTATTAAAAAGATATGCTTAATTACTTCAGATAAAGTCTATAAAAATGAGAATAAAAATAAATTTTTTAAAGAAGATGATGTTTTAGAAGGGAAAGATATTTATTCTACTTCAAAGGTTATTTGTGAACATCTTGCCGATTCTTACAGAAGAATTCATCTTGATGAAAATATAATTGTTGAGGTTATTAGGCTAGGAAATGTAGTAGGAGGAGGAGACTATAGTGTTAATAGATTATTGCCTGATTTAATTAGATCTTTTTTAAATAAAAATATCTTTGAAGTTCGTTATCCTCAAGCTACAAGACCTTTTCAACATGTATTAGATGTTTGTAATGGTATTTATTCAATTCTTATGAATAATCCTTTACATGATAATCATAGCTATAAAGGTGATTGTTGGAATTTAGGTCCTAGAAATAATACAAGTATGATTGTTGGGGATGTTATAAATTTATTTACAAGTACATTTGAATTAAAAGATATTCAACAAAGAAAAAATTCACTCCCAGAAGATATATTACTTGCAGTAGATAACACAAAGTATGTTAAGGTTTTTGGCCAGCCAAAATGGGATAGCCAAGATGCTGTATTAGAATCTATAAATTGGTATAAAAAGGTTCATTTAATGAATCAATCCCCTTGGGATTTAGCTTTAAAAGATACAAATCAATTTTTAAGTAAATTATAATTATTCATGAAAATTCAAAACATTCCTTGGATCACTCATACTCATACTGATTGTTATGATGTTTGTAAAATATATGAAGGCGAAATGCCATATTTTTTATGGGGTAAAAACTTTTGGGATAATCATATTTATTTAGTTAATTCAAAACAAAAAGAAGAAAAATTAAAGTATAACCTTACAGGAAAATGTTTTTATTACGATGATGAAATAAGTTACCCTTTAAGACTCTTAAATTTATTATCTAATATTGAATCTGAATATATTGTTTTAGATCATGAGGATATGTTCCTTTATGAAAAAGCAAATATTGATAAAATTAATAAATCCTTAGATTTGATCAAAGATAAAGAATTAGACTCTATAAGATTTATAAAGAATATTAATGCAAAATATACTTCCATATCAGCAAATTGTTCAGTTGAAAAAATTTGCTCTAATTCAGAATGGATTTTTTCTATTCAACCCAGCGTATGGAGAAAAGAGGCATTACTAAATATTCTAAAAAAGAATTTAAATGTAAATATTTGGGAGTTAGAATATAAAAGTCAAAAAGTAGTTAGAGAATTAGGAATAAAAATAGGAGTTTTATCTGGTGAATCTAAAAAAAGAGGTATTTATCATTGTGATTCAGAATATTATCCTTACATAGCAACAGCTCTTTTCAAAGGTAAGTGGACTATATCAGAATATAAAAAGGAATTAAAGTTAATATTTAATAAATATCAAATAGATCCCCTTGTAAGAGGAGGTACATGAATTCATTTGAAAAAAAAATAATAATAGATCTTGATGATACTATATGTACAACAAGTAATGGTGATTATAAAAATTCAAAACCAAAATATGATGTCATAAAAAAGATGCAGGAATATAAATACCAAGGTTTTAAAATAGTTATTTTTACTTCAAGAAATATGCGGACTCACAAAGGTAATATTGGACTTATTAATGCAAATACTCTACCAATAATTTTAACTTGGTTAAAAAAAAATAATGTTCCTTTTGATGAGGTAATAGTAGGAAAACCTTGGCCATCTATTGGAGGCTTTTACGTAGATGATAAAGCAATCAGACCCGATGAATTTATTAATTTGAACTACCAACAAATTAAAAGTTTGATTAATGATAATAGTTGATTCTTCTAATTATATTCCTGAATCTTATTCTTACGATTTTGGAAGAATACCAGATGCATTCTTACCAATTGGTAATACAAGATTAATTGACGTTATATTTAAAAGATTAGCTTGTAAAGATGAAAATGTACTAATTGTTATTCCAAATGATTTTAACATTGATAAAATTTCTCTAAATAATTTAGAAATATTACATATTAATTTTATTAAGAAAAGTAATTTATTTGAGTTAAATAATTATTTTGATAAAAATCAAGAAATTAAATATATTCATAGATTAGCTTTGCCCATAGATAAAAGTTTTGGATTTGAAAATTTTAAAAGTTTTTCAATAGAACTACCCTCTTACGGTCTCCTCCTTAAAGAGGAATTTAATAAAGAAAAATTAACAAAAGACCTTAGTGATATTTATCAGTTCAATAAATTTCTTCACCAATTATATTTATTTGAAAGTAAAAATACAAGAAAAATAACAACAATAGATCTTAGAATTTCAGCCCATTACTTTAAAGCACGAGCAGAACTAGTTGGCATAAGATTTTTTAATAGAATAAAGATCGAAAATAATCAAATTACAAAAAAGGTTGAATTTGGTTTTAAGGGAAGTTATGAAGCAAATTGGTATAAAAATACTTTGAGATATATACCTAATCTTTCTCCAATTTTTATAAGTCAAGCTAAAGATAAAAATACTTATACTTTTGAATATTTACCTATGGTATCTTTGTCTGAAATTTATACCTATGGAAAGATTGATTTAGATTATTGGGATAAAATTTTTAAATCAATAAAAATAACTATAACAAACATGAATTTATGCGCATTGCAATTAGAGACTAAGAATAATCTTAAAATAACTGATAATCAATTAAATTCGGATGATATTCAATTATTTAAAACCAAAACAATAGAAAGATTAAATCTTTTTGCTAAAACTAATAAATTAGATTATCCATTTTCTATAAAACTAAACAATAATAATAAAATTTCAGTTAATGATATATTATATGAAATGCTTCAGAAATTAAATAAAATTAAAAATAAAAAAATTTATGCTCACGGGGACTTTTGTTTGAGTAATATTTTATATGATTCGAGAATTAATCTCATAAAGTTAGTTGATCCAAGAGGTCATCAAGAAGAAAATAACTTTAAAGAAATTATTAAATCTCAGAAATATGATTTAGCTAAATTAGCTCACTCTTTTTTAGGTTATTATGACTTAATAAATGTTGGAGAGATAAAAGCAGATTCTTATATAGTAAATAAAAATTGTATAGAAATTAAGTGTAATTATTCAGTTAATCTTTATCATGAGTTGATTTATAAAAAAGCTTATAGCTATGAATTTTTTGATGGAAATCCACTTAAAGATTACTTACCAGCAACAGTCTTACTTTTCTTATCTATGTTGCCATTACATTCTGATAATAAAATCAAACAATTCACCCTTTTAGGTAATGCCTTGAGAATTTATGAATTAATTAAAAAACTATGAATATAATATTTCCTATGTTGGGTAATGGATCAAGATTTATTTTAGAGGGTTACAGGATTCCAAAATATTTATTGCCTTTGGCAGAAGAAAAAATCTTATATTTTGTTTTATATGGATTTAGAAAGTTATCTAAAAGTAGATTTATTTTCGTGGTTAGAAAAGATCATTTAATTTATGGCGTTAAATCAGAAATTACAAGAATAAGTAATATACTAAATATTGATGAATTTAAAATTGTAGAAGTTGAAGAACCAACAAGAGGACAGGCTGATAGCGCTAAGTTAGCTTTCCCAGTATGCATTCCTAACATTCCTATTTTGATATTTAATATTGATACTATACATTTAGCTTTAAACCCATTATTTGATGATAAATATGATGGAATTTTAGAAACCTTCAATGCAAAAGGAGATCATTGGTCTTTTGCAGAGCTGGATGATAATAACTTAGTTAAAAAAGTTGCAGAGAAAAAAAGAATTTCAGCTAATTGTTCTAACGGTCTATATTATTTTCAGGATATTAATTTATTCAATTATTGTTATTCAGAAACTTATTTAAGTAAAAGTAATAATGAATGTGATTATTTAGATGAAACTTACATAGCACCAATTTATAATATCTTAATAGAAAATGGTAAAAAGGTTTTAAATAGAAATGTAGATAAAAAGGATATATTACCATCAGGCATACCAAATGAATATACTTTTTTAAATTCTAAATATAAATTTAAAAAGGAGTTGGAAAATGAATTCGAAGATTTTTAAAATTATGATTGAAAATCTTCATAAGGAAATATTTTTTATTACAAGATTGCCAAGAGGTACAAAGATCTTGATAGCAATATTGTTTGATGTGATTTGCTGTATATTGTCTATCTGGTTAGCTTATTACCTAAGGTTAGGAGAATTTGTTTCATTTTTTGAAAAAACCGGAATTGCATGTTTATTATCTTTATCGATTTCAATTCCCATATTTATTGTATTTGGTCTTTATAAAGCTATTTTTAGATATTCAGGCTTGCAAGCTTTATTTACAGTTATAAAGGCAATTTTCTTTTATGCATTTATTTTTTTTTGTATTATCTTACAAGCAAAAATACCAGGGATACCAAGAACAATAGGTTTAATTCAACCCTTAATACTTCTCTTGTTTATTGGTTCATGGCGGATGATATTAGCCTATTTATTGAGTGGAGGTTATCACAAGCAATTTAATAGATTTAATATTAAAAATGTATTAGTTTATGGAGCTGGTGAGGCAGGCCGACAATTATTTAAGGCAATTCAGGGAAGTAATGTAATTAATATAAAAGGGTTTATTGATGATGATATTTATAAACAAGGTTATTACTTAGATGGAAAACCTGTTATTTCTAATGAGAAAATAGAAAGTTTTATTTCTTATGAAAATATCTCACTTATATTATTGGCTATTCCTTCTGTAGGGAGATCAAGAAGAAATAAAATTATTAAAAATCTCAGGCATTTAAATATTGAAGTAAGAACTATCCCCAGTATTTTAGAGTTGGCTAAAGGAGATGCTTCCATAAGTGATTTTTTTTCTTTAGATATTGATGATCTATTAGGTAGAGAAGAAGTAGAACCCTCTACCTATTTGATGAAAAAAAATATAACAGGAAAAGTGATTTTAGTATCTGGTGCTGGGGGATCAATTGGAAGCGAATTATGCTTACAATCAGTTAATTTAAATCCTGAGAAAATATTATTAATCGAAAATAGTGAGTATGCTCTTTATTTAATAACATCTAAATTGAATGAATTAATAAATAAATTAAATTTGAAAGATATAGAAATTGTTCCTCTACTTGCAAATGTTCAAGATGAAAAAAGAATTAATAATATAATTTCTATTTGGAAACCTTCCATTATTTTCCATACTGCTGCTTATAAGCATGTTCCAATAGTTGAACATAATTTAGTAGAGGGTATCAAAAATAATAGTATTGCAACTCTTAAATTTGTAAAAATTGCAATTAAGAATAACGTTCCTAATTTTGTATTTATTTCTACTGATAAAGCAGTAAGACCAACAAATATAATGGGCGCTACAAAAAGATTAGCTGAAATTTCTTTACAAGCAATTTTTCATAACCAGATTAAGGATGTTAAAAAAAATAAATTTACTAAAATATCAATTGTAAGATTTGGAAATGTTCTAGAATCTTCTGGCTCTGTAATACCTCGATTCAGAGAGCAAATAAAAAAAGGAGGGCCAATAACTTTAACTGATATTAATATCACAAGATATTTCATGACAATCAAAGAGGCCGCTCAATTAGTAATACAATCAAGTTCTATGGCTAAAGGATGTGAGGTTTTCCTTCTTGATATGGGTAAACCAGTTAAGATTTATGACTTAGCAATAAAAATGATAGAGCTATCAGGTTATTCAGTAAAGGATGAATTTAATCCCTATGGAGATATAGAGATAAAGGTTACTGGACTGAGACCTGGAGAAAAGTTGTATGAAGAATTGCTATTGTCTGGTAATCCATGTGCTACAAAACACTCTAAAATATTTAGATCAAAAGAACCTTTTATTAAGTTGTTGGAATTGGAGCCTAAATTAAATGATTTAAAAAATTATTTAAAAGATAATGACCATAAAAATCTTTTAAGGCTTTTGAAAGAAATAGTGAAAGATTATTCTCCAGAAAAAGGTATAGTTGACTATACATTTACAAAAATTGAGTAAATATATAGACTTATATTTTAAATAAGATTTGTAATTGATTATTTTTTTCACTCAATAATCAATGATTAAATTTAAAAATATAAATTTATGAGATATTTTGTTACAGGGGGAGCTGGATTTATAGGTTCAGCCTTAATAAGAAAGTTAATTCTGAATAATAAAAATATTATACTTAACTACGATAATTTGACATATTCAAGTAATCTAAATAATTTGAAAAACACCTCAAAAAACAAAAGATATTACTTTGTAAAAGGTGATATTAATGATGAAGAGAAGTTATATTCTTCTTTGATTGATTATAAGCCAGATATTATTATGAATCTTGCTGCTGAAACGCATGTAGATAGGTCAATCACTAATGCTGATAAATTTATACAAACTAATATTTGCGGAACATATAACTTACTTAATATGGCTTATAAATATTGGTTAAATTTATCTTTGAAAAAACAAAGGGAATTTAGATTTCATCATATCTCAACTGATGAAGTCTACGGAAGTTTATTACAAAATGGCAAGTTTTCTGAAAACGATCCCTATGATCCCAGTTCTCCTTATTCTGCTTCAAAAGCTTCTTCAGATCATTTGGTTAATGCATGGTTCAAGACTTACAATCTACCTGTTCTGATAACTAACTGTTCAAATAATTATGGGCCTTATCAATACCCTGAGAAGTTAATACCAAAAATAATATTAAATGCTTTTAATAAAGAGAATATACCACTTTATGGCAATGGGAATAATGTAAGAGATTGGTTATTTGTAGATGACCATGTTGAGGCATTGTTACTTGTTATTAAAAAAGGGATTCCTGGAGAAACTTATAATATTGGAGGAAACTGTGAGAAGAAAAATATTGAAGTAGCAAATTTAATTTGTGATTTAATTTCACAATATATGGAATCAATGGGAGAATTTTTTGATTATAAATGTTTAATAAAATTTGTTGATGATCGCCCAGGTCATGATTTTAGGTACGCAATAGATTCGAGCAAAATTTTTAATAACTTAGGTTGGCAGCCAATTGAGAGTTTTGATTCAGGTATTAAAAAAACTATTGATTGGTATTTGAATAATATAGAATTCTTTAATTAAGTAATAATTTATGAAAGGAATTATTTTAGCTGGAGGAAGTGGTAAAAGGCTTTTCCCTTTGACGAAGATATCTAGTAAGCAGTTACAAGCTGTATACGATAAGCCAATGATCTACTATCCTTTGACAACATTAATTGCAGCAGGAATAAGAGAAATATCGATAATCACAACACCAAATGATAAAGAAACTTTTGAAGAATTGCTTCAAGACGGTCAGCAACTTGGTATTAATTTAAATTTTATTGTACAACAAAAACCTTTAGGTATAGCACATGCAATAGTATTAGCAGAGAAGTTTATTGGAGATAGTAACTTTACATTGATTTTAGGAGATAATATTTTTTCAGGCGGTAGTGATATTCCTAATTCAGTTAATAATTTTAATTCTGGTGCATTAGTTTTTGCATATCATGTACCTGATCCAGAGAGATATGCAGTATTAGAATTTAATAAAAAAATGGAGATTATATCCTTAGTTGAAAAACCAATTAAACCCAAAAGTAATTATGCCGTACCAGGGTTCTACATATATGATAAGGAGGCTATAAAAATTGCTAAGAATTTAAAACCTTCTTCTCGAGGGGAATATGAAATTAACGATGTTAATTTAAAATATTTAGAAAAAGGCTCACTTCAAGTTCATAGACTTAGTAGAGGTTTTGCATGGCTTGATTCTGGTACAAGTTCCTCACTTCATAATGCGTCTAATTATGTAGCAGCCATTGAGCAAAGACAAGGTATGAAAATAGGTTGCCCTGAAGAGGCCTCTTTGATAAGAGGTTTTATTAATTTAAAAGATCTTCAAAAGCTTGCTTTGAAAATGCCTGAATGCGAATATAGTAATTATCTTTTTAAGATCATTAATGGTTATCAAACTGGAATGCTGTAATGATTGAAAAAATTATACCTTTTAATAAAATTTGGATTTCAGGATTAGAAAAAGAATATTTAAAAAAAGTTTTAAATCAGGATCACTTGAGCGGTGATGGTTATTTTACTCATCAATGCACAAATTTTTTAGAAAAAGAGTTATCAGTTCAAAAAGTTTTTTTAACTCATTCTTGTACAGGGGCATTAGAAATGTCTGCCATACTTTCCGACATAAAGCCTGGTGATGAAATAATTTTACCTTCATATACATTTGTATCAACAGCAAATGCCTTTGTTCTTAGAGGAGCTGTCCCGATTTTTGTTGATATTAATCCTGATGATTTAAATATTGATATTTCGAAAATAGAGAGAGTTATAACTAATCGTACACGTATGATAGTGCCTGTGCACTATGCAGGCTCAAGTTGCGATATGACTTATTTGTTGCAATTAGCTGAAACTTATAAAGTATTAATTGTTGAAGATGCGGCACAAGCTTATGGTTCTAATTATAAAGGTCAACCTCTTGGATCAATAGGTGATTTTGGTACTCTAAGTTTTCATGAAACTAAGAATCTAATTTCAGGAGAAGGAGGTGCTTTATTAATAAATAAAAGTCAATATAATAAGAAAGCTGAAATAGTAAGAGAAAAAGGAACAAATAGAAAAAATTTTTTAATAGGTGAAGTTGATAAATATACTTGGGAGGATTTAGGCTCTTCATATTTACCTAGTGAATTGATATCTTCTTTTCTATTCGCACAATTAGAAAAATCAAAATTTATAAAATCAGAAAAACTAAAAATTTGGTCTTATTATTATAAATTGACATTTGAATTAGAAGAAAAAGGATATTTAAGGAGGCCAAAGATTAAGAAAGAATGTGACCATAATGGCCACATATTTTATGTTGTCCTCAGAGAAGATATTGATAGGACATTTGTTATAAATAAAATGAAAGAAATTGGTATTTATTTAACTTTTCACTATATACCTCTGCATTCCTCTACTGGTGGTAAGAAATATGGCAGGGTTTATGGGGATATGCAAAATACAAACATTATATCGAGGCAAATAGTAAGATTCCCAATGTGGATAGGAATTACTCCTCAAATACAAGAAAGGATAATTTATGAGTTAACAAATATTATCAGTATATTTTTCTCAGGAAATAGTTAAATTTTATGTTTCAGAGAAAAAATAAAAAAACAGTTTTATTAATTAGTTATTTTGTAAAGGTAAAAGGTAATTGTCCAGGCGAATGGGCTAACGATAAAATAAAAACGTTTTTGGATCTTAATTATAGGGTTATTCTTTTAACTGGTTTTCAGAGCCAAATAAAATCCAATAAGTTTTTAAAAGTTCTTAAAATCCCATCTTTATCTTATATTTGTTTTAATGAAGAACTAAAAAATTGTAAGATAAAAAAAAATTGGCTCCTAAATTTATATGCTTTAATTCCAAAGACATTAGGTAGATTTTTAGATTTTATTTTTATAAAGCTTAACGGTACAGTTTCAGCAGGATATTGGTCATGGGCAATAATTTCTTCGCCAATATTATCTTTTTATTTAATTAAGAATAAATTTAATTTTATTTTTTCAACCGGTGGACCAACAGCTTGCCATTTGATTGGTTGTTTTATTTCATTGGTATTTAGGAAGCCTCTTTACTGTGAATTTCAAGATCCTTTAGTAGGAAATTGTCTAAATAAGAAACTGTCTATTAATGCTGCTAAATTAATAGAAAATATAATAGTAAATATATCTCATAGAACAATATTTGTAACTAAATTGGCAACTTCTTCAGCAAAAAAAAGAAATAGTAAATCTAAAAATAAGGTCAAACTATTTTATCCAGGGTCTCGAAAATACTTTTTAAAAAATAATTCTATTAATAAGAAGAAAGAGTTTATTGAGTTTTTGCATTTGGGTACACTATATGGAGCAAGAAATCTTGATTTATTTTTGAAAGCTCTTGATGAATTGATTTCAGAAAAATATATTGATTCTAGAAATATAAAAGTGCGTAATGTTGGAGATATATATCTAGAAAATAAAAAGGAATATGCTCAAAAGGATTATTTTGAATCAATAAGTAGTACTAAAAGAATTAAAGCTTTAAAAATAGCTAGTAATTCTACTTTCTTGCTTTTAATACAACATTCCGATAATAGAAGTCAAGAGACAATTCCATATAAATTTTATGATTATATGAATTTAGGTAAACCAATTTTGGGTCTATTAAATAACTCAGAATTAGCTAATATGGTAAACGATTATGGAGGAATTACTTCTAAGTCTTATGATTTAATTTCTATAAAGTTGGCTTTAAAAAAATCAATAAAATTATTTAATGAATCTAAATTCTCTGAATCAAATTTAAATAATAAATTTGATATAAAAAAACAATTAAAAAAGGCAATTAGGTAAAATATACAATTGAAGATATATTTTTAAGAGAATAGGCATGTTAAGATTTTTTATATTTAAAATATCAAGCTAAAAAATAAATCTTTATGTCTTTAAAAAATTCATCTATCACTGTTGTTTTAAATGGATATAAAAGGCAAAAATTTCTAAATTATCAGATTAATGCTGTTAAAAACCAGACTATCCCACCAAATGAGATACTAATCTGGAATAACGGAAGTTACATTGACTCTAGGGATTTTGATAAGAATATTTTTATAGCAAATAGTTCAAAGAATTTTGGAGTTTGGTCAAGATTTACATTTGCTTTAAATGCTGAAACAGAATATATTTGTGTGTTGGATGATGATACTATGCCTGGAAAAAGATTCTTCGAGAATTGCTTATCTACGATGCAAATTTCGCCAGGATTAATTGGTGCAAGGGGATTAAAATTTCTTAGTAAAAATAAATACCAGCCACATAAATCATTTGGATGGGACAATCCAAATGAAGAGTTGAAAGTTGTTGATATTGTGGGACATGCATGGTTCTTTAAAAAAGAATGGCTTTGTTATTTTTGGAGAGAACTACCTTTGAGTAATTCTTCTAGATTAGTTGGAGAAGATATTCACTTTTCCTATACTTTACAGAAATACGCAGGAATAAAAACTATTGTTCCTCCTCATCCCCTTCAAAATAAAGATTTTTGGGGAAGCGATCCTGTATTGGCATTAAGACTAGGAATGGGGATTGAATCTATTTCTCAAAATAATGGAGCATTAGATAAGTTTGATAAAGTACTAAGCATTTATACTTCCGCAGGATTTGTTTTGAATAAAGAAGAAAATAATGAAAAGCACTTGGTGATTGGTCCTGGGATAGCACGTTTTGCTATTATTAGAAAAATTGCTTACAGATTTCCTATCGTAAGAAAATTAGGAAAGAATTTAAAAAGTTTTTTGGCATCCAGGCATATACATATATAGAAGATGAAAAATATTAGTGTAGTCATTGGAACCAGACCGGAAGCAATAAAAATGGCGCCAGTGATATTAGAGTTAAATAAAAAAACTAATCAGTTTAAAACGAGTATTTGTTTTACTGGTCAACATGAGTCAATGTTTAGTGATGCTTTTTCATCTTTTGGTTTAAAACCCGATGTTACTCTCAATGTAATGTCTCCTAATCAATCATTAGTTCAATTAACTAATAAATTAATTGATTCAACTGATAAATATTATTCAGATTTCGAGCCAGATATAGTTTTAGTACATGGAGATACAAATACAGCTATGGCTAGTTCATTGGCTGCTTTTTATCAAAAAATTCCAATTGGTCATGTTGAGGCTGGATTAAGGACTTATAATAAATTTTCTCCATTTCCAGAGGAATTTAATAGAAGATTAATTGCTCTAAATGCAGATTATCATTATGCTCCAACAATGATGGCAAGAAATAATCTCATTAAGGAAGGGATAAATAAAAAAAATATAATATTGACTGGTAATACAGTAATTGACTCATTAACGATTATTCGTGATTCTATACTTTCTGATAAAAATAAATTCTTATCCCTAAAAGAAAGATTTTTTAATTTAATTGGATTTGATGTGACAAAAGAAAAATATATCTTAATAACAGCCCATAGAAGAGAAAACTATTGTGGAATCAAAGATATTTGCATTAGTATAAAGAAGTTAGCTTTAAATAATCCAAAAGTAAGATTTATTTTCCCAGTACACTTAAATCCTAAAATAAAAGATGTTGTACATAAAGGCTTGTCTGACCTTAATAACGTTTTCTTAATATTACCTTTAGCTTACAAAGAATTCATTTTTTTAATGATTTTTACAAATTTTATTCTTACTGATAGTGGAGGTATTCAAGAAGAAGCACCTGCTTTTGGGAAAAAGGTACTAGTTATGAGAGATAGTAGTGAGAGACCAGAAGCAATACAAGCTGGTACCGCAAAATTAGTATCTACTAAGCCAAAATTAATAGTTAAAGAATCTCAAGCTTTATTAGAAGCGGCGATTGATAATGATTTATTGATAAAAAAAAATCCCTATGGAGATGGTAAAGCTGCATTAAAAATTATTAATCATCTAGGAACTCTTTAGAAATAAAATGCAAATTAAAATTATTCCTTTTCAATTTAGGCACTTTAATGAATTAATTAAAATGCTACAAGAAGTGAGTAGTTTTTATCCGAATCACTCTAATTTAGATTCAATTTATAAGGAATTTATTTCTCAAAAAAATTTATATTCTATAGTTGCTCTGTCAGGAAAAGAAGTAGTTGGATTTGGATCTATTTTCTTCTTACAAAGAGTAAGGGGGGGTAAAGAGGGAATTATTGAAGATTTAATAGTTTCAGGAAACTTTAGGGAACTAGGGATTGGTTCAAAAATTCTAAGAAAATTAATATCAGAAGCGAAGGTTCAAAAATGTTTTAAAATTTGCCTAGAGTCTAATAATCTATCAAAAGGTTTTTATTCTAAAGAAGGTTTCTTGAAAGGCGGTTCAATGATGAAATACTTTTTTTAGGTAAGGTTATGAAAATAAATAATTTAAAACTTAATTCAAATATTTATTTAAGGCTTTTTTTTTATATCCCTAACAATATAAGAAGGAAATATTATCTAGCGATATTTTTAGTTGGAATAGTAGGTTTATTTGAATTTTTTTCTCTTTCTTCTCTTTTACTTTTTTTCGATACCGGATTAGGTATTAAGAATGATTTTTTTGAATTTATATATAAATATGAATTTTTAAAAGATTTAAATATAAACCTTTTTTTACTATTTGCAATGTTTTTATTTTCCTTAAAAACTATTTTGATTTTGTTTGTAGGTAAATATTCATATAGTACAGCTCTTCAAACAAAAAGATATTTGCAAAATAAAATGTTTAAGATCTTTCTAGACTTTCCTCTAGAAAAACATTTATTAACTAATTCTTCAGATTGGGTAAGAAGATTAACAATTGATGCATTAACTCTTGAAGGTAGATTATTTACACCTTTATTAGTCGTTTTAGGAGAGATAATTCCTTGCATTTTTATTGGATTTTTATTATTTAATGTTAATCCTAATGCTTTTACTTTCTCTTTAACTATTTTTATATTATTAGGTTTACTACTTTTTTTTAATACAAATAAAACTTTAGTAAGATTGGGCAAACAACAACAAATATCTGATACCGAAATAGTAAACTTAACCCAACAAGTTAAAAATGGGATAAGAGAATTAAGTCTTTATAAGCTTGAAGATTGGGTTTATAGAAGATTTATAATCGTATCAGGTAATTCAACAGATGCCGCAAATAAAGCACTTTTTATAGGATTACTTCCAAGATTTACATTTGAAATATGCGTTTATTTAAGTATTGGCATTATTTTTGGAATCTATATTATCAAAGATGTTCAATTTATTAATATTATTGGGGAAGCGGCTATTTTTTTGGCTGCTGCAATGCGATTATTGCCTTCAATAAGTAAGATTGTAAGTCATTTGCAATCATTTAAACATGCAAAGCCTGCAGTACAATCTGTTATAGAAATTTTAGATATTCAGAAAAATGATCTAAAAAGATACTTTGGTAAATTAGATCAAAAAGTAAATTTTAAAACTTTAGAAATAAAAAATTTGTACTTTAAATTTAATGAAAAAGATATCTTAAAGGATATAAGTATTCAAATCTCAAAAGGAGATAAAATCGCAATTGTGGGAGAATCTGGGTCTGGGAAGACAACCCTAATGAATACTATTCTTGGTCTTTACGAACCATATAAAGGCAATATTTTATTAAATGGTACTAATTTGCATAGTACTTTTATCGATTATTGGAGTTTAATCTCATATGTCCCTCAAGAAGCATTTCTTATAAATGAAAGTCTTATAGAGAACGTAAAGCTTGGTTTAGATATAAATAAAGAACAGGAAAAAAATATAAAAAATATTCTTAGATTTTTTAAATTTTCTAATAAACTTCTAGAAGGGAATTATAAAATTGGAGAGAATGGAAATAAATTATCTGGTGGACAAAAGCAAAGATTATCAATAGCTCGTGCGTTATATCGAAATCCAGAAATACTTTTTCTTGATGAATCTACAAGTGCGATGGATATTGCTACAGAGGCTGATATTATGGAATTAATTTTTGAAAGAATGAAAAATAAAACGATAATAATGATATCTCATAGAAATGAAACACTCAGATACTTTAAAAAGAAAATATCCATTTCTGATGGTTATCTTTATTAGTAGAATTATAGAATGACTAGAATAATTATAAATGCTGTAAATATTCATAATAGTGGAGGATTGATCTTATTAAATCAATTGATATCTCTTTTGCCAAATAAGGATGTAATTATTTTTTGTAATAAAAAGCTTAATTCTAAATATAAAAATAAACAAGGCATAAAATTCATCAAAATTAAATCTAATTTTTTTTCTAGATTTTTATCTGAATTAACTATTTATAACAAATCAAAACAAAATGATAAAGTTTTATATTTTGGGAATTTGCCACCAATTTTTAAAATACGATCAAATGTTTATGTATTTATACAAAATCGTTTATTGTTAGATTACAAAATAAACCTAAAGGAATTTCCAATTTATCTAAGATTAAAATTATATATTTTAAGATTATTTCTTAAAATCTTTAATAATAATGCATCTCAATATATTGTTCAAACAGATTCAATGTCGAGATTGGTTAAAAAAGAGTTAAGTAAAAATGTTATGAAATTACCTTTTTTTTCGGATACTTATTCTAATAAACCAAAAGATATAAATTATAAAAATAAATCATATGATTTTATATATGTAGCTTCTGGCTATTCTTATAAAAATCATTTAAATCTTTTAGATGCTTGGAAATTATTAGCAGATGAAAATTTTTATCCATCTCTTTTATTAACAATTGATTCTAAAAGTTTTCCTAAAATTTTAAAAATTATCAATCAAAAAATACATAAATCAGATTTGAAAGTAGAAAATATATATTTTAATAATCATGATGATGTTCTCAACATTTATCCAAAAGCGAGAGCACTTATTTTTCCTTCAAATTATGAATCATTTGGTATACCTTTAATAGAAGCGAAACATTTTAATTTGCCTGTATTAGCGGGAGAGCTTGATTATATTAGAGATCTTATAGATCCAATTCAGACTTTTGATCCTAATTCCTCTATTTCAATTTATAGAGCAGTTAAAAGATTCTTAAATCTTCCTTTTGATAGGACTCCAATACTAACTCCAAAGCAATTTGTAAGAGAAATTTTTATAAAGGATAATTAAGAATGAAGATACTAATTGTTTCACAGTATTTTTGGCCTGAACATTTTCTTATAAATGATATAGCAAAAATATTAGTAGCAAAAGGGCATCAAGTATTTGTTCTCACAGGTAAGCCAAATTATCCTAAAGGAAAAATATTTAAAGGTTATGATTATTTTTCTATTTCAGATCAAACTATAAATAATATTAATGTTATCAGGGTTCCTATAATTCCTAGATTTTCTTCTTATTTTACTTTGCTATTAAACTATATTTCATTTGTAATTAGTGCAATAATTTTTGGGTTTTGGAAATTGAAAGATAAAAAATTTGAAGCAATTTTTGTTTTTGGAAATTCTCCAATATTTCAAGCTATCCCAGCTATTCTTTTCGCAAAAATTTTTAAGAAACCTATTTCTATTTGGATTCAGGATTTATGGCCTGAAAGTTTATCTGCTATAAAATTTACTAGTAATAAGTATCTATTAAATTTAATTAAAATAATTGTTAAATTTATTTATATTAATGTTGATCTAATACTAATTCAATCAAGAGGTTTTTATAAAAAAATAAATATATTAAGTAAATCTACTCAAATAAAATATTTACCTAATTTTTATTCAAAAGAATCATCTCAATTAAGATTTAATAAAAAGTATGATAAATTTTTTAGAAAGAAATTTATATTTATGTTTGCTGGAAACTTGGGTAAAGCTCAATCACTTGATACTCTAATTGATGCGGCATATTTGCTAAGAAATGAATCTGATATAGAATTTATTATTATAGGTGATGGAAGTGAGAAGAGAAATCTTATAGAAAAAGTAGATAAACTTAATTTAAAAAATATAATATTTATCGAACAACAAACTTCAAATGTTATAAATAGCTTTCTCCAGAAAGCCTCAGCATTAATAGTTACTTTGGGAGATCAGGAAGTCCTAAATCTTACAATACCTAGTAAAATTCAAGCTTACTTATCTTCTGCAAAGCCTATAATAGCGTCTTTAAATGGAACATCTTCTTCCATCTTAAGGGAATCGGGAGCCGCACTTGTAGTAAGAGCTGGAGATCATATTAAGCTTAAGAATGCAATACTTAAATTTACCAGATTATCTCTGAAAGAAAGAAATTTAATGGGTAAGAAAGGTAAAATCTATTTCGAAAATAATTTCTCTATTACAAAATTTATGGATAATTTTATATCCTTTATGAATTTATCAATTCAAAATTTTAACGAGAGTAAATAATATGAAAGTAATTATATTTGGTGCAGGTGGAATGCTTGGGAATACTTTGATAAAAACATTATCTCAAGATAAAGCTTATGAGGTTTATGGAACCTTAAGAAAAGATATTAATTTTTTTGATAAAAACAATTCTATTAGGATTTTTAAAAATATATCATGTGAAAGAATAAATGAATGGCGAGAAATTTTGATGCAAATAAAACCAGATATTATTATTAATTGTATTGGGATAGTAAAACAATTAAAAGAAGCTAATGATCCTCAATTATCGATCTTTACTAATTCTCTTTTCCCACATCAATTACATAATGTTTGTAGAGAAATAAATTCTAAATTAATCCATATAAGTACAGATTGTGTGTTCTCAGGGAAAAAAGGTCTATATTCAGAAAATGATAAGCCAGATTCTTCTGATCTATATGGACTATCAAAACTACTAGGAGAGATAAATAGTAAAAATTCATTAACTATTAGGACCTCAATTATTGGTCATAGTATAAATTCGAATCATGGATTAATTGATTGGTTCCTAAAACAAAATTTTAAAATAAAAGGATATAGAAAAGCAATTTTTTCAGGACTTACAACACTTGAACTATCAAACGTAATTTTGAAATATGTATTAACTAATAATACTCTTAATGGTATTGTTCATATTTCAAATGTACCAATATCAAAATTTGATTTGTTAAATTTAGTTAGCAGAATTTATAAAAAATCAATTATTATTTCACCCGATGATAATTTAATAATAGATAGATCTCTAAACTCTAAAACATTTATTGAAAAAACTGGTTATATCCCTCCATCTTGGGAAACAATGATTGAAGAAATGTATTTCCAAAATAGATATGAAAATTCTAAAAAATAGTAAAATTCTAATTACTGGTGGTACGGGATCCTTTGGAAAGGCAGTTCTAAATAGATTCCTAAATTTTGAAATAAAAGAATTAAGGATTTTTAGTAGAGATGAGAAAAAACAAAATGATATGCGACTGGCCTTAAATGATCCGAGAGTTAAATTCTATATAGGAGATGTTAGGGATAAAGATAGTGTTTTCCAAGTAATGAAAGGTATAGATTATGTTTTTCATGCAGCCGCTTTGAAGCAGGTTCCATCATGTGAGTTTTATCCTATGGAAGCTTTATTAACAAATGTAATAGGAACAGAAAATATTCTTTTAGGTGCTTCATCCATGCATGTTAAAAAAGTTATTTTTCTATCAACAGATAAAGCTGTTTATCCAATAAATGCAATGGGTTTATCTAAAGCATTAGCAGAAAAATTAGTGATAGCTAAATCTAGAATGCAGAATCCTGGCGATACTATTTTTTGTGCAACAAGATACGGAAATGTATTAGCGTCAAGAGGTTCAGTAATACCACTATTTATATCTCAAATAAAATCAAATTTACCACTAACTGTTACCGATCCTAATATGACACGATTTTTGATGTCATTAGAAGAATCAGTGGATTTAGTTTTATATGCTTTAAGTAATGGTGAACAAGGAGATATTTTCATTCAAAAATCTCCTGCATCAACTGTTGGAAAAATAGCAGAATCAATTAAACATTTATTTCATAAATATGATCATCCTATTCAAGTAATTGGCACTAGACATGGTGAAAAACTTTATGAATCACTGATTTCAAGAGAAGAAATGTTTCATTCAAAAGATTTAGGCAAGTATTATAAAATTCCTTGTGATAACAGAGATCTTAGTTATGAGAAATTCTTCAGTAAAGGGTACTCAGATAAAGCAAACTACATAGACTATACATCTCATAATACTAATCAACTAAATTTAGATGAAGTCATTTCTTTACTTTCTAAGCTTAATATTCCATAAAATAGTTGAAATGCTCAAAATAATGACAATTGTCGGAACACGGCCAGAATTAATTAAAATGAGTCGCGTAATAGAACAATTTGATAAATTTACCCATCATATTCTTGTCCATACTGGTCAGAACTATGACTATGAACTTAATCAGGTTTTTTTTGAGGACCTAAATATCAGGGAACCAGATTATTTTTTAAATACTGCTAGTGATGCTTCAATAAAGACAATAGCTAAAATTCTCGAAAAAATTGATGATGTTTTAGATGAAGTAAATCCTGATGCTGTTATGCTTTATGGAGATACAAATTCATGTTTATCGGTTATTGCTGTTAAAAAGAGGAAAATTCCTATATTTCATATGGAGGCAGGTAATAGATGTTTTGATCAAAGAGTGCCTGAAGAAATAAATAGAAAGATTATTGATCATTTAAGTGATATTAATTTAGTCTTATCTGAACATGCGAGAAGATATTTAATAAAAGAGGGAATTAAACCTGATACTATTATTAAAACTGGAACTCATATGTATGAGGTCTTGAATTATTATTTTCCTAAGATTATTAAGTCTAATATTTTAGAAAGGCTTGAATTAATTAAAAAGAAATTTTTTTTAATAAGTATTCATAGAGAAGAAAATACTGATAATATTAATAAATTAGAAAAATTAATTTTATTATTAAATGCAATTGCAAAAAGATATAAATATCCAGTAATTGTATCAACTCATCCAAGAACCAAAAGTATGTTAAAAGAAATAAATAATATTACTTTGGATAATAAAGTTCAATTATTAGAACCTTTTGGCTTCACTAATTATATAAAATTACAATTAAATGCTGCTTGTATAATATCTGATAGTGGAACAATTACTGAAGAAGCAATGATATTAAATCTGCCAGCTATTACTATAAGAGATTCTCATGAAAGGCCTGAAGGCAATGATTATGGTGCTTTAATTATGAGTACTATTTCTAAGGAAAATGTAATAAATAATATTGAATTTATCTTAAAACAGAATTTAGTTTGTAATCAAGATGTTGAAAGTGTCACTTTAAATGAACAATTTAAAGTCTCAAATAAAATTTTTAAAATTGTAAGTGGTTATATTGACTATATCAATAGAAATGTCTGGCATAAATGATAAGTTTAAAATTATATGAAAGTTTATCTGAAGAATTTAAGGATAAAATATTTAAAATTCTTCTTTTTATCTTCTTTAGTATATATATTCTCAAACAAACTACATTTTTTAATAACCAAATATTTTTTAATATAAAAAATTTTAATAATATTTTATTTTTATTAAATTTTTCTTTTATTTTTTTTAGATTTAACTATTTTCTAGAAATCCTAAAAAGAATTAATTTCAGAAACTTTCTTTTAACTATATCTTCTATATTATTTTCTTTATTAATTTTTGCGACTCCAAATCTTTTTTTAGTTGATTTTATAAAAGTTTCTATTATTTTTTCAATTACATTATCTATTTCAAAAGATTTTCCAAGATGTATTGAAATTATATCTGATTCAATTTCCTCAACAGTTATATTATGTATTTTTTTATCGTATTTTCTTTCCCCTTACGATTTAGCAGAACAAGCAAACTGGATCAAATATAGTGCAGGTTTTATAAATTCTAATATTCCATCATTATTCTTATTCTCATCGATTTTTGGTTACTTTTTAATAAATAAAAGAAGTAAATTTTTATTAGTTTCAATAATTAATTTTTTATTTTACTTCTTTCTTCATATACATAGTAGAACTGCAACATTCTCTATTATATTTTTAATATTAGGAATGTTTATCAAAAACAAAACTTTTCATAAAGCTATCAGATTCATGTCTTTGGCAATAAGTTCTTTGTACTTGATTTTATTTTTTTCCTTCAAAAGCTTTAATGATCTAATTGGGAAAAATATTTTCATTAATACTTTGGATAATTTTTTATCTAAAAGAGTTTCTGCTCTTTTATCACAGGATTGGCAAATAAATACCTCTGATAGAATAATAAATTTAACAAATGAGTTTACTCCCTTGATTGACTCTCTTTACTTTGAGTTGATTAGGTATTTAGGTTTGATATCTATATTTTTCTTAGTTTTATTTTTCTTAAATCGATATTATTTTAAAAGTTATATTTATAGGCCAAAATTTGCTATTAGTATCTTATTAATATCGGGAGTCTTTGAAGGTTTATTTTATAAAATTACTCCTATGATTTTATTTTTAACACATATTATTTTAGAAAACTTCCTACTAAAGAATACACTATATAAGGAAAGGAAAGATTATCAATGAAAAGTGAAAAAATCAAAAGATCATTATTTATTTCAATTTTTATAGTAGCTATCTTTAGATTATTATTTCTCTTTATCCCTTTCTATTCTTCAGAAGCAAAAATATTAGTGCCGAATTGGGACATCAGAGAAGATTATGAAATCAATTTAGGGGTACATACTGCAAAAGGAAAGTGTTTAAATTTTAAAGTAAATTTTGATGAATTAAATGATCAAACAATATTTAATTTAACTTCGAGATCTTTTTTAAAAAAACAAAAATCCATAAAATGTATAGAAGATGGAGTAAATTACATTAAAAGTGAAATTAATAATACTAATTCTAAAGTAAGAGAATTATCCTTTATATCCATTACTTTAAATAATAAAATAGAAGATTTAATTAAAGATTTTAATAGCAGTAAAATTTTAGATAAAGATAAATTAATTTTATTAAATGATTACTTTAGTCATATTAATACTGTTGGTGCATATAAAAATATTCCATTACCTTTACCATATCAAATAAAGACTATACCAATAAGTGTTAATGGTTTATTTAGGTATCTATTTTCCTGTTTTATTTTATTTTTCTGGATTTCTTATGTTCTTTTAGATTACTTTAAAAAAAAGAATAATGATTAAAAGTTTTAACATGATTTGCTTTTATGATTATTTCTTATCATTTACTTTACTCATTTTTATATGGCCTTTATTATTATTGATTTATGTAGTTATTCTATTGGATATTGGATCTCCTTTATTTTTACAGAAAAGGGTTGGTAAAAATAAAAAAATATTTAATTTATTAAAATTTAGAACTTTGAAAATAGGAACCCCATCTCTTGCTTCACACAAAATAAATTCAAGTTACGTGAGTTATACTGGAAAGATTCTTAGGAAATTTAAATTAGATGAATTACCTCAATTAATTAATGTGTTGAAAGGAGAAATGAGCTTAGTTGGTCCCAGACCAAATCTTCCTATTCAAAAAGAACTAATAAGAGAAAGAGATAAATATAACTTATATCGTTTTAAACCTGGCATAACTGGTTTATCTCAAATAAATAATATAGATATGTCTAATCCAGAAATCCTTGCTGAATCTGATTATAAAATGATGAAAAATATTAATCAAATCTCTTATTTAAAATATTTGTTTCGCACTGTAATTGGAAAAGGAAATGGAGATGCAATGATTTATAAATAGGAATTGTGAAATCCTTTTAAGAATCTTTTATATATTATAAAATAATCTATACCATTCAATAAATTTTTTTATCCCAAAATCTAAAGATGTTTGAGGTTTAAAATTTATATATTGCTCGAGTAATGATGTATCGGCAAGGGTTGATTGAACATCACCCTTTTGCATAGGTAAGAAATTTTTAATAGCTTTAATTCCAATTTCATTCTCAATGATATTGATAAAGTCAATAAGTTTTACTTTATTAGAATTACCAATATTAAAAATTCTATGAGGAGCCCAACTAGAACTTGCTATGGGATTTTTACTATCAAAGTTTTTTTCTGGTTTTGGAATTTTATTTGCCAATCTAATTAGGCTTTCAATAATATCGTCTATATATGTAAAATCTCTATCCATATCTCCATAATTATAAATTTCTATAGATTTTTTTTCAAAGATTGCCTTTGTGAATAAAAAATATGACATATCAGGTCTTCCCCAGGGACCATAAACTGTAAAGAATCTTAAACCAGTCGCTGGGAGTGAATATAAATGACTATAAGTATGGGCCATTAATTCATTTGATTTTTTAGTAGCTGCATATAAACTTACAGGATGATCAACGCTACTATCCTCCCTATATGGTAACTTTTTATTACCACCATAAACAGAACTACTACTTGCATAGATAAGGTGTTCTATATCATTTTTTCTACAAACCTCTAAGATATTTCCAAAGCCAACTACGTTCGTTTTTAGGAAAGATATAGGATTAGAAATCGAGTATCTTACTCCTGCTTGCGCTGCAAGATTAATAACAATTTGAGGTTTATGCTCCTTAAAAATTCTTTCTAATAATTCTATATTTTCTATATCACCATCAATGAAGAAAAAATCCCCAGTTTGTTTGCCTATTTTTGCTATGCGAGATTTTTTAAGTTTAGTACTATAGTAAGGATTTAAATTATCCAAAGCTACTATTTTAAAATTCTCTTTAATTAATCTTTTGCATAGATGAAATCCAATAAAACCTGCAGCTCCCGTTACTAAAAAAGTTTTTGTCATAATAACTTTAATGTATTTTTCAATTTAATAACCATATCCAACTTGCCAAATTTTTAAATCAGTCTCTTTTACTTTTTGAATATTAACTATTGAGCGAGTATCAAAAATAAAAGCAGGTTTACGCATAGATTTTGCAATTTTTGGCCAATTTAAGTTTTGGAATTCTGCCCACTCTGTCAAGAATATAGCGGCATCTACATTTATAAATGTTTTATAAACCTCATCAGAGTAGTGCCATTTTTTATCATTATTAATCCCAGACTCATTATTAATATTAAGGTCTTTAGATATTTGTTGAAAGTTTACTTTTGGGTCATAGATGTTCAAAATGGCTCCTTCCTCTATGAGTTTTTTACAAATGTAAATCGCAGGTGATTCCCTAGTATCATTTGTATTTGCTTTAAACGAAAAACCTAAAATTGCAATTTTTTTAGAGGATATAGTACCGAACATCCTATTGATAATTAAATTAATAAATCTTCTTTGCTGCCAAATATTTATATCAAGAACCTTTTGCCAATAATTAGCAACTTCGAAAAGATTGTAATGATTACTAATATAAACTAAATTTGATATGTCTTTTTTAAAGCAGCTGCCCCCAAAGCCAGGACCACTATTTAGAAAGTATTTACCTATTCTTTTATCCATTCCAACGGCTAAAGCCACATCTTTAATATGAGCTCCTGTTGCTTCACACAAGGCTGAAATTGTATTTATTGAACTAATCCTTTGAGCTAAGAAGGCATTTGCAATTAACTTTGATAATTCTGAACTCCACAAATCAGTTGTTAAAACCTTATTTTTATTAACCCAATGAGAATAAATTTCAACTAATGCTTTTATTGCTTTATCATCATCACCACCTATTAATATCCTATCTGGATTTTCTAAATCATTAACTGCTGATCCTTCAGCTAAGAATTCAGGATTTGATAATACTGAAAAATTAACTTCTTTTTTGGAATCTTCTTTACTTTTTGATGACGCATTAAGAATCTCCTTTATTGTTTGAGCAGTTTTTACAGGTAAGGTACTTTTTTCAACAACTATAGTAAATTTATTTGCGTGTTTTGCAATCTGTCTAGATGATTCCTCCACATATTTTAAATCTATCGCTTGGCCAGCTCCCATGCCTTTGGTTTTTGTAGGAGTATTAACTGATATAAAGATCAGGTCCGCATCTTTTATCTTTTGAGGCATTTCGGTTGAGAAATGTAAATTAATGCCCCTACATTTTTTTATTATTTCTCCGAGTCCTGGTTCATAAATTGGTAAATTTTTTAAATTATTATCATTCCATTGTTCAATTCTTTCTTTATTTATATCAACTACATTTATTTGAATCTCAGGGCAATGTTTGGCGATCACTGCCATGGTTGGGCCTCCAACATATCCTGCGCCAATGCAACATATATTTTTTACTCTCATAAGTTAAAAAAATTGATTATTAAAGATAATAAGTTTTAGGATATATTCTAATAATTAACAATCATAATATAATGACCATGCTCAAATAAATTTATTAAAAAAAGTATTAATAACTCTTTTATAAAAAAACTATAAATTTTTATTTTTCATTTGTTTTTTACTGTCAGTAATGCAATATGATCCAGTAATGAAAATCCATATTAATATACTAATTTTTCCATCAAAATAAGTTATATCACTTAAATGATGAATTATGGCAATTAAAAAACATGATAACCAGCATTTGTTAAAAAATTTTTCTTTCTCATTCGTTTCTAATTTTTCAATTGATATTAATGTTTTATAAAATAAAAATGTGATAAAGATAGTTATTATTATTGATGTAGGAATTCCATAATCATAAGCAACCTGAAGAAGCATGTTATGAGTATGTTGTTGCTGTTGTGAAAGTAGTAATGGATTCAAAGAATAATAAATAATTGGAAAAGTTGTCGCTCCGTAACCAAATAGAGGCTTGTTTAGAATTAGTTTCATGGAATCTATCCACAAATTAAATCTAATATTTTGATTCAAATTAAATGGATTAAAATATAATTTTTTTACTAAATTATTATTAGACGTCAAATCTATTAAGTTGAAATTGAAAAATGGTATGGAAATGGAGATTAAATTACTTAAAGTAAAAATGATAACTAATGCAGATAAAAGAATAAATAAGCTTTTTAATCCAAAAATAAATGTGAATGAACTGAAAAGACCGAGTAATGCATTTCTTGAATAGGTGGAAACTATAAAATACAAAGTAAAAAATAAAATCAATACCAAAATAATTTTTTTTATATCAAAAGAATTTCTTTTTCTAATAAAAATTAGATAAATTAAAAGAGGAAAAATTATAGATAGCCAAAACCCTGTATAGTTGGCATTGCTAAATAAACCTGATACACCCATATCTTCCTGTAAAGGCTTATTAAACCAAGTAATTCCTCCAAATGTTTTTAGTGGACCATATATTTTAAACCATTTCTGAAGTGAACAACTTATGAGGACTGGTATAGTTCCAGAAATAAGAAATTTTGAGAAAATTTCTCTTTGCTTTATACTCTTTAAATAAATTTTAAAATAAAAAAATATTAAGAATAAAGGGATCCAATTGAATAAGTTGAAAAGTGATTCAGACTTATTAAATTCTGAAAGTAATTCATTTTGATTATAAAAATAAAAATAAAAATGACTAACAAAAAATAAGATCGCAATTACTAATAAGGATATATTCCATTTGTTCCTGAAAATCCTGAAACTTGAATTCAATATAGAAATTAGCAACGCAATTAAATAAAAAATTCCGCTTATTGGAAGAGCTGAAGCCAAGAAAAAAGAACCAAAATAGAAACAGTTCTGTCCCACATTAATATTATTTTCAAATAATAATAATTTCTTAGATGATTTCATATTATATTCTCTAACAAAACGAATAAATGCTCATATAATTGTATTTTTGATTAAGTCTTTATCAAAATCTTACGCTTCCTGCAGGATTCGAACCTGCGGCCCACTGCTTAGAAGGCAGTTGCTCTATCCAGCTGAGCTAAGGAAGCACCTTGTCATTATATCTGACGATACAGCGCAAACAATAAGTAATAATTATTTTAAAGATATTTATGATGCTAAAGAAAGTTAGATTATTTTAAGATTTTCTAATATATTTAATAATGGTTACATAAAAAAGGTTTATTTTGGCAAAAAGGCTTTCAGAAAAACAAAAAGATGAAATTATAAAACTTTTTACTTCTGGTAAAACTCCAGAAGAGTTGTCT
>MDTB01150436.1_pt1 | contig 81377 bp, 74 predicted proteins | sample 811161 | NCBI WGS metagenome assembly MDTB01 (sample SAMN05326650, study PRJNA326480) | marine metagenome | isolation source: seawater | place: Mediterranean Sea | collected 2009 | reverse complement strand
GCGTTTTTATGTTGTCAAAAGAACTTTCGCACTGCTCTTTAGCAACGCATATTCAATTAATGAAATTAATCCACACATGAAACTTGTCCGTACAAACGTTAAATTTTGAGAAAAAATGCAGTATGATGCACATCCCATTAAAACAGGTGAAATTGTCCACCCAAATGAGCGAAGCGATTTCTGAAGTTGGCTCCTCAACAAGGCGCTCCGATCAATGGAGTCAGCTTCTCACAGATGTGGGGATCAACCGAAGCAAAGAGTCGTTTGCCAAGCTTTTCAAACACTACGCACCTTTGATCAAAAGCTTTGCGCAGTCCAGTAAGCATGAAGGGTGGTTCCCGGGGCTAAATGAAGATCTTGTGCAAGAGGTTATGATCAAGGTGTGGCAGAAAGCTTCGGGCTTCAATCCAGAAAAGGCGTCAGCAACGACCTGGATCTACACGGTCGCTCGAAATTGTAGGATTGATATGCTTCGCAGAAAAAGTAACACACAACATCTGCCACTGGAAAATGAGGACTATTGGCACGAGCCTGATGAGGAAACACCAGCTTCATTATTTCAACAAAAAAGAAGCGAAAGTAAGTTGCAGGTATCGCTGTCTAAATTACCAAAAGAACAGAACGAGATTCTTCGGAAGGTATACCTAGAAGGTAAGTCACACGCAGAAACGTCTGCCGAGTTAGGGCTTCCTTTGGGAACAGTGAAGTCCAGAGTTCGGCTTGCACTTCAAAAAATGCAAATACTGGTGCCATCAGAGTACCAAGAGAACGATTATAATGAATAACAAGCCTTCACACTGCCCTAGTGCAGATATGCTAGTTGAATTCGCAGCTGGTACTCTCGACACCGCAGAGTCGATTTGTGTATCCGCCCACTTACATTTTTGCCCACACTGCAGGGGTACGTTGCATAGGCTAGAACAAATTGGCTCACACTTCATGGAGAAAAACTGTGAGGCGGTTTCACCGAGGCCGACTCAAACCTCTGTCCTCGAAAACCAAGAGACACTTCTCGAGTCAGTAATGGCCAAGATCGATGCAGCCGGCATCGACGAACCCGCCCAAACAACATCCCCGAAAGGGCAGTTTCCACCACTTGTAAACAAGCTTATAGCGGCGACTTACGAAAAGTTAAACTGGCGTAGACTTTCCAAGTCAGTAGACGTGGCTGGACTCAAAACTGGACAGAATAAGTTCGAAGTTGCGTTGCACCGAATATGTACCGGTGGCAAGACCCCCAAGCATGACCACAGGGGTCTGGAGTACACTGTAGTTTTAAAAGGAAGTTTCTCTGACGAGAAATCAGTCTACAAGGAGGGTGATTTTCTCCTGCGTCAACCAGGCGACACACATCAGCCAATGGGGGCTCAAAACGGTGAGTGCATCTGTCTTTCTGCTCAATCTGCGCCAATTAAATTGCAGAGCTTCTTCGGATCTATGCTAAACAGTTGGCTACGAATCAGGCCAAGCTAAAGTCGCACTGTGACACCATTTTCGTGCATAAAGCGTTTTGCCTGCGAAATGGAATACTCCGAAAAGTGAAAGATACTTGCGGCTAGCACTGCATCAGCACCACCCTGTGTAATTCCGTCTACCAAGTGACTCAGTGTTCCAGCCCCACCAGATGCGATAACCGGAATCGGAACTGCGCTAGTAACGTGAGCAAGCAGTTCAAGATCAAATCCTTCTTTGGTCCCGTCTCTATCCATACTAGTGAGTAGTAATTCACCAGCGCCATATTGGCTCATTTTGATAGACCAATCTACAACATCAATACCGGTTTCCCTCCTACCACCATGGGTGTAGATGCCCCATTTATCCTCGTGAAAATTTGTAGATCGTTTAGCGTCAACTGCTACCACAATACATTGCGAACCAAAACGCTTTGCAGCAATCCGAACGAATTCTGCATCATTGATTGCAGCTGAATTAATCGCTACTTTATCGGCACCCGCATTCAATAGATTTCGAATGTCACTTATGCTTCGAACTCCACCGCCAACGGTAAGTGGAATAAAAACTTCACTTGCCATGCGCTCCACCGTATGCAAGATGGTATCTCGCGCCTCATGGCTCGCTGTAATATCTAGGAACGCTATCTCGTCAGCACCCTCCTCGTTATATCGCCTTGCGACCTCTACTGGGTCCCCAGCGTCTCGAATATCGACAAACTGAACCCCCTTAACAACTCGGCCCTTATCAACATCCAAACAAGGAATTATGCGTTTTGCTAATTTAGATCCTTTTTGTGCATCCATGTTAGATCTGATCATGGTCATCCAAAATATGTCCAAGCTTTCCCGCCTTCGTCGAGAGGTATGAACTATTATGGGGATTACTATCGGTGCTGAGCGGGACTCTCTTGACAACGTCAATGCCGAGTGCCAACAAGGCTTCCATTTTTCTAGGATTGTTAGTCATCAACTCAACCTGTCTAACTCCAAGATGTTGCAACATCGGTAAACATACCGAATAATCTCGCATATCCGCACCGAATCCAAGACGTTCATTTGCCTCCACGGTGTCAGCCCCAAGATCTTGTAGCTGATAAGCTTTGATTTTATTCACGAGTCCAATACCTCGACCTTCTTGCCGAAGGTACAGAATTGCTCCACGGCCAATCTCTGCGATGCGGCGCATGGCAATATGAAGTTGCTCACCACAATCGCACCGTAAACTTCCTAAGGCATCACCGGTCAAGCATTCCGAGTGTATCCTCATCAAGAGAGGAATATCGAGTCGACTGTCCCCCATACTGATTGCGATGTGCTCTTTCCCTTTGAATGGATCCTCAAACCCATGGATATCAAAATCACCCCAACGAGTTGGCAATTTCGATGACTCGATATAGCGCAGAACCACAAACATACTCCATAAAAAAATTCTATTAGCTAAATTATACTTAAGCCCTTCACATCGGATTTCCTATAGTGTTTTGGAATCACTCAAGGCTACACCTTATTTTCAGGCACCTAAAAAAAGTTGACAGCCCCCAAGAGCCACAAAATAGACGCTGCAAAAATACCAGCCACAACATCATCAAGCATAATTCCAATTCCACCATGGATATTCCTATCGATCCACCTAATCGGCCATGGTTTCACAATATCCAGCACTCGGAATACAAAAAAGCCTGTCGCTAGACCCGTCCAACTTACAGGTGCTGTCGACATGGTGATCCAAAAACCAACAAATTCATCCCAAACAATACCTTTATGGTCAGGTTCACCAACTTTTTTTTCGGCATAACTACATACAAAACAGCCTATCACCGCGGCCAAGTAAACCAAGACAATATAATTTGAGAAGGTAAAATCGCTGGCAAGATACCAAAACGGCATCGCAGCCATTGTCCCAACAGTACCCGGTACCACCGGAGCGCAACCGCTACCAAAACCAAATGCCAGTAACAATCTTGGTGATAACCATATTTCGGACATCGTCGGATTAAGCAAAATGATCGTACCCTAAGTAATCGGTTGTTTGATGGGTGCATCTATTTCCCCGAGAAGAATCAATGATAGTTACTCCGTCACCAGCAGTTATCAATCCAATTCGGGTTGCATGAATAAGGCCTTCAAAAATCAACTTTTTTAAACTTTCTGTTTCTCGTTCCGGCACGGTGAAACAAAGCTGATAGTCATCACCACCGGACAATGCCCAGTGCATATGCTGATCAGGATAATTTCGTCTAGTTTGCGCATGAATTGGTATTAAACTGCAGTCAATCTCAGCCGCTACCCTGCTGGAGGAACAAACGTGATGCAAATCAGCAACCAAACCGTCCGAGATATCTATACAAGAACTCGCAATTTCCCGTAAAAGCAACCCAGAGTTAATGCATAAATCAGGAGCATAAAAATGTTCGAAAAGCCTTTCACAAAATGAGGTTGCGTCGCCCCGGGAAAACATATCTAAGGCCGCAGCTCCATCTCCCAATGTGCCAGTTACATAGATATGGTCTCCAATTTTTGCCGTGTCTCGTCTCAAAGCGGTCCCACTCGGTACTTGTCCAATAACGGTAATCGTAATAGCGAGGGGACCACATGTAGTATCGCCACCAACCAAAGCGCAGTCAATTTGGTTTGCAATGTCGCTTAATCCGTGACTCAACTCAGCAAACCATTTTTCTACCGCGATATCTCGAGGGACACTCAAAGCTACTGTGAACCAGCGAGGTTGCGCACCCATTGCAGCCATGTCGCTCAGATTTACGCTCATTGCTCTCCGTCCCAAATCCATAGGTCGCGTTTCATCTGGAAAGTGAACACCGGCTAGCAAACTGTCGGTGGCTACGACCAAATCGAGGCCGGCATCAGGCTTGATAACCGCAGCATCATCCCCGATACCCGTGAGGACACCAGATTGTTGTGTTATCCCTTTAAAATGGCGTTCGATAATTGCAAACTCTCCAGAACGCGAGTCGGTTGATCCATTATCATCCACCTCTAGCAGACCTTTTACATAGCTCTGAGGCTCGGAAATGCTCAGCGACTCCCTCAAGTACGGCATTTATAAATTTGAAGGCATCTGCGGGACCGAAAGTTTTTGCCAGATTGATTGCCTCATTAATAACTACTTTAAAAGGGACATCAATACGATTTACCAATTCAAAGGTCGAAATTCTTAATATGGCTTTTGAAATAGGATCAAGTTGATGCTGATGTCGATCTAAATATGGCTCATATGCGCCATCTACTCTCTCCACATCATTCACCACACCAACCAGAATAGAATCAAAAAGTTCTGTGTCTACTTTTGCAAAGTCATTTTCGGACCGCAGGTGTGTCGCTATTGAGCCCGCGTCATCTCCTGCAAGATCCCAAGAATAGAGCGCTTGTACCAAAAGCCGCCTCGCTTTCTGACGCTTACGAAGCAATGACATCTATCAGCGATTCCAGATAAGTCGGAGCGTATTGATCATCTCCAATACTGCAAAGGTAGCCTCTTCGCCCTTATTTGAGTCATTTTCAGACGACCGAAGTAGAGCTTGTTCATGAGTGTCAGTCGTCAACAAACCAAAAGCAATGGGCACAGATTCCTCCAAAGTAACCTGACCGATACCTCTGGTAGCTTCGGCACAAACATAATCAAAATGCGGAGTGTCCCCTCTTATAACACTACCAAGCGCAATAACACCATCAAACTGTCCGGTTCGAGCCGCTTGCTGCACACCCAAGGCTAACTCAAAGGCCCCCGGCACATGAAAAATACTTAATCGGTCGTGGTCTACACCTTGAGAATAACAAGCTCGAAATACACCACTTAAAAGTCCTTCCGTAATATCAGTATTCCACCTCGCTACCACTACTGATAACCGAGGTGTCTTGATGTCGAGGCGTCGCGCCTCCGGTCGAGCTGAGCCCATTTGATATCCTCCTAATCAGCATATTCAACATAACCTGTTACTTCCAAATCAAAGCCAGAGATTCCAGTAAATTTAAATGGTGCACTCATTAATCGCATCTTATGAATCCCTAGATCATTCAAAATTTGTGACCCTGTGCCAATTTGAAGGTAAACGCGATCAGTTGCCGATTGGTGCCGGTCCGTCACCGGTGCGATTAACCTGTCGATATTTAAATCTATGTCATGCGCAGTCTCGGGATAATAGAGTAGAACCAATACTCCTGCCCCCTCACGCTGTATTTGCTTCATCGCTCGCTGGAATGACCAAGCTTTAAAATCTCGAGTATCCTCAATAGACATTATATCTCTCGCTGTGCGATTTATGTGTACACGAACCAGTGGCTCTGGCGAAGCAAGGATATCCCCCATAACAAACGCGAAATGCTTTTCATTTCGCACTTGATCTAAATAAGTTTTTAACAAAAATTCGCCGTATTGAGTGCCGACTACGCGCTCTCTTATACAGGTGGTGGTCTTTTCATTCACCAGACGATAATGAATTAAATCGGCGATCGTACCAATTTTTAAATCATGCTTTGCTGCAAAAACTTCCAAATCATCCCTCCTCGCCATCGTGCCATCATCATTCATTATCTCGACAATTACCGCGGCAGGCTCATACCCAGCGAGTCTAGCAAGATCGCATCCAGCTTCAGTATGCCCCGCACGACTGAGCACACCGCCTGGTTGCGACCTTAATGGGAAAACATGGCCTGGCTGGACAATATCCTTTGCCTGTGCGTTTCTATTAACCGCAACCTGCACAGTATGTGCACGATCAGCCGCCGAAATTCCAGTCGTTACTCCCTGTGCTGCCTCTATTGACAAAGTGAATGGAGTACCATGTCGAGCGCTATTTTCCTCGACCATCATCCCGAGTGAGAGCTGGTTACATCTTTCTTCTGATAAGGTAAGACAAATTAAACCTCGCGCATTAATTGCCATGAAATTTATTTCTTTATCAGTTACCAAAGGAGCAGCCATTACTAAGTCACCCTCATTCTCTCGATCCTCATCGTCCATAAGGATTATCATCTTACCGCGACGAATATCATCGATTAGCTCTTCGGTGGAATTAAAATTCATTGACTTATCCCTGATCCTCAGATAGTTCATTCTGACTTCCATAACTGTCAATATCACCATGCTTAGCTGCTGACTCGCCCAATAATAACCTTTCCAAATAACGTGCTACCAAATCCACCTCAAGATTCACCGATGTACCCTCTCGATAAGCATCAATGACTGTATGTGTCAACGTTTGAGGAATAATGTTCAATTCAAATTCGTTGCCATCTACGCGGTTTACAGTCAAGCTAGTACCATCTACGGTAATTGAGCCCTTGCGTGCAATATACTTTGCTAGGTTACGAGGCGCACGAACACGAAGCCACTCTGAACGCGCATCTCTTCGCCTTTCAGTAATCTCTCCCATTCCATCGACATGGCCAGAGACAATATGTCCCCCAAAGCGATCCGTCGCCTGCATTGCTTTCTCCAGATTAACTCGATCGCCAATTTTCCAATACCCTATTGTAGTGAGCGACAACGTCTCCCTAGAGACATCAACAAAAAACGTAGAATCACTCAGATCAATGACTGTCAAACAGACTCCACTACAGGCCACACTGTCCCCAAGCGACAAGTCATAGAAACCTAGATCATTTGCATTGATTCCCAATCGAATGTCCTCAGAAAATTTTTGTAGGCTTTCGATTTTTCCGATGGAACTAATAATGCCCGTGAACATGTTTTTACTCCAATTGCTTCCTTAACCTGGTTTTTGACCGCTGACTATCCCAACATTATTTTTCTCAATAATCCGGATCAGGGCAAAGCGTGATACGTATGTCATCTCCAACTCGACGCATATCTGTAATTAACATTGCTAAATGCGCATCCATCGTGTTTATTGGCAAACGAAATAACGGTCTTGCTTCACTGCCCATTAATTTTGGGGCCATATAGTAAATAAATTCGTCAGTAATCCCCTGAGCCATGAAAGAACCGGCAAGAGTAGCCCCCGCCTCTACAAGAACATTGTTACATCCGAACTCTGCTAACCGATACAAAAGTTGTGTTAAATCTACCTGTCCATTACTCTGAGGAAAAAATTCAACTTCCGCTCCCGCCAAAATCAGTTTTTCCGCTCTTTCTTTTTGTATGTTACCTTCTAATGTTGCCACTAATATCCTTCCAGTTTGGGACAACATGGTTGAATTGGATGCCATTTCACAACGACTATCTACAATCACCCGAAGGGGTTGTCTCAAATCAGCCGTTGCCACCGCGGGATCAGAACCAAGAGCCTCATAATCAACTCGCAAGGAAAGAGATGGATCATCCATCTTCTGAGTTCCAATGCCAGAGATAATGGCACAGCTTTGTGCCCGCAGTCGCTGCACGTCAAGCCTTGCAGAAGGCGAGGTAATCCATTGACTCTGCCCATCTGCCATTGCAGTTCGTCCATCAAGACTAGCAGCCATCTTTACAGTGACCCATGGTAGGCCATTTTGATGACGTTTGAAAAAACCTCGATTCAAATTTCGGGCTTGGTCCTCTAGGAGCCCTAATTTCACCGGTATTCCTGCCGATTGTAATTTTTCAATCCCACTTCCGCCCACCAGAGGATTTGGGTCTTCGCTACAAATTATAACAGAACCCACTCGTGCCTCTAATAGAAGATTCACACACGGGCCAGTCCTACCATAATGAGCGCACGGTTCAAGTGTAATGTAAACTTCTGACGACCTCGCCAAGTCACCCGCCTGTCCAAGAGCTATCGCTTCAGCATGCGCCTCTCCTGCACGCAAATGCCATCCCTCACCCACAATTTTACCCTCACGCACTACAACACAACCAACCATAGGATTAGGACTTGTTGTAAAGCGTCCTCTTGCCGCAAGTTGTAGCGCATGAGACATAATTGGAACACTAGGTTCATGTACATCCATCAACTCTTTAGAACTCCATCATCCTTATTTGTCAAACGATTAAGCTCGGCTTGAAACTCACTCAAATCTTGAAAACTTCTATAAACTGAGGCGAATCTCACGTACGCTACTTCGTCTAAATGTTGTAATTTTTCCATCACCGCCTCTCCAATTGATCTAGAAGTAACCTCCCTCTCGCCAAGGCCCTGCAGTAATTTTTTGATCTGGCCTAATGCATTTTCTATTTGATCTACAGATACAGGTCTTTTTTCCAACGCTCTCTGAAAGCCTGCCCGTAGTTTAGACTCATTAAAAACCTCTCTTGATCCATCGCTTTTAATTACCCTCGGCATAACAAGCTCCGCAGACTCATAAGTAGTAAATCGTTCATTGCAAGTTACACATTCTCTACGACGACGAACCTGAGTTCCGTCAGACACCAAACGTGAATCAAGTACACGGGTGTCCTGTACGCTACAAAAAGGGCAATACATAGGCGAAATTCACAGGTTCGTAATCTAAAGCCACGAAATTGGGTAATAGTCTATCATATCAAACGGAATTGGATAACACAGGCGCCCGAGAGAGGTTAGTAATCACTTCGTTTTGTGTCGGCCTCCAAACTTTAGTATCAGTGGATCGTCTGAGACAAGCAGAAAGTACACATTAGGGTCCATAAACTTGTTACTATAACTAATCAGGGGGATATGGACCATTTAGCAATACACACGATAACGGCCACAAATTTCTAATACTTTTGCTTTAACTTCCTCAATAACTTTGCCCGACATGTCAGTCTCTAAGCTATACAAAACATCGCATATCCAATGTGTTAATTGCTCGCTCTGTTCTTGACCAAATCCACGAGTGGTGATTGCAGGCGTTCCAATGCGCAGACCAGAGGTAACAAAGGGCGACCGAGGATCATTAGGTACAGAATTTTTATTAACGGTGATAAAAGCCCTTCCTAGGGCTTCATCTGCGTCCTTGCCCGTATACACTTTATCAATCAGATCAACAAGCATCAGGTGGTTCTGTGTACCGTTTGAAACAATTTTGATACCTCGCTCCATGAAAGTAGCAGCCATTGTTCTCGCGTTTGCCAAAACTTGCTTTTGATATGATATAAATTCTGGAGTTAAGGCCTCTTTGAAAGCCACGGCCTTTGCTGCTATAACATGACACAGAGGACCTCCCTGCACGCCAGGGAAGATTGCCGAATCACATTTCTTCGCTATATCTCGATGATTCGTGAGAATGATTCCCCCACGGGGGCCCCGCAACGTTTTGTGGGTCGTAGAAGTGACGACGTGAGCGTGGCTCATCGGACTCGGATACACTCCTGCAGCGATTAATCCAGAAACATGCGCCATATCAACTAGAAGATAGGCGCCTACCAGATCCGCTATTTCACGAAATTTACCCCAATCTAGAATCCCTGAGTATGCGGAAAACCCAGCAATGATCATTTTAGGGCGATGTTCTAGCGCTAGATTTTGTATTTGCTCGTAATCAATCAGTCCAGTTTCTTTACAAAGACCGTACTGAACCGATTTATAGAGCTTGCCAGAAAAATTGGGAGTTGCGCCATGAGTAAGATGCCCGCCATCGGCCAGGCTCATGCCCAAAATTGTATCCCCTCCAGACAATAATGCCAGAAATACAGCACTATTGGCTTGAGAACCGGAGTGAGGCTGAACATTCGCAAATTCAACGCCAAATAATTCTTTGGCCCTTTGAATCGCCAGTTCTTCTGTTAAATCAACATACTCACAACCACCGTAATAACGTTTTTGAGGATCCCCTTCCGCATACTTGTTGGTCATTTGACCTCCTTGCACCGCCATAACAGCAGGACTAGCATAGTTTTCTGATGCAATTAGTTCTAAATGCTCTTCTTGCCTTTGATCCTCCAGCATAAGAGCGTTATAAACCTCGGGGTCAGCCATTTTAAGCAAATGTTTTGTGTCATACATATTTTGGTTCCAAAATGGTATTTAATTTCAAACTTTATCAATGAGCCTTTTTAACGTGAATAAGAGGAAAAAACACATTTTAATCTACAGTTTTTTTGAGCGCCTTAGCTCAGCTGAGGTAAATACAACACAAACTCACGAACGTCACCACTCGATCGGAGCACCAGCCCAGTCCAAATATGACAGCTCTCCATCAACGTCAGTTTTTCTCATCAGATACATCAATTTGGTTGCCACAAAATCAGGAGTAAAAAGCTTATCTCGGGAAACCGACGATTGAAAGGGCCGCGATAGTTTCGTGTCTGTTGTTCCCGGATGAAAACTGATCAGCTTAACATTTTTGTATTTCCTATTCAGCTCAATGGCAGAAGTCTTTAATAGCATATTCAAAGCGGACTTTGACGCTCTATAAGAGTACCAACCTCCTAGCCTGTTATCCGAGATACTACCAACCCTCGCAGACAAGACAGCAATCGAGCAAATATCACGCTTTGAGAAAACTTTTGTTAATTCCTTAACCCAAAGAATAGGAACGATCGCGTTCGCAGTAAACATTTTATTAAGCGTTTCCTCTTTAATGTCATCCATACGCTTTTCGGGCTTTGTGTCATTATCATGCAAAATACCATTGCATATAGTGCCCATGACTAGGTTGCAGTTCATCGAGAGTAAGCGGTTAGCTGTTCTAGCGATATCGCCCGAAGAATAATCACACTGTATCCAGTTCAATTTCCCGTTGTTTCTGAGATCTTTGGGTGCTTCCTTAGCCCTACTCACTGCAAAAACCCGATCCAAGATTGGATCGGTCAGCATTGTTCGGACCATTGCGTCTCCAATACCACCGCTTGCAGCAGTAACAACTCCGTCTTTTAATGAGGTCATAAGTCGCTTTTAAGGTCACATTTTGTATCCATACTCGAACGCATGATAAAACGTGATAACTGCTCCCGGTTTCTGGCAAAAAAGATATAGGCTACATCTGCTATCTGCTTAATGATCGGCCACCTGAGTGGCGCTACCCATTTTCCTTTTCCCACTAAAGTCCAAGCGAGGCACGTGACGTCTAGCCCATAAATAAGTTCTCCGGTATCTTTCATCCCATGCAAAACTTTATTAGCATCCTCAACATTGATTGAGGCATAATTTTTAGAGAAGTCGTTTGCAAAAATGTTTGCGAAAGTAATTCGATTATTACGGTCCAGTTCTTTTAAACTCTTCATCTCGTGTGTGCATAATGCACACCGTCCATCATAGAAGATAGTCAGTTGACTCATAGTTCTAAAGGCTCCATAACAGCATTGTCAAAAGTAATACGTGCATGACAATCACAGCAAATGTTAACCGAGATCTAAAGGCAAGGTAATGCGGAGAAACACTCGGCGATATTTTTTCTGCAACAAGAGCCGCAGCGTAACCGGCACCTAAAATGACAATCGCCATTAACACCAGATAGTGAGAGATATGAATTACTTGGAGACTGAGCCAGCCAACCAATGCCAGCAAGTTACTAACTAACAGCATCTTAGAACCATCGTGACTGCTATCGAATTGTCCCCGCCAGAGTGTTCCTGCTAGAAAGCTAAGGATACAAGCGCTGTAAGTTATGAAGACATAAGGAACGTATAATCCTAAAAAGCTCGCGGAATTAGCATTTCCGGTATCTACCAAAGAAAATGAGACTGACAAGGTCGAGAAGGCGAAGGGCAACACACCCGCGTAGCCAAGTAATAAATAAGTTCTCTTAAATTTCGGGGGACAAGATCGCAAATGCAAACAATCTTCTGTAGTTGACACCATTAGCGCTCCCAGTCCTCAACAAACTCCTTATATTGGTCCTCGATACGTTTTTTAATCTATGCTGGATTGTCTATGTGAGCTGATATACCTTAACCCCATTCAGAAAATAGTGCGTATCTTGATTAGTTATTCGATGTAGATAGGAACTCCATGGAGCTGTTTGAATTAGGATGTGTACTTTTTTCCGACGATTTGAGAGTAAACGACAATGCGTGTCTAACTTCCGCTACTAGAGAATGTAAAACTCTGGTGTGTGTGTATTTAGAAGCGAAAGACGATCTCAAGTCGCGATTTAGTATAAATGAGTCTGAACTGCGCAAACAATTCCGATCCCAAAGCTTAATTGCGCTGAATACGGAGCTAAAAAGTCTTGGACAGCACATAGATAGAATTATTGTCAAATCGACGCTGGAAATCTGTTCATTTATCGACGAAATTAATCCAGATGTCATTTACAGAAGTTGGGAGCCAAAACAGTTTTTCGATGATTACTGGGCCGTCATAACCGAAAGATATCCCGAAATCGACTTTCAAGAGAAGCTCTCGTCAACCCTCCTTGAAGAGAGCCAACTCCCGTTTGAAAAGCATCAGTTCCCTGCAACATTTTCAAAATTTCGCCGATCGATCGAGCATCTAGCCATTCAAGACCCAATCGTCCGTCCCACATCACTTCCGCCGCCTTTAAATAAAGCGAAAACTTGGCAAATAGAGTTCAAAGCAACTGATTGTGTCTTCACTGGTGGTGAGCGAGAAGGAGTAAAACATTTAGACGAGTATTTTATGGGTCAAAATGCGAGTTCGTACAAACAGACACGAAACGCTTTAGACGGATGGAAAAATTCAACCAAATTTTCAATTTGGCTCAGTAATGGCTGTCTCTCAGCACGCCAAATATTTTATGGCTTAAAAAAATATGAACGTAACATAGGAGCAAACGAGTCTACGTATTGGATTTACTTTGAACTTCTTTGGCGAGAATACTTCCAATGGTACGCGAAAATTCATCCCATGACGCTAACAAAGTTTTCAGGAAATTCAAATCGCTCTCCCATGACTTTTTTCAACCCCCAAAGATTTAAAAAATGGTGCTCAGCAAACACTCCGTTTCCAATTGTGAATGCATGCATGAGCCAACTAAACGCCGAAGGTTACATGTCAAATCGCGGGAGACAAATAGTGGCAAGTTGTCTTGTTAATGAGCTCTCACTGGACTGGCGGTACGGGGCTGCATATTTTGCACAGAATCTTATCGACTATAACTTTGCCTCTAACTGGGGAAATTGGCAATATATAGCTGGCGTTGGTACCGATCCGAGAGGTGGGAGACACTTCAACTTAAGCAAACAGACAGCTATATATGATCCTCATCGTACCTTTATAAAAAGTTGGAAAGGAGAGAAATGTGATCAGGAACTCGACGCAACCGATATTGTAGATTGGCCGATCACTCATAGATGAAATCAAAGTGTGAAGACTCTCGATTTCTGCGTCACAAATCAGCAAATGCGTCAACTATGGCGGGGTAATCTGTGAAAAATTGTTTGGAGATTCCGTCTTCAAAAGTATATGGACTAGAAAGGTCTCCACCCAAATCAATCAGGCCCAACGATGTCAATCGTTCCCCCAACTTTCGCAGTAATGTAAGGTCACCAATCCATGAGAAAAATCTCATGGTACCCAAATTTTGTACCGCTCCTCCGGTGGGGCGGTACCGTGTAATTCGCGTAAAAACGGTATCGTTATAAGGATCGACAAAGACGAACTGACCAAATTTACCACTTGCATTAAAAATTCTTGGGTGTTGATCAGTTTTTGAAACCCACCAATGCATCCCATAACCGCGCTTTTGATTAATTGTTTTGCTTTCTATGTTTGACCAGATTTGTTTGAAAGTCTCATCTACAAAAGCAGACGGTAAAATTTTTTCATGCCCCCATGCGCCTTTTCTTGCGAATAACAGGCCCAATCTTGAAAAGTCTCTTGCTGACATATCGACACAGCAATAGCTGAGAGGGTTTCCAGCGGAGTCCCTCCATAAAGTGTAATTCTTAATACCAATTTTAGAAAAAATGCGCTCCTTCATTAATTGATCTGCTGACTTTCCCGAGGCTTTGAATAGAATTGCCGAAATAAGCATTGAATTTACATTGTTGTACTCAAATACCTGGCCAGGCGACTTTTCAAATTTTACGTTTAAGGCATATTCAAGATGATTTTCCTGCAAAAACATGAGTTCATGCTCATGAGTCGGAAAATCAAGGCCGCTCGTCATATTCAACAAGTGTCTTATCGTGATGTCATCACGCTCATCACTGAACTCCGATAAATAATCAGAAACTAAATCATCTAAACTGTTAATCTCGCCATGATCGACAGAAATGCCGATTAATGCAGCATAAAAACTTTTTGCCATCGACCAACTCGTGCCAAAGCTCTCAGAATGGAATCCTTTCTGATATCGTTCGCCCACAATTTGGCCGTTTTTAACTAGAACAGTGGCTTGAGTTGCCGGATCCGAAAACGATAAATCAAAAAGATGCTGTACTTTACGATCGCTTATCCCAGCATCTGCAGGCTCAATTTTTATCCAGTCATCCATAGGTACTATTGTAGTGCTACTTGTTTGCCCAACTGCACTAGCACCAAGCGCCAAGGCACCTACAAAAATCCCCTGAAAAAATGCTATTAGTCGCATCGTTGTCTCCCGAGACAAAAACAAGAATTCCTTGATCCAAACAAATTGGCCTTTTGAAAGACTCAATCAAATTAATAAAGCTGATTCCTTATTGAAATGTTCCTGCATCTGAAGGAACGTGAATAATGTTAAACTTCTTAACCAATTACCTTTGCTTAACATGGATGTGCGCATATCTCGCAGTTAATACGGGCTAAAACTCCATAATCCTATCAACCATGAAAATATCACAACAATTTACTTTAAAGCATACACAAATTACTAAAACAAAGTCATATCAGACGAACCAATTCGTCTAAGTAAATATCTGCTGAAAAACTTTGAATCATGAGCAGCAACTATTTTTGTTTAAATGTAACCTGAAAGTAATCTCCGCCTTGAGATTAAATCGCCCTATTGTAGTGCAAATATCGATATAGTTGGAAATGAGTAAATCAATTTGTCGGGATTAATCGTGTAAAGTTGTTTGCACTTTTTCAAAATAAAGGATAAATTAGGCTTAGTTCGAAATGTGTGCGTCCGTTGAGTCTCATATTTTTCGCCTCTGAGTGGCTGAATCAATGTTCAATTAAGCTACTTTCAAATAAAAATTTTGAATTATAGGGTATAAAACAATGTCTAATTTACAAGCTAACGATCCAGTTGGCATTTCCTTTTGGTTAATTTCAATGGCCATGGTAGCGGCGGCTGTTTTCTTCTTTGTCGAGCGTGATAGAGTCAATGGAAAGTGGAAAACTTCGCTTACTGTCGCTGGTCTAATTCAGCTCATAGCTGCAGTGCACTATTTCTACATGCGAGGTGTTTGGGTAGAAACAGGTGAGACTCCCACAGTATACAGGTATATTGATTGGTTGCTCACAGTTCCATTGCAGATGATTGAGTTTTACTTAATCCTTGCAGCGATTGCGATGGTGGCGGCCGGAGTATTTTGGAGACTACTGTTGGGTACCATTGTCATGTTGCTCGGTGGCTTCGCTGGTGAGGCTGGCTTCATGGATCCAACTCTTGGATTCATTATAGGGATGGCAGGCTGGATTTTCATTTTATATGAGATCTTTGCTGGTGAAGCTAGTCAGATCAATGCAGCGAGTGGCAATGCCAACTGTCAGGCGGCGTTTAATGGTATGAAGTGGATTGTTACCATCGGCTGGGCCATTTATCCTCTGGGCTATTTCCTTGGGTACCTTGCTGGGGGCGTAAATGCTGACGCACTCAATGGGATATACAATGTCGCCGACTTGGTTAACAAAATCGGATTTGGCCTGTTTATTTGGGTTGCAGCAGTAGCTGACTCCTCAGAATAAAAGCCCCTCAAGCACGAGATTAAAAGAGCCAGGTTCCTGGCTCTTTTAGTCTTAAAGTAACGCTTGAAGTGCCGTGGTAGTCTGAGGGCCGGTACACCACAAGCTATAAGCTTATCAGAAATAAAGGGTTCTGCTATGCCCCCAATAATAAGAAGCAGAGTAAGTATTGAGGTTTTTTTAACCCAGCTTGGCGATTTATACCAACGGGAGCTTCCGTCCCGAGAGTCAGGCCTCCTTAACGCTGCAAAGTATCATTTTAGAAACCCCGGTAAAGGATTTAGGGCGCAATTGGCTTTAGCCAGCGGCGAGGCTCTTCGGTTACACTCTCACGATATTTTGAATTGGGCGGGTGCCTGTGAACTAATACATAATGCCTCCCTTGTCCATGATGATATCAGCGATGCGAGTACCCACAGACGTGGCCAAAAGAGTATTCACGAAAACTTTGGAATTGATACCGCGCTATGCTTGGGTGACTGGATGGTGGCAAAAGCTTTCGAGCTAGCTTCCAAAAATAAGGTATACGGTGGCCGGTTAGTTGGTCAATTGGCAACTGCAATGCAACAAACTTGTGTCGGCCAGGCGTCTGATGTCGGCCTAGAACAATGCATAACAACAAACCAATGGAAGCGAATTGCATCTGACAAGACGTCTCCGTTCTTGTTGGCGCCAATTGCGGGAGTAGCTTTGGCATCCAATCTCGAACACTCATTAGAAAGTGTAAAAAATTTGGTGAGTCTATGTAGTCTCGTTTACCAAGGGCGGAATGACATAGACGATATAGTTCCTTCCAGTCATCGATCGTGTGATCTAGATGGGCGCAAACCGAACCTTGTGGTAAGTTTGTTTAACGAAAATAATCTTGGAAATGAGGAGTTCATTCGCTGGTATAACTCAGGAGACACGTCAAAAGTGAGTCAATGGCAACAACGAATTGCTTCTAGCCAAGCAATTGTGAAAGCAAATCATGCTCTAGATATATGGCTTGCAGAGGCGGAGCTAATAGCTCCAAATGTTCCCTCTTCTCTCCGAGGAGTCGCAACCCAATTAGTAGCATCTGTAAATAATCAAAAAATTACAGAAACTCAGCGTGGTAGGATTGCTTAAGCTTTCAAGAAATTGTTGCTCGCAAATCACTAATTAACTATGCCAATAATCAAGCCGTGAATGTGCCTTTCGTACTTTCTACTTATGCAAGAGTAATAACTACTTAAATGTTTACTACCAAGCGGCTCGCGCAGCAGCAGTCTTCGATACTCAAATCAAAACCAATCGCAATCCTTGCAACACATGGTAAATCCTTTTATTTTGCGAGTTTGTTCTTGGGCAATGAGTACACTGAAAGTGCAGCACAGTTGTATAAATTCTGCAGATTCGTAGATGATTTAGCAGATGGCGCTGACACCAATAAAATTGAACGTCTAAAAAATATTCATGTATGTCTAGCAGGTGAACCAAGGTTAAATGAAGATAAACTTGAAGTGGAAAATTTTTTGGCACTAGTAAAAACGAAAAGCATTCCACTGGCGGCAGCTCAGGAGCTCTTGGGGGGAATGATCTCTGATCAAACTCCTGCCAGATTTGAAAATACAAAACAGCTACTACGATACTGCCATGCGGTGGCAGGTACTGTCGGCCTTATGATGTGTCGTGTCCTAGACTGCTCTCACAAAGATGCTGACAGCTTCGCTATTGACCTTGGGGTTGCCATGCAATTGACAAATATTGCAAGGGATGTTCTGGAAGATGCACAAATGGGCAGGCGCTATATTCCATCAGAGTGGCTGAATTTAACAGTGCTTCAGTCTGAACCATGCAGTTGGGTAGATGCCTCAATCGATATACGTATTGAAATTTCTTCGTCAATTGAGCATCTACTTAACCTCGCTGAGCAATACTATGAAAGTGCGGAGAAGGGAATTGCCTTTCTCCCTTGGAGATCAAGGTTTGCAATTAATGTTGCGCTGAGAGTATATCGACAAATTGGAAGACAACTTAAAGAAAAAAAATATTGTTGGTGGCAAGGACGCCAAATCGTTTCAGCATTTAAAAAACTTCAGCTAACAATACTCGGACTATCAGTATTTATTCCCAAGAAAACTCCAACTCATCAACGAAAATTACATGAGCCACTGTCGGGTCTCGCTGGTGTCATTAGCCATTGATATCGCAATAATTGGAGGCGGGAATGCTGGATTAAGTCTTGCCTCCGAACTATCCAGACTCCGTGTCGCTAAGACTGTGTGCATCTTTGAACCCGCGTACAAAATCAAAAAAGAGCTTCACTGGAGTCTTTGGACCAATGAGAACCAGAGACAAACTCTAAAACACGCAATAAAAGGTAACTGGAGTCAATGGAAATTAGTTGACTACAGTGGCAGTGTTATCAGAGAAAGTTCTTCTCACGATTACACCTGCCTTAGCTCAGCTAAATATTTAAGTTTGTGCGAGCGCCAACTCAGCGGCAAAATTCGTATAATTCCTAAGGGGGTGGAATCCGTAAAAAAGACGTCACGACAGTATATCATAGAAGCTGGCGATCAATCTTCTACTGCAAATAATGTCTATGATAGTCGTCCACCATCTGTTCGACCAAATAGCCTCATGCAGCACTTTTTAGGAGTTGAAGTAAATATCAAAAAGCCAATGTCGGCCTGGCAAATCGCAACCCTCATGGATTTTCGAGTGAATCAAACCCGTGGACTACATTTTATGTATGTCTTACCATTTTCTTCTACTCATCTACTTATAGAATCGACAATGATTTCTCAGAGCTTAGAACCTCAAAACTGGTACAGAAACGCTATTGAACGCTGGTTAGCTGAAAGGGAAATCATTGTCGAATCGTATCTAAGCGAGGAAGTTGGCGTGATTCCAATGGATGAGGTTGTACCTTGTGACAAAACAATACCTACTATTGGCGTCGCAAGTGGGGCACTGAGACGGTCATCGGGATATGGATTTAGTTATATACAGGACCAAGCCTTCAGACTTGCTCAACAAATCAACCAGCATAATTATGATGTGCCTGAGCCTATCTCTAAACGTATTGTACTTATGGATACGATATTCAATCGAGTCTTGACCGAATATCCTGAAATAGGACCGAGTCTATTCATGAAAATGGCACAAGCACTGAATGGAGAGCAATTTGCGCGCTTTATGCTCGGTAAAGCAACTCCATCCGACTGGATTCGAGTCGTAGCAGCAATGCCCAAAGTTCCTTTCTTAAAGCAATTATTTCATGTCTAACTGGGATTACATCGCGATCGCTTTTGTAATGCTGATTGGCGTTCCTCATGGTGGACTGGATGGGGCGATTGCAAGGCGAGCTGGGTGGTCTAAAACGTTTTTTGGGTGGCTAATTTTCCATACGAGCTATCTTTTGCTTGCAATAATGGTCGTAGTTATTTGGTGGTATTTTCCGGGTGTGAGTTTGACAATATTTCTTCTTTTATCTGCAATTCACTTTGGGACAAGTGACATAAAAATCGTCGCCCATCCTTGGAGATGGTCGAATTTTTTACCTCTCATTTCACACTGCGGACTCATCGTGATTGGGATCCCAGGTCTACACCCGTCAGATGTTCAACCCATTTTCGTTATGCTAGCGGGAGAAGAAGCTGCCAACTTACTGATTTCCGCTTCTAAATTTTTGCTGGTTCCTTGGCTAATTTCTCTTCTAATATATCTCTGTTATAGCTATTTCAGAATTACGTGGGTTCCCACTGCCTCCATAGCAGCTGGTGTGTATGTAAGCGCATACATTTTGGATCCACTAATCAGTTTCGCACTTTATTTCTGCCTAATTCATAGTCCGTCTCATAGCTTCCTTGTCTGGGCTGAAATCAAGCCTGAAGATCGCATGCGGTCATCGGTAGAGGCGGCTAGTTACACCTTGATTACTTGGTTAGCAGGTATATTCCTAGTAATCTTTTTCTTAAATAATCCTAATTTCCATTTAGAACCAATTTTGATCCAAATAACTTTCATCGGCCTCGCCGCATTGACGGTGCCTCACATGATCCTAGTTGATTTGCTTGACAAAAATAATGACTGATATCCAAAAACGTAAAGAGGAACATCTTAACCTAGCATTGGATCAATCTCATCAGTCCAAGGGAGGTGAACACTTCGATGAAATCTGTTTCGAACCTTTAGCAATTCCAGAAATCGATCTTGCCTCCGTAAATATAGAAACTACATTTTTGGGTCACCAATGTAGCGCTCCGATCATTATCGGCGCAATGACTGGAGGATGCGATTATAGCGACATAATTAACAAAAATCTTGCTATTGCCGCGGAGGTCTGCAGAGTTCCCATGGCTCTGGGATCTCAAAGAGCATCATTGGAGTTGGGGCTACCACAAAAGATTCGTTGTTGGGCTCCTAGTACGGTGCTACTTGGAAATTTAGGAGGCACACAACTTGCTTTCGGTGGAACAGACTTGGCAAAACAAGCTATCGAAAGTATTGAAGCGGACGGGTTAATGATTCACCTAAACCCGCTACAAGAACTCAGCCAACCCAACGGTGATCATAATTGGTGTGGTGTCTTGAATGCTATCGAAAAATGTTGCAGCCAACTTAATATACCAATTCTCGTCAAGGAAGTTGGCGTAGGCATCGGGCCTACCGCAGCAAGACATCTCTTGTCTACGGGAGTGGAGTGGTTAGAAACAGCCGGTTTTGGTGGCACCAACTGGACAACAATAGAGCTTGCTCGTAATAACTCATATCGAGAACGTGAAATTATGCAACCTTTTATCACGTGGGGAATGTCAACCTGTGAAGTTCTTTTTGAATTAAGTAAGTTAGACGAACCTTTAAATTTAATCGCGTCTGGAGGCGTTCGGCACGGTCTCGATGTAGCACGTTGCATCCGTTTAGGAGCTAAAATGGCGGCTATTGCACAGCCATTTTTAAGTCCAGCAATAGACTCTTCGTCAGCTGTGGTTGAAAAAATCGAAATCGTGAGTGAGCAAATTAAAAGAACTATGTTCCTGACAGGTAAGATCTCTTTGGAAGAACTCAAAGAAGCCAATCTTTTGAGGCCACAGAGACTCAAAAAGCTTTGACTTGACCATGGAGTTTAAATATTTTTTACGATGATGGAATATATAAAAGCAGAAATTAATTCGGGGGTAGGTTGTATTACGTTAAATCGTCCAACTACTCTTAACGCGTTAACTCTTGATATGATATGTCAATTAACCAATCTATTAATTGATTGGCGCGATAACTCGGAAGTGGAGGCGGTTGCAATTCGTGGTTGCAATAAAGCTGGTCCTTTTGGCGACTTCTGCGCGGGAGGAGATATTCGCTTCTTTTATCTTGCAAGCACTAAAAAAGACAAATCGTTGAGCGATTTTTTTACTGCTGAATATCGTTTAACCCATCTGATTTATAATTATCCGAAGCCTTACATAGCATTTATGGACGGCGTTGTAATGGGGGGAGGTATGGGTCTCTCACAAGGAGCATCTTTTCGAGTAGTGACGGAACGCACTAGAATGGCTATGCCTGAGACAAACATAGGTTTTTTCCCGGATGTTGGTGCGAGCTTCTTCCTTAATCGATGTGACAACAACATCGGTAAGTATATCGGGATTACGGGACAAGTATTATCCGGTAATGACGCCGTTGCCGTGGGTCTGGCTGATGGAGTCCTGATGAGTAGCGAGTTGCACGATAATTGGGATTTATTAACAAACTCCAGACTCACAAAAGTGAGTGATAGGATTAATAAATTACAAATTCACTGTATGAACTTAAAAGATAATATTCATACCCCATCATGGTTTGATCCTCACCTAATATTAACATTTGGACAAGAGACTTTAGGTAAAGCGCTTGAAAGGCTGGTCGAGTCTGATGGAGAGTGGGCAAAAAAAACTCTACAAAAACTAAAAGAGCGCTCTCCAATAATGCTGTATATTACATTCAAACAACTTATTTATGGGCAATCTCTGACATTGGCTGAATGTCTTAGGATGGAAAGGGACCTTGCTCAGCATTGCTTTTATCCAACTCATCCAACTCGAGTTGGTATGAGTAATGAAACCATCGAGGGCATAAGAGCTCTGGTGATCGATAAAGATTTCTCTCCCAGCTGGAATCCCAAAAACTTAGATGATGTAACTTCTGAAATGATCGAGCCGTTCTTTAAAAGCCCTTGGTTACCCTCCGAGCATCCTCTCGCTGACTTAAAATGAGGGCAACATTTCAGAGGGGAAATTACCCAAAACGTGATTGAATTTCGATGAGCCAGTTAAATTACTGTTCCGTACAAATCTCGCATACTAAAAAGATATCTTAAAAACTTTAGACGCGTCGGAAGGTAAAAAGTGTATCTGGAGGAAGTCAAAGAGACATGCCCATTTTGTTGGGAAAGCATTTGGTTATTGGTTGACCCTTCCGACGACCAGATGTACATAGAGGATTGTTCAGTATGTTGTAGACCAATCCTCGTCAAAACTACGACGTCGAATAGTGGAGTAACCATAGTCCTTGCACAAGAAGATGATGGCTTTTAGTTGTCTTGCATAAAAAGGAATAATGCGTTAACCAATTCAAAGGTCAACACAGTCCGTTGGAGCGGGTTTTGGAAAAACAACGAATCAACATCGTGTGGCTAAAACGTGACCTCCGTACCCAGGACCATGGACCCTTGGCTGAGGCAGAAAAGCACCAGTTACCATATGTCGTAATACTCATAATAGAACCAAGTTGGCTTCGAAGAGGCGATTTTTCACTTCGCCATTTGCAATTTATTTCTCACTCAATGGACGCAATCTCGGAAAAATTCGAATCAAGCAACGTAAACATAAAAACCCTTTATGGGGAAGCGCTAGCAGTTTTTCAGCATCTTTCCAAAAATTTTCATATTGAACATGTGATGAGTCATCAAGAATCAGGAACATACGAAAGTTGGAGGAGAGACACAACTATAGAAAAATTTTTCAAAGAAAGGGAAATCCACTGGCTTCAGTTTCAGTGCAATGGCGTCATTCGCGGTATTCTAAACCGAAAAGGCTGGGATGGACTTTGGTATAAGCATGCTGGAAGTGTTTCCCTTAAAAACGTAGTTCGCACGCAAAAGTATATTCCATTCGCAGACTGTTTTTTAATGCCTAAAATGTTACAAGACTCACTCCGAGAACATCCCGAACATCTTCAGCCTGCAGGCGAAAGAAATGCATGGAAGTACCTCAAAACATTTGCATCTGAGCGTCATCAGGACTATCTGACAAATATTTCCAAACCCGGTGACAGCCGTTTCACTAACGGAAGAATTTCTCCATACTTGGCATGGGGAAACCTCTCTTCTCGTCAGGTCTATCAATTCATAAAAAATCATCCTAACTATTCTAAGCAAAAAAAAGTTTTTGATGCATTCCTCACCCGACTAAAATGGCGTTGCCACTTTATGCAAAAGTTTGAAATGGAATGTAGTTATGAGTACCGTTGTATAAACCGCGGTTTCGAAGAATTAGAGAAGCCGGTAAACCATGATTATATTGCCAAATGGAAGACCGGACACACAGGATATCCCCTTGTTGACGCTTGCATGAGAAGCGTAATTCAAAATGGATGGTTGAATTTTCGAATGCGAGCAATGCTAGTTTCATTTCTCTGCCATCACTTGTATCAAGACTGGCGAATGGGATCGCATTTTCTCGCTCAACAATTTTTAGATTATGAACCGGGTATTCATTTTCCTCAATTCCAAATGCAGGCTGGAGTGACTGGTATTAATACTATTCGGATTTATAATCCAGTAAAACAGTCTCTCGAGCATGATCCAAACGGAATCTTTATAAGGCGTTGGGTACCTGAGTTGAAAAACCTCCCAAATCATTACATTCATGAGCCCTGGACCATACCACCTATCGAGCAAGCTTTTTATAACTTTGAAATAGGCAGAGACTATCCTCTCCCCATTGTAGACATCGCAAAAAGCGGTAAATACGCTCGCAAGGCAATGTGGTCGCACCGAACACATCCGATAGTTGCATCGGAGAAAAAGAGACTACTAGAAAAACACGTTCGACCTCAAAAACCAGCACTCATAGCTGTTTCGCATAATTTTAATCGAGGTTAATAGTTCTCCTAGATATATAGACAGATACTCAAAAACATGACTCAAAAAACCAAAAAAGATTGGTTAGTAGCGTCGTACTTTTATCTTGGCATAAATACGTGAGCCAAACATCCCTTTACTAAATAAAAGCCTTTTCTAATCTAGTTTGCGCTCTCATCAACGGGTATTCTTACAAAGTCGCCCTCTACACCAAATTTTCTAGCTATTTCGGTCGTTCGTGCTAAATTATTTCCTCCCGCTTTTACTGCGAGAGCGAACACTCTGGACAAAGGCAACTGTCTGGTGTTTTTTACCGATACAAATATTGTCAAATAATGTTTTCCCTTTTCTACCGGGCGAAGACTCAAATGAATGTCGTGAGTATTTGTATCTTGCATCGTAAAAATATAACTTTCTCTGCTAGGGTTAATAGTCAATCCATCATTTACAGCAAAAGTTACTATAAGGTCTCCAAGGTCATAACCTTCTCTGAATGTAAGTGTCACGTTTGACGACTGATTCAACTCGCTGAAACCGTTATAATTGTGCGAAAAGGAGACCGCTGCACCCGGCTTTAATTGAGCATAGGATTTATTATTTGATCCTGATTCCAATCCCTCATAACCGTTTGCCGAAAACGACGCAAAAAGTAGAAGCTTAACAAAAAAATAAAACCTATCTTTAACGTCAGTAAAAATATGACTCATAAATTATCTACTCACTTTGCTAATCTTAAGATCGAAACAAACATCTCTCCTGCCTTCGTATGCATAAATTGCCACCCCATAACGGCCGTTATCTAAATTAAGACTTAGCTCTTCTGATCCTAAAACTGGACTCTCCGCTTTTCTTTTAAACAATCCTGACCCAACGATCAAAAAATCTACGTCAACAACAAAATTCGTTCGCTCTAGTTGCGTCACCAAAATTTGGTGTAAGCCAGATTCGAATACCTCAAAAGTAACAAATATTGTATTTCCTAGTTTATTATTGAATCCCGCCTCCACAACTGAACAAAATCCACTGGTATCCACATCATTTACTTCAGCCATCCTATAAATGGGTAAAACAGAAGGAATGCCTCCATCGTTTATTTCATATTCTCCCAATGGGCCATAACCAAAGATATTCTGATTTCTGACTAAGTCATCTATTTCTGAAAATTGTGCCGGTTGTTGAAGTTTCACCTCATCAATGAAACTATAAATACTCGTGAAAAATGGCATTGCCCTATAACTTCCAGAAACCAATACTGAATACAGAGGTGCGAGGCCAAGACTTATATTGTCAACACCATCCCGATCAGAGTCATAAAGATCATACATGATCGACTGTATGGAAGCTTCGTTATACCAACCACTGTTAGATATCCGGTTATCCTCTATGTCAATGAAAAACCCTTCTTGCTGACTAGTTCCCGAGCTATCTTTATAAACCGAGTCATCAGTAATTATAGCCGCAATAGCGTTGCCCCATCCCTCTCCAAAAGCGACCCGAAAATCCAGTTCATCACCACTTCCGTGTTCACCCCCAATAGAGTCTGTTCGGGACAAGTTGTCTTCAAAATAATGTCCCCACTCATGGATAATGACATGCCTGTCATACTCATCCGTATCACCATTTTCAGCACCAAGAACATAAATCTTATCTGATTGATAGAAAGTTGTTCCAATATCGCCTTCACTGAGATTTCCTGTTGCAGTAGTGTTTTTTTCGCTCCAATATATCTCCAAGGCTGGAAATTCAATTGTGCCATCAACTTCGACAAACTTTCGGGAAGCATCATAAACCGCATCTAATATTGCAAAAGGCGCGGCAGCCCTTGGTTCTGAGTAATGTCCATTCGACCAACCAGACCTGAAGTGAAAATTTCGCTCCACATGATCTTTATCCGCGATAAAAAAATCACCATATCCCGCATACACAGATCCCGATTCCGTGTTGTCAGCAACCTTCACGTCCCAATACTGCAAATTCCGCATTTGAGAGGAAACTCTAATTTGAACTCTCTCATTAGTACCGACCTTGAAACTATATATTCCAAACTCATCAGTAGTTGTGGAACCGATAACACTATTTGATTCGTCGAGCGCCTCAACTAAAATACTGCGAGCAGGAGATATTTTAATGTTGTCATAATCCAACCCAACACCGTTGTGATGGAAAGGCACTAAATCAAAAGTAACTTCACCGGATATCTGAATTTCTTCCGAAACAATCAAAGAGATATCCCCCACAGTTGTAGCACCGAGATTATCAACAACTTCAAGTCGAAAACTGAATTCTCCGCCACTATCAGGAGCGAAAAAACTTAATATTTTAGAATCTCGTCCAGCAAGGTCCAGAGTGACACCACCAGTTTGTTGCCACGAGTAATTTTCAACCGTACCATCATGATCCTCAGAGTTACCAATTATCTCAACCAACTCTCCTGGAGACACAACCTCAGGGCCCGTAATTTCTACTATCGGACTCGAATTTGCGTATGCCACTCGGACTCTCTCGATGGTTTTAAGATCTTTGTTATCCGATATAATGACCTCAATAACTATATCAGTTAAAGAGGAAAATGTCGGCATCACAAAACTTACCTGAGACGTATGCTGACCACTCAAAGCAACAACATCGCCAGAGATTTGTTGCCAATTGTAAGACTGAATCGAACCGTCTAAATCTGTTGCATCGACAGTAAGTAGAACAGTAGATTCCGGACTCGCGACATAATCGTTACTAAGACTGACCTTTGGGGGTGAGTTTTGGTGAAAAATCGAGACCGTGTCAGACGCAAAGCCACCAAGATTATCCGACACTTCAATAGAAAATGTCAGGACAGAGGACTCTGGCCTCTCCGGCATATTAAACGATGTTGTTACTGAATTTGGACTACTTAATTGTATAGTGTCGCCCGAAATTTGCATCCAGGAGATTGTTTTTATGTACCCATCTAGATCGGTCGCCGTAGCAACCAATTCCACTTGATTCCCTGATTCCACAAATTGATCATCGCCAGCGTCTACCTGAGGGATTTGATTTTCAGATATCAGGGGGTCTTCCCCAGATCCACCCCCACACGCATTTAAAAATAGGAAAAAATAACATAGCGTATGCTTACTTACTTTTCTTCTAATGTAGATTCTTATCATTTTTGCAAATTTTGTACTCATCCTCTAAATACTAATCTGCTCAAGCTTGAGGAGCTATAATAAATCAATAAAATTTAAATTATCGAAATAAACATTTAAGTCAATCAATCTATACATTTTCAAAACGAAGCTTACTATGCCTAAAAACCCAAAAATATTGTCTGCCCTGAGCTACTATCAACTATAATTAGGGGATGTCTGGAGCGTCAATTGTCTCTTCGCAAAAAAATTCGAATTTTGAAAATCTATATGTGCTCACAGCACAATCTCTACATTCATTGCAACGTCAGGAGTCGTAGCTAGTGATATCTCATGAACGAATGAAAACGATGCAAAACCGACACTATTATTAAACCCAAAATAAAATGTCTCAAGATAACTGGTTCGATAAGAAAACGTCCGCAATCTCAGAAGGATTTCCAGACCGCATGGTGCTTTTTGATTGCGAGACTACTGGAGCAAATGCCACCTTTGGTAAAATCATCGAAATTGGATTACTAGTTATAGAAAATGGAGTATTGATTGATCAATGGCGATCATTCTGTAACCCGGAGACAACAATCCCAGAAAAAATTCAACGGCTCACTGGTATCAATAACAGCATGCTCGAGAATGCTCCCATCTTTTCGCAGATCGCCATTACACTAAAAGACTACTTGAGAGATCGAGTTTTAGTCGCTCATAACATTCGGTTCGACTATGGATTTTTAAAAAACGAATTTGCTCGGGAAGGAATGAAATTTCACGAGCAAACCTTGTGTTCGGTAAAATTCAGTCGACTTTTATACCCACAATTCAAAAGTCACAGTCTCTCTGCGATCATAAAACGGTTCAAGTTCGAAGCTAAGCATCGACACAGAGCTATGGATGATGCATTTATCATATACAAATTTTTCTTGAAATCATCCGAATTATTTGAATCGGGGGAAATCGCTGCCATCTGTAATACACTTCAGCGTACATCGTCTTTGCCACCATTGTTGGCACCCAAGGAAGTTGAAAAGCTCCCAAATGGTCCCGGTGTTTACTATTTCTACAGCCAATTGGGCGAACTCCTATATGTCGGAAAAAGCGTTCAAATAAGAAATCGTGTAATGAGTCACTTCACCCAAGATTATCGAAATCCAAAGGGTATGCGACTCAACGCAAAAATAAGTTCAATCGATTACACAGCAACCCCATCCGACTTCGGAGCGCAACTATTAGAGAATCAACGAATTAAAACATTAAATCCATTATACAATAGACGGTTGCGAAAAATAAAAAGTCTCTTTTCTATCCGAAAGTCGGAAAATCATAAAGGCTTTACTACTTTAAAAATTGAACGCGTCGAGCTTAATTATGCTAATTCTGGATCAGGACTCTTCCGCTCACCTAGGCAAGCGAAAAAAAAACTTGAAGAACTCGCTGATACTCATCGTTTGTGCCACCAACTTTGCGGGTTAGAGGCTCCCAATAACAGTCCGAACAATAAGAAGTGTTTTAGAAGTCAGCTTCAAAAATGCTTTGGAGCATGCGTAGGGGATGAGTGTTCCAAAGCATATAATCAACGAGTTGCGTTGGCGCTCGCTAATTACGACATAAAAGTATGGCCTTGGAAATCCGCTATTCTCGTTAGAGAGTGCGATCCGTCAGATCAAGAACATGTCGCCTTTCATCTCATAGATAAGTGGTGTTATCTCTCCAAAATTACAGATTTACAAGATCTTTTAGAAGCCGGCTTCCAACCCGAAAATACGGAGGCGCTTTGCGCAACATTAAAGGAACCAGCACCTAGTGGTGAAGAATATTGCCGTGCTGAGACATTTGATCTAGACACGTACTTCATTTTATCTAGATTTATCTGTGATAAAAATAAACTTTTAATTCATAATTTGAAGCTTTTTCCACTAACACCAATTTAAATGACCTATCCGATTAACCGTTTTATTTTAATATCTCTGATATCTTAAAGAAATACTGGACCCAATGCTCAGAATGGATTTACATTTGTGATAGCCGTCCCACCTCTGTACCTATGCTTTTTTTGCTACGCTAGCTTTTCATAAAGTTTTTTTGACAATTTAGGGTAAGCAGTCACGTACTCATCACAGATAAGGTTGAGTCGGTAGATCCAGTCTCCGCCAATGACCGAATCTGAGCAGGGCACCAATGTTATATAGCAAAACGGGATAGCTGCCGAGCAAATTTGTTCTTTTCAATGAAACAAAAGTGGGTAGGAAAAAGTGTTAACCGAGTTTCGAGAGGCGGTAATTGCCCAAAGAATCATCAAATAACTTGCGGGAAGCGTCGGCTATGAAGCACATTGGTCGGGCAATTTCAATCATGTCTGCCTCGCAATGACCCATAGCCTTAAAAATTGATGTCCTATTACGAAAACCGCCAGTCACCATCAGGGTAATCGAAATTTCCTATCGCATGGCCCTCGCAAAATCACAAAATACTCTTCGCTCTCTGTGGTGGTGGGAACACCTACCTGCCTTTCCCCCGAAACAGACTCCGGCAATCCCAATAATTTTGGTTATTCATAATTGCCACCAGTGGGCTCTATCATATTTACCCCCGCATCCTAAAGACATTCCGCTACTTCTAAACTATCCTTAAAAGAAAAACCACATTGTTGAAAATAAGCAGTGTTAAACTCACCCGAAATTGGATGGCCATTTTCCACATTTGCACGAGCGGAAGTAAATGTATCCAAAAAAACTCAAGACCTATTCTCAAGAGACCCACCAAACTCATTATTACGGAGATTAATGCTCGGACTTAAAGACTGTAAGAGCAAACAGCCGCATGACGTTGGATTCCAAAAAATCTAGCTAAGTTTGTAGCTATTGCACTAATCGTGAGCCTCTCAATAATCTGTGTAATTTGACGCTTTCATAAAACCTGAAGCCGGCCAAAGTTCTTACCCGGCGAGTTCGAATCAATCGATATTGGGACGACTGACTTGGGATTAACAATATTTAGTGCCTGCCGGTCCACATGATTTTATTCAGTCCAAAGCTACGTACTCGCTTTGGTAATCGCTGTGACCTAATTTCTTAATGTAATTGCAAGACGAGCATCAGGTACGCAAGCAATGACAATATCGCCAGAAATTCACAACGTCACCCGGCCTGGTCCCGATAGCTCGTAAACTTCCAAAAGTGATTCTGAAGGAATAATATCCAGTGTTGCCAATCCCTCAGTCATTATAGACTTAAAATTCGACTCTATATTATTATCGCCACTTGGTAATTCGAGAGGTTATGCGAGCGGGTTAACGTGTAAGGTGTTCTTACTGTAGCCTCATCGGGGACAATACTTCAATTTACCCTCTCTATTGAGGGACATCCGCTGCTGTTCGAAAACCAATATGTGAGGTCGCGAGCGTAATATCCTGTCCCTGACGCGCCGACGGTCTGTAACGCCTGCAATAATTATCAGCACACAAGAATGATCCACCTTTAATCGTCTTAAGGCTGACACCTGGCTGTCTTGGATCGTATCCAGTTTCTCTATAGGGCATTTGACGGTCGAAGTGATACGCACTCTCGGTCAACTCCCAAAGATTTCCTGCTGTATCGTAAAGCCCGTATCCATTTGGTTCATAGCATCCAACCGGTGAGATGCCTGCATAGCCATCACTACCGTCGTTATTGAAAGGAAACTGTCCTTGCCATGTGTTCGCCCGAGCAATCGCTTCATCAGGAGGCTGGTTTCCCCACGTGAATTTTGCTCCGTCCAAGCCACCACGCGCGGCATATTCCCATTCAATTTCGGTGGGCAAGCGACGTCCTACCCAGTCAGCATAAGCTACAGCATCCGAATAGGTAACTTGTACCACAGGAAAGTTATCCATGCCCTCAATAGAACTATTAGGACCTTGAGGATATCGCCAATTTGCTCCAGCAACAAAACGCCACCAATCTCCATCGGTTGTAGCATCAATATTTGTGGGTGGAACGAATACAACTGAGCCCGGAGCGCGAAGCTCCGGAGGCAATTCAGGGAATTCTTGCTCAGACAAGCCCTTTTCAGCATCCGTTACATACCCCGTTGCTTCCACAAACCTCCTAAATTGTTGGTTGGTAACTTCTGTAGTATCAATCTCAAAAGTTGCCACCACCTCACGACTCACGGGTCTTTCGTCCGGATAAAATCGATCGTCACCATACTCAAACTCTCCTTGTGCTATTTTTATAGAGAGATTAACTTTTTCAACGTCTAAACAAGTTGACTTAGGTAAAACAGCGCGTTCCCCCCCCCCTGAACAGCTCAATAGGTGTATGACGGTTACACAAAAAAGGAGAAACGCAAGTATGGTATTCATCGTATAAAACCTAAATAAAAACCTCGTGTTACTCATTAATTAACAATGCCCTTGTTTTGATGGCAAGGTTCGGTGCGGAGTTTATCAGTTTGCGACTGTATTCATGTTCGCAATGTAAGAGTACATTCTCGGCAGTACCTTTCTCGACAATCTTACCATCTTTCATTACTGCAACGTTATGCGCAAAAGATGGGATTAATGATAGATCATGGGTAATAAACAGATAGGAAATACCATATTCCTCCTGTAACTCGCGAAGCAAAGCCAACACCTCGGAACGAAGAGCAACATCAAGCGCGCTCGTAGGTTCATCACAAATTATGAGTCTTGGCTTCACCGCAAGCGCTCTGGCAATAGCTATTCTCTGACGTTGACCGCCTGAGAATTCGTGTGGATACCTGGAAAGGTATTCCTCTGACAAGCCCACGCGATCTAAGATCTCATACAAATATCGATCCTGAATGTTTTTAGGAATCTCATATGTTAAAGCCCTTATGCCCTCTTGAATAATATTACCCACTGTCATGCGCGGGTTCATCGATAAATAAGGATCCTGAAAAATTATCTGTATTTTTCTCCTAAAACGTCGATACTCTTGGTCCGGCAAACTATGAATCATCAAATTTTCGTAACTTATTTGTCCTTTTGTCATCGAGCAGAGTCTCAGGATGGCCCTACCAGTAGTTGTTTTCCCACATCCTGACTCTCCAACCAAAGCTAATGTTTCACCCTCATTAATTTCAAAACTAATTCCATCCACAGCCCTTGTATATCCACAGACATGTTGAAAAATTCCGCGTCGCTGTGGGAACCAGACATGTAAATTATCCACCCGTAATAAAGATGTTCTTGTATTTTTTGGTAGGAATTTTTTCTCGTTCGGTAGACAGTTGAGGAGCTTTTGACTGTATGGATGGGATGCCGCACTAAAAAAATCACTACATGTAGCAATTTCAACTAGTTTTCCGTCATGCATGACTGCAACTCGGTCAGCAAAATCTGCCACCACATTTAAGTCATGTGTGATGAAAAGTATGGAAAGGTTTCGTTCAGACTTTAACTTCAAGAGAAGCTCTAAAATCTGTTTTTGCACGGTGACATCAAGTGCAGTTGTCGGCTCGTCAGCGATCAGTAACGTTGGATCAGATGCAAGAGCAATGGCAATCATAACTCGTTGTATTTGTCCACCAGACAACTGATGCGGATACCATTTTACTCTACTTTTTGCATCCGGTAGCCCTACTTCAAGGAGTAAATCTACTACCTCAGATTCAGCCTCCTCGGAGGATAGTTCTCTATGCAATTTCAATGCCTCGAGTATCTGGTGCCCGATAGTTTGAACGGGGTTCAGAGACGTTTGAGGCTCTTGAAAAATCATGGATACACGTCGGCCGCGAATTCCATTCATCTGTTTTTCAGTTAGATGGAAGAGATTTGTTGTCCCTAATACGACCTCACCCGCTGTCACGAAGAGGGAGTTCGGTAAGAGACGCATAATAGATAAAGCTGTGACAGATTTTCCAGACCCTGACTCACCCACTAGTGCCAGCACTTCTCCAGAATTCAGAACAAAAGATATCCCATCCACAAGAGTTTTCTCGACATCTTTACTGAATATTCTTACTTCGCTAACCCTTAAAATTGGCTTTGTCAAAGGTGAAATCTCATTCTTCGCGACCCTCGTGGATCAAAAGCATCACGAACCTTGTCGGAGAATAAGTTCGCAGACAACACTAATATAAACATAAAAACAAAAGCTGAGAGAATTGACCACCAAACAGCGGGATCTCGTGATAACTCTTGTCTGGCAGAATTTACCATGTTGCCCCAACTATTCATTGAAGCGTCCACACCAACTCCGATGTATGCCAGAACCGATTCAGCAAGAACGAAGCCGCTAAAATTTAACACCGTTGAGATGATTACCAAATGCATCACATTTGGTAAAATGTGTCTTATAATAACGCCAGAATGGCTCACTCCAAATGCACGAGCAGCGCTCACATAGTCCAATTGACTCACCTTTAGTGTCTCTGCACGTAACAACCGGCATAAGCCTGTCCAGCTAGTCAACCCAAAAATTGCGCAAAGTGCTAAAAATTTGAAGTCGGCACGATGTATAAGTAAATTAAACTGATCTGCATGATTTTCGATGTACACATCTATAACCAGAACCGCAGCAGCAATTAGCAAGATATCTGGTATAGAACTCAGCGTTGTGTATAAATATTGAATTGCATCATCGACTTTTCCTTTAAAATATCCGGCCGAGATTCCCAAGCCAATAGCAAAAGGTACCGCAAACAGAGCGGCTAAAGTCCCCAGTAAGATACCGGTGCGGATAGATTTAATTGCTTGATAGAGTACATCTTCGCCCACTTTATCGGTTCCCAAAATATGGTAATAAGCTCCTAGCTCCAATATCCAAATCCAACCCGTCACAATAATTCCGAGAAGAAGACAGGCAGAATTGATAGGGAGGAAGGTCTCAGAGAAATAAGTTCGTCGAACTAGCAGGAGGCTTCCAATCAAAACACCACTTAACAAAACACCCTTCGAAAGCGCTAACAACGATCTACTTATGATGTCTCCGATACGCTCAGCATCACCCTTCAAGTGACTTCCACCATGCACTAGCCTAGGATAACCCCTATATAACTGACCTGAGTCAGAGAACATATTCTCCTTTGAGTATGAATACATGGCAAAGGGCGCTGAATAGGTTTTCTCTCCTTTATCGAGTACGCTTTCATGTATTAGGTCGAGGAAGCTTAGCACCTCATTACTGTAAAAAACCGCAGTGCTTTCCGAGGTTGGAGGCAATGGTCTCTGGAAATGGAGCGAGTCCAGTAAGGCGATAAAAATATAGAAACACAAGATAATGAAGGTACAACAACCTATTCTACTCTCAAATACTTTCCTCCAATTAGCTCGCGTTTCAGAACTAGGCTTGAGGTATGTAAACACAACTACAAGGCCTAACACGAGTAGAAAAATAAAAATGTCACTCCACAGAACAATTGGTTTTATCAAGTGAGTCTCACCCTTGGATCAGCTATTGTGTAAGAAATATCTGTAAGTAGTAATCCCAAGATGTAAAGCACTGAGCTCAAAAATACCATAGACCTCACAATAGAGAAATCCTGTGCCCTTATACCATCAATTGTAAAGCTACCCAGCCCGGGTATCCCAAAGAAAGATTCAGTCACCAAACTTCCCAAAAATAACGCGGGTATTACCACAACAATACCGGTCAAAATTGGAATCAAACCATTGGGGAATAAGTGCCCGAATAAAATTGCTAATTCTGAAACACCTTTAGCCCGAGCAGTGCGAATATAGTCTTTGTTTGCTTCCTCAAGGAATATTATCCGATACACTCTCACACCGCCGCCAAACCCTGAAATTACACCAATGATGATAGGTAAAATAAGAAACTTTATAGCACTTATATCTGCGATAAAGCCTGAGACAGGCACCAAACTCCAGAGCTTACCAAAAAGAAACTGCCCACCAATTATGTAGAACATAGAGGAAATAGAGAACATTGCCACGCAAAGAACCATCACCGAAAATTCGAATAAGCTTGCACGAAACATCACAATGATCAGAGACACAAAGATTGAAACCGCTAACCCCACCATAAATACCGGAAGCGCAACCGCCAAGCTTGGCCACATCCGTTTCTTAATTTCGTCTAAAATAACTCGACCTTCATCAGTTTTACCAAAATCAAAAATAAACAATCGAACTGATTTTTCATAAAAAATTGTTTCAGTGACTTTACCGAAACCACTCTTCTCTTCGTTTAAAAAGAGTGGCACGTCATATCCGCGAGCCTTTTTCCACTCATGGACCGCCTCAGGCGAGATATGTTTGACACCGAGTTGTGCCTGAGCCATTTGATCCGGAGAGTTGATCATAAAGAATAATGCAAAAGTAAAGAAATTCACGCCGATGAGTATCGGTAGCGCATAAACACTTCTTTTAAAAATATAAGACCACATAATTATATAATTTTCTGCGTTTGCCTCCGCCTATATGCGAGATAGCCGGGAAAAACAATTAAGGAGCATAAAATCATAAAAATCCATAGAGGCCACACTACTGGTTTATTCCACTCACCGCGGCGATTTTCCCGAAGCTTTATATCTATATCCTGATATTTCAAAGTCACCTGTGACATCCCGTGTGGCTTAAAATTTTTCACCCAGGCATTGTTCAGGATAAAAGTTCTTGGGTGAAAACTTGAGGCCCACGGCCGATCTTTCCGATAAATCTCTAACATTTCCTCTATAATTGCTAAACGCTTTGGTGAATTTGGCATTACTTTCATTTCATTGAATAACTCATTAAATCTTTGATTATTGTAATTGGTAGAATTTACGCCTGACCCACCACTCCCAGTTCTACTGTTGGGTCCGTAAAGTAAAAACAAGAAATTTTCAGGATCAGGATAATCCGCGAACCAGCCCCAGAAAAATATCTGTGCTTTGGCGCTCTCCATCTTATCTTGAAAACGATTATAATCTGTGGCACGTATATTAAGCTGAATGCCTAACTTATTGAACTGCTTTATTAACCAGCTCTGACGCGCCGCGTCGCCAGTGCTCGTAGTAGTATCCAAATTGAGTACTAGAGGTTGCCCAGTAACCCGATCCCTGCCCCCGGGGTAGCCAGCTTCGCTCAACAACCGAGCCGCTGTTTCAATCGGCTTTCGAACGGGTTTACCATCTGCCCAGTCAAAAACTTCTTTATCTAGCCCCAGCTCTCCGTACTGATATCCGAAAATTCCGGGTGGCAATGGGCTCATTGCTATCTCACCGCGACCATTGCGGAAAATAGAGATTTGCTCTTGCTCGTCATAAGCGATTGCAATCGCATTCCTCAATTTCTGTTGCTCCTCCGCATATCCCCCGACCACAGGGTCAAGCATGTTAAACCCCATATAATAAGTAGCTGGTTCTACTGTCATGTTAAGGCTGATACCTTTTTTAAGCATTTCATCACTGAGCGCTATTCCATCAACGCTTACATCCACCGCTTGGTCAAAACTATCACTACCGACACCGGATCGATCGTAGTACCCTTGCAGAAATTTTGTCCATATCGGTATTGCCTCTTTTTCGAGGCGAAAGACAATTTTGTCTAAAAAAGGCAACGGCTTACCTGAGTCCGCCAATAATCCTAGTGATTCGTCCCCCATTTCACCCTCATAAGGATAGAACGTTACGCTAAAATTCGGGTTTCTCTCAAGGATAATCTCGCTACTAGCATCATGTTTGGTCATCATGAATGCTCCAGTTCCAACAGGATGAAAAGCAAGGGAAATGTTCTTTTCCTGTTGCCCAGGAAGATTATAAAATCGATCTAGCTCCATTGGGATAGGTGCAAAAAAATGGAATGCCAACCAATACTTAAATTGCGGATACTTTTTATGTAACGTTATTTGAAATGTATATCGATCGATCTCTTCGACACCCTCGAGCGGAAATTTATCCAAATTTAACCAACTTCTAGGATCGTCCCGACGCGCTTGCACAAGTTCCTTACGCAAATCTTTCATGCCAACGAGATAACTAGATACAATATCCCAAATGGGAAATTGTAGCTTCGGATCCGCCATACGTTTTATTTGATAAATGTAGTCATTAGCAACAAGTTCTTTGGTACCTACATTCGTGAAGTCAGTTAAAACCCTATATTTTTTGGCTGAGGATTTATTGGAAAAAGAATAGTAAGGTTCATTACGATCGTTCATAGCAAATGCGGGATGTGGTTGGTATTGGATCCCTTTTTTAAGCTTAAGTGTATACCGCGAATATGCCACATGCTCTGACTCTTCTGACACGATTGTTCCATCGGCGCTAAGGTATTCCACATTTGGCAAATCCTTTAGAGTCAATGGCTTTAGTTGGTAAGGCCGCTTTAAATAATGGTACTCAAGCGGAGGCTCGTAAATTTGATCAATCAAAGTCGCCTCATCGAGGTTATATGTCCGGACGGGATCTAAATTTTTGGGTGGAGAAGTAAACACGGAATACATTACTCGAAGGTTCGCTTTTTCAGGTGCATGGGGATTATTCCAATTACCATTTTTATCAGCGCATCCAACTGAAAATAAGATTATAGAAAAAGTAACTAAACCAACTCTTGAAGACACGTAACCACTCGTAAAATTAATGTGAAACCGAAATTCAATCATCTTCAGGGTATCATCCAATGGATGGAAAGTCGCGAAATACATTGCAACGTCGCAACCTTAAATGAATTAAAATACGTGCTTCAGTTCGACTAGGTTATCAAAATTCGCAAATCTAGCGAACTGTCGAATTGATCTTTTTTACATATATATCTACACTATCATCAATCTATTTGGGTAAGTATTGCCGTAAGCTTGGGTAGCAAAATTGCAAGTTGATAAAGCCACTATTGGCGAAAATTCAAGAACATGTCTTGAGGGGAAAATAATGTTTAAGTTGATAGGTGCTGTATTTGCGTCAATAATATTGTCTACGACTGCGATAGCCCACGATACCACCCATGCTCATACTCATGGGATGTTCGGTCCAAATATGTTTTTACTCATTTCCACATGCATACTCTTACTTGGAGTAATGTACATAGGAGAGCGGACTCTCGTCAAAAGAGGACTCAAGACCTTGTATCTCAATAACCCGAGTAAAAAACAAAAATTCCTTTAATCCCAAAATGTGAGAAAAATGATGTTCAAAATACCGATTGTGAAAGCACATTGCGATATTCCTTGTAAAATTTACGACCCGGCAGTGGCACAAGTCGCAGCCGTTAGCATCGTAAGACTAATGGATTTGATGGCCGACGTGAACAGCACAGATCAAACTTCTGGAATTGCCCAGATTTCTAGACTGATAGCGCAAAAAGAAACACATTCAGCGGGAGTCAAGCACGAAGTAGTGACAATTTGGGGAGATTATTTCAAAGCACCGCAAATCAAAATGTTTCCAAGTGTCCACTCTTTAGCACATTCTATCATGATGACGGCTTCGAGGTGCAAACAGGGCCACAACCGTCAAGATGGACTGGATTTATTGGAGCAACTGAATGAATTTACAGAGATGTTTTGGCATAGTAAAGATATAAAAACGCGTAGGGTGGTGGCACCGTACCCACCAGCTTTAGAGCTTGTGCAACCTGTTTTAGCTGATGTTTAAAGCTTTTCGTGTGGCGGGTGACAGCATGTTCCCTACGCTGTCACACAACGACCTTGTTATTACTCGGAAAAAAATGAGGGTACGGGTTGGAGACATTGTAGTTATGAATATTGCCGCCTATGGAAGGGTTGTGAAAAGAGTAAAGTCAATCGCTGAAAATGGCTATTTGCGACTAATAGGCGACAATTTGCTAGAACGCTCCTCGTGTTGCTCCGTCCCCCAGAGTGGCGATACAGTCACAGGCACTGTCTTTATCACTATTAAAACTGGGTGCTTAAACCGCTACAAAAATGGCTGGGTGCGGAAACTGAAACATATGAGGAGATCTTTCCAAGTTAGTGGTAACTCAGAAAGCGGTGGCGCCAAATCCTAAGCATTCAATATAGTACAATCCACTAAAGAAACTCAGGGTGACTTTTTCCGGGCAAAATAATTGGTCAAAAAACTCTTGTCACGTTCCCTTGAATAGCTCAAACTCATTCAGAGATCCAAAACCCTTGACCTTGATATTGTTGATAGTGCGAATCATGGTAGACTTGAGGTCGTTATCGAGTTCTTCTGGCGGAGTCAAAAGTAGTAACTCATAAGACTTCTGGTGCAGAGTCAAATAGCTTCCTAAAACCGTGTATTCGCCATCATCCATCATTAACATAGCTTTGTATGCCAGTTGGTGTCTTTTGTTGACTGTCATTAATTGCGACGAGCGCAAGAGACATTCTTTAACGCCCTCTAATTTCGCAACATTAGAACGAATTATGCTTTTTATATCTGTAAGATTACCACCGCCCAGATATTTGACCCGCATCGGGTCACTGCGATCCTCTACAACAATCAATCGACACGCCACTTTGTTAGCTCCAAGGGCGCAAAAAATCGTAACACTTGGCTCTCTTTTTTGTTCGTCTGGGCCAGCTGATCCGAGTGACCATATAATACTGTCAGAGTCAGGAATAAGCATAAAAAACCGATCTAATATACAGATTAAATTTCCATTTAAACGTCTCGGCTCGACCGGTTTATCCGTTAGAGAGAATACTTTCAAATCTCCACTCTGAAATCGATAAACATCATCGAAACAATTAAAATTATTCAAGTAAACATTTTCATCAATTACCTTATTGCGTAAAAAAAGATAGGCACCTAAAAAGGGAATACATAAAAGAAAAGATAAAAGTATTTGAAAACATAGTCTTAAAGTATTGGATGGAGGCGCAAACGTGTCAACTACAAGATACCAACCGCTGAAGAGTTTGTTTAAAAACTCGTATATGGTAATCCACACCTCAGGATGAACAAATTCCAAAACATAGTCTGAGATATCAAAAACAAGAAAAGCCATGGCGGAGCCAACGAAAATCAAGAGAGTAAACTCCGCTCGACCGCTACCTACTTTTCCAAAAAAATTCCTTAAGTTATATAAAAAAACTCTCAAATCTAACCTCGATGAGCCAATATTTCAAATCGCTTACAACGAATAGTAACAAAATACAGCGCAACTCGGTCGATAATCGTCTTTGCGGCATCCAAAATTTAATAACCTAAACATTTTTACTGCCATATTATTTCAGCGCTTGGAGGTGTTTAAAATACGCTCTAATAAATAATTTAAAAAACCATAGGATACCCGTTGCAAATCAAATAGTGTTATCTGATCTTTGAATAATAAAAAAAGGTATTCATAATCGCAAAAAATAGCATAGATCACCGACAATCGGGTATGCTAAATCATTGAGTTAAAAAAAGGTTAATACAATGTCTCGAGTAATATTGATATTTATAGTGATAATGTTATCAGCGTGCGGAGGTGGACCGGGCTCCTCGTCAATCCCCGAAATATCCTCAGGACTAGACGCACCAAAGTTATACCTATTTCACAGGTTAGGTGGTATCTCAGGAATACAAGATCTTAAAAAAAAGCCTCCAGCGTCTATCGACCCATCTAAATTAGACGAGTATTGGAAATGTATGTTAAATGCAGTTCCCAAAAAACTTTCCAACACAATCTTAGAGACTCTAACGCAAGAGTATTCTGCTCGTGAACAACTTATTGAAGGAGAAATAAATAGATCAAAATATACCGCAATTCTTTCTGAAGTCGAGATATACAAAAGCTCGATCACAAATCGCGAAAAGACATATTTATCAGCTCTGGAGGGTGGTCTGGCAAAATGCAAAAGAGAGTACCAGTGAAGAACGAAAGATTCACGCATACTCGGTCCAGACACAATCTAGAGCAAAATTGGGTGTTGCGAATCAATATACTTTTTGGATCGCAAAATTAATGAATCTCATACTGTCTCCGTAGCAACAATGACAGCGGTTCCATAAACTAATATTTCGGTGGCTCCCAAATCGATCATAGACGTGCTGAAATGGGTAGAGACTACTGCGTTCGCCCCCTGAACAAAAGCCTGAATTTTCATCCGATCAACGGCTTGTGCTCTTGCCTCCGACAAGTCTGCGGTAAAAGTCACCAACTCTGCACCCGGAAGAGCAACATGGTCGCTACTTAACTCTGTGGGAAGACTCTTGGAGCGAACTGTGCTCCCTTGAACAACGCCAATTGTTCTTAATATTGTTTTATCGGCAAACTGTGCATCGGTGATGAAAGGAATATTCAAGGCCTTGGTACGCTCTTCTTCATTGAGACCGTCTTGTAAATTTGCCTCGTGCTTCCTTTCTTTGTAGGCCTCTTCTTTTTCTCTTTCAATGGCTGCCAATGCCTCTAACTCACTTTTAGCCCGTTCCTCACGAGCTAAAAGATCTTCTATACTCTCTAAGATATACCACTCACCATTCGAGAAAGATCCCTCCACAGACTTTTCTTGAATCAATTTAAAGACCTGTTCCTTTTCGAGGCCATGCTCTGACATGTATTCGCCGATTTTAATCTTTTGCCGGGCTTCTTGACGCCTTTGAGCCTCTCTACGCGCCTCCTCTGCTTTAAGCTGTTGTTCTGCCAGCGCGGCCCTTGCTGCCGCGGAAGCCTTTCTTTCTTCATGCTCTTCATCATTATCAATTATGTACCAGGATCCATTAATAAATTGCCCGTCTACTTTTTTCTGGGTAATAAGTTTGAACGCATCCTGCATGTTTATTCCCTTCTCCAAGATGTAATCGTCTATCTTGGTCTTCCAGCGCTCTGCCTCTTCAGCTTCATCTGATTCATCCTCAAACTGTCTAGCAATAAAAGTTGGAGGTTTTGTTTTCTCAAGATTTGAGACAGTTTTGGCGTCTAATCCACTCTGAGCACCAGTTGTAGCGATATCATCATGTAACTTGGCCAAGTCACGCGCTTCGGCAAGAATCCCTTCAGCAAAACTACTACCTTGAATCGGCGGATTCACAGACGATGAAGCTTTGGACTGAGTTCCTAGAGCCAGCTCACGTGCTTCCGCCAGAATCGACTCTGCCATCCCCGATTTCCTAAAATCTAGCTTTCCGCTGCCTAGCGGGCCAGATTTAGTGTCAGGAGCATCTGGTGTTGGTGACTTCAACACCTCCGACTTGCGCCCCTCACGCGCAGAGAAAGCAATCTTACCCCTAGGCTCACTTCCATCCTTGACAGTGAAATTGTGTTTTATATCTGCGGAGTTTCGTGCTTCTGTTTGGGCCGTTTTAGCCATCGTCTGAGCCATCGCAATCTTAGCAAGAGCCTCCTCTTTTTCCCTTGCTAGTCGCGAATCATTGCGATCATCAACTTTTTTATTGGCTTCTAATCCTGGGGAGACATCCATCTCATCGTCGAAAATCATCCACTCACCAGCGATAAAGCTCCCCGAGATTTCTTTTCTCGATATAGCTTGGAATACTTGCTCTTTGGTCATTTTTTTTAAGACTATATAATCTTGTAATTTCATTTTTATTGCTTTTTCTACCATCAGATGCCCTCAACGACACGCGCTCTATCAGCCTTTCAAATTTACTATTACTCAATTTTAAGTTCTGGTCATAAATGAAAAAAATTATTTACAAAACGTCGGAACATATTGACCCTTGAATTTATGAGGTTCAATCATGTTTTTATAATAGTACCTCATACTCCTAGATTATTTAACAGTAAGACAGTTTAAGGTATTTAAATGAGTACCAAGAAATTTATAATTTACATTTTTGTCAACTTCACGCTAACCTAATATTTTTTTGTGTATTTAACGACTAAAACAGAATTAACCGAACAAGTAACTAAACTAAGGTTCCTAGACGGTCAAAAACAATGAAATTATATGCGGCCTACGGTTCCAATTTAAACCTTCACCAGATGAAAGAAAGATGTCCTGCCGCCAAATTAATATCGGCGGGAATACTACACGGCTGGCAATTATGCTTTAGAGGGGTCGCTGATATAGTTCAATCAAAAAATAGCGTGGTACCAGTTGGTGTCTATGAAACTACAGCTGCTTGTGAACGTTCTTTAGATATCTATGAGGACTATCCGACACTTTATGGGAAACAGATTGTCTCTGTGCAAATGTCGGAGGCGCTATTAGATTGTTTCGCTTACGTCATGAATCCAGGATTTGAATTGGGACCTCCCTCTGGTCACTATTTCGATACCATTCTGGGGGGCTATGACAACTGGGATATGCCATATGAGCCGCTAATTGAGAGTTTGCAGAACGCGTTTCAAGAAAACGATAAAGATATTTCTAAAACCACACACTGGAGCCAACATCAATTTCTCAGTAGGCTTGAGGCAGATTATAGACTCAGTCAGCTTAAAAAACGTACCCATACGAAAAACCGAATTTAAGAACTACGGATAGGTAGTCTCAGCAATAACAGCACCACTGCAAAGGTTAAGGTATTGCACGATTGTGCGGTCTGATAACGCAAACGCCCGCTTTTCGACTTCACAGACACCTGCGATAGGGACATCAATCGGCAAAGCTCCCTGTTCTACATAAGACACGTCCATATAGGGAAAGCTGAAATTTCTATGAGAAAGTTCTTCCTTAGCTACTGCAGCTACAGCTCCATAAGTCACTAATTTGGCAACATTTTCCACAATGATTTCCTGCGGTTCAATGGTAAACCCATTGGAAGAGAGCAATAAGCAAAATAACGCAACCCTATTTCTCATAATCACCTCGCATTACTGAAGCAACTTGCCTTTTATTAAGGCAATATTATAGTGGCTTGATGCCTCGCGTTGTAGCTTTTTCGGTCTCAAGCTGATAAAAACGACGTCGATTATGGAGACCCTCACTATGCGCAACACAAGCACTTACAGTACCATCTCCTGCCACGTTAACAGCGGTCCGAAGCATATCCAAAAGACGATCCACACCGATAATTAATCCGATCCCCTCCACAGGAAGGCCCACCTGATTGAGTACCATTACAAGCATAACCAATCCCACACCTGGCACAGCAGCGGTCCCTATAGATGCCAAAGTGGCAGTCAATATAACAATCAGATATGCCTCCACACTCAAATCAATGTTGTATGCCTGCGATATAAAAACAGTCGCTACACCCTGCATGATAGCGGTGCCATCCATGTTAATCGTTGCCCCCAATGGAACAGTAAAAGATGCTACTCGAGGATCAACGCCAACTTCATATTCTACCGCCCTCAAAGTAACTGGCATTGTCGCGGCACTGGAGGCTGTGCTAAATGCAAATGTCATAGGTGACCGCATGTGCATGAAAAATTTTATCGGATTTAAGCCGGCCATTGTTCTCAATAATATTGAATATACTCCAAAACAATGCAACAGAAGAGCAAAGACCACAGTAAAAAAATAGGTCGCTAAACTGACGATCACCGCTATCCCTAGGCCAGTAAACAATTTTGCAAGCAGGCAAAAAATACCGATTGGTGCCAACTGCATTAGTAGCATCACCATTTTCATGACCAAAGAATTAATATCTTTGAAGAAATCTAGCAACCTTTTTCCAGAATCCCCCATATACGCTAATGCTAATCCCATTAATAAAGCGAAAACAATCACTTGCAAAACTTGGCCCTCTGCCATGGCGGCAACAGGGTTACTCGGAAAAATGTTGATTAAGGTACTTTTTAGTTCCGGGGCCTCAACCGATGAGAAATTCGATGTCGCTGTCAAATCAACGCCTTGGCCAGGCGCCATAAAAATCGCTAGGATTAGCGCAGATGATATAGCCAATGCGGTAGTGACCATATATAACAGTATGGATTTACCCGCAAGCAAACCCATTTTTGTATTACTGCCCAAGGAGGCAGTACCGCAAAGCAGTGAAACGAATACTAAGGGCACCACCATGAGCTTTAAGGTTCGAACGAATATTTGACCAACGGTATCAAATAACCCCTCAACGAGGTATAAATTGATAAACATGGTCGTCGTTTTTGAGAATAATTCTCCCTGAATCGCGGAATTTAACATAACACCGACGATCAGCCCAAATAACATGGCGACCACTATGCGCTTAGTCAAATCAATTTTAATATCATCGTTATTATCCGAATGTGCCATAATTTTCCTTCATTAATTACTATTTACTTGTGATAAGGCATATTTATTTACTGCTAACAAATTTATCGTCCAACATAAAACAAATAACATAAAGCGACCAAATACCTCAGCAAAACTGTGACAAAAACTCAGAATATTGTTGGTGCAAAAAATAGGCAACCTCATTTATCGATCTTATGGATAACGCCCCGGAGAGATCATTGAGATTTACATGAGCGTCAACATCCACTGATCCCTGATCATCAAAGTCTCGATAAAACTCATTCAATGCACGCGTGCTCTCCACCAAGTCGTGATCAATTAATATCAAAGCGTGTGCGAATAGCACTGCCCTCGACGCATAGCCTCTCTGCCTTGATCTTCGCTGTGCAGTACCGGCAAGTTTTCGCGATCGGCAGACCACATTATATTGCCCGTCACAAAAACTACCATTGACATATCCGCAACTAGCCTCCTCTCCATATTCGTTTACCAGGCGGATAATCGGGCCGCATATTTCAGAGTAACCCTTCGAAATAGAGGGATGTCGATCACAAACATAAGCATAGGTAACATTTAAAATTCCATCTCCTTGCGGGGTAGCACCTCCTCCGCTATCCCTAACAACGATCGGCCAGCGTCTTGCCCTAGAATTTTTTTTCGCACGCGCGAATTTAGAATTATTTACCAGACGGCGAGGCACAACAAGCGACCGGCTAGTCGTCCAAATACTGAGAGCAGTGGAACATTTGCCTAACAAAACATCTGTCAATAAAACTCGCTCCTGTTCAAGAGCTTGTACAGGGCTTGCTACGACTTTAAGATCTGGATTTTTGTGATTCCTGTTATGCATTTATAGAAAAATTTGTATTGCCGCTGAGGATTTAAGTTTAAGCTCATGATCAAAGCAATTTTCAATTGCAAAATATCAGAACTGTGGTTGGTAATATTTAAATTAAGTCGGAAATCAAAAAAATTACAAACTAACTAAACAAAGGTAACATTTATGGCGTACTTATCTTTATTCATTGCGATTATAGCAGAGGTCTTCGCAACCAGCATGTTGAAAGCATCTGCAGAATTCACAAAAATCATTCCATCCGTTTTCGCTTTATCAGGATACACGTGTTCGCTCTACTTCCTGACTTTAGTTCTTCGAGATATTCCGCTCGGGATAGCATATGCAATCTGGTCTGGAGCGGGGATCGCTCTGATTTCCGTAGTTGGGGTTGTTGTCTACAAACAGGATTTAGATTACCCAGCGGTAGTTGGTATCATCTTAATCATAAGTGGCTGTGTTATAATTAATTTGTTTTCTCACTCTACGCATACAGAAATACAATCTGAGAGGAAGCGGTGGAAAACGTCGTCAAAGCTATCGGATTCTCAGGGTCATAGCATTTCACATACTGAATCAAAATCAAAACGCGGCAACCGTTGAAATAATCGACCTGGATCTCCATAGCCCAGACAACATAAGAAATTTGACCTGATATCGCTATCAGCGAAAAATTCTTGATCTATCAGAGAATTATCAAATCCCGACATCGGTCCACAGTCTAAGCCTAGTGCTTTCGCTGCCATCATTAAGTATGCTCCCTGCAACGTCCCATTTCGGAATGCGGTGACTTCTGCAGCCGCTGGGTTTCCTACAAACATAGGTTTCAAGTCAGCATAAGGAGCCAGAAAATCTAAACTCTCAAAAAAATGAGTATCGTGAGCAATAATTACCACCACAGGAGCCGACATGATCTTCTCGATGTTATTACCCGTGAGAGCCATCTTTAACCGCTGTTTACTTGAGGTATCCCGCAAAAAAACAAATCTTGCAGGACATGAGTTGAGACTAGTCGATCCCATCTTAGTGAGATCATAAATCTCTCTGAGCATACTTTCGCTGACTTCTTTATCCTGCCACGCATACTGAGTCCTGGCTTCTCGGAAGAGCAAATCTAGATGATCATCATTAAGTGGCATGAATCGCTGCTTCATTGCCTTGAATCGATCTTGCGCCTTCCGGACTTCGTCTGAATCAATACGCTCACCACCATGCAGTCTTCGTTGCAACATCCTGGCAAGACCAATGTTCTCTTCAGTTACATCACTTTCCGACATCCGAGTAACTCCTTGATACCAAATTTACTTAAGCTGCGCAGTTTCCACTTCCTTAATCATATCGGAGATTTTTGGGTTGTTAGACCTAAAATCGTCTACCTCATCACTGGGCATTGTTAATCCAAATGTTGCAGGCACTTCCGGTCCATATTGAGCCATCACTAACTCTCTAAAGGCTGGATTACCAGGTTCAACAGATTCATCAAGAAGATCACCATCCGTCCAATGCTCATGAGTGAACCCAGAGGGATCACGCCAATAATCATACATCTGACTACCCAAAAGATGTCTCCCGACACCCCACTCGTGATAATACTTATCTACCGTCTTCATATGATAATGTCCTGCCATAAGATCATCCACTGAATCAGTAACTTCATACCCAGCGTGCCCGAAAGTGGGATTATCGCCCGGAGGACGTTCACCGGGTAATTGGATATTATTCAATGTGTGGTGGTCAACAGGCATATCTCCCTGATTACATCTCATAAACGCTCCTCCTATCTGCCCGTCTGGCGTTATCACATTATCGCTTACTAAAAATCCTAAAACATTGGAGTACCACTTCATTGACTTCTTTCCGTCCACACAATTTATAGCAGTATGCCCGAGTCTCTTTACCTTTGAGGTGAGCTCATAAACCCACTTGTCACCATGCACCTGCCACTCACTATCTGCTTTACCGAATCTTTGTAATTCGTTGGTTCGGTTTTTCCTCTTGCCGGTATTGAGAACAGTCTCTGCTGTATCTATTGGATCATTCAAAGTCATCCCGTGGTAAACCTCTATTTGTATCCCATCGGGATCCGTCAGTACCACTTTTTTTCCTCCCCCGGGCTCATTGTTATGCTCTATTTTCACTCCCATTCTTTCAGATAACTGCTCAAGTTCTTCGTAATGATTTACCTTGTATGCAGTGCCTATATATCGATCTTTTTCGCCCCTTGTGGCTACATAACAGTAAGGAGCGGTGCCAGTGCCTCTAAAAAAAATACTATCCTCAGTCTCGTGTGCCAAGATCATTCCAAAATGATTCAGATACTCCTTTTGGGGTTCCAGATCAATCAATTGAAAACGCACGAAAACAACGTCTGACACCTTGCATATCGACTCACTCATTTTTTCCTCCTTTATCACACTACATGTTAACTTTGTAACGAAAGGTCCTCTACACTTTGAGGCGATCTACCTCTGACCAAAAATATTCTATTTCAGGATTCTCTTGCGCACCATAAAGATGTGTTTTGGAGTCGGTCCACTCTTCCTCCTCAAAATTTATTATGGCTTCGGTATAACTTGGACGCTTTTTTAAGCTGTTCCAATAGCTTTTCACGTTAGGGAACTTTTCCGACGCTAAAACTTTATGAAAAGCTGTTATTTCTAGACGATGAAAAAGGACGGAGAGTATAACATCAGCAACAGAATACTCTCCCATAATATATTCGGCATCAAGATCCAGTAGCTTCTCAACATACACCACACCGTTAGCAATGCCGCTTACAAATTGTCGGTACTTAAAGCTTGGAGGCTTACCGAGAATCCGCATCAAAATAAAGATTAGCGCTCGCTCTCGAATTGGGTGCTTCACCGTATAATCCCATAAGACCGACAATAGCGGACGTTTACAGATCAAGTGAGCCAATATTTGGGTACTGATTCCAGCAACGCTAGTTCCAAAATTTTCACCAACACTTATACTTTCATCTAGTGAAAATTCACGCACTAATTCGCGTATCGCAACATTTTTCTTCACGTCATCTGAGAAAAAACGAATGGCGTTAGACGTGTCGTAGTTATCAAGGTAATCTATAATTTTGACACTATCGTGAATCGGGCATCCATTATGTAACAGAGTGGGTACTAAACATTTAGGATTTATTTTTTTGTAGCTTTTGTGTAAATGCTCACCGGTAGATTCAAGACCGATACGATGATTTTTGTATTTCAACTCCTTTTCTGAAAGACACATCCTCACTATTTGCGAGGCAAGCGACTCTCCATAACCGTAAAGTTCGAATTCATACTCAAAGTTTAATTGCATTCAAGTATCCCAGTGCCCCAATCAGGAGGACTTAGAAAAATGAGGAAAAAAGTGTAATTAAAATCTAGTCAAATGGCTAGCGCTATCGCTGTGTTTATGATGGAGCATTAAGAAAAAACTGTCAAAAACATTCGATCCGAGCCTTCAATCAAGTCTTTAGATTAATAATTTTTTGCAACTCCAAAGAAGGAGTCAGGAATGACATAACAATCCTTAGGCAAAAAAGAAAAAGATGGAAATTTGAACTCATTTTTTAAACCAAACGCTTAACAAAGCAGTGTTCATAGTCCCTTCAGGTTATGGTTTTATATGAAATTTAAATATAAATATCCAAAAATATCGTAATGTCAATATAAAGATATTTCCGCGGAGATCACGGATCTGGAGTACGGATTCGGGGTAGTAGACAATACAAAGTCACCTTACCAAAATATAAAAAAATAGTTGTCCATATTAATGCGGTGATGTAATTACTGGATCATAAAAGAAAGTCGGCAAATCCGGTGTAGATGAGGTGGACATGGAATCTCAATATCGATAGTGTTTCACAACCCTGTAATCTATCCTCACTCGATTAAGATCCGGGTTATATCTGGCTTATAACACCATCGTTTTTTACTGCATCACAACGAAATATATCGAGGCTACTTCATCTACAATACTTGAAGCGACGGATAAGCATTAACAAATATACAAATGGCTTGACACTGGACTAAAATTAACTGACCGAGGGAGAAGCGATTAGAAGTTGTTGTGTTACGAGATTCTGATCTAAAAAAGCTCGATGGGCCACTTAAACTATGGAATCAAAAAACCTTTATCCGCCAGAATCCGAGCTAGCTCCAAGTTCGGTGCGTCAAAAGCTGGTCAAAGCAGCGGGAAAACTTCTTGCAAAAAAAGGGCCTTCCTCTGTTTCGAATCGTGACATTGCAAAAATGGCTAGCGTAAATCACGGGCAAATCCATCACTATTTTGGAAGTAAAAAAAGCTTACTATCTGCTGCCATGTCTGCCCTCGCTGATTCGCACTGGAATCGCACACAAAAAGATGGTTACTCTCCTCTCGGATTAAAGCGAGACCAGACTTACATCATGGCCGTCGTCCGCTGTGCAATTGACGGTGAAATGGACTTGGCAACTCTTAGTATCAGAGAAAACATATCTGTCCCACGACAGCTTCTTGCAAAATTCATCGAAACCAAATCTAATCCAAAAAGTCTTGTTGACGCTAAAGCAAAATTTGCAGTAATTGCTTCAATTGAGTTGTCATGGGCGGTGCTCGAAGGATACATATTCGCATCCGGAGATATCGAAGACCATGAACAAGATGATATTCGGAAATTTGTCTCACAATTCATCAGCCAAATAATCAATGAAATCACTAGTCTAAAAGACGTTGACTCATTTTGATCGATATTACTTGTCGTTTAGTTAGCACTTGGGAAAGAACTCTGATAGGTTTATTCCAAGCTGGTAGTTACAATATGAATATTGCTCATAAACAGAGCGGTGAGATGAGGACATTTCTTTTACGCTTAAAATTAACCATGCTCCATATAAACACCAAACATTTAATTATCTATGTACTTTTATGCCCAATTACTGCCCTGGTCCATCCTTTAATATCAGCCTCTGACGCGAAGAACATAACACAAAAACCAAATATTGTGATTATCTTAGCTGACGATCTTGGGTGGGATGATGTTAGTTATCATGGAAGCGATATATCAACACCAAATATTGATAATCTTGTGTCAGAGGGTATAGAGCTCAATCGTTTTTATGCACAGCCAACATGTTCACCATCAAGAGCAGCATTAATGACGGGAAAATCACCAAAGCGTCTCGGAATAAGTAGAGCTCTGACAAAAAATCAAAAAATAGGTCTTAGCCTTGGAGAAAAAATATTACCTCAATATCTCGGTGAGGTCGGGTATCGCAGTGTTATGGTTGGGAAGTGGCATCTTGGCGGATACACTCCCGCCTACGCTCCACTTAAAAGAGGTTTTGAGCATTTTTATGGCTATCTCCACGGAGGAATCGGTTACTGGGATCACAACCATGGTGGGGGACGTGACTGGCAGCGTAACGGCCAAACTATAAGAGAAAATGGCTATTCAACTGAGCTTCTTGGCAACGAAGCCATCCGTCTAATCGAGCAACATGATGCAAATTACCCTTTATTTTTATACCTTGCGTTTGGAGCTCCTCATCTCCCAAATGAAGCTCCGATAAAGCAAATCGCCAATTACGAACATATCGCAAACCAAAATAGACGAATTCATGCTGCCATGGTCGCCGAACTGGATCAGCAGGTTGGAAGAGTGATCTCCGCTTTAAAAGAAAATAATATGGCGAATAACACTCTAATTCTCTTTACGAGTGACAACGGAGGTTTGGTATCAAAGGATAAAAACATGGCTAGCATTTTTAGGCGATTGGCCCCCGTCGCCACATTTCTTTTTGGCAGGCCAATTCCAATTACTTCATTGGAGGGAATAGCCAGCATGTTCTATGACGGCGGTAGCAGCAATTACCCTCTTCGTGGTGGGAAAATAAGTGCCTTGGAGGGCGGAGTAAGGGTGCCTGGCGCACTGTGGTGGCCAAGCCAACTTTCTTCAAAACGTTATAACAACTTCATGACATTATCCGATGTCTTACCCACCCTCCTTGAGGCCGTTGGAGGTTATGAAAAAATTGAGGATAACATTGATGGTGTTTCACATTGGCCTAGTATTTTCCACGACAAGAAAGTTATCAGTCCTCCTTATATCGTCACAGGTTTCGAAAAAACTGCACTTTATCAGCCCCCTTGGAAACTAATCATTGGCGATGAAATTAATCTTTACAACGTTTACGATGATCCAGAGGAAAGTTATAACCTCGCAACTCAAATGAGTCAGAGGGTAGAAAATATGAAAAAAATGATTGATGAATGGCCGGCTGGTGATGAGCGCGGGGTCGACTTTTTCAAATTCTTTCAAGATCCTGATTCTTTCGGTGGAACTGAGGACCGCATACCTTGGGCGGAATTTGCAATAGAAAATCTTGAAAAATAAATAGTGAATAACTCAGAGGACTACAACGTTTTCTTTGATCTGGCGGCTTTCAAAAGTTTCGTTAGATTCTCTGGTATAACGTCCGCTCGTGAGTGATCTGCAGCACGAACACACCGATTTTTTAAAGTACCCAATCCATGAATCGTAGTTGACAGAATATCTCCATGACGAAGAAATTTCCCAGAAACTGCCCCTACCCCGGACGGAGTTCCCGTAAAAATAATATCTCCGCTTCTCAAAGTAACAATTTCAGATAAATAAGCCACCAAGGCCGGTATATCAAAAATCAGCTCCCTTGTATTATCTTTTTGGCGTAGCTCGCCACTGACCTCGCATTCGATTTCAAGGGATTCGTAATTTTGTAGTCCAGACAGCGAGGTCACCACAGGCCCAATGGGTCCAAATGTATCAAAAGACTTTCCTAAATTAAATTGCGGCGGTGTTGCGCTAAATTGCACGGGACGATCAGAGATATCTTGACCGACACAAAATCCAGCGATGTGATCATACGCATTTCTGAGAGAGATATCTTTGCCATCCTTTCCAATCACAGCCACCAATTCGGCCTCATAATCAACAAAGTCACTCTTCATCACAATATCTTGTGTGGGACCCGTGATACAGTTTGTATGCTTTGTAAACACCATTGGAACGGGCGGTATCGGCAAGTTTGCCTCCTCGGCATGATTCCGATAATTTAATCCAACCGCATAACAGTTACCCGGCCTAGGCACAGGTGGGGCCAACGCAACGGAATCCAGAGGGCCGGTTGGATCAAACTCATTAAGTCTCAAACTTAACTCATCTAATTCGCGTGACGATCCAAGCAAAACCATTGGATCGCTGGACATTGATCCGCCACTTATTGTCTCAACATCATAATAATTTACTTCATTAGTTAAGGCTGCCCTACCACCGATATTCGCTAATTTAAACCCCAAAACATACACCCCTTTTCCTATGCGCTCTTACAACTAGGAAGAGTATAACATATGCGGTTACGGGCCTTCACAAAGTTTGTATGCTAACTCATGTATCAGAAGACAGACGATATCAATCAAAGTGTACTCAAGGGCAAAGAAAATTAATCATTTAAAAGCAGGATTATTTTTTCAGATTTCTCAATGTTATACGAATATGTTTAATTGATCGCAGGCGTGCGCTAAAGTATCTGCTGAGTCTTCCGATTAACAGATTGAGTAGGATGAAACTAACTTTGCCTACAAAAATTTAAGGGGCGTCCGCTTGATAGAATACATGCCTTCCAAAAGAAGCCAATTTTTCAGTGCACTCTCGATAGCGATTATGTTTTATTGCTTGCCCGCACAAACTCATGAGCCGTTAGAGATGAGACGTCTTCAAAATAGTGTCGACATCCTTACTAAGCAACTCGCCGATGCAAATACCAAAGTACGCAGACTTGAAGCCGCAATGACTAAGAGCCGACGGGGACAAAACGTCGCTCGCACACAGGGCTGCGACGTTAGTGATGCCCGCGCTAATGTCTCATTGGCATCTGGTAATCGTGGGAAGGGTAATGCGTTGGAGAGCTGGCTCCGTGCAAACGGGAAATCTTGTTCTCCAGGTGAATTAACACAATTAAAAATTCTAGCGAAAGAGTTATTTTATGACAAACCTGCACTTGAATTGATTGATCTATTTTCAGGTTCGAGGTAGGGCAGAAGAAAGGCAAAGACTTTCTACGGATACCCTACAGAAACTCTCTCCCATATGCCACACAATTAAACTTACCCCACGATACGATTCTTATTTTTAAGCATTGCGCCTCTGTTTTCCATAATACTATCTCGGCGGCAAGCTATTTCGCTCTTGTTTTCTATTAACGCCTCACTGTTTTCCAAAGATGCATTTAAAACTTTGTTCATACGCTCGCGATTAGCTTGGGCTGACACCATTATTGCTTTCATAGCGCTCTTATTTTCCGCAATCAGGACAGCGTTTTTCTCTGATGTAGCTTTTTCAGGTGCGTTATTACCGTCAATTAAGTCTGAATTCATAGCTATGTGTTTCGAGTTGAACTCTACTATAGATTCATTTGCGGCCATTATTGCTTTGTTTATCGCAATGAGCTGTGTATTGATGGAAGCCATCTGTTCGCTGACATCTAGAACCGAAGAGTTGAGCTTCGATCTATGCTCAAGATAATCTAATCTAGCCCGATTGCTCTGCGCTTGAACAAAATTTTCTTCGACATCATTTTTACAATCATAGCCATTCAGAATAAGCTCTCTATTTTTAAAAATGTCGTCAGTATTCTGATTTGCGAGCTGACGATTTCCCATAAATGATGCGGCATAATTACTCAGAATCATTAAACGATTCTCTTCAATCATTGCCCTTGAGGTATATACTAACGCTTTGTCCGTCATAACTTCAGAATCAATTTTAAAAATGGTATTTTGGTCTTCATTTGAGTCAGCTTTGTTAACTTTTCTTTGATTCATTAAAATCTCCACTTGTTGTTTTGTTAAAAATAGTTCCCGTATTCCAATAAACTTTTGTCAATAAAGGACTCTGGGTTACTCTTATCTTTGCGTTGGTGACAAAAGCTCTATGAATTAAAAAAAATCCCAAACTTCTTTTTCTTAGCACACAAGATTTTAGTACCAGACTCCATCAAATAAAACGAGGAGCCCATAATAGCGCAACAACCATAAGCAAGGCGATGGCAAAGCAGTTCAGATAAATACCCGCTCGCGCCATTTGAGGTATGGTAAAAGCCCCCGATGAAAACGCAATCGCATTTGGTGCAGTTGCAACCGGCAACATGAAGGCACAGCTGGCAGCCAATGTAATTGGGATACAGAGGACCAAAGGATCTAAACCTACTTCACTCGCCAGTGAGCCAATGATGGGTAAAAAAGTCGCGGTTGTAGCAAGATTACTTGTCATCTCAGTCAGAAAAACAACCAACACCACCGCCCCCAAAATTAAAAAACCCACCCCAAATCCAGAAAGGGGAGATAACCCCTCTCCAAGCCAATGCGCCAGTCCCGAATTTGATATGGCCGCCGCGAGGCTAAGTCCTCCACCAAAAAGAATTAAAACACCCCAAGGCAAATCTTTTAAATCATCCCATGATAGTAAGTTAGATTGATTTTTGTCTCCACTCGGAATAAGAAAAAGTAGTACCGCCCCGATAAGTGCAATTGTTGTATCAGAAATGCTATTCAAATCTAAAATAGATCCCAATGGTCTTCGCAATACCCAGCCCAACACCACAACAGTAAAGATGCATGAAACTCGCTTTTCTGCGGCACTAATGGAGCCCAAATCTTTATATAGAGTAACCAAATGCTCCATCACATCTTCATTAGCAGCAATTGAAATATTAAAGACTACTTTTGTTAAAACGATCCAAGCGCTTAATAGTAAGACTGCGCCAAACGGTACCGCAATTAGTGCCCAATCTAAAAAACTTATTTCCACATCGTAGTTGTCAGCTAAAAACGCTACCAGAAGTGCGTTAGGAGGAGTGCCAACCAAAGTGGTCATTCCCCCGATAGTCGCTGCAAAAGCAAGACCTAGTAGCATTGCCACTTCAAAATCCTCCCTGTGATTTGGCGTTGATCCTGTAGCTTGTCGGGAAATGATAGAAGCCACCGAAATACCTATCGGCATCAGCATCATGGTTGTGCTGGTATTTGTCATCCACATAGAAAGACAAGCAGAAGTAACCATAAAACTACCGATCAGTCGGTTTCCATTGGTACCAGTTTGTAATAATATTGTTAGAGCAATTCTCTGATGAAGATTCCAACGCTGAATTGCCAGCGCCAATATAAAAGCCCCCAAAAATAAGTATATAATCGGATGAGCGTACGCTGCCGCAACCTCCTGTGTGCTAGAAATACCCAGCAAATCAAGACAAATAAGTGGTAATAACGCGGTAGCTGCAACAGGAATTGCTTCTGTCACCCACCAAGTCACCATCCACAGACCCAGAGCTGAAGTTCGCCAAGCGGAATCATTCATGAACAGTTGCTTATCGCTAAAAAAGAGCATTAGCATAAAGATTACGGGACCTAGCACCAATCCAACGCTTTGATAAGTCCAAAGCCTATTTGAGCAAGCCATCAAACTTGTCTCCAACTAGTTTAAAACCCAAATTTTGGCTACGAGTGCCGCACAAATCCAAGATCCACTTTACTTTGTTTAGGATCCGGCCAACGCGTTGTTATCGCTTTAACTCGACTATAAAAATTAAGCGACTCTGGCCCCGTGAGCTTACTATCACTGTAGGCGCTAGTCTTCCAACCACCGAAGCTATGACTCCAAGGTGGGACCGGTATCGGCACATTAATACCCACCATACCCACCTGCACCTCTTCAGCATATTTTCTTGCCGCTCCCCCATTACTAGTAAAAATTGATGCTCCATTACCCAGAGGATGACCGGCTATGATCGACATTGCATCTTCAAAACAAGGTGACCTGACTATACATAACACCGGACCAAAAACTTCTTGGTCATAAATCGTCATTCCCGGCCTAACATGATCTATGAGCGTAGCACCAATAAACCATCCTCCGCTATCATACATTGTACCATCCACAGAGACATCAGCCCCCCTTTTAGCTGCTTCCTTCACGAGTGCACAGATTCTTCGATGACTTTCCTCACTAATGACGGGCCCCAATTGAACATTAGCATCGCTCGTAGCTCCTATGTTTATTTTCGGTATCCGCTCAATTATTTTTGCAGATAATTCATCTCCAATGTCTCCAACTGCAACAAGAACCGAAATGGCCATACATCGCTGACCGCTTGCCCCGTAAGCTGCAGAGACCGCAGCATCGGCGGCCATATCTAAATCTGCGTCAGGAAGCACAACCATATGATTTTTTCCACTCCCAAATGCCTGCACACGTTTTTCATTTTCCACACCTTTCATTTTGAGCTGTTTAGCGACAACGGAGCTCCCAACAAAACTTAATCCCGCTATGTCTGGATGTTCCATCATCGCTTCGACCAAAGATCTTCCTCCGTTGACTACATTAAGAACGCCCGGCGGCAGACCAGCTTCTTGCATTACGGCTGCAATATTTGTAAAAGCGGTAGGCACCTTTTCACTCGGCTTAACCACGACTGTATTTCCGGTCGCAATTGCCATTGCAGCCTGAATTACCGGTATTAATACTGGAAAGTTAAACGGACTAACCGCAGCTATCACTCCGATTGGAAACCTAACGTCAGCCACATCTATACCAGCGGAAATATTCTGAGTGGACGGCGTCCGAAACCAACTGCTCACACTTGCGGCATAAGCTATCCCTTCCATCGCTTTATCAAATTCTGCGGAAGAATCAGCACACGTCTTTCCTGCCTCAAGAGTGCAAATACCAACGAAATAATCCTTCTGCTCCAATAAAGCCTGCCGACACGCCAAAAGCAAATTTGCTCGATAAGCAAGTCCGGTTTTAGACCAACCAGAAAATGCCTCATGCGCAGCCTGTGTTGCTAAATTTAAATCTGAACTGCTGCCATTTAAAACCTCTCCTATTTTCTTACCTGATGAGGGATCATAGATATCAGATGTTGCTTCCTCAATACCGAAGAAAGCTCCATTTATAAAATGATTCACGGTGACCATGGTGAAGCTCCATCTTAAAAACTTTATAGTACAATGCTTTAGAGAGTTGTATAAAACCAAATGTAGCTGTTCTTTGCAGAGCGCCTTCAGTGTAATGGACCTAAGGGTAACATTCTTACCACTTATTGACCCAGTCTAGCCAAATGGCTAGACTGGGTCAATATGAGTTTACTTCAAAATACTTCTGAGCCTGAGTACGACATAATCATAATTGGGTTCGGTCCAACAGGGGCAATGGCCGCGAGTTTGTTGGGTGCAAAGGGCCTTAAAATCCTCGTTATCGAGGTAGAAAAAGAGCTGTATGCCTTTCCAAGGTCAATCCACTTTGACGGAGAGACACTTCGCATATTTCAGGCAATGAACCTCACTGAACAAGTTTTAAGTTTTAGTAAAGAGGCTACAACCGTTTCGTTTATTGATGGATCAAACCAATCTTTTTACAGCCAAGATCTTTCAAAGATTGAACCTGTGAATGGGTGGCCAAATGACTTCTTTTTTTCTCAAATTAATCTCGAAAAACTGTTAAGAAGAAAAATTGCAGAAACACCAAGTGTGACCGTAAAACTTGGCTGGCAACTCGAGAAGTTTACGCAAAATGATCAGCGAGTTCAGGTAACAGTGTCAAACACCAAGAACGAAGAAAACAGACAATTTACGTGTAGTTATTTATTAGGTTGCGATGGCGCCAACAGCAAAACTCGGGAATTGTCCGGAATCAAATTGCGTGATTTTGGCTTCGACGAGACTTGGGTAGTTTGCGACTTAATGGTGGATAAGAACATAAAGATCAACACTCAAGCTTATCAAATTTGTAACCCAGCTCGACCAGGTACTATGGTTCCATGTCCTGACAACCATGTTCGTTGGGAATTTATGATCAACAAAGAAGATGACCCAGAAATTTTCACAGAAGAATTATCTATCAGAGAACTTATGTCTCCGTACATGTCCAGGATTCATAGCACCCTCAATAAAAATGATGGCGAACTTATAAGGGTAAAAATGTATAAATTTCATGCCCTACTCGCCGAAGTTTTCAGTAACAAACGAATATTTTTACTCGGCGATGCCGCTCACCAGATGCCACCGTTCACCGGGCAGGGCATGTGCGCAGGGTTGCGGGACGCATATAACCTAAGCTGGAAGATCGTCGGGGTGATTCAAGGGAGATGGAGTACCAAAATCCTCGATAGCTACGACAACGAACGACATGCACATGTTGCTTCAGTTATCCAAAAAACTATAAAAATTGGAAAAATAATTCAGGCAAAAAGTACTCTCCTAGCGACTACTCGGAATGCTTTCTTAAAACTAGGCAAATTATTTCCGTTTCTTATCGCTCATATCGATTTTATTGCACAATGGCGTCTTGGCGAGGGCTTATTCGCCAAGGACACCCGTAAGCTAAATCGTTACATGATAAGGCAAGCAATGGTCTACAACTCCAACGGCGGTCTTATTCGACTGGACTCAATTCTCGGAAAAGATTTTAGCATTCTGGGGTTCGAAGTCGACCCCAAAGCGCTATTAACTAAGCACGTGCGCGAACGCTTATACAATAAAATTACCAGCATCCACTTCGGCTCTAGCGGCTTAAAAATTGATGAAACAGCTGGACTTAGCGAGTGGGTAAAAACAAATAAGGTTGCATTTGCTCTTGTGCGACCAGATCGTCAGATATTCGGACTCTGTTACTACAGTCATAAACAAAGCTTAGAAAAGCAGTTTACACTCCTTCTGGATCAGCTAACTTCAAGGCTTTACGATACCCGATATCAGGACAAAGATTTTATAAAATCATAAATTGAATCAGCACAAGCGCCCGGATTCTCTATCACATTAAAATGAGCAGAATCCGGTATGAGACAGAAACGACTTAATCTGGCGCTCTCCTTCAATTTCAATACATAGTAGGATCCGGTCCTCTTGAGGAGATCTGGCCTCATGACTCTCGGATCTTGACCGACGGCATCCGGATATAGATCGCAAACATCATTAGCAAAGAGATTATAACGACCAAAATAAGGTTGATCTGAAATCAGTGTTCTACCCCCGTTATAAGCAAATTCGTCTTTCCCCTGAAACTGCATAATAGGTATGATCGTGTTCTTTAGCTTTGTCCGACTTTCCACCTCCGCAGTGCTGTCCGTTTGTAACATAATCTGTTTAACTCTCTCGTAAGCGGCATCCTCAACTGACAAAGTTTTCCAAAAAAGATGGGTTGCCCGGTCATATAATTCGGTTCCCCGAGTTGCACAAGAAGCCGCAACCCGAAACCCGGGCGACAAAAGGTCAATTGGAAGCCTAAATTTAATAACTGCGAGGAATATTAGTCGACATTGCCAAGGGATCACCATATATCGATGTGGCGGCCCTACCAAAACGTTAGGAGCCAAACCGGACCAACTTTTATCCAAGTGATCCCAAAGCTGAGAGCCGCGAGATAGGCTAATTGCTATTTCGGGATTGTCACCAACCAAATAGTCGAAAACAACAGCACCGCGGTCATGTCCAACAAAGTGTGCTCTTGCTATGCCCAAAATAGATAAAATCCGAAGCGTCGTTGAAGCTTGGTTTTTATGGTCAAACCTCGGATCGATCATTTGTTCAGTCAGATCAATTACATTATTAAATAGGATTCCTTTTCCCTCATAGATAGAGCGCTTCTCAAAAGAAAATGATAGAGTTGCGCGATTTTCAAAAAACGGAAGATGAATAATTACACATCGAATTTTTTGATCTAATTCACATAAAGCAGCCACGAGCCAATAAAGGGTCTCGCTCGCGTCAGTTGGTATTCCGCCCATAAAGACCACCGTATGCTTTTCAGAACCTGCGCTCGCTCCAGCTTCGGTTACACGATGAGAAAAACTATCCAGTAAAATTGAATATTCTGTGAAAGAAACTTTACCAATCCTGAAGTTCCCTTTGTTTCTATTTCCTACCGAGGAATAGCCTCGGAGCCAGCAGATCACTATAGCGTGCCAGCGGCTGGCCTTTACAAGAATAAAAGTGATTATCCTAAATAAAAGAATCAAGAACCTTTGTTGTACAGAGGCAACAGGCTTCAAAAAAGTCTTCCGATAAAGTGTAAATGCGGAGTATATTTCTTTTTTATAGAAAAATTGCATTAAATCATTAGTTATTTGCCTACAAAAGAGGAAAAATTTTATATCTAGATAAAAAATTGTTTTAATTGGAATTCGTAAAATTTTAGGTATACCAAAATTATAGACTGGAAAATTTTATTACTCTCGATTCTTGTATTAATCGCACTGATGATCTACAAACGGAGCTTTGTTAAATTCAAGTCTATTTTATTCAGCCGAAAAGAATCGTCACAGCGAAGCGCTCTCTTTGACCATGATTTTCTATGGGGAGCTGCTTCCGCTGCGCAACACGTAGAACATCAGCAAGAGAGTGACTGGACAATCTTCGAGCGTCAGGTAATCAATGATGGAAAGACTTCTACAGATGCTCGTCCGGGTTACGCCCTTCCTGGCCATATTAATTCTTTGGACAAATTTAGTCAGACCGTTCGATTAAAGAAGACGAATTTTGACTACGTTTTCGATAAGGATTTCGCTTTAGCGTCTGAGCTAGGACACAATAGCCACCGGTTTTCCATTTGCTGGGCTCGTCTTTTCCCTACCCGGGATCTAAGCACACCCGTCCCCGAAGCTATTAGGTTTTATCACAAAATTCTTGATAGTCTAGAAAAATATAACATCAAGCCTTTTGTAACGCTTTTCCACTTCTCCACACCGAATTGGTTTTGGGACGAGATTGACGGCAAGCGAGGCTGGGAGCGAAAAGACGCTATTAGGCATTTTGAAAGATTTATCCACTCCGTGTTAGATGCTTTTGGCGATCGTATCTCTCTCTGGACAACATTAAACGAACCAATGACATATGTTTATAACGGATATATGCAAGGAATTTTTCCGCCACTGGAAAAACGAGATATAAACGGTGTAGTCACGGTTATTGAGCAACTACTCAAGGCTCACGCTGCCGCATACAAACTTATCCATGATCATGCGATTCGTAAAAATTTAAGTGTGAAAGTTGGCATTGCAAAACATACGCGTGCTTTCCATGCACTACGAAATTGGGCTCCATTTGATATATTTTCAAGTAAAGCCGTGGGACAGGCATTTATATGGGACTTTATGGATGCCATTAACAGCGGTGTATTGAATATTTCAAATACAGCTGTAAAAAAGCACATACCCGGTCTGGCTGGAACCCAGGACTATATAGGCATTAATTATTATGGACGATTCTATATTAAGAGTAACTTGTTAAATATATCGAAGCCAGAAATTCATTTTTATAATCCAAAAAAGCTTGACGAGAAAAGAAGTGATTTAGACTGGGCGATATATCCCCGAGGGCTATATGAAATCTTACTTGCAACCCATAAACGATACAAAATTCCTATCTATGTTCTTGAAAATGGTTTAGCTGATTGCAATACCGACGATCTCAGACGACAAAGTTTTATCGTCAACCATATTGATCAGATGTGGTTGGCAAAAAATGATGGCGTTGATATTCGTGGCTACATGCACTGGTCCTTAACCGATAATTTTGAATGGGCTGAGGGATTTACGGCTCGCTTTGGTCTGATTGGCATCGAATACGAAAATAACTTCAAACGAATACCGAGACCGAGCGCAACGCTTTATCACCGGATAATAAAAGATAGGGGTATAACTTCACAAACACGTGACCGAGTAAAACAAATATAAATTGTAAAACTTAACAACTGTCAGATGTACTCTAACCATGAGGACTAAAGAATTATAAAAAAAAACAAATCGTTTAAACTCTGGAACTTTTCACTCGCTGCATATGGTCAGCGTGGTATTGAGTCTCTGTGTCTTAAACTGCAACGAGACATCAATGCGGATATTAATGTATTACTATATTTACTCTGGCTATCAACTTTCAAACGCCAGCTAAAAAGTGACCAAATATTAGGTGTTATAAACGTAACTAAGTTTTGGCAATCGCAAGTCGTTAAACCAATAAGAGAAACAAGGAAAACCTTTAAGACGTCACCCGACCTTTCAGATAATGCCTTTAAGGAAGAAACTTACTCGGATCTTTTAGAATTAGAATTAATAGCTGAGAAACTCGCTCAAAAACAACTATTCGGGGATGGTATTACAAGACACATAGGTGATTTGGCATCTACTAAAGAATGTGCGGCGAGAACTAATCTGAAAAATTACATCGAAATACTTAATGGAACCATTAACATTTCAGATTTTGATAAACTATGCTCTGTTGTAACACAAGATTACACAATTTAAATTCACCAGCCCCAAAAATTTCCGGCTGGTGCAAAGACTTATGTATTAGGTTACCGCTTCGGGAAAATTTTTCAAGATCGATGGGAAATTGCGCAAATAATGAGTAATATTTGGAAGACAGAAATAATTGAAATTAGCGGTGTCCTTCAAGGGCCAGCGAAAATGCCGTTTCAAATGCTGGCTAAGCAAGAGTATGACGGCCATCTCTCGATTCATGATGATCAACAGGCTCAGAATCTCGGCTTCCAAGGAGCACCAATTGAAGGGCCCACCCATTTTTCACAGTTTGATCCAATCCTTCATAGTATTTGGGGAAATAGATGGTTTGAGGTCGGGTGTATCAGTGCGCATTTTAAAAATGTTGTTTTAGAAGGAGAGTCTGTAATAGCATTCGTCAGACGCCCAATACCACAAGAAAATATTACCCGAATTTGGGCTCTAAAAAACTCCGGCGAATTAGTATTGGAGGGAACCGCATCACTCGGCCCAACTCATCCTAAAACAGAGCTTGAGAAACTATTAGACTCCCGCTCAACACCTGAAAAACTAATAATTTTAGAAAATGTAACAATAGGTGATCGATCATCAAAATCTGATCGCGTGAAAATGGGGTTTCGATCTCACCTCGGAAAAAATTATCCCTTTACCCTTGCTCAGAAGTTAAAAAAAATTACTGAATTATGTGATTGGTATTGCGAGGCAACAAGCGAAAAAACACCGTGGGGTGCTCCAATAATACCGTTCGAAATGGTAAATCCTTTTGTCAGGCATACTCCAGACGGACTGCCGTCAGCCAAAGGTCCATCAATAGGACTTTTTGCAGATCTTGAAGTTAAGATGATCAATGGCCCCCTACTGGTCGATCAGGAATATTTGTTAGACAGAGAGGTCGTAGGTCTTGGCGAAAGCAGGCGAACAGAATCGATGTGGATAAAGACAAATATACGATCGATAAAGACCGAAGAGGTTATTGCAACCACCCTATTAAATACTGCTACTTTAAAAGACTCATATGAGCCATACGAAAGTGAGGCAAAGCGCATTAAGAAAAATTGATTGCTTTCTAAAATCTGAATCAGCAAAAACTTACTTCTTAAGGATTAAGTCTCTTTAAAGTCAGACTATCGAGATCTTTTAAGCACCTCACTAACATAACCAATTTGTTTCAATTTGCGGCTAAACAGGTTGATTTTCCCTTGCTTTTATGTTGAATTAATAAAGTTATTACCGAAGAACATCTAAGTCATGCATGCATACCTATGTTTATTTAAATTGCGGTGTTAATATTCGAATTTAGATCTAAAAACGCGATAACAAATGAAGAATGTCGGTTACTTGTGTTGCGAAAGCAGTTGGTTTGAACAATTTTGTTCGACCCTCTTCTGTCACCACTGAATCCCAAGGAGATATTTTATAGAGACCTCCAGCCCCGAAATTTGGCCTCTAGCCGTTTACACCCTCCTCGTTACTCTTCTTGTAATTGCTATGTTGGTGATCTCATGGCTCTTGGGCCAACGAAGGCGAGAAAATGCGACCAACGAACCCTTTGAATCGGGCATCGTGTCAGTTGGTAGCTCCCAAGTACGCATATCAGTTGAGTTTTATCTTGTGGCTATTTTTTTTGTAATTTTTGACCTCGAGGCTGTTTTTATCTTCGCATGGGCCGTAGCGTTTTTTGAACTTGGCTGGAAAGGTTATATATCTATGCTGATATTTATTGGAGTGTTGGGGCTGGCTTTGATCTATGCATGGAGAATAGGCGGTCTCGACTGGGGTAACAAGGTTAGGGTGGGATTGGATCGGGCAAAAAACGAAAACGATGAAATGAGGAAGCAAAACATTGAAATGGAGCCTTAGTAAACCTGAAGATATTGGCGGAGGCGATGGCACCAATGTTATCGAGGAGCAAGTTAAGCGAAACGTCGCTTTTGCCAAGCTAGAGGACCTCATAGCTTGGGGACGCGCCCATTCTTTGTGGCCATTCAATTTTGGTTTGTCTTGCTGTTATGTTGAGATGGCTACCTCTTTTACCAGCCGGCATGATATAGCAAGATTTGGATCAGAAGTGATTCGTGCAACGCCAAGGCAAGCTGACTTGATGGTGATTTCGGGCACTTGTTTCCTTAAGATGGCTCCGGTAGTCAAACGACTCTATGATCAACTCCTAGAACCTAGATGGATAATATCGATGGGTTCCTGTGCCAACTCTGGCGGAATGTATGATATTTACTCAGTGGTTCAAGGGGTCGATAAGTTTATACCAGTCGATGTGTATGTTCCAGGCTGTCCTCCCAGGCCCGAAGCACTTATGCAAGGCTTGATAATGCTTCAAGAATCGATTGGAAAAGAACGGCGTCCCATTAGCTGGGCAGTAGGAGATCAGACAGTAATAAAACCTCGAAAAATTAGTAAAAGAGATCAATACACGGCTCAACGAATTAGAGCGACCGAATTAAGAGAGCCCCATAGTAGCTAACGTAAACACTTAGAATGCTGAGGACATGAAATGCAGCTGGCTCAGAGGGAAGTAAAGCCATCTATTCTGAAATTACTAAACGATGAGTTTGGTAACGAAGTTTTTCTCTCCCAAAAGTGTACTGATAAAATCCCTACCATATGGGTTACTCGGCAACACGTCTTGCAAGTGCTCGGATCCCTACGCCCTCACTTCTGCATGCTTTACGATCTGTTTGCGATAGATGAACGCACTCGGGAACATCGCCAAGATCAACCAGATGCCGATTATACTGTTGTGTACCAGCTTCTCTCAATGCGTCGCAACGAGGACCTTCGACTAAAAGTTGGACTCTCCGCATCCCATCTAATGCTCCCTTCGATTGTAAAAATTTGGCCTAATGCTAACTGGTATGAGAGGGAAGTTTGGGATATGTTCGGAATTTCTTTTGAAGGCCATCCCTCGCTCTTTCGGATACTTCTCCCCCCTACTTGGGAGGGCCACGCATTGAGAAAAGATCATCCGGCTCGAGCCACCGAGATGGGGGAGTTCAAAATGGATTCTGAACGAGTTGCAAAAGAACAGGAGGCACTTCGTTTTAGACCAGAAGACTGGGGGTTGACATCCGAAGGTGAAGACAACGAATACATGTTTCTTAATCTAGGACCCAACCATCCAAGTGTCCATGGAGTTTTTCGGATCGCATTACAGTTAGATGGAGAAGTAATCATAAACTCTGTGCCAGATATTGGGTATCACCATCGAGGCGCCGAAAAAATGGGAGAGCGTCAGACTTGGCATACCTACATACCCTATACCGATCGAATTGATTACCTCGCCGGAGTTATGAATAACCTCGCATATATTCAAACAGTCGAACTCCTTGCCGGGATTAAAGTTCCAGATCGTGCAAAAGTCATAAGAATAATGCTAGCTGAGTTATTCCGTATTTCCAGCCATCTCGTTTTTTATGGAACATTTGTTCAAGATGTCGGGCAAATGTCTCCAGTCTTTTATATGTTTGCTGACCGTGAAAGACTGTTCGGAATTATTGAGGCTATCACTGGTGGCAGAATGCATCCCGCCTGGTTCAGAATTGGCGGAGTGGCTCAAGATCTTCCTAATGGATGGGATAAACTGATACTTGACTTTATTGACTCAATGCCTGCTCGGCTTGATGAGTGGGACAAGATGGCGATGCAAAACAAAGTGTTAAAGGATAGGACTGTTGGAATTGGGGTGTATACGGAAAAAGAAGCGCTAGACTGGGGCGTAACAGGACCCGGGCTCAGAGCTACGGGAAATGATTGGGATGTCCGCAAAAAACGCCCTTATGGAGGATATGACCAGTTCGATTTTGAGGTACCTACAGCCAACGGAGGTGATTGCTATGACCGAGCGGTATTACGTATTGAAGAAATGAGAGAGAGTATAAAGATTATTCGCCAATGCGTAGAAAATATGCCCGGAGGTCACTATAAGAGCGAACATCGCTCAACCACGCCACCTCCAAAAGAACGCACTATGACGGATATAGAAACACTCATCCACCATTTTCTCAATGTAAGCTGGGGCCCAGTTATACCCCATGGAGAAGCCTCAGTAATGATCGAGGCAACAAAAGGTATCAATAGCTACCACTTAATAAGCGACAATGGAACAAACGCTTACCGAACTCGAATCAGGACTCCATCCTTCGCTCACCTACAACAGATTCCTCTTATTAGCCGAGGCCTATTGATCCCTGACCTGATTGCAATAATCGCAAGCATTGACTTTGTAATGGCGGATGTAGACCGATGATCCATAATATTATCCAGTCAGACACTTCTTCCACTCTGACATCAGAGGAGATTCACCTTATCAATATAGAACTCTCGCATGTTCCTCAGAAATCGGGAGCAGCGATTGATGCTTTAAAAATAGTTCAGGACAAGCGTGGTTGGGTATCAGATGAATGTTTGATCGCCATTGCAAAATACCTCGAAATGTCTTCTGAGGAACTAGAGGGTATAGCAACGTTTTATAATTTAATCTTCAGACGACCCGTCGGTGAAAAGGTCATACTCTTTTGCGATAGCGTAAGTTGCTGGCTTTGCGGATGTGAGAAACAAAAACACAAAATCTCCGAAATTTTAAAAATTGATTACGGAGAAACTACAAAAAATAAACAGTTTACTTTTCTCCCCGTCCCATGCTTGGGAGCCTGTGACAAAGCACCAGTAATGATGGTTGGAGATGAGTTATTTACAAATTTAGATTCATCTAAAATAGAGCAAATATTCACAGATTACGAACAAGAGGCCGGATAGTGACCGAAAAAGTTCTCACTAAAAATATCTCTAACGTCAACGATACCACTCCAATTGATAGATATGAAGCTAACGAGGGCTACCTGGGACTCCGAAAAGCGCTAAACTCCATGTCGCCGGACGATTGTCTTTTGGAGGTAAAGAATTCAAATCTACGCGGGCGTGGCGGGGCAGGATTCCCGACAGGGATGAAATGGAGCTTTGTGCCAAAGCATGGAGACTGTTTACCCGGACATAAATACCTTATATGCAATGCTGATGAGATGGAGCCGGGAACATTCAAAGACCGTCTCCTGATGGAGCAAGATCCGCATCAACTTATTGAAGGCATGGTTCTCTCAGCCTACACAATCGGAGCTAATATAGCCTATATCTTCATAAGAGGAGAGTATCGATTAGCCATTCAACGTCTAAGCGAAGCAATCGAGGAGTGTTACAACTCAGGTTATTTGGGAGGAAATATTCTAGGATCTTCGTTCAGCCTTGAGATGTATGTTCATCCAAGTGCAGGCCGTTATATATGTGGAGAAGAAACTGCGCTTATCAACGCTTTAGAGGGCAAACGTGCAAATCCACGAGCAAAACCACCTTTCCCCCAAGTTAGTGGTCTATGGGGTCGCCCCACGATCGTCAATAATGTAGAAACTCTTTGCAATATTCCCCACATCATCCATAAAGGTGCGGAATGGTTCAAGACTTTAGGCGTTGGCGAGGACAGTGGCACAAAGTTGTTTGGAGTGAGTGGGCGTGTGAAGAATCCCGGTTGCTGGGAGCTTCCTATGGGGACACCCATTAGACAAATCCTCGAGGATCATGCCGACGGAATGCAAACTGGTCTGAACCTCAAAGGTCTTTTACCGGGTGGCGGCTCAACTGATTTTTTAACGGAGGTTCACCTCGATCTTGCTATGGACTATAACGTAATTGGTGCCGCTGGTAGTCGCATGGGCACTGGCACGATGATTATCCTAGATGATCAATCTTGTCCTGTGGGAATGGTTCTGAACTTAATACGGTTTTTTGCGCAAGAGTCCTGTGGTTTTTGTACACCGTGCCGAGATGGACTGCCTTGGACTCGTCAGGTCCTAGAGGATCTTGAAAATGGAAAGGGGAGTGAAGCCGACCTCGAAACTCTGGCCTATCAAATAAAATACATTGGAACCCCGGGAAACACTCATTGTGCTTTAGCTCCGGGCGCTATGGAACCCCTCCAAAGCGCAATGAAATATTTTTTCGAAGACTTCAAAAATCACATAACGCTCGGGCGGTGCCCTTACGAAATGAACGGAGTATATTAGATATGCCTACTATAATCGTTGACGGCAAATCATATGAGGTGGGAAGCGGAAAAAATTTGCTGGAAGCTTGCCTCGATGCAGGTCTAGATCTACCTTATTTTTGTTGGCATCCTTCAATGGGATCTATAGGCTCCTGTAGGCAATGCGCTCTTGTACAATATCGGGATAATGATGATCAACATGGACGGATAATCATGGGTTGTATGACGCCCGCCACTGATGGGGCACGAGTATCTCTTAAAGTTGAAAAGGCAAAGGAGTTCCGAGAAGCTGTTGTAGAGTCCCTTATGCTAAATCATCCGCATGATTGTCCTGTGTGCTCAGAGGGAGGGGAGTGCCATCTCCAAGACATGACGGTTATGGTAGGTCACAGAGACCGACGCTATAAAGGAAAAAAAAACACACATCGTAACCAGTACTTGGGGCCCTTAATAAATCATGAAATGAATCGTTGCATTACCTGTTATCGTTGTGAACGTTTTTACCGCGACTACGCAGGCGGAAAAGACCTGTCTGCTCAGGCATCACGCGACCGGATATATTTCGGTCGCCATCAAGATGGTATTTTAGAGAGCGAATTCTCTGGAAACCTTGTCGAGGTGTGCCCCACGGGCGTATTTACTGACAAACCGTTTCTTGCTGATTACAGTAGAAAGTGGGATCTGCAGTCCTCCCCCTCTATATGTAGCGGTTGCGGTGTGGGGTGCAATACCTCTCCCGGCGAGCGATACGGAAGGTTGAAACGAATTCATAATCGCTATAACCACGAAATCAACGGATATTTCATTTGTGACCGAGGGAGGTTCGGTGCCGGGTACGTAAACGGAGACAAACGAACAAACTACGTGGGAATCAAGGAACCTAATGGTGCATTCAAAGCGATAAAAAAGAACGAGATTTCTCGCCACATTATCCAATGGCTTGGTAACGGAAATATCGTAGGGATTGGCTCTCCGAGGGCATCCGTTGAATCAAACTATTTACTACAAAAGCTAGTTGGTCCATCCAAATTTTCGTTAGGGGTATCACAAACAGAGCATAATATCTTAAAACGTCAAGTCTCTATTCTGCAGACAACCAGAGCGAGCAATCCCTCTGTAAGAGAAATAGAAATGGCAGATGCAATACTCGTGCTTGGTGAAGATTTAACAAATACAGCCGCGAGAATCGCTTTAGCAATAAGACAAGCGACCAAAAACAAGGCAATCGCCATGGCTACAAAGATGGGTATTGAGGAATGGCATGACAGTGCTGTGAGAAACCTTGCGCAAAAGGAGCTCTCTCCACTATTTATTACGACAACCGCTGCGACAAAACTTGATGATGTTGCTATGAAGACGATAACTCTATCACCTGATGAGATCGCCAACTTTGGACTAGAATTAGCTCGCCAGTTAGCCGACGGTAACTCTCAAGACCCCCAAATTATAGAAATAGCAACATACCTAACCACCGCTGAACGACCACTCATAGTAAGCGGTCCAAGCTTGCTAAATGCAAATATTGTAGAGAGCGCTGCAGCAGTTGCAGATGCACTCGCTATGTCCAATCAAAATACGCAACTCAGCTTTACCTTCCCAGAGTCAAATAGTACCGGTTCAATATTACTTGGTGAACCCCAAAATCTCATGCTATCAGACATTATCGAAAACATTGATGAAATTGATGTACTTGTTGTGTTAGAAAACGATTTGTCTCGACGGTTGAGTGCATTCGAGATGACTCAACTTAACGCATCACAAACAAAAATTATCTCAATCGACGTCCTTGAAAATAAAACTCTGGAGATATCGGATATGGTGCTTCCCGCTGCATCATTTGCCGAAACTCAGGGTACGCTTGTAAATAATGAAGGTCGAGCCCAACGCTTTTATTCTGTGTTTTCGCCCCTGCACGACAGATTGCCAAGCTGGCAATGGGTGATCGATATAGCCGCTGTGATAGAAAATGAAGAACTTTCAGCTATAGCAAGTTTTGATGAGGTTATTGACCTTTGCGCACAGAATAATAACTTTCAAGCTTTATCATCTGTGGCTCCAGATAAAAACTTCCGTGACCATGGTCTAAAGATCCCCCGTCAAACACACCGAAACAGTGGTCGAACGGCCATCACCGCAAACACATCAGTGCATGAACCACAACAATCGCCCGATGAAGAAACTCCCCTTACATACAGCATGGAGGGACTTAACCGCGACCAACCATCAGCCTTGACTCCGTTTGTATGGTCTCCTGGGTGGAATTCAAATCAGTCTCTACAGAAATTTCAGGCCGAAACCGACGGGCCTTTGAAAGGAGGCCCGTCAGGAATTAAGTTAATAAAATCGTCAGGTTGTGGAGTAAGTTTAGATTACGACCGAACACCCAGCGTGAGTTTAAAAAATAACTATTGGCGTTTGGTACCCATTTACTCCCTTCATGGATCAGAGGAGCTGTCTTTACACACAAAGGAAATTTCTGAGCTTGCGGGGCTACCCTTTATTATGTTGTCTGGCAGAGACGCTGACAATATGAAAGTTTCTGATGGTGATGGGGTAATCGTCTCTGGAGACGATCTAAGGATATCGATATCGGTCCGGGTTTCGGCAAGAATGGCGAAAGGTTGCGCTGGTTACAGTGCTGGTTACAATGAAATTGGGCACCTCACTGCAGATACTTATGTTCAAATTAACAGAGATGATGAGTGGCAACCACTTAAGCCAGTCATGATCGCAACGGATAGAATCGCGTCATTCAAGTCTGAGGACAATCAGTATGTTTGAATGGGGACCTATTATGCTAGCAATGGGAATACTGATTTTCGGGGTGGCCGGTGCAGCGTTCTTGACTTGGTGGGAAAGACGATTACTTGGATTCTGGCAAGATCGATACGGTCCAAATCGAATCGGGCCGTTCGGAGTCGGTCAAGTGGTAGCAGATATGATAAAACTCCTGCTCAAGGACGACTGGGTTCCCCCTTTCGCTGACCGGATGGTATTTGTTTTTGCACCCACGGCAATTGTCGTGGCTATGATGATGGGCTTCGCGGTTGTCCCGTTCTCTCCTGGTATCCAGATTATAGATGTAAATATCGGATTATTATTTTTTTTAGGGATGACTTCGCTCGCAGTCTACAGCGTCCTACTCGGTGGCCTTGCTTCAAATAACAAGTACGCGTTACTAGGCGGTCTTCGTTCGGCATCACAAATGGTTAGCTATGAAGTTTTTATGGGCTTGTCGTTGATGGGGATTGTGATGATGACAGGAAGTTTTAGTTTAGTTGAAATTGTTAAGGCCCAAGAAAATGTGTGGTTTTGTTTTTCGCAAGCATTAGGGCTTATCGTATTTGTCATCGCAGGCATTGCAGAGAGCCACAGGTTACCATTTGATCTTCCCGAAGCAGAGCATGAGCTGACAGCTGGATTTCATACCGAGTATGGTGGGATGAAATTTGCTATGTTTATGCTAGGAGAATATCTCGGTCTTATGTTGATTTCCGCAATGATCGTAACCCTTTTCTTCGGCGGGTGGATGGGACCATCCCTCATAATATTTGAGATTAATTGGCTCCCACCAGTAGCGTGGTTTACGATAAAAATCATTTTTGTTATTAATTTTTTCGTACTACTGCGTGCTGCAATACCCAGACCAAGATATGATCAGTTGATGTCACTCGGTTGGAAGGTGATGTTACCGATCACCCTGTTCAATCTTGTGATTACAGGTGCTGTTTTACTTTGGTTACAGGAAGGAGGGCTCTAGGTGTTAAGTTCACTAAGGACAATGTGGCATATTTTTAAACATCTTTTTCAAAAAGCAGAAACAGTTCAATATCCAGAACAAATGCCCTATCTTGCGCCTCGATATCGAGGGCGAATAGTTTTAACTCGTGATCCAGATGGTGAAGAGCGTTGCGTTGCTTGTAATCTTTGTGCCGCCGCATGCCCCGTTGATTGTATTGCACTTCAAAAAGACACTCGTGATGATGGCACTTGGTACCCGGAATTTTTTAGAATAAATTTCTCTCGTTGCATCATGTGCGGGATGTGTGAGGAAGCCTGCCCAACATACGCAATTCAACTGACTCCGGACTTCGAAATGTGTGAGTATGACAGGCAGAATATGGTCTACGAGAAAGAGCATCTTCTAATAGATGGCGTAGGAAAGTACCCTGACTACAATTTTTATCGCGTTTCAGGACTACAAACTGCAACAAAAGATAAGGGTGAGGCCATTAACGAAGAATTGCCAATTGATACCAAAAGCCTGATGCCATAAAAATAAGATAAGGTACGCATAATATGCTTGAACTTACGCTTTTTTATATTGCCTCTACCGTAGCACTGTTTGCAACGGTACTGGCGATGACAAGAACTAACGCAATTCATGCGCTCATATACCTAATTGTCTCACTTTTGGCTATCGCAGTAATTTTCTTTTTAATTGGTGCTCCTTTCGCGGCCGCATTGGAAATTGTCATTTACGCTGGTGCCATAATGGTGCTGTTTGTTTTTGTAATAATGATGTTAAATCTCGGAGAAAAAGGAGATGCCCGTGAACGCCAGTTGCTTCAACCGCATGTCTGGCTGGGACCCGCTATTTTATCTCTGGTTTTGCTCGTCGAGCTTCTATATCTTATTTCAACTGTCGAAGGACCTGCATCATCGGGTTCGGTATCGCCCAAAAGTGTTGGACTAGCCCTTTTTGGGCCCTACGTCATTGCTGTTGAGCTGGCCTCCATGCTGCTACTCTCCGGACTTGTCGGATCCTACCATTTAGGCAGACGTTATTTGGATCGGGGGTTATAGACCATGCAGGACCTTGTTGTGCCTCTCAACCACGTCCTCTTTGTTTCCACTCTACTTTTCACCATTGGGATGCTCGGACTTATGATTCGGAGAAACATTATTTTTATTTTAATGTCTTTGGAAGTAATGCTCAATGCATCCGCACTCGCATTCATAGCAGCCGGTGCCCACTGGGGACAACCTGATGGACAGGTGATATTCTTACTAATTCTAAGCGTGGCGGCAGCAGAAGTTGCCGTCGGACTCGGGTTAGTTTTACAAATTCAGAAACGCTTCAACTCCCTTGACATGGATGATGCAAACAGGATGCGAGGTTAATCGTGCAGGACTTTGTCTGGCTGATTCCCTTGATGCCTTTAATTAGTGCAATTTTTCTGATGGTTTTCTCATCAAAACTTCCACCGACCACCGTAGGTTTTTTCGGAACCGGCTCGGTGGGTATGTCAGCGTTACTAACCTGCAACCTGACTTGGGGGTATCTCAAAGATCCTGATCTCTTCACAGTCTCACTGTGGACTTGGATGAAAGTTGGTGAATTGAGCGCAAACGTCGGTTTTCACATCGATGGCCTCACCATTGTCATGATGATGATTATCACCTGCGTAGGGTTCCTGATTCATCTCTTCTCATGTGAATTTATGGAGCATGACAAGAGCTATGCTAGATACTTCGCTTATTTAAATATGTTTGTCTCAGCAATGTTGATATTAGTAATGTCTGACAATCTTCTTCTTCTATATCTAGGTTGGGAGGGAGTTGGCGTTTGCAGTTATCTGCTTGTAGGTTTTTGGTATCAGCATAGCAGTAACGGACGTGCCGCTAGAAAAGCCTTTATAGTGACAAGAATTGGCGATACAGCGATGATGCTGGGTCTCCTTATACTTTTCACAGAACTCGGGACGCTCGACATCCAGAGCCTGGTATCATCTGCTCAAGTTCGGTGGCAGACAGGAGATTTTATGCCTACACTCGCGTGCCTCCTACTGTTAGCTGGTGCAGCCGGAAAGTCAGCACAATTTCCTCTGCACACTTGGTTGCCCGACGCGATGGCCGGACCCACGCCTGTTAGTGCTCTCATTCATGCAGCCACTATGGTCACCGCAGGAGTTTATTTGATAGCGCGTATGCACAGTCTTTTTATAATCTCTCCTCACGCCATGATGGTCATTGCTGTTATGGGAGTGGGAACCGCTCTAATGGCTGCGTTCAGTGCGTTGGTGCAAACCGATATAAAGAGAATCCTCGCGTATTCCACGATCAGCCAAATCGGTTATATGTTCTTAGCTCTTGGCGTTGGCGCATGGACCGCTGCAGTTTTTCACCTAATGACACATGCATTTTTTAAGGCCCTATTATTCCTCGGTTCCGGTGCGATTATTCATTGCCTCCATCATGAACATGATATTTTTAAAATGGGTGGCCTTTGGAAGCGTATGCCGATAACTTTCGCAAGTTTCTTGATCGGTTCTTCAGCCCTTGCGGCTTTGCCGTTTACGTCAGGATTTTTTAGTAAAGATCTCATTCTTTTAAGTGCTTATCAGTTAGAAGAATTTGGTCCCATACTTTGGGCCGGAGGATTACTAGGCGCGTTGGTTACCGCTCTGTACAGCTTTAGACTGGTTTTCGTAGTATTTTTCGGTCGAATCCAAACTTTGCCGAACAAAGAGAATGGATGGCGGATAGGCCTACCACTTACCATATTGTGTGTTTTATCGCTGGTGGGAGGATATTTTACGCTCCCACTGAGTAATCTTTTCCCAATGGAAACAAATAGTCACCCTGCTACGTGGGTGGAGGTAGTGTCTATCGCCACGCCGCTGTTCGGTCTTTTGGTAGCATATATACTATTCATTAAAATTCCATCTCGCATCCCGAAGTCATTGACATCACCCCAGGAGAACACAATAAGTCGGTTCTTATTTTCCGGCTGGAAGCTTGATGAGTTTTATGATCGTCTCTTAGTCTCACCGTATGTCCGTTCCACATCAATACTATTAGATGAGCCTTTAGATAAGCTCTATAACACAATAGTCCTTGTTAACCAGAAACTTCACAAGTGGCTTAGCTTCTCTCAAAGTGGTCGTATGCGCTGGTATATGGTGAGTGTCGCTATTGGCTTCATAATTTTACTCGGAATCGCGATTGCTATCCCCAGAGGACTTTCGGAGTGGTGATAGTAACACTCATAATTATACTCCTAATCGGAGGAATCATAGCACTTTTGAGCGAAAAACTCAGTGAGGAAGCTCCAAGGGTTACTGCGTTACTTTCAATATTGGTGTCCTTAATTTATCTAATGCTCCAGATTATAAAACCTGATTACATAACTGTGATCACCCAATCAAGCCTATCAGATCCGGCAAGTTGGCTGATGCACCTCAAACTTGAGTGGATACCGGCATTTGGCATCAGCATTGAGTTTGCGCTGGATGGGTTAAGTCTCCTCATGGTAGCACTTACGCTAATTTTGGGTGCTGTTGCCGTGAGTGCTTCTTGGACAGATATCAAAAAGCATCAAGGTTTTTTCGAAGCGAATGTGCTTTGGACCCTAGCTGGCGTTATCGGTGTGTTTACGGCTTTGGATCTATTTTTGTTCTTCCTCTTCTGGGAGGTAATGCTAATCCCGATGTACTTCATTATTGCGATATGGGGTCACGAAAATCGTAGTTATGCTGCAATGAAGTTCTTCATATTTACGCAGGCCAGTGGTCTTCTGATGCTCGTTTCGTCAATCGCTCTGGCTGTCATTTATAAAGAAGTTAATGGGCAGTATAGTTTTAGCTATTTCGATCTGATAAATCTCCCTAAGGGATATCTTACCGAATACCTATTAATGAGTGGTTTCTTCGTCGCATTTGTTGTGAAACTGCCAGGATTCCCATTTCACACATGGCTACCAGATGCACACACTCAAGCGCCTACAGCAGGAAGCGTTATACTTGCCGGAATCCTACTCAAGACCGGTGCATATGGCTTAATTCGGTTCGCAGTTCCATTGTTCCCATCAGCCGCTAACGACTTTGCTCCAATGGCAATGGCTTTAGGTGTTTTTGGAATTATTTATGGGGCAATGACAGCTTTCGCCCAAACAGATTTCAAGAGACTGGTCGCATATAGCAGTGTGAGTCACATGGGTTTTATTCTGTTGGGAGTTTACGCATGGAATGAATTAGCTCTACAAGGCGTTGTGATACAAATGATTGCTCATGGCTTTAGCAGCGCAGCTCTTTTCATGATCGCAGGTTCTTTGCAGGAAAGATTGCATACGCGAGATATGCGCGAGATGAGCGGCCTTTGGAAATTTATGCCAAAAATGGGAGCAAGCGCCATGTTCTTTATTATTGCTTCTTTAGGTCTACCCGGATTCGGTAATTTCATAGGAGAAGTTCTTATACTACTTGGGCTTTATCAGGTATCTAGCTGGATGGCAGTTGCAGCATCATTGGGCTTGATCACGGGAGCCATCTACTCGCTAATACTAATGCAAAAATCGTTCTATGGAGAACCGAATGCTCATCGGGGCGAAACAACTATGCTTCATGACTTCAGAAAGCGTGAAATGCTAACTATGTATACCATGATGGGTGCTTTGGTTTTACTTGGCATATATCCTCAACCAATCATGGATGTCGCACAAACAACACTCATTGGCCTAATAGATGCGGTCCAGCTCGGATTAGTCAAATGAAAGTAATCGATTTTTATTCTCTTGCTCCCATCTTAGGGTTATCAGTCACCATTATAGTCGTGATGATACAAGCCTCTATAAAACGTAATCACAAATTAGCGTGGTGGATAAGCTTTTTAGGGGTCACAGCAACGCTTTGGTCCACTCACTTGGCAACTAGTTATCCGCAACAGGTAACCCCACTATTTTTAATAAACCCATCAGGTCTATGGTTCAGCTCTCTAATTACAGTCGGGGCATTGGTTACGCTAATTTTATCAACTGATGACGAAAATACAGGTTTCAAAGTGACAGAGGAGTACTATCTTTTATTGCTATTGTCAACTCTGGGGGCAGTCGTTTTAATTCTTGCTTCTCACATGGCTTCCCTGCTATTAGGAATGGAGCTGTTGGGCATCTCCCTTTATGCCATGATCGCTTTTCCTGAAAAAGACCCCAACCCACTGGAAGGAGCGATAAAGTACCTTGTGCTCTCTGCTGCCGCCTCTGCAATGCTACTTTTTGGTTTCGCCTTGATTTATGCGGCCACCGGTGATCTTAGTTATACTGGTATCGGTGCTAAACTAAGCTCAGCGGGCATCAAGAATCCTTTGCTTGTTGTTGCTGGCACATCAATGTTATTGGCAAGTATAGGTTTTAAACTATCTCTCGCTCCTTTTCATATGTGGACTCCTGATGTCTATCAAGGCGCGCCCACACCCGTAACAAATTTCCTAGCTACCGTCTCCAAAGGGGCTATGCTAGTTGCATTGTCGCGATTCACAATAGATGGACAATTGCATCAGTACCCAACATTCATGCTGTGTTTGAGCGTTTTAGCAATTATTTCAATGCTAGTTGGAAACTGGCTGGCGCTCCGTCAACAACAAATTAAGCGGTTACTTGCGTACTCTTCAATAGCCCATTTCGGTTATCTTTTAGTTGCCCTAGTAGCACTCCGACAACTGCAAGAAAGTGATGAAATCTTTTACTCGAGCCTGGAGGCAATAAATTTTTACTTAACTGCATATATTATTACCTCTTTGGCTGCTTTCACTGTTATTGCAAATATTGGGGGAGAGAACGATCCGGACATGAGGTCATTTGCTGGATTATTTTGGCGAAAACCTGTGCAAGCATCCACACTCACGGTAGCCATGCTTTCCTTCGCAGGGATCCCGCTGACTGCCGGTTTCTTGGGAAAATTTTATCTGATAACACTTGCTCTAAATACCAATTTGTGGCTCCTCCTAATTACCTTAGTTTTCGGTAGTGCTATTGCTATTTATTATTACTTGAGGGTCATCTATACAATGCTAATAACAAGCTCATCAGACAATAATTATGAGGTTCCTCTCATTTCTTCACCCATGTGGCGCGATGCATTAGCAATTATTCTGATGATATCTGTAATACTTCTCGGCACATGGCCACAACCATTTATTGATTTTATGAGGCATTTATAGGAGAGAATGTAATACGGTCTGTAATTAACCTTAGGGGGTAAAGTAATGTTACGCTCAGTTGATTTATGTGATTATATGCAAAATAACCCAATAAAAATTGGAGAAGAAGATAGCATCAGTGAAGCGGTATCGTTGATTCTGGAGCATCGAGTTTCGGGTCTATGCGTGGTTGATGCTAGCGACAAACTCCTCGGAGTTTTATCAGAGATGGACTGCCTTAAAGTTGGCCTTTCGGGTACACATGGGACGTCAGATAACACAGAAATAAGAAGTTACATGCAACCATACCCAGTGAAAATTTTTCCTGAAAATGATCTTTTTGTCGCAGTCAACTCGATAATTGAAAACCGTGTTTCTGGTCTTTGTGTTGTAAATAGGCAAGAGAAATTAATCGGCGTACTTTCAGAGATGGATTGCCTGAGGGTGATTCTGTCCGCAATTTACAATGATCACAGAGAAGTTGGAAAGGTCAAAGAGCATATGACTGAGGCCATCGAATCATGCGATGTCAATGCAAACCTACTTTATGTTGCCGAAGACATGCTAAAAAAAGGACGCCGACGCCGGCCAGTAATCAATAAAGGGCGGCTTATTGGACAAATCACTTGCCGCCAAATTCTCAAGCGGCTTTATCAGAAAGAGGATAATGTGGAAATTGTTAAAACACACATGAATAATATTGTCGAATCATGTGAATTGCGTTCTGACATCGTGGGAGTGTCTAATGACATGGTGAGAAAAGGTCGAAGGAGACGGCCAGTTGTTGAACAAGGGCGCTTGGTTGGCCAAATCACATGTCGTCAACTCCTGAAGGTGATAAGCGACTTTAATCGAAATCAGGTTGCCGCTAATTTCGATCCTATGTATCGGGATTTGCTGTAGAAATGTAGCGTTACGCGAATTTTGGCACTACAACAGTTTATTTGCCTCGGCAAGTTTTTTTGAAAACTTACTCCGGATTCGAACTTTAATGCAACTTTGGTGTCCTAATGAGACCCGATGTGTCTGTTGTTCGTTTTCACCCCCTCATTGACGAGCCTCAGGCACATCGTGGACCAAGAAGCATTTAATTGCTTGAGGTAACTACTCGTAGTTTAGCGTCGTTTCACGAGAAAACTGGGTTCTTAAAAAATTTTTCTGGTCTCCGGATATACCTTTGCTATTGATTAGAGTCAAAAATTCAGCATTGTTGGGTCGATAGGGCTGTTTTAGAAGGCGCATTGACGCCTCATCTGGAGTTCGGTTAGATTTAAATTGATTACATCGCCTGCATGCAGTGACAACATTTTCCCAACAGTCTTTACCTCCGCGGGAGATCGGTAACAAATGATCACGGGTGAGAAATTCATGCTGATAAGGACGACCACAATACACACACGTGTACAAATCGCGAGCAAATAAAGCCGCATTATTCAATCGGTTATTCTTTTTCGGTCGCCCCAACTTCTCGCCACCGCAAGCAATAATTGAAGGGACGGACATAATTGAGGTTTGTCCCGTTAATCTGCAAAATCCTCCTCTAACCTCGCGCACAATATCACCGAGCGTCCAGACCACTAGATCTCTCGCAAAAAGGCATACCGCTTGTTGCCAAGTTAACCACTCGATTGGTTGTCCCGCCACATTTAGTCTGAGAATCTTCATGTAAACCTGAGATAAAATACTATAAAATCTACGAAAATCTGATGGTAAACGATCAATTCTTCTGGATAATAACGATGCTCAAGCTATATTTCATAAATTTTTCACTGACTGATTGACCCAGAGACAATGGTTCGATAGGGTGTAGTAATAATAAGATTGTGATCCAGTATAGAAGGTGGTTTAACAGGTGTTGGTAGATCCTCAAAAAGTGGACTTTGAGCGTCAGCTAAGTAATTTAGAAGCCCTCGTGACCTCACTCGAGAGTGGAGACCTAAGTCTAGAAGATTCTCTAACTTGTTTCGAAAAAGGC
>MDTB01128869.1_pt1 | contig 81452 bp, 77 predicted proteins | sample 811161 | NCBI WGS metagenome assembly MDTB01 (sample SAMN05326650, study PRJNA326480) | marine metagenome | isolation source: seawater | place: Mediterranean Sea | collected 2009 | reverse complement strand
CTGTAGAGCCCTCGTAGACTACGAGGTTGATAGGCGGGATGTGTAAGCGCTGTGAGGCGTTGAGCTAACCCGTACTAATTGCTCGTGAGGCTTGATCATATAACCTGAGCATATTCGTAAGGTCCTACGGAACCGAATCGAAACGTGTGATGGGTATTGGCTAAGCCAGGATATTGGCTTGATAGAGTAGATCGTTTGTTAAGACTTCACTCTTCTTATTTCACGAATCGCTGGCGTTGTCCTAGGACGACGTTGGCAAACAGCTTGCCTGATGACTATAGCGTGCTTGAACCACCTGACTCCATCCCGAACTCAGAAGTGAAACAGTACAGCGCCGATGGTAGTTTGGGGCTTCCCCATGCGAGAGTAGGACATTGTCAGGCATCAAATCGAAAGCCCCGGTGCTTTGATGCACGGGGCTTTTTTTGTGTCTGCTCTATCCCAAGTGTCTGGGGGTTCCTTGATTGAACTTGCTACTAACCCGCTGGAACCATGAGTAGATCGCCTTGCAACAAATTCGTGACCTCCACCGTCGTGCCAGGTCCAAATCTGTCATGCAGATCACCTTGGATAACCCACCGTAAAGTTGTGGATCCTTGCTAATTTGTCGCCAATGGACGGTTCTTCTGTAGCCCTTTCGCCTAAAAAGTCACTGCGACAATTATCGTCGCGATTATTGCTAATTGCGCGAGTCCGACGAGAATCACATCCACCAGGTGAAGCTTTTTGAACTTATCGTTCTGATCAGCATCTCGTGCGGCATTGATCTCAGGGATTAGTTTTAAACCAAAGAAAAAGCAGATTGCCGAAAAGGTTGCCAAAGCTGAAAGGAGGATCGAAGTGTGGAGGGTTTGCGAAAGAGTTGATGCTGCAAGTGTTAATACCAAGATAGAAAGAGATCCAAACAAACCGAGACGGTGATAGACGACCCAGTATTTCCGAAGGAAGCTACCCGCATTTGTTTCGCCCAGTGTTGTAATGGCTATCGGAGCAACGAACGCGGTCCCAAAGATTAGTGCGCCTAGTAAAATTGAGCTGGGGATTATTTGATATAGCAAAGCATGGCTCCAAAAGGTCTCAAGGTATTAAATGGCCTGTGTTCATCCCGCGAAAACAGCAACGTCTTAGTACACGGATCGCTCTTCAAAAGTTCCTCAAAATCAAAAGTTTCTTGTTTTAGTATTGTCCTAAACTGGTTAGAGAAACTTGAATGTCGAACAAAACAATTTTCTGGTACTACGCTGTTTCGTATACGGCGATATTCACTATCGCTTACCTTATCTACTAACGATGGAACCTCATAATAAACGTGCACTAATTTGGTTGGTTGGTTTTTCCTCATCCTAAACGCATTTATGTTCATCATGTTTACAGTGGCGACATAGGTCAGGATGTCTGATCCCCAAGATGGACCACAAAAGCCGGATTTGTTCAGTCTATATGGATTTGATCATTGCCCCTGGGTTCAGTCGGTTCTGGTTGCTCTTCATGAGGCTGAAATTCCCTATGACCTAACTACTTTGCCTCTGCCGAAGTTGTTTTTATCCTCTGGGATCATGATGCCCGCGGTTAAGCTTAATGGAAGCGAATGGAGATTAGACTCTGAGAAGATCATCCATAAGCTTGGTGATGAGGCTATAACTGATGAAAAATTGAGGCTAGTTTACGACGCGTGGGCGGGGGTTCTTCATCGACCCGATTCTATACCCCAATGTTTCAGAGCCTTCAGCCGATCTAGCGACGAGCACCCAAATTTTTTATAAGGTTCTTTCGAAATTTTTTTAGAAGTTTTGCGGCGATCTATTTTTGCTCCTTGATCAGGATAGGAGGGTCAGGGTCGGTTATAAACCGCCTCAAAATTTTGGAGACCAGCTTTTGCAAAATATCCGCGAGTGGATATCGAGGATGGAGGACAGGGTCTCCGGATATGGTCACTCCGATACCGCAAAATGCATAACACGAGCACTAAGGGCTACACCAGGTTCTTCAGCGAGCGCTGGAGGGCAGTCGGAGTCCGGGACGGCAGCGACTTCCGCGTTGTCATTTTTGACGGCAGAAATCACTGCCTGGGCGCTGCCGAGTTGAATACTGCGTTGGGTCAAGAAACGATGGACGGTTGTGCGTTTGATCTGCAGGATGCCGAATGTCGTAACCTGGGTTCCAATCGTATCCTTTTTAACCGAACGCGAATTGGAGTGTCTTGAGGCCATGCGGGTACATATCAGCATTTGTGTCCTGATTGTCACCTGATGGCTTGATGAGTGTTCCGCGCGAGGCAATCAGCAGGACATGGTCATTTGAGTCTGACAGGTTGATCGGCGATAGGGGGATGCGCTTCAGGCGATGATCGCATCGCAATTCCAACCGCCCGTCCCGCGAGCAATGCAACCCTCGAGTCGCCATCTGAAGGGCTTGAAGCTCTCGTAGATGGTGCGGTTGCTGAGTGCTTCGATGGAATAGCCAAATCCTCTTCTGCAAATTCAAGGCTCGGGGGTTGTGCAGCGTTATTGTGACTGGCAGTCACAAGACCGCGGTTCTCTCTCGACCCATCTCTGCAGCTAGAGACAAGCAGAATGAGAAGTATCAGACGAACAGCCTTTTGGTCATGTCCTACCTGAAACCTTGGTGCCATAAAAGGCTCCCGTTAAACATTTGTTGCGCCTGATGTGTGAGCTGTGAATCTCGGATAAAACCTGTCGATGTCCTGGGAGTTAATCGCTGTAATTACAATTGGTGGGAACAAGTCGCCGGGATGTCCTGTTCATTGCCTAAAACGAACAAAGGTGGTTTAGTGCTTCGCGGCGTGAAACTCAGGCGGAAAAAACCCATGAAGGTACTGATCACAGGTTCAGAAGGTGGTGTCGGTCAGGCAGTCGGAAAAGAGCTCCGGTCTGCGGGTCACCTGGTCTTCGGTTTTGACCGTGTGGCATCGGACGCTTGGACAGGGCATACGGTAGGTGACCTTGGGGATCGTAGGTCAGTCCGCAATGCTATAGAGGGCATGGATGCGGTGATACATCTTGCGGCAACACCTGATGAAGCTGATTTCATCGATGAACTCATTGAACCCAATGTTAGGGGGCTCTACCACGTGTGTGATGCCGCACGTCATCTCGGTGTCAGCAAGCTGGTCCTCGCGAGTTCGGTCCAGGTGGTGTCCGGCCATGACTGGTCGTCATTGGTTGGATTATCTGATGGTCCTCGTGTGATTAATCATTACGCACTCACCAAACTCTGGGCTGAGAATCTAGGCGAGATGTATGCGCGGGTTTACAACATGTCGATTGTTGCGGCGCGCCTGGGGTGGTTGCCACGTGCTCATTACCATGCCGAGGAATTGCTGGCCAGTCCTGTGGGTACTGATGTTTACCTTAGCCATACCGACGCTGGTCGTTTTTTTAGAGCTTGCATCGAAGCAGATCTTGCGCCGCCTCGTTTTGAAATACTGTTTGCTACGAGTAAATCCGGAGGCAAAACGAGAATTGATCTGTCACGAACTACAGAAGTAACAGGCTATGTGCCGCAGGATACATGGCCCGAGGGACAACCTTTTATCACATAGGTCGAACAACACCTAGGTTGACAAACACGCGCTCAATGCACCGGAGGAAATCGATGGACATCACTGAAATTACGGATCAATTGCAGTTTCCCGAAGGGCCTATTGCCATGCTTGATGGCAGTGTCATCCTGGTAGAAATCATGCGGGGCACATTGAGTCGCGTGATGCCGGATGGTGAAATTCAGGTCGTTGCAGAACCGGGCGGCGGTCCCAACGGCGCTGCGATGGGGCCCGATGGTCACTGTTACATCTGTAATAACGGAGGTTTCGAATGGAGCCGCAGTAGTCGAGGACTGATCTTTCCGGGCAACCAGGCGTCGGATTACACGACCGGTCGAATCGAGAAGATCAATGTTGAAACGGGTGTTGTTGAAAAGCTTTATACGGATTGTGACGGCGAACCCCTCAAAGGTCCAAACGATATCGTATTCGACAAGGAAGGTGGATTCTGGTTTACAGATCACGGAAAGAACCGTGCGAGGGATAGGGATCGCACGGGCGTCTACTATGCGACCGTTGATGGCCAACACATCGTAGAGGCTATCTTCCCCATGGAAGCGCCCAATGGAATTGGTCTGTCGCCTGACGAAAACACGCTCTATGTGGCCGAGACCCCAACTGGCAGACTTTGGGCGTATGCGCTTGCAGCACCTGGTGAGATTGATCGCAGCCAGCGTCCTTACATGATGGCACAGATCCCAGACCACCATATGTTTGACTCTCTTGCCGTGGACGCCGAGGGCAACATCTGTGTGGCGACCTTGATCAATGGGGGTATCACTATTCACTCAGCAGATGGGGAATTCGCAAAACACATCTCGATGCCGGACGCATTGACCACCAATATCTGTTTTGGCGGTGAGGGTCTGAAGACTGCTTACATTACGTTGTCGACAACAGGCAAGCTGGTCTCCTGTGAATGGGAGACCCCGGGCCTCGCGTTGAATTTTCTGAATAAATAACGTTGGCATCGATAGCGCAAGGACTCGTGATCGGGGACTTGCTACACTTTTCGTTCCTGAGCGTCGCAAGAGAATACGCCATAGAGCATGTTGTTCCAGAATCTGACAGTGAGTTATCGCCAGCCGACAATGACGGTATTGGAGAGCGTTTGAAACAACGACGGGTCGGCGGAGCGCAAAACGTCGAGGTTTTGGATTCCCGGGCGCGTTGTCCGTGACATTGCTTTACTTTTTCGTTGGCTGGCTTGAAATTCCCGGTCTCCAGATGATAGCAGGGCCAATCCCCAGAGCAGGCACAACATGAACTCGAAAACGATCAAGACACTCTCTGGTGAAGTGAAAGGGATAGAAGAGAACGGCATTTCACGATTCCTCGGAATACCCTATGCCGAACCGCCCGTCGGTGACCTCCGCTGGCGCGCTCCGGTTCCGGTGACACCATGGAAGAAGACGCGGGATGCGACGAAGTTTGGATTCTCGGCGCCGCAGGCGCCTGTCGCAGGTCTCCAGAAACTCATCGGTATTTCTGGAAACCCAACGAATGAAGACTGTCTCTTCCTGAACGTGTGGACGCCAGGTACGGATGATCTCAAACGACCTGTGCTGTTTTGGATTCATGGCGGCGCGAACACACTGGGATCCGGGTCGCAACCTCGGATTGACGGCGAACATCTGGCGCGTCGTGGCGATACTGTGGTCGTTACCTTCAACTATCGTCTCGGTGCACTTGGATTCTTGCACGCACCGTCGTTGGGGGCGTCTGGCAATGAGGCGTTACTGGATCAGGTTGAGGCCCTCAAATGGGTGCGAGACAACATTGCCACTTTCGGTGGGGATCCTGAGAATGTGACGGTCTTTGGACAATCCGCGGGTGGTTTCAATATCGTCGCACTGATGGGGATGGAACAAGCGGCAGGGTTGTTTCACAAAGCAGTCCCTATGAGTGGATCGCTGGGTATGCACCGGACAGTGGCGGAAGCACGCGTGACAACAGATGCGTTGGCCCATTCGTTTGGGGGTGTCGAACACCTAAGAAGTGTCTCGTCTGACGATATTCTTCAATGGCAATTGGCGTCATCCTATGGATATGGCGCCGTGCATGACGGTGAGGTCATCAAAGCGCCGCTGGTAGATACCATTGGATCCGGCATATATACAAAGGGCATCCCGCTCATGATCGGTTCCTGTGAACATGAGTCCGCTTTGTGGACAGCGATGAATCCAGAGATGCAGGCAATGACCCGTGACGATTTTGAAAGTCGTTTGCGACATGTTCATGGGGAACGTGCCGAGGCCATGATACCGGCCTACGCTGAGGGTCGTTCGCCGGTGAACGCATGGACAGCGATCATGACAGACAACACATTTCGTATTCCGGCAATCCGAACGGCAGGTCTCCATCGTCAGCACACGCCTGATACCTGGATGTACCTGTTTGATCATCAGTCACCAGCCATGGAAGGACGACTCGGGAGTGTGCATTCACTGGATATTCCTTTTGTATTTGGAACGCTGACCGCTGAAGGCATGGATGAATTCTGTGGTCAAGGTGAGGAAGTAGAGTCTCTGTCGGCAGCGTTGATGGACTCTTACCTTCACTTTGCGCGTACCGGCAATCCGGGCCACGAGGGTATCCCGGCATGGCATCGTTACGATAGCTACAGAACGACCATGTGTTTTGGGTCAGAGCGGGGGATTCGTGCGCAGAACGATCCGATGTCGGCTGAACGGCAATCCTGGGGAGGAGATTAGCAGACGTGGTTTTTAGCAAGATTCATACGCGATCTAGGGCACCCAAACGAGCGAATAATTGAGCCATCCCCATGGACCGAGTAGGTGCTAAAGATTTGACTTGAGGTGCTTGTCGAAGCCTACCCGGTGGGCGTTGTCAGGCTGAACGATATCGCTGCAGCACTGCTAATGAACTGACGCGGTTCAGCATGATATAGAGCTCCTTTGTGTGCGGCGTTGCTGGCTCTTGTATCTCGAGGTGGTTACGCTTCGGCGCGCGAAAGGTCACTGGTACAAAGGGTTGGGTAGCCGCTGGATTCGGCAAATGCCTCATTGGCGCGCCAAACGCGCATCAGGTTGTCTCCTAATATCTTTCGAATGTCGGTTTTCGAATAGCCTCGATCAAGAAGACCCTGAATGAGATTGGGGAATGTTGACGCATCTTTGAGGCCATCAGGTAGGGTGTCGCCGACGCCATCATAGTCGGAGCCGATACCCACGTAGTCAATCCCTGCGAGCTCAACGACGCGATCGATATGGTCAAGTACATCATCGGTATCTGCGAAGGGATAAGGGTTTTCTGTACGCCATTGTTTCCTGAATGCCTGTAATGCTTCTGGGTCCATATTGTTTCCCTGTTCTCGCCGAAACCAAGCTTCAGCCGCTGATCTTTGGGAAGACCAGATGCGAGATTCCTCAAGAATGAAACCACTGCCAAAATTGATCTGTATCACACCACCATTATCTGCAAGCGCCTTGACCATCTCGTCGGTCATATTTCGATGGAATCCCGGGATGAAGTGACGCAATGATGAATGTGATGCGATGACCGGAGTAGTGGATAGTTCGAGGACCTGCCAAGCAGCCTTATCGGATAGGTGAGAGATATCAATCATGATTCCCTGACTATTGAGTTCAGGGACAAGCTCTTTGCCATAAGGGGAGAGTCCCTTCCAGCGTTGGTTCGTATCGTAGGATGAGTCTGAGATCTTATTGGATCGACCATGGGTGAGTGTGACGTATCGAATTCCGCGCTCACGGAAGTGCTTCACGCTTGCGAGGTCATCGCCAATAGGCCCACCATTCTCCATTCCCATGGGTAGTGAGACGAGTCCCTGGCGCTTTTGATGTATCAGATCCTGCGAACAGGTCGCGATTGCAAAATCTGATGGTGCCCTCGCCACGATGCCTTCCACGAGATCGATCAGTTCATTGGCCAAGTCGCCAGCTCGCCCCTCCTGATCGACGCCTGCAGGAATATAGATCGACATGAATGCACCATTGAGGTGGCCTTTGCGAGCTCTAGGCAGGTCGAAGTCACCTCCCTCGGTCGCTTGGGTAACGTCGACCTCTGGATTCCTGTAGACCCGATACGGGACATCAATGTGGGTATCCACGATCAAGGATTCCTCGGCAATCTTCATTGCGCGTTGTGACAAGCCTGAACCCACATCGATCGACGAGCAAGACATCAGCAGTGCGGAGGTGGCCAGTGCGACAAGGCAGATAGGTATGAAGGGGGCAAAAGGTTTCCTAGAATTTTTCATAGGGGGTGACCTGATGGAACACGGCAGTCCTGATGTTTATTGCTATGATACCGTTAGTGACATCGTTCTGCTTTGAGAAGATCCTAGGGGGAGAGCCATGAGTGAGTCGTTGAGCCAACAGCCGGTCCGTATCTCGGAATTTGCTAGGGAGAGGGGCCTAGAGCCGTACCTGTTGCAACTTGAGATGGATGGACTTGCGGTTGTACCACCTGACGTGCACGGTGTATCGATGGATCGCATCGATAAGTTGACGGAGTGTCTTTTGGCTCGCGCTAAGGAACTTACAGGGTGTGATTTTGACCTGGACCAGGGACCACTTCAGCCGCTGTCTTTTCCTAAGGCGACCGCGCCTTCGCTGACCGCAGAGGATCCTGCGCCCAGTCAGTTTCTGATTCAGCAGTTGGGCAGTCTGCACCGGGTATTTCGTGATCTGGCGGTCAATCCCGTAGCAGTTGAGTTAATCCGATCGATGATTGGGCGTCAGGTGACACGATTCTCTAGCCATAATTCGTTCGTGAAGTGGCAGGGCGAGCACGGCTACGGTCCGTCACTGGGTCTGCATGCGGATCAGAATGCCATGCCGTTACCCTGGGGACGTTCGGCACTCACGGCGAATACTAACTGGTGTCTGACAGACTACACCAAGGAAGGCGGTGCGCTGGCTTATGTACCAGGCTCACATCGTTTTGGCTCGCGGCCCGCGTTTCCTGCAGCCGTCAGCCAGGCACGAGCGGTGGAAGCACCACGTGGTTCGGTCATCGTTTTTCATGGAGCGACCTGGCATGGTGCATACCCGAAGCTGACACCTGGTATGCGCATCTCGATTGCCAACTACTATCGTCATCAGATGGTGACCAGTCAGGAGGATATTCAGAATCACTTCGACCGAGCACTGGCAGATGACTGTACGGACCCCGCCTTGTTCCGGGAGCTGGCCGGATTCAGCGACACGTTTCCCTATCAGAGACAGAACCAGCGGGTCCCAACCATCGCGTAGGATCTGCTGAGTGCGATCAGCGCCTGGGCGGCAGGTTTGCGAAATCTCCTGCTCGCTGCTCACGGTTTGCGGTTATCGCCTCAGCCATCTCGTCAGGCTGTAACATGCTCGCGTTCCAGATCGATATGTAGTCGAGGCCGTCTGCTGTGCTGTGATCGCGCGCATAGTTGATCATCTGTTTACAGCCATAGACTGCGAGGGGTGCTTTGGAAGCGATATCAGCCGCTACCTCCATGACCCCTTTGATCAGACTGTCATGGTCCGGAAAGACCCGATTCACGAGTCCGACTGACATCGCCTCGCTGGCTGACATGCGTCGGCCGGTGTAAGCCAGTTCTCTTACGATACCCTCAGGAATCAGTTTCACCAGCCTTGGGAACGTACCGACATCAGCGGTCATGCCAATTTTGACTTCAAAGACTGTGAAGTAGGCATCTTCAGAGGCATAGCGAATATCGCAAGCGGTAGCAAAGTCTACGCCGCCGCCAATACAACCTCCCTGAATGGCGACCAGGACGGGGATCCTGCAGGTTTCCAGGCAGCTGAAGGTGGACTGCATACGCCTGACGTTGTCGTAAAAGGCAGCACCGCGTGTCCTGCGTTGTTTGGGATCGGATTTTGCCGCCTGCCGGTCGCCCGCGCCGACTTCGCCACTACCAATAGAACTGATGTCCAGACCTGAAGAAAAGTGGGGTCCGGTTGAAGAAATAACAATGACCCGCGCTCGTGCGCCATTGTCGATGTCGTCGATAATTTCAGGTAGTTCATCCCAGAATACTGCATTCATGCTGTTGCGTTTTTCAGGACGAATTAGGCGGATATGTGCGATCTGATCGTCGATGGATACATCAAAGCATTGGTGGGCCATGAGTCTCTCGCTAAAAAAAATGGCTGCGGCGGCATAGTCGCGATGTCGGACGCGATGGTCAAGCGCTGTCCACGTGAAATCCTAACTCTGGTATGCTCCGGCGCGAATAAACGGCCAAGATTGCGGGTTTACCGGACCATCGGGGTTGGCGAACGACATCAGCGACACTTACTGGCACCATTACGCTTGGATAAGGCTGGATAACCACGGGATTCTAATGGTCGTGACGACGGCTCGGACCCAATCACGCTAGAAAGGATAATTATGAAACTCTATCACTGCAAAGACGCCCGTTCACTCCGACCGTTGTGGTGTCTCGAGGAGATGGGAATCGACTATGAGTTGATCAATATGGAGTTTCCTCCCCGTTTTAACTACGAAGGTTATTTGGATATCAACCCGTTGGGCACGGTTCCGGCGTTCACCGATGGTGAGGTCACCATGACGGAGTCATCTGGAATTTGTCATTACCTGGTCGAAAAATATGGCCCGACGGATCTGTCGGTGAAACCTGATGAGCCAGGCTACGGTGACTATCTGAACTGGACCTATCGTAGTGATGCAACGCTGACGTTCCCCCAGACACTGGTGCTCCGATACTCGCGCTTGGAACCTGAAGAGACTAGATTGCCCCAGGTCGTTGATGACTACTCGCGATGGTACCTGTCGCGACTACGCAGCGTTGAAACTGCCATCGAAGACAAACATTTTCTGGTTGCTGATCGCTTCACCATTGCCGATATTACCGTTGCATATGCACTCTTTCTGGGTACATCACTGGGACTTGATGAACGTTACAAGCCTAACTGTAAACGTTACCTCGCGGAAATGATGGAGCGTCCCGCTTTCAAGTCTTCCCGAGAAAAACAGAACGACTGACGCGTTTCTCAGTTTATTTTAACCCGGCCTTTACCCGATTAGGAGAACGACATGGCAGGAACAGAAGCCACCCTTTATGAAGTGAAAGATGGTGCTGCGTGGATCACGCTGAACCGACCAGAAAATCGTAATGCGTTATCAGCGGTGCTGGTTAACGAACTCTATGAACACCTTAAGGAAGCCAACGAAGATACAGAGGCGCGATGTATTATAATTACCGGTACGGGCCCGGCGTTCTGTGCCGGTGCCGACCTAAAGAGCCCTCCAGGCCAATCCATCGAAGGGACAAAACGAAGTGTTCCCTACCCAGATGTCTTGACGACCATTCAGGACAGCCCCAAGCCAGTGATCGCGGCCGTTAATGGCGCGGCATTTGCGGGTGGCCTTGGTCTTGTTGGTGCATCTGACATTGTGATCACGGCAGAAGACGTGCAGTTCAGTTTCAGTGAGGTTCGTATCGGCGTGATTCCCGCAGTAATCTCCGTCGTGTGCCTGCCAAAGTTGGGCGTCCATCACGGGATGAAGCTGTTTGTGACTGGGGAGCGTTTCACCGGTGCCCAGGCCGTGGACATGGGCTTTGCACATCGCGCGGTACCCGGGGACAAACTGATAGCCGCTGTAAACGAGGAGATCGACATGATCCGTCGTGGTGGCCCCAACGCGGTGGTTGAGTGTAAAAAACTGGTTCGTCAGGTATCGGCCCTTTCTCGCGAAGAAGGATTCGCACTAACCACAGAATGGAGTGGTCGGATGTTCCGCTCCGAAGAGGGTGCTGAAGGTATGGCGGCTTTCCGTGAAAAACGTGATGCATCCTGGATCAAGAGCTAACGGGATAGCAATGGTGTGATGTGGCTCGCGCGAGATGGCGCGAGCGAGGGATATGAAGAAACGGAATTTGAAGTTGGGAGATGTTTGATGGTTGAGGTATTGCGGGTAGCAAATTGCTCTGGTTTTTATGGCGATCGTCTGGATGCTGCAAAGGAGATGATCGACGGTGGTCCTGTGGATGTATTGACAGGAGACTATCTCGCGGAACTCACGATGACGATCCTCTACAACCAGCGACAGTCTAGGAATACAGGTTACGTTGGGACGTTCCTGAAGCAGGTCAAAGCGGTTGCAGAACACTGTGTCGCGAACAGCATCAAGATCGTGTCCAATGCGGGCGGCCTCAATCCGCAAGGTATGGCGGAGGAAGTTGAGAAGATCTACGAGGAGTTGGGTATCACGGCCAAGGTAGCCTATATCGATGGTGACGATATTGTTCCAGACTTGGAGTATCTTCAAGCAGGCGGTGAGACCTTTACAAATATTGATACCGGCCAGGATCTCGCCGCCGCGGATGTGGTCACTGCAAACACCTATTTCGGAGCTTGGGGCATTAAGGAGGCACTCGACAACGGTGCAGACATTGTGATCTGCCCTCGCGTGACAGATGCCGCTGTCGTTATTGGCCCTGCTGCTTGGAAATTCAATTGGGCGCGTGACGACTACGACGCGCTTGCGGGTGCGCTTGCTGCCGGTCATATCATCGAGTGTGGTGCACAATGTTGCGGAGGCAACTATGCTTTCTTCGAAGAGGTCCCTAGCTATCGAGACGTTGGCTATCCAATTGCCGAAATTGAAGCGGATGGAAGCTTCACAGTGACCAAACATCCGGGAACCGGGGGGCTGGTCTCTGTCGGTACGATCAGTGCTCAGCTGCTGTATGAGATCTCCACGCCCGCATACTACAACCCCGATGTCGTTGCCCACTTTGACACGCTGAAAATCGAGCAGGTGGGTGACGATCGCGTGCGTGTATCCGGGACACGCGGGAGTAACCCGCCGCCGACTCACAAGGTGTGTGTGAATACCCGGGGACCCTATAAGCAGAGCACTGAAGTACTGCTGACCGGACTCGACATAGAGAAGAAAGCCGAGATATACCTTGATGCAATCCTGCACAATATTGGTGGGCGTGAACAGTTTGATGATGTAGATGTACAACTGATACGCAGTGATCATGAAGATCCTGACACGAACGAGGTGGCGCATGCTGCGCTCCGAATTACTTTTGTCGCGAGTGATCCCTCGAAGCTGGGTCGACTACTACAGGCAAAAATGACTGAGCTCGGCCTTGCGAACATTCCCGGGAACACGGGTCGGGGTGGTGGTGGCTACTCTGGCAATCAAGTGCTCGTGCACTGGCCGTGCTTTATTGATTCAAAGAAGGTTGTGGAGCGCGTCCATATGGATGGTGCGATGACAGAAATACAACCGACACAACAACTGGATCTGCCCGAGATGTTCTATCAACAAGTGCCCGTTGATATCCCCTCAGCACCGCGCGGAGCTACGAAAAAAGTGCCGTTTGGCAGACTGTTCGGTACCCGATCAGGCGACAAAGGGGGTGCTGCGAACTGTGGCGTTTGGGCGAAATCTGATGAAGCGTATGGTTTTCTTCATGAATTCCTGACGGTTGATCGTTTCAAGACACTGCTGCCTGACTTCGGTGCCTATGAGGTTGAACGCTACGAACTACCCAATATGCTGGCGTTGAACTTTGTGATCAGAGGGGTGCTTGGAGGTGGCGTGTCGTCCAACCACCGTATCGACAAGCAAGCTAAATCATTGGGGGAATACCTGCGTGCCAAACACGTTGAGATACCTGAGTCTCTGTTGGCGTAATGTGCCGTGCGATCGGCAGTGAGGACCGTGAACGCGTGGTCAGTTGATGCTGGTCACTCCGCCATCACAGGGAACGGTGACACCCGTGATGAAACCACCCGCTTTTGATGACAGGTAGATTACGAGGCCCGCAACATCCTCCATCGCGCCGCCACGCTTCATGGGCTGGGAAGCCATGACCTGTGCTTCGGCATCTTTACTGGTAAAGAGAGGAGCTGTCATTTTCGATTTGAACAGCCCAGGAGCGATCACGTTGACGTTGATACAGTCACTCATCAGATCACTGGCGAGCTGTTGGCTCAGTTGCCCAAGACCTGCCTTGGCTGCGACGTAGGAGTAGTTTCTGAGGTTACTAGGGCGTATGCCATTGACGGATGTGACGTTTATGATCGATGCACGGTTATCAGGCGATGCGGCAGCCCTGATGAGAGGTAGGAGTTGTTGAGTCAGAAAAAACGGACTTTTGACGTCCAGATCCATGACCTTGTCCCAGGCTTTCTCGTGAAATGCATCAATATCCTCGCTCCAGGTTACCCCCGCGTTGTTCACTAGGATATGGAGCTTGTCCTCCCTAGTATTGATGTCTTGAGCCAGAGTTTTGCAGCCATCGATGGTCGACAAATCTGATGGGATGGCAACGCAAAAACCATGAGGGGATAGCTGCGCCTCGGTTTCTTCACAGGCTTCAGCCTTCCGAGAGGCCACGTAAACTCGCGCCCCCGCTTTGACCAGGCCCTCCGCGATCATGAATCCGATACCCCGGGTTCCACCCGTGACAAGGGCAACTTTGCCGCGAACATCAAAGAGATATTGGTAAAAGTCAGTGGATGCTGTCGTCATTTGAACTCCTTAGGACGGTTTTCACTGGCTGAGCGCACTTTTGGGGCAGCAGTATATCAAGCGACCTGCAGAACGGGGCATAAATGCAGGGGGTTGCAGAAGTTTCGAAAAAGTGTTGGCAAGTTGTGATTTTTACTTAATGTTATTGTCGACACTTGGAACAACAGAGGTACAATGCAATTGGATCTATAAGTGGAAATTTAGGGGGGAGCCCAATGTTGAAGCGCGCTTTGATCGGTAGCGGTGCATTTTTATTGCTGATGACTAATGCCTTGTCGACTGTCGCACAAGTCGAGATGGACGAAATCATCGTTTTCGCACAAAAGAAGGAACAAACGCTTCAGGAAGTTCCAATTGCTGTCACGGTAGTTGATGCGCAAACGATTACTGAGGCGAACATTAGCGACATCATAGATTTGCAAACGGTCGTACCTACGCTGAGGGTGACCCAGTTGCAAACGAGCGGTAACACAAATCTTCTGATTCGTGGTTTTGGAAACGGTGCCAACAATGCTGGAATCGAGCCATCGGTTGGATTCTTTATCGACGGAGTGTACCGGTCTAGAGCAGCAGCAGCGTTGGGAGACTTGCCGAATCTTGAGCAGGTCGAGATCCTGCGTGGCCCTCAGAGCACGTTGTTTGGAAAGAACGCCTCTGCAGGAGTTGTGAATGTTGTTACCAGAGCTCCTGATCCTGTTGATCTAGAGGGTCAGACACGGACGAATTTTTCAATCACTGCGGGCAGCGACGCTCTTACACAGTTCCGTTCGCACATCGAAGTGGGCTTGACGGAAGACATTGCGGTTGCGCTCTCGGGCTTTAGCAATTCAAAAGACGGCTATTTCTATAATCGAGAGCTGGGTACTTCGATAAACGAAAGAGATCGATTTGGGCTTCGATTGGACATCGGTTTTGTTCCGAATGAAATTAGCAAGTATCGACTCACAGTCGATATGGATGAGGCAAGTGAGGCTTGTTGCGGCGTGGTCAATCTCGTCAATGGACCGACCTCGGCTGCGATAGCCGCGGCTGGAGGAACCTTATTGCCAGAAGATGCATTTGACCGATCGGGTTTCTTTGACTTTGATCCAAGCAATGAAATCGAGAACAAAGGTATATCTCTCGCGGCGGAATTTGATCTTGGTCCTGATATGAAGCTTACGTCGATAAATGCCTTTCGAGATCACTCCCGATTTGAAGATGCCGACGTGGATTTTACGAGCGCGCAACTAGTGGATCGAAATACCGTTAGAACGGGTCTCGAAACGTTGACCTCTGAGTTTCGCCTCAAGGGACGTATCAATGATCTCGACTGGATGGCTGGCCTTTATTATTTTAATGAAGAGGTCGCTTATGATACTTCTCTAATTTGGGGACCTGGTATGCGTCCCTATGTTAATGCGGCGTCGCAGGGTGGACTTATAGCCACAGAGCAAGCTTTAGCCCCAACGCTTGGTATTCCTGCCGGAACCTTCTTTGCGGCCGGTCAAGGCGACAACATTTTGGCAGGTCAGGACGATACAACGATTTCAGTGTTTGCCCATGGTGATTACCAGTTTAGCGATCAATGGATGCTGACAGCGGGAGTGAATTTAACCAATGTTGAAAAAGATGCGTTCCTGAATATGACAAACGATAATCTTTTTTCGCAGCTGGATTTTGTCCAGATTGGTTTTGCGCAAGCATTTCAGGGCATTACAGGGCTTGCTCCAACAGCAGCAAATCTTGCCGCTGCACCAGATGCCGCGCTGGCATCCGCGACTTCTATAAGCACTACTGCTTGTTCTGCAGCTAACCCGCCGCCAGCGTGTAACCAATTACTCGGCTTCCAAGCGTTGCAATTTCTGCCCGCTGTGGTTGCATTCCCAAACTCAGTAGAAAGTGGAACATCTAGTGATTCACAAACTACATGGATATTGCGATTGTCCTATGCTTGGACAGACAGTATTAACTTCTACGGTAGCACCTCTACTGGTTTTAAAGCGACTTCTTGGAATCTCAGCAGAAACTCAAGACCTATCGCATCAGATATAGCGGCTTTGACGGCGTCTGGAGAGATTGTACCGAATACCAACCCTCTAACACGGTTTGCGGATCCTGAAGAGTCGACCGTCGTCGAATTTGGCATGAAGGGTTCGTGGGGGAGGAACTTTTTAAACATAGCGGTTTTTAACCAAGAAATTGAAGGCTTCCAGTCTAATTTGTTCCTAGGAACTGGGTTTGCATTAGTCAATGCGGGCACGCAGACAAACAGGGGCATTGAAGTGGACTCTTTATGGTCACCTTCGTCTAATTTTACTATGTCTTTCTCCGGAATTTGGATGGACCCAGAGTACGACTCCTTCCCTCTGGGTAACGGCCCTGCAGGTCCGGTAGATCTAAGTGGCACTAAGCCTGCAGGAATCCATGACCTAAGCTTAAGTTTGTCGGCGACCTATTTGTTTGACCTGAGTGAAAGTTGGACAGGCTCCGTGAGGGCAAACTACCTTTACGAAAATAATATCCAAGTAGTGGAAAATGTTAGTTCTGAGGTTGCTTCAAGAAAAGTGAGCACCCTGAACGGTAGCGTCACATTGAATTACCAGAGCGATATTGAGATCAGCCTGTGGGGCCGCAACATCAATGGAGACGACTACTTATTGAGTGCGTTCCCCTCTGTGGCGCAGTCAGGTAGTTTCAGCGGTTACCCTAATCAACCGTATACTTGGGGTCTTACGGTCCGGACATCACTCGACTAATTTTTCAGGATAAGTAAAAAGGGGGGTAGCCCCCCCTTTTTAATTGCCTCGTTGCGTGTAGGCTGGACCCAAAGTACATGAAGTTAGCCCGAAGTAAGGAACTGCTATGTCACATGATCTTGTGATCAGAGAAGGACTGATCGTTGACGGTAGTGGCAGTGAACCGTACATCGGTGACGTCGCAATTGACGACGGGTTTATTAGTGCCGTTGGTAGCGTTGAAGGAAGCGGTGGAGAAGAGATTCAGGCTGATGGTGCAGCGATCTCACCCGGTTTTATCGACCTACATACCCATCTCGATGCGCAGATTGGTTGGGACCCGTATCTGACACCCAGCTCCTGGCATGGTGTGACGACGGCGCTGCTGGGTAACTGCGCGGTGACGTTTGCGCCGTGCAAACCGGCGGATCGGGAGTTCCTGGCAGAGATGATGGAAACCGTTGAGGACATTCCACGTGAGGCGATCCTCTCTGGGTTGCCCTGGGACTGGCAATCCTATGGTGAGTATCTGGATTCCATCGAGAAATTGGATCCTGCAATCAATGTCGCTGGTATGGTCGGCCATGCGGCCATTCGATACTACGTCATGGGGGCTCGTGGTAATGACGAGAATCCGAATGCCGAGGAGATGACTGAAATTGCGCGGATTGCAGGAGAGTCGGTCCGTGACGGAGCCATTGGTTTTTCAACGAATCGGTTGCCAGGCCATCGGCTTCCAGATGGTCGTGCGATCCCGGGGACTTACGCGAGTCCGGAAGAATTGGTGGCGATCGCGAAAAAGGTTGGTCAGTACAATGGGCTGATGCAGACGGTCCCCTGGTATGACGCCAAGGCGATTTTGAGCGATCTTGAGTATCTGGGGCTGGAGGCGGATGCCGGCAAGCTACGTGTACTGTTTAGCGTTGTCGAGACAGCGAGTTTTGGTTTCGATGACCCACATCAGATTGTTGAAGACCACCGAGCACAAGGTCACGAAATCTACGGAGTCACCGTTCCGAGGCCGGGGGGCTTCGTATCTAACCTTAAAACTAATCTGATGTTCCCAGCCTTCAAAGCACTGAGGGCCCTGCCAATCGCTGAACGCCTGCAAGCGATTCAGTCTGACGAGTTTCGTCAGCAGTTGATAGATGCAGCGCGAGCCGATCCTGGGAGCGAGCGATATGCGAAGTCGCTGCGTTACATGGGTGCAGGTGACGAACGTCCTACGTATACAAGAGATCGATCGGACAATCTGGCGAAAATGGCGGCCGATGTCGGTGAGCACCCGGCGGAAACCTGGTTGCGCGTCATGCTAGAGACAAAGGGCGCAGCTTCATTTCATGTTCCATTCTTCAACATGAACTTCGAGGAAGTCGAGAAACTCATGGACCGGGATTGGGTTGTTCCAGGCCTCGGCGATGCTGGTGCTCACGTGGGTCAGATCATGGACTCAGGTTGGCCATCTTTCCTGCTGGCACATTGGGTGCGAGATGAACAACGCCTCAGCCTTTCGCAGGCTGTTCACCGAATGACTGCGCGGGCGGCGAAGGTGCTCGGGCTGAATGATCGTGGACTGTTAAGTCCCGGGTACAAGGCAGACATCAATGTCTTTGATCCGTCCGCTGTCGAAGAGCGAGTTCCGACCGTTGAGACGGATTTCCCACACGATAACTCACGTCTTGTGCAGCGTGCTGTCGGCTACAAGGCGACACTGGTTAATGGACAAGTGATTCTGCGCGATGATGAACATACAGGCGCGCGTGCGGGTCAGATTATCAGAAGTCAGTACTAGTAAGGACGGCATTAGGCTCTAAGAGATCCTTGATAAGGGGACAAAGGTCCTCTTTGAAGACGCGATGGGGCAGTTAGGATAGTTGTGTCACCATTGTTTTGCGAGGGTCGAGCGCATCCCTTACAGCCTCACCGATGAAGATCAACAGTGTCAGCATCAGACCCAGCGTCACAAAACCCGTCAGTCCTAGCCATGGAGCATGCAGGTTAGCTTTGCCTTGCGCGAGTAGTTCACCCAGCGACGGCGAGTCTGCCGGTAGACCAAAACCTAGGAAGTCGAGTGCAGTCAAGGTTGTGACCGCACCACTTAAGATGAATGGAACATAGGTCAGTGTTGCTACCATGGCGTTGGGCAGCACGTGACCCATCAAGATTGACTGATTTGAGACACCCAGCGCGCGAGCCGCGCGAACATATTCAAAATTTCGTGCACGCAGTACTTCTGCACGCACGACGCCCACCAGTGGCATCCAGCTGAAAAGGACCAGAATCCCGAGCAACCAGAAGACGTTTGGCTGGACAATGCTCGCAAGGATAATGAGGATCAGCAAGATGGGTAATCCTGCCCAGATTTCAACAAGACGTTGTCCAAATAGATCCACCAGGCCGCCAAAGTAGCCCTGCACCGCGCCGACGGTGATACCGATGATGGATGACAGGATCGTCAGAGTGATACCGAAGATGACCGACAATCTGAATCCATAGATCAGACGTGCGAGCGTGTCTTTGCCGGTATCGTCAGTCCCGAGCCAGTGAACGGTAGACGGCGGCGCTGGAGCCGCTTCTTCCAGGTACAGGTCGGCAGCATTGTAGGTGTAAGGGATAGGTGGCCATATGGCCCATCCGCCTGAATCCCTAATGAGTTCCATGATATACGGGTCTGTGTAGTCCGCTTCGATGTTGAGTTCACCACCCAGATCAATTTCAGTGTAAGAGAACAACACTGGCATCCACAGCTCACCACTGTGGTGTACGAGAATCGGCTTGTTGTTGGCCAGAAACTCGGCGAACAGCGAGAGCACAAACAGCACGAGGAAAATCCACAGCGAATAATAGCCTCTGCGGTTTGCCTTGAACTGTGCAAGACGCCTTTCAGACATCGGTGTCATCTAGTCGCCTCGTGTTTCGAAATCGATCCGTGGATCGACGAGTACATAAGTGAGATCCCCCACCAGATGCATGATCAATCCGATGAGGGTAAAGCAGAAAACGGTCCCAAATAGGATTGGGTAATCGCGCTTGATGATGGCCTCGTAGGAGAGGAGCCCCATGCCGTCGAGTGAAAAGATCACCTCTATAAGAACTGATCCGGTGAAGAAGATACTGACGAATGCTGCTGGGAAACCCGCTATCACGATGAGCATCGCGTTGCGGAAAACGTGGCTATAAAGTACGCGACGTTCGGTCAATCCCTTGGAGCGGGCAGTCAGTACAAATTGTTTGTTGATCTCTTCAAGAAACGAATTCTTGGTGAGCATAGTCAACGTCGCGAAACCACCAATGGTCAGTGCTGTAACGGGCAGCGCCAGATGCCAGAAGTAATCCAGAATTTTGTCTGGCCAACTGAGCTCGTCCCAGTTGTCTGAGACGAGTCCGCGGAGGGGAAAAATATCGAAGTAGTTGCCACCGGCGAAGACAACAATCAAGAGAACAGCGAATAAGAAACCAGGGATGGCATAGCCGACAAAAATGATTGAACTCGTCCAGAGATCAAAGCGTGTGCCGTCCCGCACCGCTTTTGCTATTCCGAGGGGAATGGAAATACCGTAGACAATGAGCAAGGACCAGAGTCCCAGCGAGATGGATACAGGAATACGTTCCAGGACGAGGTCAAGCACTGGGCGGTCCTGGAAAAAGCTCATGCCAAAATCGAACTGCAGATAGTTGACAACCATGTCAAAGAAGCGCTCGTGGGCCGGCTTGTCAAAGCCAAACTGCTTCTCAAGGTCAGCGATCAGTTCAGGATCGAGCCCGTAAGTACCGCTAATGTCTGCCTCCGAAGCCGCGGCATTGCTGCTTACGCCGGAATCACCGCCTCCGCTGATCCCTGATGTTGTCGAGATGTTACCCGTCGTCACCTGAGCGATGATCTGCTCAATCGGACCACCGGGGGCGAACTGCACGATGACAAAGTTGATCAGGATAATACCGAACAGCGTAGGTACGATCAGCGCCATTCGCTTTAGAATGTACTTACCCATTCCGCTGTGGAACTCCCCCTAGGTTGGTCGTATGTCTTGATCTTGTTCTACTGACATACGAGGCCTTTTGACCTTTGCCGAATCATAGCGCCGCGGCGGGCGGTACGCGAACCTTTGCTGGCGATCCTGGGCGCAGGGTAGATCTCAGAAGTGCTTATTTAACCAGGCGACACACTTAGACCAGGCGTCTCGTCCAGATTCCTCGCGATAGCTCGGTCGCATGCTGTTCATGAAGGCATGGCCCGCATCTGAATAGCTGTGAAACTCATGGACTTTGTCGTGTTTGACCAATTCTGCATCAATGGAGGCGACATCCTCGGGAGACGGGTTGGTGTCTTCACCGCCAAACAAGCCAAGAATAGGGCAACCAATTTCACTGGTACGCGAAAAAGGCGTGGGGTTGTCACCCCAGGGTTTCATGATGTTGCCCCCGTAGAATACGACAGCGCATTTCATACTGTGATCGGAAGCGGCTTGTAGGTAAGCGATCCTGCCACCCATACAGAATCCAATGACTGCGATCTGTTGGGCGCCTCTGGCTTCGAGCAGCATACGAGCCGACCTGAGGTCAGTGAGCACTTCATCGTCCTGGAGGTTTGCCATTTTCTCAAGACCTGTCGAGCCATCATCCGGTTGCCGGTGGTAGAGGTCAGGGGTGATGGACTGGAGCCCCGCGTCTGCGGTCCAGCCAGCCAGTTCCTGCATGGACTCATCAATCCCTGGGGCATGCATTGCGATGATTACGCCGTTCTGACCATGTTCTCCTGTCGCGAAGCATTGCATAGAATTGCCCGAGACGTCGGTTGTCAGCCATTCACTCATGACTCGATGACCTCCAGTTCTGGCAGACCAACACCTTTTCGGTGCACGTTGTGATAGTGCTGCAATGCCGGTTCATTTCGGCCAAACCAATAGTGGGTCTGGGCACCAGAGCTCGCACCCAACTGGGTCAGCTCTGCCATGGCGTAGTCCTCGTCAACTACGATCTCATTGAAACCAACGAATCGGCTTTCCGGTTCATGATTTTCACCGGTTTCCTCACGTTGTTTCTCGAGGTAGTTCACCATCTCCGGGTTAGCATAGTAGCGGTGATGTGTTTTCGACTTCCCAGGATCTTTCGGATCAGGATACATGCGAAGCAGATCCAGACCGATCGCGTCAACGAGGAAGATCGTATTCGGGTAAATGAAGTAGACGTTCAGGGTCATGTACCGATACGGCCAATCTTCCTCAGGCATGTGTTCGACAATCTGATCAAAGTTGGTCTTGGACGCAAACACCATACGGTAATTGTTATCGAAGGCTTGGCTGGTTTGCAGATTGCCGTAAATCTGAGGTGCCAGCGTCCCCTTGTGCAGAAAATCAAAGTGATAGTTTTCGCCGAAGGTATCGATGGCCAGCTTCCAGTTTATGTTGGCCTCAAGGGTCTGCTCTTCGACGTAGGGGTGCGACGCGATGTCCCAATTCTCGATTTCTATGCCGAGGCCACCCATTGCAGCATCCACGTTGATGGGATCGCCGTCGGGTGTTGGTCGCACCCACAACATGCCGTACTTTTCCTCTGCGGGTAGCGCGACGAGGCCATGGTGACCCTTATCGATGCATCCAAACCGTTCTTCTTTTGTCACCGAGATCAGATCGCCTGTATTGCGGTAGGTCCAGGAGTGAAATGGACAGCTGAAATTCGCTTTGCGACCACGCCCATCGGCAATCACTTGTACGCCCCGGTGGCGACACACATTCAGGAACGCACGGAATCGCCCGTCGCTGTCCCGTGTCATGAGAATGGGGACACCAGTTTCGCTGGTTGCTATATAGGTGTTGTTCTCAGGCAGGTCCGGTGAAAGTCCAAGGAGGAGGGCTTCCTTCTTGAAGAATTGATCGAGTTCTTTCTGCAGTAGGTCGGTGCAGGTGAAGGTGTCTACCGGTGCGCGCATCATACCTTTTGCGTAAGCAGTAGAGTCCCCTTTCAGGTGATCTCGTAGTTCCTTGATGATTCGTAACTGTTCATCGCGCAACATTGGCCGTTCTCCGATGTGACTCTGGCTCTTGAGGATGAAACTTACCGGTTGGGACTTCCCCGGGCAACTGTCAAAGACGCGAGAAATCACCCACTTGGATTCTGTTGCTCCTATTATTCAGAACAGGTGTGGCACATAAAAATGAGCTGCGGAAAATCTACAAGGATCAGATGGCAGGTGAGTGGCAGGCCTGTAAGACGTCGTTGCACAAGAATTCATTTGCCGCGCTTGCGGAACTCTGCCGCGGCAAAGGGTTTATTATGACAACACTGGAGGCGGTGGGATCTGTCATCAGAGATGCGCTGGACCATGATGGTCCGACGATAGTGGAGGTCATGACCGACGCTCAACTCGTCTGATGTCCCAAAGTTCATCCGGCACGTGAATGAACGTAAGCCGTAAACGCTTGGGCGTGCTTGGCGTCTACAGGATGTCGTTGGGTTACTTTCGTTTGCCACCCATCAAAGTTAAATGCAGCAAGACGCGCGTCGCCATAAATGTCTGTGTCGACGATCGTCTCGAAAACCCGATCAGATATGGGAAACGCTTCTTCCAGCAAGCCGGGACCGCCGATCACGAAGGTCGTTGAAGAATACCCATCGGCAAGTGCGATAGCCGCGCTGAGACTTTGGATGCGCTTCACCCCTTCGGCAAGGGGGTAATTTGAATTTCGGGTAACCACTATATTGAGGCGGTTAGGAAATGCGCATTGGTGATCGTCGTAGGTTCGTCGCCCCATGATCACGGCATGTCCCAAAGTTTCACGTTCGAAAATGTCGTATTCGTCAGGCAATGACCACGGTACTCTGCCGGCTGCGCCGATGTAATGGTTGCGAGAGCGGGCGTAGATGAGCGCGATGGATGACATGGTTTGTTTTCCGGAATGAGCTCTCACGAAAGACAGGCAAAAAAGGCTGCCATTAGGCAGTCTTTTCATTTTCCTAATCAAACGACAACAGCGCGCTCTCAATGGTTGCGTTGTTGCCGGACAGGTCAGCGGTATAGTCACGCGTATGAAATCCAACCACAAGGTTCACCAGTTGGTAGTGATCCGGGATAAGGTTCAGACTCGTCACTTCGTCACCGGTTGCTCCTGCGAACGGAACGCTTAGCGAAAAGTCACCAGTACCAGCTTCCTGATCACTGGACTCTATTCGCGGCGGCCCATCTCAATGGAAGATGTCGCGTTTATTGAGTCCCAAATCGTTGCGAGAATCCGGAAATATGTGGCTTGCGGGCCAATTTAAGGCATGGTCTATTGTCTTCGTGATTCCGTCTCCAAGTTGGCTGCTCCGTGCGCTGGATCATCCGGATGAATCGACTCCAATAACGTGCTCCTGCGGGTTTGACCGCGTTCCGGCAAATCACCATGATGCAAGACCGAAACACTGTTGAGCAATTGCAGGAGAGAGCGATGCCAGATCTTGAGGCTGATCTATATAACCTGACGATGTCAGAAGAGGCCCAGCCGCTGCTGGACGCCGTCACAAAGCACATTACGGATAATGTCGATCCCATTCTTGAGGAATATCAGACCTTGCAGGTGGAGAAGGATGACCCGTGGCAATGGCACCCGCGCCAGCTGGAACTGCTGGATGGTGCCAAGAATAAGGCGAAAGAGTCTGGACTATGGAACTTCTTCCTCCCCGATGCGGATACCGGCGAAGGTCTTAAAAACCTAGACTACGCCTACATTGCGGCAGAATTGGGCAAGAATCCGCTGGCTTCGGAAACCTTAAACTGTAGTGCGCCAGATACAGGCAACATGGAGGTATTGGAGCGCGTAGGTACCGCAGATCAAAAGGAAAAATGGTTGAAACCGCTCCTGAACGGTGAGATTCGATCTGCCTTTGCGATGACAGAACCTCATCTAGCGTCCTCTGACGCCAAGAATATCAGTTGTAGTGCAGTGCTTGATGGCGACGAGTGGGTTATCAATGGCGAGAAGTACTATATTTCGGGCGCCGGGGATCCTCGATGCAAGATCATGATCTGCATGGTCAAGACCAGTCCCGATGCGGCACCCAGCAAACAGCAATCGCAGATTCTGGTGCCTACTGAAACACCAGGCGTGAACATTCTTGGGCCGATGAAGGTCTTCAACAATGACGATGCGCCACACGGTCATATGCACATTAAGTTTGACAACGTTAGGGTCCCCAAAGAAAACGTGCTACTCGGAGAAGGCCGTGGGTTTGAGATTTCACAGGTCAGGCTCGGTCCGGGTCGGATTCACCATTGCATGCGATCCATTGGGTCGGCTGAGAAAGCACTGGAACTGATGGTCAAACGTGCTGCAACCAGGGAGGCATTTGGTAAGCCAATTATACGACTGGGCAAGAATGTTGAGGTCGTGTCACGTGCGCGAATCGAGATCGACGCCTGTCGTTTGATGGTCCTGCGGGCAGCTAAAGCGATGGACGTCCTCGGCAACAAGGAGGCCCGTGTCTACGTTAGCGCGGTCAAAGCCATGGTGCCGGAGAAGGTGTGCCAGATCATCGACCAGGCGATTCAGATGCATGGCGCAACAGGTATCTCCCAATGGACGCCACTTGCTGGCATGTACACTGGACAGCGTACACTTCGTCTTGCAGATGGACCCGATGAAGTGCACCACATGGTGGTTGGCCGCTCAGAGGTGCAGAAGCACGGGCTTTGGTAAGCCACACGACATCAAAGTTCACAGAATAGGGGCGTCGCTCGAGTTGAGGCGAGGTCCGCTGTGACTCATCATTTTGATACTACGCGGGATGGCATGGCGGGTAGCGATTTAATGAGATCGGTGTAGGGGGATCGAAGGATAGATCCTTCTTTGCATCTCACTTCCATTCGTTTCTTTCCCAAAGGAATCACGGAGGAGAGAATGATTGAGCCTCAACCACAGGACAAGGAGTGGTTTAAAGAGGCGGACTGGCTCTCGTTTCACGAGTCGCTGGTTCGTCGGAGTATGCGTAGGAAAAACACGGAGGTCGTGTTCCTCGGTGATTCGATTACTCAGGGATGGCTGACCACCGGGTTTTCACATTGGCAGAAAACCTTCTCCCAATATCAACCTCTTAACCTCGGTATCGGGGGAGACGAAATTCAGCACCTGCATTGGCGATTGTTGAACGGAGAAGGCGACGACAGCCATCCTGGCGCCGTCGTTCTATTGATCGGTACGAACAATATTGGGAATGCGAGACACGATGCTGAGGTGGTGATTGAGTTGCTCGATGCTCTTCTCGATTGTATCGCTAGAAAGTGGCCAACAGCCGCGAAACTTGTCCATACAATTTTTCCTCGGGACGAGGTTCCTGGAACGCCATTTCGCCAAACGATTTCGTCGGTCAATGCTGAGATCCATGCGTGGGCGCAGTTAGGGAGATTTGAGGTCCTCGATATGACGGAGATATTTCTTCGAGACGACGGAACGTTGCCACATGATGACTTTCCGGACTTCCTCCATTTGAGTGAGATGGCCTATGGTATCTGGGCAGGTCATCTGGACCGGGCGATCGAACGCCTACGCGGCTGAAGTGACTATCAAGGGTTTCGCCGATGGGCGCAATCTCTTATTCTGCAGGCGAAGGAATTAAAGCCTGGAACTTAAGGGAGCGATCGAATGGCGGTGAACTACGAAGAGATACTCTACGACGTCAAAGGCAAGGTTGCGGTCATCACCATGAATCGACCGGACACCTTGAATGCCCTGACTGATCTGGCTCAGGCTGAGATTCGACATGCCCTTGACGTATCGGACAGAGACCCAGAGATCATTGGCAGTGTCCTGACGGGTGCGGGACGGGGATTCTGTTCCGGTGTTGACATGAACGCGCTGGGTGCGATGAGCGAAGCAGGTAAACGACTGGGTAATGCGCATGAACATCTTGCAGCGGAAGCCGGCAATCCGGATCGCGACCCAAACTTCCTGTCGTCTCCCCCTTACTTTCTGGCGCTACGGAAACCGTTAATTGCAGCGGTTAACGGCGCATGCGCCGGTTTGGGCTTCAGTTACGCCACGTTTTGCGACCTACGATTTGTCGATCGCAATGCTAAGTTCGTGTCGTCTTTCTCTCCCCGTGGACTGATTGCCGAACATGGGACTTCTTGGATGCTGCCAAGGATAGTAGGCCCCAGTAACGCGCTGGACATTTTCTGGAGTTCTCGTAAATTCGATGGTGAAGAAGCCCATCGTATGGGATATGCCAATCGGGTCTGTGAATCAGGGGAATGCGTCAACGAAGCCGTCACCTATCTTAATGACATCGCCGGCACCGCAGCGCCGATGTCGCTCATGATGATGAAGAAACAGGTTTATCGGCATTTGATGCAGGAGCTGGGCCCAGCCATGGCTGAGTCGAACACGTGGATGGATGAGAGTCTGGCGCGCGATGACTTCAAGGAGGGTGTCGCATCGTTCGTTGAGAAGCGACCTCCTGCATTTGGGAAAATTGAAGTCTAATCTCGTTTTTGGTCGTTTATAAAAAAATGAAAGCTCTCCGATGGCTAAAGGACCGATTTGAGGTTGCAAAACCCCTACTTTTGCGTAATCAGGGGCATGCAGTATGCCGCGCAGGGTGGGGGGCACGCGAGCGAGCTCTTGGGAGGAGTGTCCGGGTGGTTCACCTAGGGGGCAGATGTCTGTTAGGTCCATCAGCTCGTGTTTCCCCACAGAACCAATTTGAAACGAGCGCAGCGTTTTTTTCGTAGCTTTTAGACGCCGTCGGGCGGTACGTAGTTTTCGATGGGACCTTCCCACCAGTCACACTTACGACCATCCGCGTAGTGGTCGCTGATTTCGCCAACGAAACGTGCCTTTCGTTCTTCCTTTTCTGTCTCAATCTCAAATACGGCCTGCATACGGACCTCGATCGTAGAGCGCATCGGGGCGTCTTCTGAAGACGTTGGATCTACCACTGCCTGATGAAAGACGGTCCGCCTGGCTAGTGACTCCTGTCGCGTATCGTATTGCCGGAAGATCAACACCTCATCGGGTTCGAGATCTGGATAGTAGTACCAGCGTTGAGTCGGCGAGTGGATGATCCGCTGATCGATGACTTTGGTATATTGACGAATGTTTCCTGTATTCGTGCCATCACCGAATACGATGTCATCAGGTGATATTGAGCCGATATCACACACCGCCAGTGGCATCATCTGGATCCTGACGCGGTCAGCACTGCGCCAGATGTTGATAGACTGGAAGTGGCGGGCGTCGGGAACGATGCGATAGAAACCATGCTCCACCGCGGCGCACATGTCGGAATGGATGCCCATGGCGTACGCGCCGCCGCTGCCGTTGGGAGTGGGTTTCACACCACGTTCCCCTTTTTCACCACCAAAACCATTGCGGTATTCGTGCCCGCCACCACGAACCTCATGACAACCCGTGACGTTCTGCAGCATCGAACGGCATTCATCGTAGAACGTGGTGGAGACCTCATCAGTGTTGAACAGGTCGCAATTGGTTGGCGCATGGACCAGTTGGAACCCGTGGGTCCCGAGTGTTGGCGCGGTCTCAAGTTCTCGCGCGTTGTGCACTACGATGGTCTCTGTGACACTCAGGGTGGCAAGTTCAGCATTGTCGATCACCGAGTAGTGGTTGGGTATACGGAAACCGCGGTGTTTGGGATGGGCGAAATTGGCTGTCGTGGTAATGGCCATTGTCTCTACATTGTCCTACAAAAGAAGCTGATGGAGGGGCAGATTATTCGTTGGGCGAAGTTCTGTAAAACGGCTTCTCGTAGGTGATCAGATCAGATCAGTCGGCGAGTGGCTGGGTGCCACCCTCGCGCTAACGAGTGGTGTGGGCGCAGATCCGGTGATCAGACGGTCAACGCGTGGCGAAGCCGACTTCAGCAATAACGTGTAAGAGAGTACAATCGAAACGAACTCCCTCATTCGAGGGTGCGGATCCCCAAGGGCCGGCGGTCGCTGGGTGAAGGCAAAGTTCAAGGGTAGACGGGGTAAGCAACCCTTTAGACTGACCGCCTTTGTCAAAAATATAGTGACGGGTTTCCGATGAAAGTCTCAGATTCATCTTCTACAGAGGGTGCTCCACTGCCCCATAGCGCAGTCGTTGGGCTACAATTCGGCGACGAAGGCAAGGGGCAGATTGTCGACCTCCTGTCCGGTGAGCACGATGTGATTGTGCGATACAACGGTGGTGCTAATGCGGGACATTCGGTGCGTGTCGGCAATCACAAGTACGTACTGCACCAGTTGCCGGTCGGGATTCTGCGGCCGGAGACCATCAACGTGATGGCAACCGGGATGGTGGTTACGCCGGACGGCCTGTTTGAAGAGCTCGATGGTCTTGATGCGCTCACCACTGAACGCGGCCAGCTGCATATCTCCCGGCGAGCTCATGTGGTGATGCCGTATCACGTTGATGAGGATCGCCTGCGGGCAGGCCTTGCAGAGTCAATATTGTCCGAAGAGGAAACGCTCGGCACCACCAACCGGGGTATTGGTCCGTGCTACGCGGATAAGGCGCAGCGGGATACTGCGGTGCGGGTCGGGGATTTGTTTGATCGATCGTCACTTGCGAGACGGCTTGAATTCGTTGTCGCCTTGAAAAATGCGCAACTATCGGCACTGGCTGAAGCGTCGAATGGCGAATTCACACCTTATCAGGTCGCCGATCTGCTTAGTCTCTGCGAGGGGTGGGCAGAGCGACTCGAACCTTACGTGACCGATACCGAGACGTTGCTGCATGATCTGATGGCAGACAAGTCGCTGCTGTTTGAAGGAGCCAATGCCTGCCTGCTGGATGTCGACCAGGGAACGTATCCTTTTGTCACCTCGAGTCAGACTACTGTGTCCGGAATTCCGGGGGGAATTGGTTCGCCTGTGATACCGGGACGACGCTATGGTGTTGCCAAGACATATATCTCCCGTGTGGGAACAGGCCCCTTTGTGACCGAGTTGTTTGGCGACGACGCTGATCGGATTCGAGACATCGGCCAGGAGTATGGATCGACCACGGGTCGACCGCGTCGTGTTGGCTGGCTTGATCTCCCGCTGCTTCAACATGGCGTGCGGGTGAACGGGACCAATGCTCTCGTGCTTACAGGACTCGGGGTGTTGTCTCAACTTCCTAGCATCAAGATTTGTACTGGGTATACGGGTCCGTCAGGACAGCCGATGGATACACTGCCGACGACCATTGCCGAAGTGCAGTCTCTGCAGCCGCAGTTCATCGAAATGACGCCGGACGGTCAGACCAGCGCGGGTTCAGGATTGGCTGACTGGATCGGCGAACTCATTCAGGTGATCGAGGCCGTCTGCCCGGTCGCTGCAGTTTGTGTGGGTCGATCCCGGGAAGACGTGGTCTGGCTTGATTGAGCCCCCAGGCATGCCGGACGATGCTTCTTGGCTAGGACGGCTCCTCCCGAAGACATCCGCGATCTCCGCGTGGGCTCAGCCTTCAACACAGTGCAGCCAGACAACCATCTTGGTTTCGCGGGCAGACGTTACGGAAGTCTTTAGCTGTCGGTGGCGTTCTGCACGCGCTGGTCATCAACATCTGCGAGCTATTCTGTGTTTTCTTTTTCAAGTGTTTCGCGGCGTCGTCATCAGGGTGACCTAAGCTTCAGGTGGCACTGGTTGATTGCAATTTTTCGTACCCATCCCAAAAATGTATGGTGCTCACGCAACTTACCGATCTTTGTGAATACGTCAACGAACGTATCCAAAGTCACTTCTTCGGCGAGCGGGCGATCAGCAAGGATCCTGAAGGCCATTGAATACATCGGCCCAGATAGCGCCCGAAAGGTGAGCTCACGGGCACTGTGATCACCTGCCTTCGACGCTTCGTTGGTCTGCAGACTTACCGAACTGTGGGTGATAGGTTTCGCCATATGACTCAGATGCACCAGCGCTGCAAAAGTCGAGGTGGTGGATAATTTTCTTTGACTGCACTGCTGCCGGTCCACTGCACACCTGTGTGGTACCTTAATCGTTCAGGACGGGAGGAAAATCTGATGGTAGATGCCTTGAACGCAACGGCCCTGACCGGCATCCGGGTCCTTGATCTGGGTCAAATCTACAATGGCTCGTATGCTACCATGATGATGGCCATGGCGGGTGCGGATGTGATCAAGGTTGAACCTCTCAGGGGCGAGACGCTGCGTGGCCGTGGTCCAGCCAGTCCTTCAGCGTTCGCTTTCAATTTTCTCAATCAGAACAAGCGCTCCATCACCGTCAATCTCAAGGATTCACGAGGGCTGGCTCTGTTTAAGCGACTTGTCTCAGAAGCAGATGTGGTGCTGGAGAACTTCGCACCCGACACGATGATTGATTTGGGGCTTTCTTACGATCAGCTTCGAGAGATCAACCCAAAACTGATCTAAGCCGCAGGTTCCGGCTACGGCCGTAGTGGTCAGTATCGGGACTATCTTGCGATGGACATCACCATTCAGGCGATGTCTGGGGTGATCAGCGCAACGGGTCCGGATGGTGGTGATCCCATGGAAACCCCCGCGGCGCTGTGTGACTTCTCCGGGGGAAGTCATCTCTATGGCGCGGTGATGACCGCTCTGTTTCAGCGTGAACGCACGGGCCATGGACAGTTTGTGGACGTGGCGATGCTGGATACGGTGATTCCTACACTATCGACCGTCATCGGTGCCTACTATTTTGGTGATAAGACGGTTCCGCCGCGTAACGGCAGCAAACATCCGGCCCTTTCCATGGCACCCTACAACGTGTACCTGGCACGTGACGGATACGTGGCGATTATCTGCACCAACGAGAAACACTGGCTATCAATGGCAGGTGCCATGAACCGTGAGGATCTGTTCCAAGATCCTCGCTACGGATCGATGCGAGAGCGTGCTGCGATCATGTCAGAGGTCGATGCAGAGGTCACCGCGTGGACCAGTGTGCGCACCCGGGCGGAGGTGTTGGCGGCGCTGCAGGGTGCTGGAGTACTGTCTGCAAGCGTGCGCGACGTTGAAGAAGTGCTGGCGGATGAACATCCGCATGAGCGAGATATGCTGCATGAGACTGACCACCCGGACTGGGGAGAGATGACCCTGATGAACTCACCTCTCAATGTCGCGTTGGGCAATAAGGTGATTCCGATGCCAGCCCCGGAACTGGGGAGTGCGAATGATGGCGTGTACGGTGAGTTACTGGGGATTGCAGCGCCAGAACTTGCTACGCTAAAGGCTGAAGGCGTGATTTGAGGAGATCGCGATGTATTTTGAAATCGATGGCGCAAACATCAACTACGCGTTGGATGGACCGGAGCATGCACCACTCGTTGTGCATTGGAATGGTGCTAATTGTGCTCTTGGCATGTGGGATGAGGCCATACCGCGAATCAACGGACATTTTCGCAGCTTGAGATTTGATGCGCGTGGCATCGGCAGTAGTTCACCGGCGCCCAACCCTGACACAGACTATACGTTTGAGCGTTACGTTGCAGACGTGAACGCAATTGTCGACTCACTAGGTGTTGAAAAGTATCACCTCTGGTCCATGGCCTGGGGTTCACGCGCGGCGATCGCACACATTTCACAGTGCCCTGGGCGGATATTGTCTGCGGCGATATACGATGCCAACCTAGAAGCCGCTGATGTCCAAGCGCAGCGAGATGGCCACAAAGAAGCCGTTCGCCGACAGCTAGTTGCGGGAATCGACCGATTTCCCTCACCGCCCGGAACGTCGGCCAATGATTATCCAGATCAGACACCGTTCGCGACTGCGGCGGCGGGGAAGTTCGATTATTCAAATGCGCTCGAAAAAATCACCATGCCAGTTATCTTTGCCACCGGTGATTGTGACCCTAATCTGCCCTACACGCGTAAGCTTGTTAATGCTGTGACGCACGCGAAGTTTGTCGAGATGGAAAACGTGGGTCATGGGTCTGTGATTCAGCGACCGGACCTGACTAGTGAGATCTTCCTCGACTTCCACCGATCCCTCGGTACGGTCAGCTAGTGGCGGAGCCGATGCTGCGTCCCATCTTGACGTAGGTTTCAATGCCATCTCGCGTATTAGAGAGAATTTCAGGTTTGATCTGCCATCTGCCAGGCTCGCCAAGCACGATAACGGTTGAACCTCCGAACAGGAACATCCCCTTTTCTTCACCTCGGTGAAAATTCTTACCGGAATAAGTTTGTTTGATCTTGCCGACACAGGTCGCGCCCACGTCAACAAAGGCGATCTTGCCAAAGTGCTCCGTGTCGAGGATGGTGACTTCACGTTCGTTGATCATGAAGATGTCGCCCCGAAAGGCAAGGGCCCATGGGTTGACGGAATGTAAGGCACCAGGAATTCGCCAACGGTCCAGGACGATACCATCGTCAGGGAAATGAAAACGATGGTAGTCGACGGGACACAAGCGGGCGATAAATCCGGCCCCGCCTAGAAACGTCTCTGCCCAAGCGTCGTGAGCGAGCAACACGGGAGCCGTGAATAAGGATCCTTTGACGGGTATGTCGACGTCTGCGTTTAGTTCGTTGTAGGCGAAGTAGCGTGCATCACAGGGCGCAGGAAACTGGGAACCTCTTGCGAAAGGTCGCGCGTTGTCGGTCAGTCTGCGTGTGAAAAAGTGGTTGAAGCTGGCATAGGGTTCTTCAGGCGGTTGCCCTTCCTGGTGTAGAAAGTCGCGCATATCGATATTGAAATTCCGAATAAAGGGTGCAACTTTGGCGGCGGAAGCTGGTCGGTCCTGCAGCCAGCCGTAGAAGCGGCTGACAAAAGGTAGGGCGACAAGTGTAGAGAAAAGCTGGCCAAGCCATGTCCCATATAGCATACGTACCCAGAAGCCGCCGTAGACAGATTCCTCGTGCTGCTCCCCACTATCAAGATCGATATATCGAATAGTTTTCATCTGCAACAGTATACAACTGGAAGCTCGAAAGCTCTGGTTCGAAGGCTCATTCTAATAATACCTACCGGACCCTCGTTATAGAGTTCATGCAGCCTTTTAGGGGGTACAGCTGGCTTGAGGTTCTCGGTTGATCATGATTGGAAAATCGTTGATGTAGATGCGGATGAACTCCATTTTGGCCGATTGCTGAATGAGCGAAAAGACATCGAGGCTGTGGATCTCTCGAATACCAATAATCTGCTGGTGATGGTGGGTGACGCTGATCGCCCCTCTCGCACGTTTCCGGAGATCGCGCGAGCAGGTTCCGCAGCCAGCACCGTCATTGACGGTGTTTACTCTAAAAAATCACCGCAGAGTTCGATGCGACCTTCATCGAGTAAGGCCGCCTTTTTACCAAAGGCGGTTCGTTATTGACCCAATACACAACGTTAGCTCAGTTGAATGACTGTGGGACCTTCTCCGACTAGTCGGCGACGGTGATGTTCTATGCAAACTGTCTGTACGTGGACTACCGTCTGTATTTTCTTACCTTTTCCCCGACCTTGTCGTTTGTTAGGAAACCCCCATCAAGACACCAAGGTGGGACCTCTCTTTGGGTTACTGGAAATCAGAACGGGGCACTCATTGATTTGTCTGGTAGCACCAGTGATGCAGTTTGTGCACGTGGTCGCGCATGTGCCCATCGTTGAGATGATTAGGGTAGAGGTGTGTTTTGCCAAACATCGCTGTGTGGTAACCCGCATCCCAGATGTTGCGAACGAGACTGTCACCGTGTCGATCCGCTTCCGCCAGGTTGTTACCCCACATGACATTGCGATTGAACCAGGTGCACGTGATCAGTGAGCCACGAGCGGGTATGCATAATGGGGCATTGGTGTGGCACTCTGAGAATAGGATATGTTCAGCGGCGAGTTTGTCGAGGTGCGGCATGTGGGCGTCGTCGTTCTCGGTGTATGCCATGATGTCACCACGATGCTGGTCAGGAAAGAACAGTACAATATTGGGCATCCTCATCGGCCTCGATTCCAGTTAGCTTTTAAAGACAGCCCAACACGTCGACACTCCGCTTCGTCTACAATGCCTTAGAAACTAACGATGACAGGGAAGGGTAGATGGGAGCGTTACAGAATAAAGTTGCGATTGTGACAGGGGCTGGTCGCGGCATTGGTCGCGCCATTGCAATCGCGTTTGCAAATGAGGGCATGAAGGTCGTGTGCTCAGCACGATCTACGGAAGAAATTGACGTTGTCGCAAAGGAGACGGGGGGTATTGCTGTGCCTTGTGATGTTGGGCAACAGGATGACATCGAAGCTTTGATGCAGAAAACGATTGGTATGTATGGTCGTATAGATATCCTCGTGAACAATGCCGGTGCCGTCGCGCGGCTACCCACCCATGAGCTTCCTGTTGAAGAATGGGATCATGTCATCAACGTCAATCTGCGTGGTGTCTTCCTGTGTTGCCGAGCGGCAATTCCACAAATGCTAGAACAGGGGAGTGGCTGCATCCTGAATATTTCATCTGGTGCGGGGGTGTCGGGACCACCCAATAGATCCGCATACTCGTCATCTAAACACGGTGTCATGGGATTAACGAAGGTACTGGTCGCCGAGTATCTGCGTGAGGGAATACGCAGCCACGTCATCCTGCCGGACGCGACGGTATCGCAGATGCGCACGGAGGGATTCCCAACAGAGGATCCGGATTCTCTGATCCAGGCGGAGGACATTGCTGAAGCTGCTGTCTTCCTGGCCACGCAGAAGACCACCGCCCACACCCTGGAGCTACGAGTCAGCCAGGGTCTGCGCACGCGCTACTTAGAAGAATGACTAAGACTGTCGGTCAAGATAATCTCGCTACGATGTGTCCAGCCATGGATGGACGGACCGCCCGACCATGAGTGGTCGGGTTTCGAGCATGCGCAAGCCAGCCTGTTTCAGGCAAAAAAGAAATCAATCAAATCGACTCGCGAGTGGCTTCGCCTTGCTGAAGTCTGGACCGCTGCGGTCAAAGCCGAGAAAGTTATTCACACCGACGAGATCCGCAAATCGTGGTGGGTTGCGATCCAGCATTTCCCTGGTTACACCCTCACGAATCTTCTCCTGGGTCTGGATATAGGAACGGCAGTAGACAACAGCTGTATTGAGTCGCAGTCCAGGGATCTTGCGTTCATAAGCACCATGCCAGGTGCAGCCGGCAGTGATGACCACAGAACCTGCTTTCATTTCCAAGGGAATGCAGTTCGGGTTCTTGTAGACGTTGGTCTCAGAGCCTACAGGTCGACGTAACAAGTGATTGCTTCCAGGAACGGCGGCGAAGGCACCATGATCTTTCTTGTAATCCACCAGCGCGTAGTTGGCGACCGCAACCGAGACCGGGTTCGACAACTGAAGTGTCCATTGGTCCGTGTGCAATGGCAGTGCCGGATCACCTTTCGCACGGATGTGTGAATATATGGTGGACAGAACCATGCTGCGACCCAATAGATATTGCATCAGCGCTACCGTGTACTCATTTAAGGCGACTTGCTCGAATATGGGGTCTTCAAAAAGTAGATAGCAGCCTTCACGCAGCCGCCCGCCATCCCAGGTTTTAAGATCTGGGCGTTCTACGTTGCTCTTGTCCGCCGTCTGATCGATGATGACCTCACGCATCTTCTCGACCATGTCTTTCGGTAGCGCTTCCTCGACGATGGTATAGCCTTTCTCTTCGAGCTCCAGGACGTTCTTCTGAAGGTTGAGACGGTTGATCTCATCAAATACGATCTCGCGAGAAGAAGGGGGTGCGATTTGTTCTGCTTCGGACATGGCAGTCATCTCTTGACTCGGATGAGGGACAGCGTAGCGCCGTGATCCTGTTTTGTATAGGACGTTGCGCGTGCCGAGATATCTGTGGTTATAGGCTATAGAGCGTCTTGAAGTTCTCACTGAAAAATAAGGTCTGGTCTTCCGCCGACAAACTTGTCGTGGTGCGGGTAAAACGACCCAAAGGGTCGCGACCCCCTTCTGCGTGCGGATAATCCGTTGAGAACAGGTACAACTCCGGAAACGATTCCCTCACCAGTTGTTCAACATCCTCAAACGGATAGGGCGTAAATCGTAACTGTTCCCTAATCTGTTGTGATGGCGTACGGGTCATTTCGGCGAGTTGTGGTTCTGATCGGGCCCAGATCTCTGCCGCATAGTCTAGGCGCCGAATCATGTCAGGGACCCAACCTGCACCAATCTCTATGACGCCACCTTTCAACATTGGGTACTGTTCGAGCACGCCATCCAGGATCATTGTGGAAATAAAGCGCGCAGATGCATGATGTATAACAGTCAGATCTTTGGATCCGATGACCTCCGCACCACCGCGAGCTGTGATGCGTTCAGGACGACCGTCGTTCATCCATGGGTCATCAATGTTCAGGGGGGCGGAACCGACGTGCAGAATAAAAGGCACCCGACGTTCGGCCAGAGTTGCCCAGATCCGATCATGATCAGGGTGACCGGGAGACCTACCGCCCGGCGCATCAGCAGAGATCCAGACAGCACCGAGACCGTCATCCAAAGCGCGTTCAATCTCCGCGAGTGCACGTTGCGTGTCAGCGAGAGGTACCATCGCGACACCAATTAGGCGAGGGTCGTCACCAACAAACGCTGCCATCGATCGATTTTGTGCTGTCGCAGCGCCGTACGCGACGTCGAGATCCTCATCACCAAATATCAACCGGGCACAGAATGAAGAAAAGATGACCTGTCGTTCGAACCCAAGGAGGTCCATGACGGTGCTGCGTTCGGAGGGGTTGAATGACCCAAGTGCTTCATGCCATTTTGGTCCGCGTGTGATGTCATCGCCCATCGCCGTTAGTGTGCTGACTGTTTCAGGTGAGTGTGCACGACGATCACCATAGTCCTTTGCGTCGAAAATGGCTGTGGCTGACTCGCCGAGTGTGGGCAGGCGATTGCGGACGCCAGGGTCAGCGTACCGGGTCAGGTAGTCAGGCAACTCCATGAGATGACTGTCGGCGTCAAAGATGATGCGTTCGCCCGCATAGGTCATAACTAACTTCTCCTCACGCTTGTTCGGATTATGCGCCTGCGCCCTTCAGCATACGCGCAATCTCCTCATATTGTGATCGTATTCTGGTGATGCCGATATCGCGCGTCTCGTCATTGGGAAGATTCTCGGCCAACGCAGCGGGTTCAGACCGGCGGCGGCATTGTTGATGTCCGCCCCCGCATGGACTGGGTGTTTCAGGATCGGTAACCGCGTACATACGATGGCGTATTTGAGTGGCGTTGCCACTCTGTCCTTGCAACTTAGTTCGACGTTGTTTGCGTGTTAGAAGGATCCTGTCCACCGTGAGGTTCCCATTGGCGCCAATTTCAGTGTTGAGCGGTGGTGTTCTAACGCCATCGGGGCCGTGGACCAGTTCAGGGTATTCAGAGAGCAGTGCTTTGACGGTCGGGGCATCCCCTGCGCCGATTGCATCGTCCAGTTGATCTTGGAGGCTCATTTTATGACACCGGTTGTCGCCAGCTGTTCAGATAGGTGATCTCATGCGCTGGTCTGCGAGCGGAGGGCGAAAAACCATCGCCGCTATAGAACGCAGCGGGTAGCAATGCGATTTGTGTGACGTCGTCCGGCAAGCCTAAAAGCGTGCAAGCACGTTGTTCTTCATACAGGTGCAATGTGGTCCATGCCGTACCGATACCACGCGAACGTAAGGCCATCTGAAGGCTCCAGACACCGGGTGTGACCGAGCCCCAGAATGTCGCCTGGCCGAACGTCGTATTGTCAGGTCGGCCCATTCGGATAGGGATAATCATCATTGGGACTTCATGGAGGTGGTCGAGCAGATATACTGAGGATTCGACCACGCGTTTCTGCACAGAGTCGGAACCGGCCGCCTTGACCTGCTCAACACCGGCATTTAGGTAGTCGGTTCCCATCGCACGGTAGCATTCGGCGAGGCCCTGCTTGATGTCTGGATCGTCCACCAGTAGCCATCGGTTGATCTGCATGTTGCCCCCGATCGGGGCTCTTGATGCCACATCAATACAACGAAGGACCACGTCGAAGGGAATAGCCCGGGTTAGATCCAGACGTTTCCGGACCTGTTTTGTGGTCATCATGAGACGATCTGTCTGTTCAAGGTCGAATTCGGCCATTGTTTTACTCTGTGTACGCAAACTGTCCTCGGAGCATATCGCAGTTGACATTCCGGGCGTGCATCGGTTGGATAGGCCACTCTCTGATGAGTGGACGAGCCACACCATGAATGCGTTGCCTGATCTGGCACAGGCCGATGACGAGACTCTCCAAGCCGCGATTGCCGAGGCCAGTATTCCGACCCTGATGAATACGTTGGTGCATCTAACTGGCGATCCTTCGATGATCCGATCCGATATCAAGGTGTCGCCGAATGTCTTTGCCGATAATCATGGCGGGATCAGCCCCTCAGACCAGACCCGTATCCGAGAGCAAGCGCTGCCTCTCATTAAAGCTTTTCGCGATAACGGGGGTGAGCCGGTACCCCTCGACGAGGGCATCATCCGCGAGATGATCCAGTTCATGACCGGGATGGAGATGGAATCCGGGTATGTGGATTTCCTGCAAAGCGAACTTTCACTCGATGATGTCGCGGCATTTGAGCAGCCTGCGCTTGAGACGATAGATCGTGATCGTCTCAAGGATTTCTCGGTGCTGGTGATTGGGGCCGGGATGTCTGGGATCCTGACAGCGATCAAACTGAAAGAAGCTGGTATTGCCTATTCGGTGATCGAAAAGAATGCTGATGTAGGCGGGACCTGGTTTCAGAACACATATCCAGGGTGTCGTGTGGACAGCCCAAATCACACGTATTCCTATTCTTTTGCGCCGCGAGACTGGCCCAACTATTACTCCCCGCAACCCGTATTGCTCGAGTATTTTCAGTCCGTTGCAAAGGACTATGATATCCGTGACAAGATTCAATTCGACACCGAGGTTGAACGTGCTGAATATGATGTCACGGCCAAATGCTGGCGAGTGACAGTCCGCGAGAGTGGCGGTAATACTAAAGTGCTGGAAGCCAATGCCGTCGTGTCCGCGGTAGGGCAGTTGAATCGGCCACGATACCCTGACATCCCCGGTATGGGTTCTTTTAAAGGCCCTACCTTTCACTCTGGAGAGTGGGAACACCAGCACGATCTGTCAGGTAAACGAGTCATTGTGATTGGTACTGGCGCCAGTGCTTTCCAGTTCACGCCTATTGTCGCTGAAAAAGCAGACAGCGTAACCATCTTTCAGCGAACGCCTCCGTGGGTCGCACCGAGAGCCGAGTATCACGATGAAATCCCTGAGGGAGAACACTGGCTTCTGAATCAACTCCCCTTTTACGATGCTTGGTTCCGCTTCTTCCAATTCTGGCGCACCTCAGAAGGAGTGTTAGCATCGGCGACTCGCGACGAGGCGTGGAATGAATCTGGTTCCATCAGCCACGCGAACCATATGTTGCGCGAATTGCTAACAGAAAACGCGAGAAGGATCGTGGGTGAAGAAAACGAATTGTTTGGCAAGGTGGTTCCCGATTACCCACCTGCCGGAAAACGGATGTTGGTGGATAACGGAACCTGGTACCGAGCGCTCACCCGTGACAATGTCGAGGTGGTGACCGACCCCATCGCCAGGATCACGCAGGACGGCGTCGTGACGGAAAGTGGCCGTAACGTCGAAGGTGACGTGCTGGTCTACGGGACCGGCTTTCAGGCCAGTAACTTCATGTCACCGATGCAGATTGTGGGACGTGATGGTGTTGAAATCCATGGACGTTGGGATGGTGAGCCGCGGGCTTACATGGGCATGACCTACCCATATTATCCAAACTTCTTTTCCATCTACGGACCCAACACCAACCTGGTGGTCAACGGTAGTATTATCTTTTTCTCCGAGTGCCAGGTGCGGTACATCCTTGGTTGTATTGCGCAATTACTAATAGGTGACCAACAGTCGATTGAACCAACGATCGAGGCATTTGAATCTCATAATGAATGGATCGATCGGGGGAATCTGCAGATGGCGTGGGGTTCGCCGAACGTTCGAAGCTGGTACAAGAACGCAAACGGGCGCGTGACACAGAACTGGCCATTTTCTCTGCGGGAGTTCTGGGAGAAGACATATGCTCCAGATCTACAACACTTTATGCTTGAGTAAAAGTGATTGAGAAATGTGATTGATTAACGGATTTTCGAGGGGGATTGTATGGCAGATGACGTTGTTGATGTGCTGATTATTGGCGCCGGGGCATCAGCAGCTGCCTTCGCCTGGAGCATGGCGGATACGCGGATGCGTATTCTGTGCCTGGAGCAGGGTGACTGGATGAATCCGGCCGATTATCCGAGCACGAGCAAACACTGGCAGGTGCGGCGGCAGATTGCTTACAACCAGAGTCCAAACATACGCCAGCGTGATACGGACTACCCGATCAACGAGGATGAGTCTGCGGTCTCTGTTGCGAACTTCAACGGTGTTGGCGGCGGGACGATCCTCTATTCGGCACATTTCCCGCGTTTCAAGCCCTCTGACTTCCGTGTGAAATCTTTGGATGGTGTGGCGGATGACTGGCCACTCACCTACCAGGATCTCGATCCTTACTTCGCGCAGAACGACAAGAATATGGGTGTATCCGGTTTGTCCGGAGATCCGATGATTCCGTACCACGACATGCCGCTGCATCACATTCCGATTGGCAAAATGGGCGATGCGATGGGCCGTGGTTTCAACAAGCTGGGCTGGCACTGGTGGCCTTCAGATGCGGCGATCATTTCTGAGGACTATGAAGGTCGGGAGAAGTGCGCGAACCTGGGGCCTTGCAACTCGGGATGTGCAAAAGGTGCTAAGAGCAGCGTCGATATTGCTTATTGGCCTCTGAACCAGCGCCTGGGTGTCGAGTTGAAGACACGCTGTCGCGTGCGTGAAATCACGGTCGATGAAAATGATATGGCGACTGGCGCCATCTATTTCGACGAAAACGGCATCGAACATCATCAGCGTGCGGAGATTGTGGTCATGGCATGCAATGGTGTGGGAACGCCGCGATTGTTGCTTAACTCTACGTCGAAGAACTTCCCGGACGGCCTCGCGAATCGATCGGGTCTTGTCGGCAAGAATCTAATGTTCCACCCCTGGGGGATGGTCGAAGGCTATATCGAAGAAGGCATGATGTCGCACCTCGGTCCTCAAGGAACGTGTCTGCTCAGTCAGGAGTTCTATGAGACGGATACTGCGCGAGACTTTGTGCGCGGTTACACGCTGCAGGTCACCCGCGGGCAGCCACCGGTGAGTGTTGCCACGAACGGTATGTTGCGTGGCGATATACCTTGGGGCAATGATCATCACGCAGCTTTCAAGCGCTACCACGGTAACTCGGTATTGGTTGGGATCTGCTGTGAGGATCTACCAGAAGAAGTGAACCAGGTGACGCTTGATCCGGAGCTCAAGGATTCGAATGGCATCCCCGCACCCAAACTCACTTATCGCCTCAGCGAAAACAGCGAACGCATGATGGCACACGGACTCGCAAGGGCGGAGGAAGCCCTAGAAGCCGCGGGCGCTTTTCAGATCACACCCTTTGGCCAGGTAAGACATACGGGTTGGCATCTGATGGGGACCGCGCGCATGGGAGGCGATCCCTCGAGGTCTGTCGTGAACGGCTGGGGCCGCAGTCATGATGTGAAGAACCTGTTTGTGATTGATGGCAGTATCTTCGTGACGTCGGGTGCGGTGAACCCCACGACGACTATTCAGGCGCTGGCGCTTTACATTGCGGACCAGATGAAAAACAACCTTGCAACGTTGTTTGACTAAACCAGTTTTACGTACATCTTAATGGGAGATGGTCATGGCCAACGTCATCACCAGTGACAACTTTCTGAACGATGAGCAAACGAAGAGCCTCACGCCGCTGTTGAACTGTATTGTTCCACCGGATGCTGACAGTGGCATGCCGGGGGCAGGTGAACTTGATTTCATCGGTTATGTGAATGAGTTTGCCCCGGAGGCCGCTGCTGGTATTCGCTCAGAATTGGATGAGCTAAATACGGCAGCCACGGAGGAGGCGGGCAGTAGTTTTGGCGAGCTTTCTGGTGCAGATCAGGCGACCGTTCTGGAGATACTGCGACATCGCAATGTGCGCTTTGGGCGAGCCATTGTGGTTCAGGCGATGGCCTGCTACTACCAGGATGATCGGGTTGTTGCGCTGCTTGGTGAACAGTCGCCACCGTTTCCTGAGGGAAACACCGTGCACCCCGGCGATCTAACATTGCTGGATCCGGTGAAGGCTGCGGGCCGTCGATACCGTGAGGCATAGTTCATACCACAAGCACCAGTTAGTACCTCAAGAAATAGGCGGTGCTTGGAACAAGCTCGTAGACCAATAAAGGAAAAGACGATGACAACTTTAGCTTTGATTGGCGCAGGAGAAGGTGGGGAACGCAGGGTTGCAGCGCTGGAGAAACTGGCTTCTGAGAACGGGCTGGTTGATATCAGGCTCGTCAATCCCAGGCAGGATCCTGAACAGATCGCATCGGACTGCGCTGGTGCCGAAGTACTAGTGGCGCCAAACCATCAGTCGACCAACGTTTATGCGGGCAACATTCCAGGACTCAAGCTGCTTCAAACGTTCAGTGCAGGTACTGATCAATTGGACAAGCACATGCTGCTTGAGAACGGCGTTGTGGTGTCGAATAACGGTGGAGCGAATGCCGTGTGTGTTGCAGAACACGCGATCTGGTTAATGATCACGATTAATCACAAGTTTGATCAGATGATCGAAAGTGTGCGCGCCGGGAAATGGGCAGAACAGATCTCAGGACCGTTGTCTGAGTTCACCACCATGGTCGATAAACGTGTTGGAATTGTAGGTCTGGGTCGTATTGGTTCCAGGGTTGCAAAACGTTTGCAGGGATGGGAGTGTGAGGTCGTCTATCATGACGAGATTGAGTTCGATGCCTATTACGAAAAGGCCGCTGGTGCGAGGCGGGTCTCGATGGAAGAGGTGGTTGAGACCTCAGACTACGTCTCACTGCACGTGCCGCTGGATCGATCCACACACCATCTCTATGGGGCGGAGCATTTTCGAGCGATGAAAAACACGGCAGTCCTCATCAATACCTGTCGAGGCCCGGTCGTCGATGAGGCTGCGCTGACAGATGCGCTGCACAATAAGGAGATCTGGGGTGCTGGCCTCGACGTGACGGAAGTGGAACCGACACCGGCGGACAATCCACTCATCTCGATGCCTAACGTTGTGATCACACCACATACTGGTGCGCGTGTGATTCAGTCTGAGTGGAATGCTGATCGCAATGCCATCCAGAATGCCGAGCGTGTGGCCAATGGCGAGACGCCTAACTGGATTGTCGATCCGGTCTAGACCGGCTCTGCGATCACCTCGTTCTCGATCGCGCCCAGTTTTTCGATCTCGATCTTCACCTTGTCGCCAGGTACCAGCCATGCGGGTGGCTTCATTGCACTGGCAACTCCGCTTGGGGTGCCGGTTGGAATCACCGTTCCAGGCAGCAAGGTAAACGCCGTGGTAATGAACTCGATGATCTCAAAACAGTTGAAAATGAGATCGCTGGTACTGCTGTCCTGACGTAGGTCACCGTTGACCCAGGTCTTTAGTTGCAGTGCGTGGGGGTCACCGACTTCATCTTTGGTCACGATGGCGGGTCCCATGGGTCCGTGCGTGTCCCACGATTTGCCCATTGTGAATGACGCTGGTGCGCCGCGAGACTGCCAGTCACGCACGCTGACGTCGTTGACGATGGTAAAACCCGCGATGACGTCCATGGCATTTTCCTTCGATACGCGTCGACACTCTTTGCCGATCACAATGCCGAGCTCACCTTCGTAGTCGAGCAGGTCTGATTCTGCTGGTTTGTGGAACGGGTCGAAGGGACCATTGGCGCAGGTTTGCTGCTTCGTGAAGACGAGCGGCACTTTGGGCAGGGCGGCCCCGGACTCCTCAGCATGCAATTTGTAGTTGAGCCCAATCGCAAGAATCATCGGCGGTCGCGGAATGGGACATTCCAATTTAACCTGATCAAGCGAGTAGTGTGCAGCAGCGTCGACAGCTCCCGCTTTTGCTATGTAGTCGTCGCCGCCTTTTAGGAATTCGATCATGTCTGTGGGCAGGGAAGCATCTGCCTGCGAAAGATCGACGATGACATCGTCGCCTAGTAGACCAATTCTCGTGTTGTTGTTTTCAGTAAATGTGACCAGTCTCATGGTGGCTCTCTTGGGGTCAATATCTAGGAGCTGGCACTATAGCGAGGTGCCCAAACTGGGTCCACTGCAGCGCATATCGGCCGGTTTCCAAACGGTCTGGGGCGTGCCTATACTGCGGCCACATCGAAACGCTGAGGGAGATGCTGATGAGCGAGGCTATACTAACAGAACGTCGCGGTAATAAAGACGGCATTCTGTGGATCACACTGAACCGTCCGGAAAAGATGAACGCGTTGACGTTTCCATTGCTGAAAGACTTCCGCGATATCTTGATTGATGCCCGATTCGACCGTAGTGTCCGGTGCATCGTGATCACCGGTGCCGGACGTGGGTTCTGTGCGGGGATGGACATGGGCGGTAATGCCAACCCGGATGCTGAACCAAAATCGGCGAATGCACCACCGGACCCCGAGGGATATCGGCTGAATTTCCGCCACGAAACAGAGACCTACATCGCGCTCAAACGGATGGAAGTGCCGATCATTGCCATGATCAATGGGCCAGCGGTGGGTGCTGGTTTTGATCTGGTCAGTCATTGCGATATGGCTGTGGGCTCTACGGCCGCGCGTTTCCAGGTCGCCTATGTGAAGCGTGGTGTCTATGCGGATCTGGGGGGCTTCTGGTCGTTACCGAAAATTCTTGGTTGGCGTAAATCCATGGAGATGATGATGACGGGGCGTTTCATGAGTGCTGAAGAAGCCCATGAAAGCGGTTTGACCAACTATCTCGTTGAACCCCAGCAGCTGGAAGAAAAGACCATGGAATTGGCACTTGAATGCGAAGCAGGGCCCCCCATCGCACAGAAGCTGGGCAAGATGCTCGCTATCAGGACAAGCCATCTGGATTTCGATTCTGCGATGCAATGGTCAGAGTCGGTCATCCCAGTCGTAGGGTTGTCCCAGGATTCCATCGAAGGTATGAAAGCGTTCGGGGAACGGCGAGAGACTGACTTTACCGGTCAATAGCGATAGACGTTGTCGAGCGTGTGTTGCGAAGTCGATTAAGAGATAACGAGAGAAGATGATGTAGAGAAGTGCCTTGAACAATCTGAATATGACGCCGCTAAGCGTGAGCACCAACGGTGTTGTCAGTGCTGCTCATATTGCACCGGTTATATACTTGGGGAGCAATAATTTTTGTCGTTCATCTAGATAACGGTGGATGAAAATTAGCGCACCGAAAACCACGAATGGGAATGTCAGAAGTACATAGAGTGGACAGGAGCCCCAGAACGGCACGGGCGCCGCGACGAGCTAGGTCGCCAGCCCAGTCACGAGCGTGGTCGCAACGTCGCCGATGATCGCGTTTCTAGTGTCGTCCTGATCCGTGCGGCGTCGCTTGCGAATGACCCGCATGACGAAGATTGACATCGCGATGTAGGCGGCGATGAACATCAGTCCCATCGTGGTTCAGGCTTTTATGGGATCTGCCGTGGTCGCTCAAAAACCTTAGTCTAACGCCCCTGCCACTCCGGGGGACGCTTCTCTGCAAACGCACGGGGACCTTCGCGTGCATCTTGACTGTTTGCCCGGGCCTTTTCGGCTGGGTAGTCTAAACCATTCGCCTCTGATAGGTACGTATCCAGTCCTTTCATCGCCGATTCCTTGGTCGCGCGAACCGCGAGTGGCGCACAACGGAGTATGTCTTGAACCCATTTATCAACCGTTTCGTCCAGCTCTGCAGCGGGTACCACCTCGTTAACGAGCCCTAGTTCATACGCCCGTTGAGCGGTCATATGACGTCCGGTGAGCATGTAACCCATCGCAGGTTTGAGACCAATCTGCCGCGGTAGTCTATGAACGCCGACGCCCCCCGCGATCAGACCGCGTCGAGGCTCAGGCAAACCGAGCTCAGCATGGTCTGCCGCAACAATGATGTCGCAAGCCATGGCGAGTTCAAGACCACCCCCCAAGGCAAATCCATTGACCTTCGCGATCACGGGTTTCGGAAAATGCCAACGCAGATTCAAAGGGTTCGTCTGGTTCATCATCCGTTGCCATTCGGAACTTTGCTCATCGGTGGCGTCCGCTTCCCGAGCACGGTGTCTGAGATCCATCCCCGCGCAGAATGCTCGCTCGCCTGAACCCGTCACTACAGCGAGCCAGATATCATCGTTGTTCTCGACTTCGTCGAAATGCTGTGACAACGCGTACCGTAGCTCCGGGTTGAGCGCGTTCATGGAGTCGGGCCGGTTCAGGGTAATGCTGGCGACATGCCCGCTAATCTCGAATGTTGCGACATCAGCCATGACCAGGCTCCTTTGTTGTTTGGCAGGTTAGATAAAGCACTCAAGGAGGTTGTGTTCCTTCAGCCAGTGCTCTGCGTCGTCCCGATCCGCAACGTTGAGTTGTCTCAAACGATGCGTGATGAGAGATGCAGAAAGAGGTGGGTACGGACGCGTCAGGTAGCTCACGGACTCACCGTAGATGTCCGCGTGGAAAGCTTTCGCACCGGCATCGGACGCCTCGCGATTTGCCAACAGAAAGGGTTTGTAAGTATCAACCATTTCATTGGCAACGAATTGCGCGAACGGTGTTATTGAGGGGAAGCTAATGGTACCGGTTCCATCCCACGCATCCGCGAGGCGTGTGCACCAGTCGACAACCCTTGGATAACCCTCTGTGACGCGTTTCGGTGTCGGATCCATGTAGGTATGTGCTCGAAGCCCGCCCAGAAGAATACAGTCGACGGCACATGGCCTGGCGCCCAATACATAAGGTGTGATCGACAACTGGGTTTCCATCGCAGTGAGGATACGAACGTACTCGTCTTCTGCGGCTGCTTGTTGAACCGGTGATTCTGTGCCGGTTGCACGACAGGCCCTGGGTCCCCAGCTGAGCACCCGCTCCGCAGCCTGCTGGTTGCCCCCGGACATGCGCAGCGCGGCAAATCGGGCACTTTCCTCATAGTGCCATCGATAGTGCACCATTGTGCGCGCGATCCACTCATCAAAATACTCTTCCAGAACGTGCACCAGGACACCCGCAGCGCCTTCCGGGAACATCCGTCGCTGTGGAAATCGTTCATCGAGCATCATCATGAGGGGTGTGGTGTCACCAATCATCCAGTTTTCAGGAGTATGTAGGACGGGTACCTGATGGGTCCCCGATCGCTGTTCGATATGCTGCGCGTTGTTTGGGCCTTTGGGTTTGAACTCGAAATCGGCCCGGTAGAAGATCATGGCCGCTTCGAGTTTGCGACTGAAGTAACTGAGTTCGCCGCCGTAGATGGTATAGCCCACTGCTTACTCCCGGGTTTGTGGATGTTGAATGTCGCTGATTCGCCAGCGTGTCGCGAGTGTATAGAGCTCAAAGCAGTTGATGCACATTAGTACGCTCAGACCCACACTGGCGCCGACCAAAACGAATGACTCAGCTTTGATTCCGAAAATCATAAACCACAGTATTGCGCCGAAGCCATCTCCCAGTCCCGCTGTGGACGTGAAGGTCGCTCTGGCGATTAAGATGGCGGCGAAAAGCCAGGCAACCCTAGCGTCAGAGAGACCACATTAATCAGCCACTTTCTCCCCAGCCGAGCAGCCAGCGCGCCTGACGGGATCTCGGTGATAATGCCAATCAATACCCAAGTACTGAACAGCAGTGACAATTCGATGGGTGAGATACCATGCTCAGTCAACATGATGGCGTAGAGGGGATAGACCGGAGTCAGTTCCCAGAGTGAACTTGTTAGATAAACGCAGATAGGCTTCGGTTTATGGGGTTTTGAACAGATTCTTCAATGCACCGCAGATTGCGTTACACTTGGACGAGGGGACAAGCGGTTCGTCGACCGCGATGGAAAGGACATGATCAGAATCGTTAAACATCTGTCGACTTTGGCTATCGGACTGACGATCTCATCGTCCGTTCTCGCGGACGAGTATTGGGTGATTGCAAGTTTCCAGGACGAGAAGAATGCGGAACAGTCCCGGCAGCAGTGGTCTCAAAATCTGGGTTCGGACTTGGTGGTGTTATCAAAAAAGAAATCGTCTGGAGTGCCACTCCATCGCGTCGTGATTATAAAATCGAAAGTGTCAAAAAGTGAGTTAGAAAAGAAAGGGATCAACCCCTGGGCAATGAATTGGGTACCAGAAGCCTCCAAGGAGTCCATGGAAGTCCCGGCGTCCCCCTTAGGATATGGCGTCGACACTGTCCCGACATCACGTTCAACGATATCGGCAACGACAGAATCGCGTGTTTCGACGCGACCAATTCCAGCTCGAACGATTTCGATCGTACCGGACTTGTTGGACACTTCGTTGGTGACCGACAATGAGGAGCCTGAAGGAACAGACTGGCAAAGGAAGTTGCTTGAGGACTACTGTGATGACGTGGCTGCAGACGATTTAAGGTTACAGGACATGTGCGCGGTATGGCTTAGCGGTCCAGAGGGCGCTAGATGACGCCGTTTATCGGCCGTTCTGCGGCGACACGAGGTTACAAGGTAGGCCGCGGCCAGTTTTCGGGGTCAGGATTTGGTTTGATCATTGCTCATCAGTTTTCCGACGGCAAGGGAATGAACGAGCGTTTCAATGTTGACCTGGACAATCTGGAACGGGCTGACGACTCTGACTAGCTATTCTGGATAGCTCTTTACTTTTATCAATGTGACAACTGTCCGTTCAGCGCGAATGAACACGATCGCTGCCCTGCCGCAGTGGCTTAAGTGTATCTCCTATCCAGCAGCACCCTAAGTGGGCAGAAAATCCGCACCAATATGACCCGATAGTGGCACAATGCACGTATATGGTGCATATAGGTGTCGGGCTTTGGTACTACGGCGGTCCTCGCGAACCCGCCGAAATTGCATTCAAGGCGGCTGCTTGGGTCGTTGGAAGTTGTCATACAGCGTCACTTCGTGGATTGTCGGCAATGGGATTTCTGATTCAACAAGGTGCCCCAAAAGCGGAACGCTTATTGCATCCTGTAGGATCCGACAGCCGTTTGGCTATTCTCAAGATGGTGGAGGAGCACACGAGATAATGAAAAGTAAATTGGAGTACATCTGGCTTGACGGCTATAAGCCGACTCAGAGCCTGAGAAGTAAGACCCGGGTCGAATCTGATTTCAGCGGCAAGGTGGAAGACTGCCCGATGTGGTCTTTCGATGGCAGTTCAACAGAACAGGCTGATGGCAGCGACTCTGACTGCTTGTTGAAACCGGTCGCTTGCATTCCCGATCCTGATCGCAAGAACAGTTACCTGGTGATGACAGAGGTATTGAATGCTGACGGTACACCCCATGAGTCTAACGGTCGTGCAACCATCGAAGATGATGATGACGACTTCTGGTTTGGATTTGAGCAGGAATATTTCCTTTGGGATCCCGAGTCTAACTTGCCGCCAGGATTCCCCAAGTCCGGTTATCCTCGACCCCAAGGTCCATACTACTGCTCTGTAGGAGCGAACAACGCCTATGGTCGTGAGATCATTGAAGAGCACCTCGATCTCTGTCTTGATGCCGGACTCAACGTTGAAGGTATCAATGGTGAGGTAGCGGCTGGCCAATGGGAATTCCAGGTCTTTGCCAAGAGCGCAAAGACGGCGGGCGATGAAACATGGCTTGCGCGATACATCCTCGAGCGAACCGCAGAGAAATACGGGTATGCGATTGAATGGCATCCGAAACCTCTTGGGGATACCGACTGGAATGGTTCAGGGATGCACGCAAACTTCTCTAACTCGGTTATGCGTGAGTCCGGTAAGGAAGAGACGTTTACGAAGATTTGTGAAGAGTTCGGCAAGAACATTCCTCGTCATATTTCTGTATATGGTGCTGACAACGATCAGCGCCTGACCGGTGCGCACGAAACCCAGTCAATTAATCAGTTCAGCTTTGGCGTTTCTGACCGTGGTGCATCCATTCGCATTCCTGTAGGGACCGTAGAAGACGGCTGGAAAGGCAGATTGGAAGATCGACGACCAGCCTCCAATGCGGATCCCTACAAGGTGGCGGCGGCGATCGTAAAGACGACCAAAGAATCTGGCGTCTAAACTGACCCAATCTGGCGGCGTTAGCCGCCAGTTAGTTGGTTTCAAGGAAGGCAGTTAGTTTTTTACTAGCTGCCTTTTTTATTGACGACAGGGCGTGGGACTGTGGTGTGGTCACAACGGTTCCTGCGATGGTCATTGTTGTAATCGCGCTGGGTATTGGCGTCTGTCCTATCGTGGGTGACGGCGGCTTCTTTGTTTCCTATTCTGGCGGTGCTGTACCTCGCGTTCTATCACTACAATGCGGACGGCTACTACGGTCAACCTGGATACAAAGGTGTTATCGCGACTGCTCATGCGCCGACTACGAATGCGGCTGACGAGCAGTGTGCTGATCCTTGAGAAGGTCGAGGCTGAACGGCCAGCGCTCGCGTTCCTCCAGCCGGCGGTTTAAGGGACCCAGCGCGACGTTGGTCCGTTGCGCATACTTTGCTACCTCGATCAGAGACTGATGACGTGAAGTGATCGATTCCCAGCGGCCGTTTACCTATGCTGGGATCAAACAGGGTAGGGAGAAGCCATCATGCGGGTCGGATTCATTGGTCTCGGCGGTATTGGACTTCCAATGGCTCGTAACATCCTACGTGCTGGTTTTGAACTAACAGTCCATGACCTGAGAGATGAGCCTGTCATAGAACTTTGTGCTCGTGGCGCTGCGTCTGGGCAATCTGCAAAAGAGGTCGCTGCTGCTTCGGATATCGTGCTGGTGTCTTTGCCATCAAATGATGCAAGCCGGCAGGTCGTAACAGGGGCGGATGGTGTTCTGGCTGGTGCGCGAGCTGGCATGATCTATGTAGAGCTCAGCACGATCAGCCCCGACGTTGTGCGCTGGATTGTCGATCAGATGTCACAGGTCGGTGTCGATGTACTAGACGCGCCGGTGAGTGGTGGGCTTGTTCAGCGCGAGGAAGGCTCGCTGTCCATCATGGCGGGTGGTAAGTCCGATGTATTGTCACGAGCCAGGCCGGTGTTGGAGGCTTTTGGAAAACGCATCTTCCACACCGGTGACAATGGCACCGGAGCCACCGTTAAGCTCATCAACAATTTACTGGCAGGCATCAACATGGTTTCCGCCATGGAGGCTCTGTCACTCGCAACGAAGGCAGGTCTTAGGGTCGAGGTACTGAAAGAAGTTGTGAGCGCCAGTAGTGGTAACAGTGGTGTTTTCCAATCTGTTGTGGAGAACGTGATGGGGCGGGCGGTGGAACCCGCGCCTGGACAGGTTCCTCATCAGGGTTTACACACCATCGGTAAGGATGTTCGGTTGGCGGCAGATCTTGCATCAGATCTTTCAGTACGTTTGCCGATCGGATCACCCGCAGTTCAGATTTTCCTGACAGGTCTTGAGCGCGGTTGGTCCAATAAGGAGTACTGGTCAATCATGCAAATCCTCGAAGAAATGAGCGATGTGCAGGTCAGGCCACAACATTTACGCGAAAAGCTGTGAAGGTACGACTTCGTTAGCAGTCAGGAAACTGTGTCGTGCGTGCTTCGAAATCGGCCCCGATCGGCATCAACAGCACTGGGTTGCGATCGCGCGACACTTCCATCGAGTCCAGGGAATAACGAAGCTTCAGGATGGGTACACCGTCCACTGATGCCCCTAAAATTAATTGTTGGGGACGAAGCGAAGATGCGCGCGCTAGAGTGGCGTGAAGATATTGCTGCCTTCAACGCTGCTAACCTTTCCAACTCGACCAATATAGTCAGATTGGGTCATATCCATGAGCACATCCGTATCAGGTGTCACACGGGCGATAAAACGTGTTCCAGTCTCGGGGTTTGAGCCCAATCGGCCAATGACAATCCCGAAATCCGGGTGGTTGTCACGACCGAAGACGACGGAGTAGGTTTCGATGGCAGCTTTACCATCTGGCGATTCTGTGAAGACGGGTGAATCAAGTGCATCGATCTCTTGTTGATAGAACACTGGATCAGGACGTTGCCACGGTCCCTCAGGCGGCAAGGTCGAATAGATGCCAGCACTGTGGCGGGATAGGTAACCACCGTTAGCGGTGACGAGTCCATAGGTGCCCGGATCCTCTCGGAGCTGATCGGCCATGGCGGCGATTGAGTTCATCACATAGTTGTTGCCAGCGCCTCCATGAAAGGCGAGACCTCCGGTGACGGTGAGATCACGAGGATCATCTTCTGGGATACCGAGTTCTCGGCATGCGATGGCAACGGCGCTTGGGAAACAGGAATAGAGATCAATGTGCGTGATGTCTTCAATATTGATCCTGGCCATCGCAAGTGACTCCCTTCCCAATATCGAGATTGCGGGGGCGGAGTGGTAATTAACTCTTTGGGTCACATCCCAGATTTCGGTGACGTCAGCACAACCGTGTAGAAACACCCATCTGGAGGGATCGACACCCAGCGATCGTGCGTGACCCACAGATGTCAACAAGACCGAGGCCGACTGATTGATCTGGTTCATCGCGTTCATGTACTTCGTATACGGCCAGCCGACATACCGATTCGATTCTGAGGGCCAAGCAATATCTTCTGGAGATCGACGGACCGGGAACCAGGCGTGTGGTGATCGGACAGCCACTTCTGATAAACGGGAGAACAGCGTGCCCATGGCTAATTGATGGTCTTCAATGGATCGATTCAGATGATGGCGCAGTGCATTTTCAAACAGGGGATAGACGTGGGAAGCCTGCCAGATGCCGTGTAGTCTTTCATGTTCGTTCCACATTTCCGGCACGGCGTACAGGAAGTCTGGGTCCGAGTCTGAAGGGATGTTCCAAGGAATCTTCTGTCCCGTTTTGACGATTTTTCGACCCGTCGCCATCGCTTCCGCGCCGGTCATTAGCACCATCTGGTGTTTCCCGTGGGCGATCTCCTGGGAGAAAAGATTCACCAGGTACTGGGGGCCATAACCTCCGTCCGGAATGATCCAGCGTTGTGCGGAAGTAGCGCCCAGCAGATTGGCGAGGGCTTCAGGGGTGTTACGCATTGGTTCCCTGAAGCTCTTGACGACGACGATCGCGTCTATCTCTTTGGTGGCATCCGTGATTAACCCTGCGTCACCGATCGCGGCAAAGGTCGCCTGCTCCATGAGCTGAAGGGGTGACGATGCAGCGTTGAGGTCGGCAGACTTTTCCGTGATCTGACCAACACCGATGAGAACCGGTGTGTTATCCGGGGTACTCATGTGACTCCGAGTGCATAAACAGCAAGACGCTTGATTCGATGTTCTTTAGTTGGTCTCGTCCCCCAGTGAAAACGATCCAGTCGCGTTGATCGAAGCTTCAATATCTCCGACATCGAAACCACTCCAATCCGTTTCTTCGTACAAGTCGCATTTCAGGCGGGAGATGTGTGTTCCGGCGACCCGTGTGCGGTCACAGTTCATGCCGTTCGCCTCGTTGCCGTATTTCGCTATGTAGTCTTCGACGATTCGATCGACCTGAGGTTTATGTGTTTCAGGAACACGAGCCATGAACCGTCTGTGATACTTCATGATCTCAAGATCGCTAACGGGAGATGCGGCAACGCCCAGCCAACCGACTGCTTTCTCTGCGTCCCGATCGATGCCACCCAGGCCCTGTTGGTAAATATACGAAACGCGCGCCTGGGCAAGTTTGAATCCCTGTTTCGCCGCGGTCAGCAGCAAGGGGTAGGCTTCTTTGTATTTTCCGAGACGATACAGTCGTGCCCCATTGCCATTGGCGTAACGAATGCGTGTAATGCGAACAATGTTGAGATCGGGTGCGGTACCTTCAACGATCATCTCGTCCATCGGTTGTGTACTGAGATCAGGACCCAATTCTTCGGGCTCGAATGGCGCGGCGGCACTGTCCAAAGCGGCGAGCGTTTCCTCGTTCGGTCCGATGGTGTTTTCTGATGTTTCCTCGGCGAACGTCGCTGTGCTCGTCAAAAAGAGCATTGTGGCCGACAGCAAGGACCATCGTTTCATGGTTGGTTACTCCGACTATCACCTTCTAATGAGCTTAACGCCGTCCGATGACTAACGATAGCCAACACACGGAGAATTCACCCACTGCTGACAGTGGGTATTAGAGCACGGTATGTGTCAGATCGGACTGACTTTTACCTGTTGTGTCGCTGTTCGACCCTCTTCGATGAGCAGTGCGATCGCGCCCGAATCGAGGGCATCATCAGTCCCGGATATGACGGTCTGTCCATTAATGTTCCCCGTCAACGATGAGCCGTCCACCTGTAGATCCATCAGGTAGGTCTCACCATATTGCCAATCGAAATCGGCCTCTGCGATCACTGTCTCATAATGGTTGCATCGCACGAGCTGGACTTTTTTGCCACCACTCGTCTGTGCCAGCAGTATGGCGTAGTAGCGCGTAAGCCCCTGAACGCGAGCGGCGATGCCTGCACGATGCGCGAGATGCGGAGTCACATCTGCCGAAACGGTGTAGTCCCGCCACTCCCGGGTACCCTGTGAAATCATTCCCATGCCCTGGTTGTGAATCAGACGATAGTTTTCGCCCCAGGCCCACATGCTATCGACTCCATTGATCCAGGCACGCTGCCACATGGAACCCTTGTGCGCGGGCTTCTCGAATGTGACCTGAGGGGTCCCAGACCAGGAAATAGAGTGCAGATTCACTGTGGCATCGGATGTCAGTTCAAGCCCCACCTCGAACACGGGGCCTGGAAGTTGTGGAACTTCCACTTGAAGCGTCGCCGAGTCATCAGAGATAGCGGATGTGCTGACCTGGCATATTGCAGGTTCGTCGTCTTCACCGTAGTACGCGAGGTATAGATTGACATCACTGACGTCACCGGATATCGCGGCCGTCACTATCTGGCCCGGAAAAATACGCGGAGACGCCATCAGCGCGTATCCGCGTTTCTCGAAGTACTTCGCGGTCTCTTTGGACGGCGTAAACACGGGTGTCCCTACTCGGCTGCCCGCTTTACCCACAACGTGCAGGGCACGTGCGTTTTCGATCGCAACGTTAGAAATCTCTGCATCACCTGCCTGTGTCTGAAATCCCTGAACTGAGCCTGGGAAGGAGAAGTGGAACTGTGCGCCATTTTTTGGCGCATAGGGTTCTGCCTTAGCCAGTGTGTGTCCCATGTTGATGATATGAGAGGCTTCACGTACGCAATCGCTAATGCCTCTATCGCCATCTGCGGTTGGCACATAAAGACGATCCGCAACAGGTCCTCGCCAATCGAGTCCTTTGTTCAGGCCGGCATCAATCCCATCGATGCCGCCAAGGATACCCATCAGGCAACCGACGTTTCCGGAGTTGCAGTCGGTATCCCAGCCGCTGGTATTGACAATCTTCATAGTCTCTGAAAAGTCGCCTTCGCCGTGCAGGAGCGAGTGAATGATCAGACCATGATTCGGGACCATGTGACAGTTGCCGCCGTATTTGTCATAGCCGTAATTCTCCTGTAACAATTCACGCGTGGCGCGCCAGTCCTGCTCTTTGGCGTGCCAGTTGCGGAGATCGTTGATCATGGTCGCGATCACCGAATCACCTGGAATGTAGGTGACTGCCTTATCGATCAGTTTGTTGATGTCTGATTCTACGAACGCCATGGCTTCCATCGCCGTCAGCACCTTAGCACCGTAAACCGCCTCGCCGTCGTGGCTGACTCGCGCAGCGGCGTCTGTAAATTTCACGGCTTGGTCAGGATCGCCGGGCGACACCATGGCCCAGCCATCGATAAAAATCTGCGCGCCAATCTGCTCGGCGACCACTTTGCCGTTCATTTCGATGGAGCCACTGGCGGGTGCATCTATGCCATTGGCCAGGCGCAGGTAAGCGGTGTGCTCGGTGGAATTACCCAGCCCGCCCCACCAGAGGATTGTGCGTTCACGTATGAGGTAATTGAGCCAGGATTCACCGACTTCCTTTGCAGAGATATTAGGGTTGTTCCCGTGATCCTCAAGCGCACGAATAAAGGTAAACGTCCCGGAAATATCGTCGTCAGTAACAATCAGGGGGACATCGAGTTTGTCATGGACGTAGTACTCAACATCCCCTAGCCGCTTTTGAATCATCTCGTAGGGCCAGCCTTCGAATGGACGGCCAAGGTAGACTCCGATCACCTTGCCAAGAACACCTGCGTAAACGCGATCTGCATAGTCAGAGGGGAGGGCCATAGTTTGTCCTGAAAATTCGAATCTCATTGGGAGGCGAAGTGTCCCATGATCAAAGGCATGGGTCGAGTCATCTGACGCCCACGTAAAACGAGTTCACCCGCTTTAATAGAACTCGGCGTTCAGTGCGCCGACGCGCTGCTCAGCATCAGGCGTCTCATCACCTTCTGCCAGAAATCGTCTCATGGCTGTTATTGCCTCATCAGGGCTTACTAGTTGCTGGAAGAGCCAGGATTCCTTTTTGAGCCCCTCTTTGATCGGTCTATGTGTTTAGATCCTGATAGTTCATCGGTTTGCTCTCTATGGGTCTTCCGAGACTGCACGCCACAGAAAATTGGGCCAAAGCCCCCGGTCATCACCGGACATCGGAGTTGCGATACAATGCGTGGCTTGAATCATTGCCAGGGAATTCTGAGTCATGGGGTTTAGTGCATTACTCATCGCCAACCGAGGCGAGATCGCCATTCGGATTGCACGTGCTGCCGCCGATCTGGGCTTGAAATCAGTCGCCATCTATTCGGAAGACGATGCGAACAGTCTACATACACGCGTTGCGGATGAAGCCGTTGCACTTGAAGGTCTGGGTGCACGTGCCTACCTGGACTTGGCGGCCGTCGTGGCCGCCGCAAAATCAGCGGGATGCGATGCCGTCCATCCTGGATACGGGTTCCTGTCAGAACAGGCAGAGTTTGCTCGTCGATGCTCTGAGGAAGGCATCACATTTGTCGGACCCAAAGTTGAACACCTGACGCTGTTTGGTGACAAAGCGCAGGCGCGGTCAGCCGCGGTTGCTGCCGAGGTGCCGGTCAATCTTGGTATCGATCGTGCTGTCACAGTAGACGAAGCGCGTGAGTTCTATGAGTCATTGGGTGAAGGCAGTGCCATTATTATCAAGGCGCTGGCAGGTGGTGGTGGCCGAGGGACGAGTGCCGTCACGGATATTAACGAGCTACCCGCAATTTTTGAGCGTTGTCAACGTGAAGCGAAGGGCGCGTTTGGGATTGAAGATGTCTATGTAGAGGAGTTTGTGCAGCGTGCCCGCCATGTTGAGGTGCAGATTGTGGGTGACCTCGTAGGCAATGTTGCACATCTTGGCGAGCGTGAGTGCAGCGTCCAGCGAATGAACCAGAAGGTTGTTGAGATTGCACCTGCTCCTGGTCTGGACGATGTACTTCGTCAGCAGATCGTCGACGCGGCGGTCCGGTTCGCGGAAAAAGAAGGGTATGCCAGTCTTGGCACGTTTGAATTCCTGGTGGACGAAGCGGGACGAGAGGATGCTCAACCATTTGTCTTTATCGAGGCCAATGCACGTTTGCAAGTGGAACACACCGTGACCGAGGAAGTGACTGGCGTGGATCTGGTGCAATCACAGATCCGTATTGCAGAGGGTATGAGTCTAGGTGATTTGGGTCTTGATGATCCGAGCGTGGCGATACCACGTGGCTATGCGATACAGGCGCGGGTCAATATGGAGAAGTTCAACAAGAAAGGCCAGATTCGACCCGCAAGTGGAACGTTTACAGCCTACGAACCACCCAGTGGCCCCGGTGTTCGGACCGACGGTTTTGGGTACGTGGGTTATGCCACTAGTACCGGTTTTGATTCGCTCTTGGCGAAGGTGATTGTTCATACGCGGACCAACGATTTCGCGCAGGCGGCTTCACGAACCGTGCGTGCGCTATCGGAGTTCCGAATTGATGGTGTAGGTAACAATATTTCTTTTTTGCAGAACATTCTCTCTCATGATGACTTTGCGAACAGCCAGGTGCACACGCGTTGGGTTGATGAGCACATCATGGACCTGATTGTTGATTCAGAGGAAAGAGCACGATTTGTGTCATCAGCACTGGATGCTACGGAGTTTGGTACTGACGGGTTCGCGGGGGCGCGTGTAGATACCAATGATCCACTCGCGCTGTTTGCCCATGATCAGCAGGTGAAGTCGGCACGGAGTGTTGCAGATCAGACAGAGGTCGCGATGCAGGTCACGGGGCCTGACGGCTCGGTCGGCATGAGTTCCCCGATTCAGGGGACGATCGTATCTATCGATGTAGAAGTAGGTGCAGAGGTAGTAGAAGGTCAACAGGTGGCTGTTGTCGAAGCGATGAAAATGGAACACGTGATCAACGCCGATCTCAGCGGCGTGGTCCGGGAGGTAACAATGTCGACTGGTGACATCGTGCGCGAAGGGTTCCCGATTGTTTTCATCGAGGAAGCCGAAGTCTCCGGTCATTCGGGGCCACAGGTTGAAACGATCGATCCGGACTATATACGTCCGGACCTCGAAGAAAACATCGAGCGTCATTCCTACATCTATGATGAAAATCGACGGGAAGCGGTCGAAAAGCGTCATGCGCGTGGCTATCGCATGCCCCGTGTGAACATCGGTGAGCTGATGGATGATGGTTCCTTCAAAGAATACTGGCCATTGCTGGTGGCGCGCCAGCATCGCCGTCACGACATGCAGACGTTGCGAGAACAGACGCCGACCGATGGCGTCGTCGCAGGAACGGGTACGATCAATGGAGATCTTTTTGGCGAAGACGATGCCCGTGCCATGGTCGTTCACTACGACTATACGGTACTTGCAGGTACACAGGGCGGACGCAACCACTACAAGCAGGACCGGATGTTCGAACTGGCACACCGGTTCCGCATGCCCCTGGTGCTTTTTGGTGAAGGCGGAGGCGGTCGCCCCGGTGACGATGCGACGGGTCCAGGTGTCGCCTTTGATACGCATACCTTCACCCGGTTCTCTCAATTGTCCGGACTTGTGCCACTGGTGTGTGTAATTAATGGGAGAACGTTTGCTGGTAATACGGCCTTGGTTGCTTGTTGCGACGTAATTATCGCCACTGAGAAGACAACCGTCGCGATGGGTGGTCCGGCCATGATCGAAGGTGGGGGGCTGGGCATCTATACCCCTGAAGAAGTGGGACCGATGTCCTTCCAGGTTCCCAACGGTGTAGTGGATATCCTCGTCAAGGATGAGGAAGAAGCGGTTCAGGTTGCGAAAAAATACTTATCCTACTTCCAAGGCAATGTTGAGCACTGGGAAGCCAATGATCAGCGGACGCTGCGTCATGTGATTCCGGAGAATCGCCTGCGTCTTTACGACATGCGCGACATCATCCATACCATTGCGGATAAGGACTCTGTGCTCGAGATCCGTGAGAAGTTTGGTGTTGGTGTGATTACGGCGTTCATTCGGGTTGAAGGCCGTCCGATGGGCGTGGTCGCGAACAACCCACACCACCTGGCCGGTGCGATCGACTCTGACGGGGCTGATAAGGGGGCGCGTTTCCTGCAGCTGTGTGATGCGTTTGATATCCCAGTGCTGTCACTGATGGACTGCCCGGGCATGATGGTTGGCCCGGACGTCGAAAAGACAGGTCTGGTGCGCCACTGCACGCGGATGTTCAATGTTGGCGCCAACATGACAACGCCACTGTTTGGCGTCGTGGTGCGAAAAGCGTATGGACTGGGTGTTCAAGCGATGTGTGGTGCGAGCGCCTTGGTCGGGTTCTTTACGGTCGCATGGCCGACGGCTGAGTTTGCCGGTATGAACATCGAGGGCTCTGTGAAACTCGGCTATCGAAAGGAACTGATGGCCATGGAGGATCCGGAGGAACGCAAGACAGAGTTTGATACTCGCGTAGAACGTGCCTACGAAAGCGCCAAAGCCGTCAACTCGGCACCGGGCGGTGGGATTGACGATGTCATCGATCCCGCGGAAACCCGTTCATGGATTGCTGCGAGCCTCAGGCGATTGCCACCGCAGTCGGAACGTACCGAGAAAAAGTATCCCTATATCGACACCTGGTAGACCTTGTTCATGTCGTGATCAGCCATCTGCTTTTTGATCATGATGGTGTCCTCGTGAACGCGGAGCGCTGGTACTTGTAGTCGACGCGAGAAGCGCTGGCGCGCCTCGACATTGTCATGACGTTTGATGATTACAAGCAGCATCTGGTCGATGGCAAGTCCTCTTAGATACCGTTTGTACCGAAATCCCTTGGTGGCTATACGAGGGCGACGTTCGTATAAAGCTGGACTTGCGCGATTTGTCTGGTTCATTGCCAAGATCTTCCTGGTGGACATGCAGGACCTTGAAGGTCTACTGCGCATAGCTTCGTTCCTTGGTCTTGGTATGGCGTCGCTTGGTGTATGCTATCTGCATCGACGGTCGCAGAACGATGAGCCCCTGGCAGAGAGCGAAGCATCCGTTTGATCACAGATTCGCGTAACGACGGAAAAACAATGAGTGAACACCTGTTTTCGGGACTGAAGGTTCTCGATGTGGCCGCTGTGATTGCAGCGCCCGTGGCTGCCATGATCCTTGCAGACTTTGGTGCCGATGTTATCAAGGTGGAAGCGCCGTCTGGAGATATGTTACGTACGCTCTCCAACATTCCCACGACGCCTGATACCGACAACAATTATTTCTGGCATATGGATGGTCGTAACAAGCGCGCGATTACCCTGGACCTGAAAACAGAGGTAGGCATTGGTGTATTGTACAAGCTGATTGCTGAGTGCGACGTGTACATCACCAATCAACCATTTCCAGTACGCCGATCGCTAAAGCTGGAATATGAAGATATCAAACCTTTGAATCCGAAGATGATCTATGCGTCGTTGTCCGCCTATGGTGAAAACGGCCCGGAAAAAGACGCAAAAGGATTCGATCTCGTGGCGTATTGGGCCCGAAGCGGGCTGATGGACCTGGTGCGTGATCCGGAAGGACGCCCGGCACAATCATTACCGGGTATGGGGGATCACCCGACGGGTGTTGCTCTGTATGCCGCGATCGCCACTGCGCTCATTCACCGCGAACGGACCGGTGAAGGGGCGATGGTAGGCACATCACTGTTAGCCAACGGACTATGGTCTGCAGCCAGCATTGCTGGGGGTGCCTGGGCGGGTGGCGATATGGAAACGTATCATGAACGGAAGAAACATCCGCCGGTGTTTGGTGCGCTCTATGAAACATCAGACAGACGCTTCCTCCAATTCACGATGGTGCGTACAGACGAGGAAATTTACCGTTTCTTTGCAGCATTGGGGCTGACCCATCTGCTGGAGGATCCAAGGTTTGACAGCCGAGCGACCCGCGCGGAGAACCGTGCGGAGCTGGTTAGTCTGATTCGGGAAGTAACCGCGGCTCGCACCTCGGTCGAATGGTTGGAAGTTCTGGCAGATGCCGGTGTTCCAGCAAACCGGGTTCCCAGAGTTGAAGAGACCCTGCAGGATGAGCAGATCACAGCCAACAACATGGCGGTGGCGCCGTCTGCTCCCGATCTTAAGATGCCCTATCTGGTGAATCATCCGTTGAAAGTCAGTGTGGCGCCACAGGTCGAGGCGGTGCGAGCGCCTGATCCTGGTGAGCATACGGATGAGGTCCTTTTGGAATTAGGGTATTCAGAAGGGGAGATTGCGGCGCTTCGGGAATCGGGGGCGGTTGACTGAGGTGGGGAGACGACGTCGGCTTGTCGCCGTCGTCGTTTACACCTACGATGACTGATGTCGCAAGCGACAGTTCATTTCTCAATAGGAGACAGCGATGCTTGAAGCCGGTGATAAAGCACCCGCGTTCAGTTTGCTGAATCAGGACGGTGACACCGTGTCATTATCTGATTTTGCGGGCAAGAACATCATCTTCTGGTTCTATCCACGAGCCAGTACACCAGGATGAACGCGTGAAGGTGAAGGGTTCCGTGATCGAATCCAACAGCTGAATGACAGGAACACGGTGGTTCTGGGGATCAGCAATGATGCACCCGCAAAGAACAAGAAATTCCACGAAAAATACGCCTTTCCGTTTGATCTGCTCTGCGACGAAGATCTCTCGGTTTCGATTGCCTATGGTGCGGCGGAAGACGTGGACGCCGGGAAGGCGAAACGGATCAGCTACCTGATTGGGTCTGATGGCAACATCCTGAAGGCATACAAGACGGTGAAGGCGGCCGAGCATCCGGAGCAAGTACTCAACGATTTGGGCGAGTTGCTCTAGGGTTGATTAACCAGTCGGTAGAAAAAAAGACCGGTCTTTGACCGGCCTTCTTCTCGATGTGCTGAGAGCTTCGGCCTTGGGTCCCTATTTGCTAAACACGAGTTTGCTCTAGCGCAACGCTGGAGCACTCGCTGTTTTGCACGAAAATCAGATTGCTCATCACGAGAGACGGAGATCCCTCGCCCCCTTGGGGGCTTGGGATAGCTATTGGGGCGCAGCCCCATTAGTCACTTTCCTTGCCAGTTAGGTGGACGCTTCTCTGAGAACGCCTTGGGTCCCTCGATGAAGTCCTGACTGGTACTCATAGCCCGAACGGAATCATAGCTCTGTTCCATGGAAGCCCGCAGAGACTCTGCATCCAGGGAGGCGTACACAACATCCTTGCTGGCACGAATGGAAAGGGGCGCACATTCCAGGATCATACTGGCCCACTCCAATGCTTTGTCCATCAACTGATCGTGAGGCACCACGTCGTTGACGAATCCAAGTTCCTTGCCCTCTTCCGGGCTAACATGACGTCCGGTGAGGATCATGCCCAACGCACGCTTTACACCGATCTGTCGTGGCAGACGGTTCAGTCCACCAGCCAATGCGGCGAGGCCTACTTTAGGTTCGGGCAATGCAAACTTCGCCTGATCAGAGGCGATGATCAGATCACATGCGAGTGCAATCTCGAAACCGCCACCCATAGAAACACCGTTTACAGCAGCGATGACGGGCTTGTTCAGATCCCAGCGTGATGTCAGTCCCGCAAAACCGGTCGGCGTTGGAACGCGCTCGCCGCCCTCTGCCTGATAGCGCAAGTCATTACCCGCTGAGAACCCGCGGCCTTCACCGGTAATAATAGCCACCCACATGTTGTCGTCTGAGGCGAAGTCGTCAAAAACTTCTCCAAGTTCGGCGTTCCCAGGTGGATGCAGTGCGTTCAGTCGCTCTGGTCGATTGATGGTCACGATCATGATGTGATCGTCGCGCTTGTCTACTTTACAGAATTGCAGTTCTGCCATGTTGTCCCCTCCCGGACCTGTTATCGTTCAGTTTGCTGACTTGAGATCTGTAGCGGGTTAGCGCCACATGTTGGTACCGCCACAGACCGTCATGGCCTGACCGGTGATGTAACCGCTCGCCGCGTCGGACGCGAGAAATACCACAACCCCTTTTAGATCTTCGGATTCACCAAGGCGTCGTAGCGGTGTCGCTTCGTTGGCACGGCGTTCTCCTTCAGGATTGTCCCATAGTGCTTTTGCGAAATCTGTTTTGATCAACCCGGGGCAGATCGCGTTGACCCGTATGTTTTTCGGACCCCATTCCAAGGCAAGATTCCGGATCAGTGCGATATCAGCCAGTTTGGAGATGTTGTAGGTACCGAGCACTTCGGACCCGGAAAAGGCACCAGTACTGGCGGTGATCATGATTGAACCGCCGCCACGTTCCATCATGTCCGGCGCGACCATCTGGCAGAGCCAATGATTGGATCGCACATTACTGCCCATGATCTTGTCGAAAGCTTCGTCCGGGATCTCGCTCATTGAGCCGTAGAATGGATTCACACCGGCGTTGGCGACCAGGATGTCGATAGGGCCCAGTTGCGCACGCGTCTCGTCGACCAGACCCTGAAGCTGATCCTTGTAACCGATGTTGCAGGCGATAGCGATAGCTGAATCCGCGCCACACTTGGCATTGATGCGATCCGCGGCTTCCTGACACTGATCGAGCTTTCGGCTGGAAATGACGACCCTGGCCCCATGTTCCGCAAGGCCCTCGGCCATAGCTTCCCCCATCCCTTTGGAGGCCCCGGTCAGTAGTGCGACCTTTCCGGAGAGGTCAAATAAATCGGTTGAGACCATAGTGGTGTCCAGCTGCTGTATCGAGTTGAGCCGGGTGTATAGCAGAGTCGTGGGCTCCCTCGCAAATCACCGACTTCGAGTGTGGGATCGGGCATACTGAACGAATGACAGGAGCCACGTTGGCGTTGGTGTTGTTGCTTGGATGGGTGAGGTTATGACAGACATCGATCAGGAGATGTTGAGCCGATTTGACGAGTCAGGATATCTCGTGCTGCGCGGAGTCTTTGATGAACCCGAGGTGGCCGAGTTGTTGACCGCGACCTCGACCCTGATGCAGCAGCTTGGTTTCGAAGATCGTGCGTCCGATACCGGTTTTGATCCACTGTGCCGGGCGGAAGGACAGGGTGATGCGATCAATCCCAATCGGCTTGTGTTCCTGGATGACTTGCACAGGCGCCATCCCCGATTGGATGCCCATATGCGATCGCAGAAACTCGCGGATGTCTTTTGCGCTCTGTGGGATGCGGATATCAAATCCTTCCAGGCGGCATCAGTGATCAAACCACCTCAGGACAACAACGAATGGCGGGGGTGGCATCAGGACATGCCGGACTATGTCCCGCTCTCCAATGATCGCAACGCATGTGCCATCACCTATCTGCATGAGATGGGTGAAGAGACCGGCGGCACGTCACTGATCCCTGAGTCCCATCGATGGGGTTTGAAGGAGCGGACCTATGAAACAGTCGCCGGTTGGCCCGAACGTCTGAAAAGACGTTCGATGGCAGGGTTTGATCCGGATGATCATGAGATTGTGGCACCGTTGTTCAACCCAGGGGACGTATTTGTCTTTCATTCCAGCCTGTATCACAAAGCGAACAACAACATGGAGGACACGTCCAAAGTGGGCCTGATCAACGTGTACCAGGCAGAAGACTGTATGGATGTGACATCCCGTAATAAGCTGAAGGCGGCTGACTTACCGATTACCAAACGTCGTCGTGTGGACTGGTACGAAGGAGGCGTTGAGTGACACCAATACATGGATGGGAGATCAATCGACTCGCTGCGGCGCTCGGAGCCGAAGTGCACGGTGTTCAGTTGGCGGGTGCTGACGCTGACATCGCGCAGCAGGTGCAGGATCTGCTCAATGAACACCAGGTCCTGTTTTTCCCGGATCAGACTATCGATGTTGATCAACATGTCGCGTTTGGACGCCACTTCGGTCACCTCGAGGGGCATCCGAATCTGGCGAGTAACTCTGAGCTACCGCCGGAGATATTCGAGCTTAGAGCATCCTCGGGTGGTATCGCTGACGAGTGGCACACTGATCTCACCTTCCAGGAACAACCCGCGTTGATGTCGATTCTGCATATGGTGCAATGTCCTGAAGTCGGTGGCGACACGATGTGGGCTCACCTGGGACGGGCGTACGATGACCTTTCTGAACCAATGAAGACGCTGTGTGACGGATTGACTGCGCTGCATGATGCGCTGCCCCACAACCGACCCGATCGCATGACGATCCACCCGGTCGTGCGGACACATCCAGACACCGGGGAGAAGATGCTGTATGTGAGTGAACACTTCACACGTCGTATCGCAGAGATGAATGCGACAGAGAGCGACATGTTGCTCCGATACCTAACGGATTGGATCAGTCAGCCACGATTTACCGTGCGATACAATTGGCAGCCGAATACGATCGCCATTTGGGATAATCGCGCGACTCAGCACTTTGTTCTGAACGACTTTAACGGCGAACGTATCATCCGGCGTGTGACCGTTCAGGGTGATGAGGTGACAGGTGTCGGTGCACCGCAATGGCCAACCTGGACGGAACAGCGACGTCGAACGGCAGCGAGTCGACATGATCGGCAGCTCGCGCTCTATCTACGCGACAAGCTTCGTGATTCGGGTACGCGACCAGAGAATCACTAATCTCTAGCGATACGTTGATCGACCGGCGAGTCCATTCGACGAGCGGGCGGGGTGTGCGCGTATTGGGCAGACAATTGCTCGATCAATGTGGGTAACACACTGTCTTCGCTACCGAGTGCCAGTCGGCACAGCCCTTCCACGGCGGTTCCTCGTGCGTAGCGATCAGTATCGGACGTCGCCATCCGTTGTAGGATGGTAGCGATAGGCGCGATCGCATCCCTTGCAGCACCGGCATCAATCGCCGCTGTGACAATGTTCAGAAGTGCAATCGCTGTGGACTGGCGCACGGGACTGGTGGCGACTACGAATCCTTGCGTATCTGGTTCGCGATCTCTATCGGAACCCACGGTCAGTGCATCAATGATGCCCGATAGCTCGAACGCAGAGTTTTGTGATAGCTGGTATCGCGCAATACGCCCCAACGCGTTCAATGCGGTGCACCGGACATCACGCATGGCATCTTCAGCGACCAAACGGCCCAGTGTCGCGATGACCGCCGTATCCCCGAATGCTAGCTCTCCCAGCAGAAACGCACCGGACTTCCTAATGCCGGCATGGTTCGATTGAGTGGCGAGCATTGCGGCCTCGGCGCCCAGATCTCCCGCGACAGTAAGTCCATACATCGCGGCACGGCGGGTTGATTCGTCCTCAGACAGCAGTGCTTCAGTCAGTGTGGCGTCACCCTCGAGTCCCCGTTGATACGCCTGTTCGATTCGCTCTGCCTCATCACTGGCCTCCGTGTCTGGTTGTGAACGGTTCGAAACCGATGGTCGGTTGCCCGACAGCCATTCGGTCATGCTGGCAACGACTGGTTCTCGGCGTGCATCCTTGCAGGAAAGACTGATTGTTCGCCCGGTGTGTTTTGGCTCCGTTGTTCTGAGATACCAGAACTTGTACATGAATCGTTCCTGATCGCTGTTCTTTCGGCTACCCCGATGGACCAGGTCAAAATGCGTCAGGACCGCTGTACCCGCAGGGACCGTGATGGGCATCGACGACGTTTGTGCATCAAATCCATGGACCGTTTCGGCGAGTCGCTCATCCCTTTCACTAAGATCCGGCATCGTTCCTACCTTGTCGGCGTTGAAGCGAAGATCCAGCAAGTCTTCGCCGACCTCGTGTCCCTCGTGATCGACATTCCAATATTGTGAACCTGGGATAATCTGGGTCGGCCCCATATCCACGGTGGTGTCCTGTGGGTAGTAGAGCAGCATGGCCCAGTTGGGCCGGTGTGAGCGTAGCCCTCCTCGAACGCTCCAGGGGAAGTGTGAATCCTTGTGGAACCCCTGATCGTCGGAACCTGCCTGATGGATAAAGTTGTGGGGGTATCGGAAGTACCGCTCGCCCAGTATCACGGTCAGTGCCTCTACCACCGGGTGTGCATCGAGGAGCTGGTGAAGCGCGGGAATCCGAGTCGTCAGGTTGTCCGCCAGGGCGTCGAGGGCGAATCGACTGCCTTGCATCTGATCCCTCGCCGCCCAAGCGTCGGCGGCCTCATCGAACAACTGGCGGGGTAGCGACGATTCCGTCTTGGGGTCGATTAATAAATAGCCCTGATCCAGAAACGTGACAAGGTCTGTATCGGATAACATGGTCAGGACTGGTTGAAGACCGGTTCACGTTTTTCGATAAATGCTTTCATCCCTTCTTGCGAGTCCGCTGATCCTCGGTTGGCGGCAACAGCTGCCTGTTCAGCGGCAATCAGATCAGACAGTGGCTTGTCGTTGCCATCAACGATGACACCCAGCATGGCACGCACGGCAGATGCAGGAGCATTGGCGAGTTCCTGGGCCAGTGCAATGGCCCGGTCTTTGAGTTCTGCGAGTGGCCACACCTCATGAACCAAGCCAATACGATAGGCTTCAGGGCCGCTGATTTTCTTCGCTCGCAAAATCATGTCAATTGCGTTCGCCTCCCCAACACATTTGGTGAGGCGTGCACTGCCACCCCATGCCGGCATCGCACCCAGATCCAGTTCCGGCAGGCCAATCTGTGCATCCTCTTCTGCAGCAAGACGGAAGTGACAGCCGAGTGGCAATTCAAGACCACCACCAAGGCAGTAACCAAATAGGGTCGCAACCCAGGGTTTGCCCATCGTCTCAATCGAGCGGATGACGTTGAGACGTTGATTGAACACGGCTTCTGCGCTGCCTTTCTGTTTGATACCCTCCGGGAGTTGTTTGAGATCCATGCCGACAGAGAAGTTCTTGTCACCGTCGCCGGTGAGGACGACAGCGCGGATGCTGTCGTCTGCGGCGATGCTTGCTACCTCGGCTTCCAGTTCATCCATGAAGGCGAGGCTCATGCGGTTGATGGGTGCATCGTTGATGGAGAGGATTTTGATCGCGTCTCGGGTTTCGCTGAGGAGTGCTGTCATGAGTCGCCTGCGGTGAATTGGTGGGCGATTTGTAACATGAGATGGGTTCTCCATAAAGGATGGTCAGGCCAGTGCCATGCATCGTGAGGGGGACCGGTACCTACTCGCGGGAGCGCGGTAAATACGTCCATGTACGCTCGACGTCGAACGTCCTGTTCGACATCCTACTGGATGTCCGCGTTTTTCTTCTCTTCCGCTGCCCACTCCTCAGGATTGGTGCCAAATGGGATCATCACGTGGTATCTAAAGGCGGGTCGATCACACAAACGTTGGTACCAGGCTTCGACATTGGGTAGTGATGGTCGATCGATCGTCATCTCGAAGTAGCGGTACGTCACCGTACCTGTCGGGATATCGCCCATAGTCAGTGTATTGCCGGCGATGAAGTCCTGTCCCGCCAGTTGTGTTTCCAGCTGTTGATAGGCGGCGGCACATTTTTCGATACTGTCCGCCAGGTCCGTTGCGCTAAGACCGACACGGACGAGATTCATGAACGTGGGGAAGTAGGCATTCGAGAAGTCACTACGATGCCATTCCATCCACTGGTCTGCGATCGCGCGTGTGTTCCGATCATCCGGCCAGAGCGATCCCTGACCATACTCGTGCGCGAGGTACCTTACGCAGGCGCCTGATTCCCAGACGGTGAGATCTCCATCTTTGATGGTGGGGACTACTTGATTGGGGTTGGGATAGTCATCCGGATATCCAAACGAACCGCCGACATCGTGCCGCGTGTACTCGAGACCCAGTTCGCCGATAGCCCACATGACCTTCTGGACGTTGGCGGAGTTACGGCGGCCAAGCACTTCAATCATCAGTCTGCTTCCTGCATAGTGACATTGCGCGCTTTAATGTACAGCGTGCGAGTCGAGTTGCCCACCCGATATGTCGACAAAATCCATTACGGCGAAGGTTGCACCAGCCTATCCATTTAGGGGAAAGTAGTCGGCCCCGATCTTAACACCGCGGTCGCCGCGCTCGTGACCGCCAAAGGGAGCTTCCTATGGACGTCATCTCAGCCGATTCCCACGTGGTCGAATCAGAAGATGTGTTTATTGGTTTGCCGGAACGTTTCGGTGACGATGCACCCCGTGTCACCAATGCCGGCACCATGAAAGACTCAATTGTCATTCCGTCAAAAGGCCCGGCAGGAATTTGGCGACGTATGGGTTTTGCTGGCCTCCGTGTCAAGGAAGCCGAGGATTTCGACCGTCAGAAATATCGAAAGCCGGATGTCGACGACATCTCTACACCCGAGAATCAGGCCATTCTGGAGAAGGGTTACGATGGGCTTCGCGCCGGGATCCGTGATGGTGCCTATCGGCACGAGGATCAGGAAATCGACGGGATCAAAGCCGAGTTTCTATATCCTGGTTTCTTTGGCCTGTTTGCGTTTGACGACCCTGAACTGCTGGTGGCCTGCCAGAAAAACTACAATGACTGGCTTCATGACTACGCTACGTCAGCCAATGGTCGCCTATTCGGACTGGCGGCGATCCCTATGCAGGATCCGGAAGCCGCGGTTTTCGAACTGGATCGTGTCATCAAAATGGGCTATCGGGGTGGTTGTATTCCGTGCACATCACCCCTTAACAGACCCTACTTTGACCTGAGTTACGAGCCGATCTGGACGTTGGCGGAAGAGGCAGGTTTTCCGCTCTCTATGCATGTGGGTACGAACAGCTATGTACCGAAAGAGTTCCGCGTAAAGCACCACCGCCCAGACTCGGTATTCGACTATGGCAATTCGCCTTCGACGATCCAGCGGACCCTGGTCGAACTGATGTGCCGTGGCGTCTGCGAACGTCATCCGAACCTCAAACTCGTGGTCAGTGAATTCAATGCTGGATGGATCGCGTTCTGGCTGAACCGCATTGAGCAGGGTTTACATCGCGATGCCCGATTTAAGATGGATGAGTTTACCGGCGAACGCCCCCAGGAGGTCTGGGAACGCCAGTTCTGGGCCACGATTGAGGATGACCGTCCTGCGTTGTTGACCCGTGAAATAATTGGAGTGAAGAACCTTATGTGGGGTTCTGACTACCCCCATGTGGACTCGACCTGGCCGTGTTCGCTCAATGTGATTGAGGAGATCTTTGAGGGCATCCCCGATGCAGATCGTCAGGCCATTACTCATGACAATGTGCGCGAACTCTACGGCATCACAATCTGATACGATCGCTTGTCACTAACCAACACACAACCCAACTAACAACAGGAGAATCATATGGCTGAAGTTAGCCAGGAAGTACTGGATGGTCTGAAGGCGCTGGACACCCCGACAGTCTGCAACGCACTCGAGAACGTGGATCGCAATCGACGGGCGCGAGGCTTCAATGTCCGTCCTTTTGTGTGTGCTCATCCGGAACTCCCCTCGGTCGTCGGCTATGTACGTACGGCACGCATTCGCGCCACGCATCGTCCAACGGCGCCTTCTGACAGTGATGGTTACTACAGCTATATTGCGGAAGGTGGACCCGTACCGAGCGTGGTGGTGATTCAGGATCTCGATGAGATTCCTGGCTATGGTGCCCAATGGGGTGAGGTGAACACTAATGTTCACTATGGACTGGGTTGCCTTGCCGTTGTAACGAATGGTTCGATTCGGGACATTCCCGATTCCGCCCCGAATTTTCAGATGCTGGCGGGAATGATCAATCCTTCTCATGCGTGGGTGAACGTTGTGGACTGGGGAATGTCGGTCAACGTTCATGGTATGGATGCGGACGATGGTGACCTGATTCACTGTGACATGCACGGTGCTGTGATTATTCCCACAGAAGCGGCGGCTGGGGTGATTGAAGAGGCGGCGAAGATCGCGGCACGCGAGAATGTGTTGATCAGCGCGGCGCAGCAGCCTGGTTTCAATATGGCAAAAATGCGCGAAGCCTGGAAGGGCATGGCTGAAATCCACTAGCCCAGCGCCAGCGTCGGGTCAGATTCAAGTGCCAGAGTCCCCCCTGAAAGGTACCCCTTTGACTGCTTGATTGACTCTGGAATTTGACTCTGGTCCCTAACTTACATGGCTCGTCTTGAGAACAAAACCGCTGTCGTGACCGGCGCCGCCTCCGGGTTTGGTGCTGGTATAGCGCGTCGTTTTGTGGAGGAAGGTGCGCGAGTACTGATTGCCGATGTTAATGAACCGGGTGCGCAGGAAATGGCCGCGAGTCTAGGCGATGCCGCCGAGTTCTGTCGCACGGATGTTACCCGTTCAGACGATGTGGATGCCATGAGTCAGGCGGCGTTATCGTTGTCGGACCGCGTCGACATCCTCGTGAACAACGCTGGCGTCACCCATTTCCCTGGGGCAATGGAGAGTATTCCCGAGGATGATTTTGATCGGGTGGTCAACGTCAACATGCGTGCAATCTATCTTACTTCCCGCACATTTGTTCCCTTAATGAAGGCGCAAGGTGGTGGGATCATTTTGAATATTGCCTCCACCGCAGGTATCAGTCCCAGACCAGGCCTTACGTGGTACAACGCGTCAAAAGGGTGGTTGAACACGGCGACGCGGTCCATGGCGGTGGAGTTGGCCCCGGATAATATTCGTGTGGTCGCCCTTAACCCTGTCGCTGGAGAAACACCACTTCTTGCAACCTTCATGGGTGGTGATACTCCAGAAAACCGAGAACGATTTCTGGCGACGATTCCAGCAGGACGATTTTCAACGCCGGAAGATCTCGGTAACGCGGCCGCGTGGATCTGTTCAGATGAGGCGGCGATGGTCACGGGCAGCACTATTGAGGTGGATGGCGGCCGTACGATCTAGTTTGGGGTCAGAGTAAAGCGTTAGGGTAGAGTGCCAGATTAATGGACATGAGCCGTCTGCTATACCTGATGTGTGACCCTTTGCTACTGCTGACTGAAGAAGTCCAGCAACCTATCTAGACATTTGGGCTTCCAGTCTTTCGATAGCCTCGCCGGCTTTATCGAGACTGCTCTCGATACGTAGCCTGAGTGTTTCTAGTTCAACGCCTTCGGTGCTCTTCTGTCCAGCCATGTAACGGGCATATACCCCGTGCAGGATGCAGGCTGTTTTCCAACGATTGAAAGCAATGTAGTAGTCAAGCATTGAAAGGTCCCGCCCGGTGCGTTCCGCATATCGGTCTATCAGATACTGCTTCAATGCAAAGCCACCTACGGTGGTTGCGCCTCCCGGGCTCCCGATGATCACATCCCCGGGTTCTGACCACTGGTTCAGCGCGTAACCGAGGTCCGCGAGCGGATCGCCAAGGGTCGAAATCTCCCAGTCCACGACAGCGGCCACACGACCGTCCTTTCCGATCAGTGTGTTGTGCAGGCCATAGTCTCCGTGAACGACCCGAATCGGACCTTGTTCAGGCATCTTCGCAAGGAAGTACTCTTGAAATTCATGGGCGCGTCGATCGTCATATTCCGCGTGTTCAATCGACGCAGTCCACGAGCGATACCAGGTTTTTAGTTGTCGTCCGATATAGCTGTCGTGTTTGCCAAGATCGCTCAGTCCCAGTGCTTCCGGCGCCAGATCATGGAGGTCGGCCAGGACATCGATAAAGGAATCGCCTGTGGCGACACGGTTTTCTGGCGGGACGTACATCTCTGCATCTTCAACACCGTACAGGGGGTGTCCATCGACGCAGCCCATGACGTAGAACCAGGCACCAGTGATATCCGGCGATTCGCAGAAACCCAAAGGCTCTGGTACCGGGACATCAGTATCAAACAGCGCGGAAATCAGCCGCCATTCGCGCCCCATATCGTGGGCCTTGGGCAGGAGTTCTCCCATCGGTGGGCGGCGAATGACCGCCAATCGACCTTGGGTATCCTCAATCTGATAGGTCAGATTGGAGTGGCCGCCTTCAAGGCGTGTCCACTTGAAGGGTGGTGATAGCGCTTCTATTTTGTCGCTGATCCACGTTTCGACGGCAGGGATATCGTACCCTGCGATGTCGCTTTCTCCTGACTCTTCCAATGGGTTTCCCTTCAGAACATTTGAAGTTTGCCGTGATTCGACTGTCGAATCGACATGTTGTTGATGTCACATAGTGCGTAAAAATGCGTGAAAACATGGCGTGTTGCAAGCGGGTGTCCGGTAGCGGTGCCGGTGGTATGCTTCCGGTTCATTTGTATGGCAACGCGAGGACATTGAGATGGCCTGGGACTTCGAAACAGACAAAGAGTATCAAGTACTGCTGGACTGGGCAGAGGAGTTCATGACCAACAAGGTCGAGCCCCTCGACATGGTCTTGGGCTCAGCAATGGAATATCAGGATCCGGACTTCATCAAACTGGTACGGCCATTGCAACAGGAAGTTAAGGACATGGGCTTATGGGCGTGCCACCTGGGCCCAGAACTGGGTGGGCTCGGTTTTGGTCAATTGAAACTCGCGCTCCTGAATGAGCTACTCGGACGTTCGAGATTCGCGCCCGTGGTCTTTGGCTGTCAGGCACCGGATACGGGTAATGCCGAAATTCTGGCGCACTACGGTAGTGATGAACTGAAAGAGAAATACCTGCAGCCGCTGCTGAACGGAGAGCTGGCTTCCTCTTACTCGATGACTGAACCCACCGGGGGTGCGGATCCTACCGCGTTCATTACAACAGCTGTCCAGGATGGCGATGATTTCATTATCAACGGTGAGAAGTGGTTCTCATCCAACGCGAGGTACTCAAGCTTTCTGATCTGTATGGCAGTGACAGATCCCGAAGCACCTCCGCACCAGCGGGCGACCATGTTTGTGGTGCCGACCGATAGCAATGGCGTTGAGATTGTTCGCAACGTGGGTGTCGGTGGTGAATCTCCGGGTGAAGGTACACACGGTTACGTTCGCTACACAGACGTTCGGGTACCCAAGGTGAACATGTTGGGACCTCAGGGCCAGGCCTTTGCAGTGGCTCAAACGCGTCTGGGTGGCGGTCGTATCCACCACGCGATGCGGACCATTGGTCAGATCAAGAAAGCGTTTGACATGATGTGTGAGCGTTCGCTATCGCGGACCACGAAGGGTGAGCGACTCGCGGACAAACAGTTGGTACAGGAGAAAATTGCTGATTCCTGGATCGAAATGGAGTCCTTTCGGCTTCTAGTGCTCCGGACTGCCTGGCGCATTGATCAGTACAACGATTACCTGAAGGTCAGAAAGGATATCGCGGCGATCAAAGCAGCTATGCCGAAGGTCTATCATGATGTTGTGTCCCGCTGTATTCAGGTACACGGCGCACTTGGGATCTCCAACGAGTTACCTTTGTCAGGGATGCTGCTGGGCTCCTACGTGATGGGTATCGCTGACGGACCTACCGAGGTGCACAAAGTCACCGTCGCCCGCCAGGTGCTTCGCGACTATGAGGGTACCACGGACCTTTTCCCGGACTACACGCTACCGAATCGTCGTGCTGCAGCGCTGGCGCAGTTGGGCGATCAAATCGAACGGGATGTGGAAGCTTGGTAGACCTGAAAGGACGCACAGCTGAATAGCAAAGAGGGCGCACAATGGCAGAGCCTATGATTCTCTATGGAGTACCTTTTTCTCAGCCGGTACGGGCGGTGATGTGGCTTCTGATCAACAAGCGGGCACCGTTTGAGATGGAGCTCATCAACCCGGGAAGCAAAGGAAACAACGGATCACGCAGTGATTCGTATCTTGCGATGAACCCGGGTGGCACGATTCCGACGATGCTTGAACCGGACACGGGATTTGTACTGAGTGAAGCACACGCGATTCTTTGTTATTTGTGTCGCAAGCACGGTTGGAATGACCTGTATCCCGTTGACTTACAGAAGACCGCCCAAGTCGACTGGTATCTTCACTACCACCATCGCAATGTCAGGGACGCGTCGACTGGACTGGTGGCACCTCGGATCCGCAAAGATCTGAATATTCCTGAAGCGATGCAGCATTCTGCACGGAGTACATTGACGCGAGCCCTGCAGACCCTCGATGAAGGTTGGCTATCGAGTCGGCCGTACATTACTGGAGACGATGTCACCATTGCAGACATTGCAGCCTACGTTGAAATCGGTCAGCTTCGCCCGGAGTTCACCAATGTCTACGACTTCTCACCGTTTCCCAATGTGCAACGGTGGCTGGATGCCATGATGGAGGTACCAGGCCACGATGAGGTGCACACGGTGATGCGTGAGATGGGGGACATCAGCAACGAGCCGCCCTCCATGGATAAGATCAAAAATGCGAACAAGGAAGCGCTCCGGGCATTGAAGGCCTATCAGGCGACTTTGTAGGTTTTGTCTTCCCGAAAGTGTATTTGGACGCTCCTCTGGCTGCCACTAGACCGCGCGCGATGGACTGCGATGCAGTGTCAGAGTGGGAAGGCCTTCAGCTATCGCAACAAAAGAAAGTTCTCAACGTCTGCTGCATTGGGGTCTAATTTAGCTTACAAGGGTTGGACCCGGCTACTCGCCCACAATCTCCTTAACGGCTTCCTCTCTCAACGACCGCTTGTTGATTTTCCCGGAGGCAATCCGAGGTAGTGCATCACTGGAGAAGCGGTAGTACTTGGGGATCTTGAACTTCGCGAGCCGGGACACGAGGAAACCTGATAGTTCGTCTTCGCTAAGATCGCCTTTCGCGAAAAGGGAGACACCTACTTCTTCACCCATGCGTTCGTCCGGTACACCGTAAACAGAAGCTTCCATCACATCCGGGTGTTCTAGAATGGCAGCTTCGACTTCGCCGCAGGAGATGTTTTCACCTCCTCGAATCACGAGTTGCTTGATCCGATCGACGATATAGAGATAACCCTCTTCGTCGATTGTTGCGACATCGCCTGTGCGGAACCAACCATCGATAAACGATTCATCGTTGGCATCTGGACGGTCCCAGTACTCGCGAAACATTGAGCTACCACGAATCAGGAGCTCTCCGCGTACGCCGGATTCATGCAGATTACCTTCGTCGTCCATGATGCGCATGTCGAGTACTGGTGAACACTTACCTGAACTCTCAGGATGATTTAGGTAGTCCTCGCCGCCAATCCCCGTGCCAATGGCGTTGGTCTCGGTCATACCCCAACCGGTACCGGGTGACCCACTGCCGAATGTTTTGGCAAGATTCTTCACCTGTTCAGGGGCGCGTGGTGCGCCACCTCCTCCTACGGACCGAAGCGATGACAGGTCCCGATCGGTTTTCTTCGCAACTTCGATCATGTCGCCGGTCATCGCAGCCGGCGCAGTAAAAGCGCTAATACGCTCCTGTTCGATCAGCTCAGCACCTTTCTCCGCATTCCACTTGTACATAGCGACAATCTTGCGTTGTGAGCGAAAGCTCTGAAGCATCACGGCATGGGAACCGGCCACGTGAAAGAGGGGAACGCCCAACAACATCGCAGGGGGGTACGGCGGTGGCTCAGCTGTCGGAACCTCTTTACCCTCTGATTCCAGGCGCTTCCGTAACATGTGCATACCGACCGCGCCATCCAGTTCCCAGGAGAACAACGCCGAAATGACATTGCGGTGTGATGAGACGACCCCTTTGGGGTGGCCCGTAGAACCTGATGTGTACAGAATGGTAGCATCGTCATCGGGCGACACGTCGACGTTCGGCATGTCCGTTTCTTCACTGGAAAGAATATCAGCGATCGGGGTGGATCCCTCAGGGACATTGTTCGAGCGGACTGTGATGACTTTCAGTTCACCCAGATTGTTGCACTGCGCAACACGGTCCAGACGTTCCTGGTCTGCGACAATCGCTTTCGCGCCGCCGTGTAGTAGTCCATATTCAAGTTCGTCGGCCTCCCAAAGCGCGTTCATGCACATGGCGATGCCACCAATAGATGTCACTGCTTCAAACGCAATGACCCATTCCGGATAATTGCGCAGCGAAATCGCAACTCGATCTCCTTTTTCAATACCAAGTTCGTCGACTAGGAAACGGCCCAATTTGGCGCCGCGTTGATACATATCTTCGAACGTGTACCGCTCGTTCTCATAGATATAGAACTCGTTATCACTACGATTGCTGTTGAACAGCGCATGAAGGTTCTGCGGCGCGTTGACAAAAACGCGGCACGGAACCCCACGAATATCTCGCTCCACCAGCTCGTAGGTACCCGTTGCCGTCACCTCGGCGATTGCTTCTGCTCTCGTCAGTACAGCCATTATCTTGATCCTTGTCCGTCGTCGATTTTTATGGTGGTGCCTGTCACACATTCGGATGACGGTGACACCAGATAGAGCAGTGTGGAATCCATCTGCTCCGGTTGTGCAATTCGTTTTCGGGGAAATGTCCGGCTGATATCGCCGATGCGTTCCAACATGCCGTCCAGCATTTCGGATGCAAATGCACCAGGCGCAATACAGTTCACATTGATGTGGTAGCGAGCCCACTCAACGGCCAGCGCTTCTGTCATTCGAGCGATGCCCGCCTTCGTTGTGCTGTAGAGCGATGCAGCCGACTGTGGTCCAGTATTAAACGCGGCCATTGAGGAAATGTTGACCATCCGACCCGGTTTTTTGGCGGCGATCAGACGTCGGGCCACTTCGCAGGAAAGTACGTAAGGACCGATAAGATTCGTATCGAACACACGATCCATTAGATCATCGTCGATCTTGATAGCCCATTGGGCGTCGGGGATGCCTGCGTTGTTGACCAGAATGTTGATCAAACCGAGCTCGGATTCGATCTGTTGAACGGATCCTCGGATAGCGTCTCGGTTGGTCATATCGAGCATTACAGGTAATACCGTTCCGCCGCTCTCCCTGATCTCGTTTGCGAGTTCATTGAGTCTCTCTGTGCGTCGACCGGCAAGAGCGACCTTGGCTCCACAGGCTGCAAGAATCTGGGCAAAACGGCGTCCCAGCCCGGACGTTGTCCCGGTGACCAGAGCAGTTTGATCAGATAGGTCCAGTGAGAACTGAGGTTTTACCGCGTTCCCCATGCGCAGCCTCTGCGATCAGCGAAAGCGGATTATTCAGTAATTGCTGTTATGGGGCAAATTTGACGGCGGGCCTAAGGGTTGATCCATATCGGCCGTCAATTCAGGGCGCACTATTCCAAAACATCGTAGTGGACACCTGTTCGACCATGGGCTGGGGTCATCAACTCAGAAGAAGCACTACAGAGCTGAAAGGCGGTTGGTATCAGTGGTGGTGGTGCTTCAAGACCTGGGTACAGGGACAGGTGCGGTTGATGGCACTTTCGTTGGCCGCTCCAAGTCGCTGATGTAGATACATAATGTCTTGTGCTGTGCGTTCAGGTCCGGTCCAGGTATTTCCAAAATAGCTACCGACATCAAGTGACACTGAAATTTGAGATGTTTTGATGTTGCGCGCCTTTGCTGCTAGTTGTTTTGAAAGCTGTTCATTGACCTGACCACAGAAGCGCAATGTGATGTGCAGATTCGGTAGTGGGATTGCTCGTGCCGTTGGAGATAGACGTAGGTATCAGCAGCGTCAGTCATCAACGGTCAGGGCAGTCTCGGGATCAGGTAGCAATGCAAAGAAGAGTCTCGTTAGTTGATCCACAGAGATTGCCCGAGGGGGTTGAATCATCATCAACGTGCCTTACGTTTTCAGTGTCGTAGTTAATGATTCAAACGAAAAAGCACTTAGTACAACATTAGGAGAAAAACCATGAACCTGATCCGTCACAGCAACTTACTGGATTTCGATCGACTCCTGAATGATTTCTGGGGTCCTCGCAGTACATTCAAACCTGTACCGCGGAATGTCGTCGATACTCCGTTGGCCCCTCGTGTCGATGTCACTGGGCACGACGATCGTTATGAGTTTGTCGTGGAGCTACCTGGCTTTACCAGAGATGATGTCACCGTTTCCGTGGAAGATGGGTATCTAACCATCGAAGCCAATCAAGAGAGTGATGCGTCTGAAGCGTCAGAGGGTCGTGTGATTCGTAGGGAACGTCGTTCTGGAAGCTATATGCGCAAGTTTCATGTGGGTGAAGACGTCGATAGTGATTCAGTCAGCGCCAAATTCGCGGATGGTTTGCTGAACATCACGGTCCCCCTGTTGGTCGCTGAAGAACCGACACGCCGCCTCGTTGAAATCAGCTAGTTTGGGATACCTATACGGGAGAGGGTTGTCAGTTTTGTGATGACCCACCCGAATTGGCGTTCTTGCCGGATTGTCGAACCTCCTCTCCGAGTGAATGCTTAACGACGCCATCAGCCTGTTGGTGTTGGTCTCTTCCCATACCACTTGCGCCGCAAGTAGATCGTCCAGCCTTGGTGATGTTTGAGATGTATAAGACGGCCGAGTGATTTCTGGTCCGTGGTTGCGGCAGAAAGATCGCCCCCAAGCGAGCGGCCGTTCGGTTGGATCGCTCTGAGAAAGTTATCGAAGCCCATGGGGTGGCGGTTGAGTAGAGCTTCAAACACTCTCTCAGTACACCACCTCACTGATTTCAATATCAATATTGAATAAGCCGATGCGGGCAACACCATGTGCCTACTGCAAGCGCGATCGGTCGTGTACGAGACGTATGGACGAGAATATTATGCGTCGGTCGGTATACGAGAGTATTTGGCCGACCATAAGGTCATCAACGCTGAGAGGACTGACTCTAATTTTGAAAAACTATCCGCCGAGAGGTCTTTTTCGATACACGTATTAACGTTTGGATGATATGCAAACTCTGACGGTTGGTGTGCAACAAGGATTTAATTTTCGGGTGAAAGCACAAGACAGGGTTGAGGAATCTTTTCTAAGACGGCGATCTATAACGCTCGACTTGGCTCCAGACGGTGTGCAAGAACGACAAACGCCAGCATACAAAACAGTGTGACAAACGAAACCAATCAGGCTAACGCGGACGCGAGACAGGAATCAGATACATATTAGGCAACCCGCCCCAAATGAGCAGCGCGCCTGCCAGCACCATATGATGGAACCGTGGCTTTGAACACGCACAGCGTGCCGGCTAGCACCATGCAGAACATAGCTCCATCCAGGAACCGGGAAATATTCAAGTTTTCGATCCAGGCTCAAAGCAGGGAATTGGACGCTTACGTCCTGGACGCGGAAGATTACGGACACAAATAGTGCTAGAAAGGGACCTTCGGTCACTCATTGACAAATCCACGATATTTGCAAAAAGCTGCGACAAGAAGCAACTAAAGTAGCCAATAACATGGTGTTTCCTGTGACACCGTGGCTCTATCCGACATCATGAGTCAGACAACTGAAACATCCCCTAATTCTTCGGCGTGTTCGACATCAAGAAACCAGGTTGACGTTGATTTCGTCGAACAGTTGGGTACTTATGAAGATTGTCACATCGCCTTTGGTGAAGGGCATAACAGACTCGCCATTGATTTCTGTTTCAAGTCCGCCATTGATGCCCATGAGGGACAGCGTCTCATCGACGTCGCCGTCGATGATGTCGATCGATTGAGTGACGAAAGTCCCTGGATCTGCCG
>MDTB01051317.1_pt1 | contig 81462 bp, 85 predicted proteins | sample 811161 | NCBI WGS metagenome assembly MDTB01 (sample SAMN05326650, study PRJNA326480) | marine metagenome | isolation source: seawater | place: Mediterranean Sea | collected 2009 | reverse complement strand
CTTGCAGCTGTAATTATATTATGAATATTTGGATTATAAATATGATGATTAACCCCATAAACTAAATTAATAATCGATTGTGATTTTTCGCTTATTGGAGCTGAAACTAAAACTTTTTTTACGCCTTGATTGAAGTAGTGATTTAGTTGATCTGTAGTTTTGTTTTTACCCGTACAATCAATTGCAATATCAATATTTAACTCCCTGATTGGTAACCCCCTTAATTCATTTTCGGAGTAACAAAATACAGTATTTGAACCAATTTTTATTTTATTTTTATTGAATTTAATATTTTTATTCCATTGGCCGTGAATAGAATCGAATTCCATTAAATGGGCCTGAGTTTCTGCATTACCATTAATATCATTAATAAAAACTAATTTTAAATTTGATTCTTTCTCCAAAAGCTCCCTTGCAATAAGTTTCCCTATTCTTCCGATCCCATTAATTAGAATTTTCATAAGCTTCTTATTAAATTTTTGTATTTAATTAATCTAAATAATATTTGCTAATCATTACAATATAAAAAAAAAGAGCCTAAAAAATTGTTTCTTAGGCTCTTTAAAATAAGGGTAGCAAACTTAAGAAACTACCATTTTAAATGAAGTCTAGTTTGAATACTTGTCATATTATGCGTGACATTGGTACCCAAGGCATCTGTGGACATTCCAGTTCCTCCTTGATAGAGACCTCTCGCTGCGTCAATCATTAATCTTACATTACTGTTAAAATAGTGATTTAAACCAATATGAACTACCTTCGCGTCAGTTGCATTTTCTGATGCTTCATCAGAAGCAAAGTTAGCCATTTCAAACATTACTTTAGCAGCAGTACACCCCATTGCAGCTTTACATTTAACACCACTAATTGAACCTTTCGCAGGTTTTAGTTTAACGTGTGCTCCACCGGTTAAAAAATAATGAGCAAAAACTGATGCACCATTTGCAGAATAATCATCATATCTTTTTTTATCATCATCAGGGTCTTCAAGTCTAGAAGCATTAACATAATAATACTCTCCGGCCATAAAAAGTGGACCATTAGAATATGCAAATTGTGGTCCCCCATAAGAATAACTTTCAATATTAGCTAGATTTGTGTCTAAGATCTTCTCACCTAAGGTATGAACTCCCTGAGCTCTAGCTTCAACAGACCTTCCCTTAAGATCAGAATGATTTTCATAAGTATACGATCCACCTAACATTGCATAGTGCTTTTTACCCATCACATGAGTGTAATGAGCGGCAACAGAGGTTACATAATTGTCTTCAATAGTATCACTGTCTTCTTGCTCCTGCCTCCATGCTCCTTCAGCACCAACACCAAGTGTTGCCTTTAAATGGAAAGGGTTTTTCTTTCCGAAGGCACCCGCTGTATCGTAATGAATTCCAGCTCTGTGTGCTAGATTAGCTGCTTCGTTATACATTGGTCTTTCCATGAAAAGAATACTATTTGAACTCGTATTCTCCCATAGACCACCCGCAGATTTTACGTTACCAATTGAAATCTTACCGATACCCTTAATTTTCTTGTAAATTAAAGCGTCCTTGACATCAACACCCTTTGGTCCGGTTGATGCGCCACTAACATTATCAGCAACTGTTTCAGCAAAATCAGGTTGGAATGCAAAGCCCCATCCATCTCCAACTTTACCTTTTATGGAGAATCTAGCTCTTCTAAATTCATTTCCAAAAGTTCCAATATTATCAGATCTACTTGGATTTTCAGTCTGATCATTACCTGCAGTAATAGCAGTAAAGTCATACATCAGCCTACCTTTAATAGCAAACTCATACTTTCCGTCAGTACTTTTTATTGACAAACCGTTGCCTTTCTTGAAGTAAGCCTTATTTTTGTTTGAGCCCATTTCTTGTTTAATTTTTAATAGTTCATTTTGCAGCGCATCAATCTGTGCATCATGCTCTCCAGCCTTAGCATCAGTGTTCAGAGCCATAACTGATGCTATTGCTGTTGTAATAAAAAGTTTTTTCATCTTAAATTCCTTCCAGTAATTAAATTTAAAACAAAATTAGTGATCAAATATTACAGTTTAATGACACAGTAATAACTAAAAGAAATAAAATCTTAATTTGTTGTTTTATTGCAACATTTTTAATGTTTAAAATTTACAGAAAATTTTGAACCTTTATTTAGTTCGGATGTTATTTCAAGTTCAGTCTTATGACGGTTCAATATATGTTTAACGATTGATAAACCTAGACCTGTGCTGCCTAGTTCTCGTGATCTTGCAGAATCAACTCTATAAAATCTATTTGTTAACATAGGAATATCTTCTTTTTTTATTCCTGATCCAAAGTCTTCTATTTCAACCTTAACTCCATGATTCAAATTTTTTAGTCTAATTTCTATGGGTTTTTTGGATTTTCCATATTTTAAACTATTATCTAAAATATTTATAAAAACTTGCTTAAGCTCGTCATAGTCACCTATTATTTCTATAACCTTTCTTGGATTCGAAAACTTTATTTTATTTTTTTGAACTCCATTAACAATAGATATATTAATTACATCCTCAAGAAGTTCATTGAGATTTACATGTGATTCAGGAGGAGTATGTTCTATCCTTTCTATTCGTGACAAAGAGAGTAGATCATTTACAAGTGAGCTTATTCTTAAGGACTCATTTTTAATTATTTTCAAAAATTTTACCCTTACTTGAGAATCCTTTTTACCAACACCAAGAAGTGTTTCACAATAACCTACAATTGCAGCGATTGGTGTTTTTAATTCGTGACTCACATTTGAAACAAATTCTGTTCTTAAATCATTAACTTTTTTTTCGTCTGTATAGTCATAGAGTCTTATAAAGTTTAACTTAGTTCCACCGAGATTACTTGGTCCGGAGACCCAAACATTGTATACTGTCTCGATAGGAAAACTTAAAGTTAACGTGGATTCTTGAGGTTTTTTTTTAATAGCTGATTTTTGAATGAGCTCACCTAATCCGGGGATTCTTAACACAGAGTTGATATTTTGGGATTTAGCTTTTTTACCAACTAACTTGGTTGCCATTATATTGAGTTGAAAAATTTGATTGTTTTGATCGATAATAAATAAAGGGTCAGGAAAAGAATTGAAGAACTTATCATAAAATAATATTTGCAATCTTTTAGCACTTAACTGTTGATTAAAGATTTTAGAATATGAATTCAGTTTATAAATAAATGGCTCAAACTGATGAAAGAAGAAATAGTCTTTTGCTGATAGATTTTCCCGAGAAAGATTTTTCAAATCTTTATTAAGTCTTTTAAAATCAATTAGGAATTTTATTGCGGCAAATCCTAGAATTAGAATTATTAAAACAACTACAGAAATAATTTCTTTATGAATATACATGAAAATGTTTAAATATTATCTCAATACTTAGAATAGTAAACTATAAAAATGCAACTTAAACAACAAAGCCTTATTGATTTTTCAAAAAAATTAAATGAAGATCTAATTAGAAAAGCAACACCGATGATGTCACAATACTTAGAAGTAAAAAAAAGACATCAAGAATATCTATTATTTTATAGAATGGGTGATTTTTATGAACTTTTTTTTGGTGATGCACACATTGCCTCAAAAGAACTTGGCATTGCGCTTACGAAAAGAGGGAAACTCAATGACGAAGATATTCCAATGTGTGGAGTTCCATTTCATTCAGTGCAAAATTATTTATCAAGATTAATAAAGCTTGGTTATAAAATCGCAATTGCTGAACAACTTGATGAGGATCCAAGTGAAGAAAAGAAGAAAAAGAAATCATCCAAGCTTTTTAAGAGAGATGTTGTTAGGATAATTACTCCTGGAACTATTCTTGATGAATCGTTATTGGATTCGAAACAATACAATTTTTTAACAAGTATTTATTTAAATAAAGGAAAAGGATGCGTTTCATGGGTTGATATGACAACTGGTGTATTCAATTTAAAGATTCTTAATAATGCATCTTTAGAGATTGAACTTAGTGAATTACTTCATAAAATTGAACCTGGAGAGATAATAACTTCTGAGGAAGTTGTTAATAATGTTATTCTTAAAGATTATCTTAAAGCATGGAAAGAGAAAATCACTCTTATTCCAGAAACTTTTTTTGATGAAAAAAATAATATTGAAAAGTTAGAGTCATTTTTTAAGGTGTCAAATATCATTTCTTTAGGAGAACTCAGCTCAACTGCGATTTCAGTTTCTGGAGCTTTAATAGAATATTTGAGATTAACTCAAAAAGGTAATGTTCCAAATATAACAAAACTTAAAATTATTAAAGACGAAAAGTTTATGGTTCTGGATAAAATATCTTCACAAAGTCTAGAATTATTTTCTAGAATCAATGGGGAAAGAAAAGGAAGTCTACTGGATACTATAGATTATACAGTCACTCCATCTGGTGCACGAATGTTAAAGGAGCAACTAAAAAATCCATTGCTAGATATTAAATCAATCAATAATAGACTTGATTATATTTCTGCTTTTCTTAATGAGAGTTCTATAATCAATGAAGCCAGAGACACGCTTAGTGGTCTTCCTGATATTGAAAGAGCATTGTCAAGAATTGGTGCTCAACTGAGAAACCCAAGAGATGTTTTAATTGTTTTTAATTTTATTAATAAAAGTTTACAAGCCTTTAAAATAATAAAAAAACCTAATAATAGTTTATTAGATGAATTAATAGTTTCACAAAAATCTATAGAAAATCTTTTTATATTGTGCTCTGAGATTAAAAAGAAAATTAACGAGGTTCCTCCCTTAAATTTTAATGACGGTGGAGTTATTAAAGAAAATGTTTCTGAAGAATTAGATAATTTAAGAAATATTAAGAATTTAAATAAAAATAAAATCATTGAATTTCAAATGAAATATTCAAAAGTTGCAGACCTTAACAACCTGAAAATAAAGTATAATAATTTTCATGGATATTTTATTGAAACTAGTAATAAAAACTCTTTTAAGATAAGAGAATGTAAAGATTATGAATTCCAACTTATTCAAAATACACTTCATTCTTCTCGATTTCAAACTGTAGAACTTAAAAGGATTTCTCAGGAAATTGATGATGCTGAGACCAAGGCAATAGAGTTAGAAAAAGAAATTTACAGAAAAATTTGTGAAAAAATATTAGAAGAATTTTCACTACTTAATCTTTTGAGCCAATCAATTGCATTTATCGATGTGATGATAAGTCATGCATTTTTAGCAAGAAAAAGTAATTTCGTAAGACCAACCTTTTCTGCTAAACAAAAACTAGAAATAATTGATGGAAGACATCCAGTAGTTGAGGAAAGTTTATTAAATTCAGCAAAGACTTTTACACCAAATGATTGCTGTCTAGACTCCGATTCCAAAACTTGGTTGATGACGGGACCAAATATGGCAGGAAAAAGCACGTTTTTACGCCAGGTTGCAATTATTACCATCATGAGCCAGATTGGTTCATTTGTTCCAGCTAAAAAAGTTCATATGAGTGTTTTAGATAAAATTTTTACACGAGTTGGAGCATCTGACGATCTCTCACAAGGACTTTCAACCTTCATGACGGAGATGGTCGAAACTTCTAGAATACTAAATGGAGCGACTGAGAATTCCTTGATAATACTGGATGAATTAGGAAGAGGAACTTCCACAAGTGATGGATTATCACTAGCTTGGGCAATTTTAGAGTTCATTATGCTAAATAAAAAATGCACTACATTCTTTGCAACTCATTACAAAGAGTTGACACTATTAAAATCTGATTTTAAAAATTTAAAGCTTAAAACTATGAAAACAAAAGAGTGGGAAGATGAGATCATTTTCATGTATAAAGTAATTGATGGGGTTTCTGAGAGCTCATATGGATTGCATGTAGCAAAATTAGCAGGTATTCAATCATCTATTATTCTGAGAGCAAAAAACATTTTAATGAAATATGATAAAAATACTCAACAAAAAACTATAAAGAATAATGTACTAAAAACTGATATCGAAAAGACTGATAAATATTTAAAAGTTATAGAAATTCTTAAAAAAATTGATCCTAATCAGATCACACCAAAGGATGCACTAGAATTAATTTATAATTTAAAAAATAAAATTTTAAACAGATAGTTTGGGAGTTTTTTTGAAAGATTTTAATATTAAAAAATTAGAGGCAAACGATGAACTTGATCATATTAATAGTTTTTATACAAAAAACTTTCAATCGATAAAAAATTTTTTTTATGAATCAAACCTAGGTTTTGAAACATGTTTAAAAATTAGTAAATTAACGGATGAAGTCATTAAAAAAGTTTATGAAAAGTTTTTAGAAGAGTATTGCATTAAAAATACGGATCTTATTATTTGTGCTGTTGGAGGTTACGGAAGAGAACATTTGGCTCCATATTCAGATTTAGATCTTTTGTTTGTTCCATTTAAAGATGATAGTAACGTATCAAGAGCTATTGAAAAGATTCTTGATTTTTTGTGGGGGTCAGATTTTAAAGTTGGACATTCAGTAAGAAAACTTGATGAGATAATTGAAATAGCAAAAAGTGACCATGTGATTCAAACTTCTCTAATTGATTGTAGAAGTATTATTGGAGATAAAAAAAGATATTCACAAGTAATTCGTGTAATTGAAGGATTTTTTAATTCTCAAGAGCCTGAAAATTTTATAAGCGCAAAAATAAATGAAAGAAATAAAAGAATATCTCATCATAAGACAAATGCATTTCTTTTAGAACCAAATATAAAAGAAACAGTTGGTGGTCTGAGAGACCTTAACCATTTATCATGGTTTTTCAAACGTGTACACAAAATAGACAAACCTGATGAATTATTAAGAAACAATTTAATTTCATTAACTGAGTTTAAAAAGTTTAAGAAGGCTATGGACTTTATTTTAACGGTAAGATGTTATCTCCATTTTTTTAGTGAGCGTTCAAATGAAAGACTGACATTTGACTTACAAAAAAAAATTTCTCAGCAAATGAAATATAAATCTAGAATAACAACGCTTAGCGTTGAAAGATTCATGAAGCATTATTATTTACAAGTTAGGAATATAAAGAACCTGATTTATTCGCTAGTTTTTGAGTCTCACAAAGAAAATTTTAAAGAGGAAAAGAGTTTCATCGCAGACGGGACGAATATAAATAATAATCATATTTATATAAAGTATCCTCAAAAGTTTAGTGATAACCCAGAAAACTTTTTGAACATTTTTTATGATTCTTATAAAGCTAAAATTCCGTTACATCCATCCTCTTATAGACTAATATTTAATAAAATTGACGACATAAATCTTAATGCTTCTTTATCAAAACAAGGAAAAAATAGATTCATTGATATTTTATTATCAGATTCTCATGATGAAACATTAAACACAATGAATGACCTAGGAGTGTTAGCAAAAATTATTCCTGAATTTGCAAATATAATTGCTCAATCTCAATTTGATTTGTACCATGTTTTCACAGTAGATCAGCATATACTTAGAGCTCTAGCTTTATTAAAAAAAATGAATTCTAAAGATCATCAACCCAAACATTTTGCTCATTCAAAGCTTATTGTTCAAAAAATAAAAAATCATAAACCTTTATATTTTTCTGTTTTACTTCATGATATTGGGAAGGGTTTGGGGGGTAACCACCAAAAAAAAGGAAAAAATATTGCAGGGAAGATTTCTAAATATTTTAACCTTAAAAACAGTGAAATTAAAAATATTACCTGGTTAGTTGAAAATCATTTGTTATTCAGTAAATATGCATTTAGTAAAGATCTAGAAGATTCTTCTGTAATTAAAAGTTTTATTCAAAAAGTAGATACAGTTGAAAAATTGAGCTCTTTGTATATTCTTACTATTGTTGATATAGCCTCTGTAAATGACCAAAGTTGGAATGATTGGAAGTCTATTCTCTTGAGAACTTTGCATAACAAAGGTTTGGATGAGTTAAAAAAACCTATATTACTAAAATTTGATGTTTTTTCTGAAAAAGAATCAAAAAAAATTATTACAGTTAAAAAGAAAGTTTTCTCAAGATTGAAGTTCTTTTCAGAAAGGGATTTTAAAAGTTTTTGTGCTATTAGTATTCCCAACTTTTGGCTAACTCAGTCTGTTGATACTTTAGTAAAACAAATAGATAACTTTTTTTGTGGTCAAAATTCAATTAATTTTTTTGATTGCGCGGTTGATTTTACTGGGATAAAAGGACATTTAGATGTAACAGTCGTTACTAAGGATAGAAAGAATTTACTTTTAGGAATTATTGAGAAATTTATATTTCATGGAATGGAAGTTCTTGAAGCGCGAGTATTTACACTTAAAAATAAGTTGATAATAGATACTTTTAAAATATCTACCAGTTCTAAACTTAATTTAAATGATAAAGATATTGAGCATAAAAAAGAAAAGTTATTTAAGGATATAAAGGAAAATTTAGTATTCGATTTAGACCTTGAATTAAATAGTAGAAGAGTAAAATCGGACAACGTAATACTTAAAGAAAGCACTAAGATTTCTATTGATAATAAATCATCAAAAACTGATACTATTATTACTGTTTACACAAATGATAGACCATATTTACTCTATGATATATTGAACTCTTTGTTGATAAATGATCTTTCTATTTCAATAGCTAAGATATCAACTTTTGAGGATTTTATTGAAGATACGTTTCACGTCAGAAATTCTTTAGACCTAAAAGTAATTTCAGAATCAAAATTAAAAAAAATTAAAGATGATATAAACAATAGAATCTTGGAAAGGCCTTCATTTGTTTCTTAGGATTATTTCTATTATTGGATCTCTAACTTTTCTTAGTCGGTTATTGGGTTACTCGAGAGATCTACTGGTGGCTTTAATATTTGGAGCAAGTTATGTTTCAGACGCTTTTTTTGTTTCTTTTAAACTACCTAATTTATTTAGAAGGTTATTTGCAGAGGGAGCTATGAACTCTGCATTTATTCCTGTTGTTTCGGGCATTAAAGAAAAAGATGGTCCGGAAAAAGCAGTCCTTTTTCTTAATGAAATTTTTTCAATTCTCTTTTCATTTCTCTTACCTTTTATTCTAATAATAGAATTATTTATGCCATTAATCGTTATGATTGTTGCGCCTGGCTTTGAACAAAATTCTGTTAAGTATAATTTAACAGTTAATTTATCAAGATTGTCATTCCCATTTTTATTATTTATCTGTCTTTCATCATTAATTGGAGGTTACTTGAATACCATGGGCAAATTTGCAGCCATGGCTTTTACACCAGTAATTCTAAATCTTTCTATGCTATCAGTACTGGTTCTTTTTATAAATAATGAAAATCAGGAATTAATCTCAAAATACCTCGCCTCTTCTATTTCACTTGCAGGGGTAATTCAATTAATTTGGTTGTTTTATCATCTTAAAATTAACAATATCAAGATTAAGTTTAGTCTTAAGATTTTTGATAAAGTTTTTAAATTTAGTAAAGACGCAAAAAAACTTTTTATTTTATTTTTACCAGCAGTTATAGGAAATGGTGTTTACCAGATTAATCTTTTAATTGATATGATTTTAGCGTCCACGCTCCCTGATGGATTCATATCATACTTGTACTTTGCAGACAGAATTAATCAATTGCCGCTCGGGGTATTTGGAATTGCCTTAAGCACAGCACTTTTACCAGTTTTATCAAGACAAATTAAAAAAAAAGAAAATACTTCAGCTTCACAAACACTTAACCATTGTTTGCAGCTAGGAATTATTTTTTCTGTTCCCTGTGCTTTTGGATTGGCATTTTTTGCCGAACCAATTTTAAGCGTTCTTTTTGTAAGAGGGGAGTTTTCTGTAAGTGATGCTCAATTAACAAGTAAGGCATTAATGGCATTATGTATTGGTCTTCCTGCTTTTATATCCGTTAAAATAATAGCAGCGTCATTTTTTGCCAAAGAAGACACTAAAACACCTGTTTATGTTGCAGTTTTTTCTATGCTTATTAATTTGATATTAAACTTAATTTTGATACAAAAATATTTGCATGTTGGATTAGCTCTTGCAACATCAATATCATCTTGGTTAAATTTTTTTGTTTTGGTTATCATCCTAAGAAAAAGGGAACTATATTCAGTTGGAATTAGCACAATAAAAGTTTTTATAAAAAGCCTCATCGCGTCTTCAATCATGATTTTAGTTACTAAATTTTTATTGCTTTCGAAAATTTTTGATTCTCACATAGAAGATTTTCTCAGCGAAAATTTTTTCATATTATCATCTGTTATTATTTTTAGTTCCTTTGTTTATTTAATTTTAATATATTTTCTTGGAATGCTATATTTATTGAAAATAAAAAAGGGAGAGACAAATTAAAAAAGATGACCTTGTTTTTTCTGGGGTACAACCGACAGGAAACTTGCATTTAGGAAACTATCTTGGAGCAATAAAAAATTGGGTAACACTTCAGAAAAAATCTAATTGTGTATTCTGTATAGTTGATTTACATGCTCTGACAGTGCCAGAAAATTGTGTTGATATTAAAAATAATACTCTTGAAGTAGCTGCTGCATATATTGCATCAGGTATTGATCCAAAAAAACATATTATTTTTAGCCAATCATCTGTCAGAGGTCATTCAGAGTTGGCTTGGTTACTAAGTTGTCACACACCTATTGGCTGGTTAAATAGGATGACACAATTTAAAGATAAAGCTGGCAAAAATAAAGAGAAAGCTCCACTTGGACTTTATTCTTACCCAGTTTTGATGGCTGCTGATATTTTATTATACAAAGCAACTCATGTCCCTGTTGGAGATGATCAGAAACAGCACCTTGAATTATGTAGAAATATTTCTCAAGCTTTTAATAGACATTATCAAACTGATTTCTTCCCTATCCCTGAACCTGTTATTTTGGAGACAGGCGCAAGAGTGATGAGTCTAAAAAACGGGGGAGCGAAAATGAGTAAGTCAGATCCTTCAGATTTATCTAGAATAAATTTAATGGATTCCTCGGAGTCTATATTAAAAAAAATACAAAAAGCTAAAACAGATTCTTTGCCATTTCCCTCAAATATTAATGAACTTGAAGAAAGATTAGAGATAAAAAATCTTATGGGAATATATGCTTCATTGTCTGATTTAACATTATCGAAAATAATAGAGAGTTATGTGGATAAAGGTTTTTCTTCTTTTAAAAAGGATTTATGCGAATTAATTAATGATGAACTTTCTCCAGTTTCTAATGAAATGAAAAGACTCTTAAAAGAAAAACAATATATAGTCAAAATTCTAAATGATGGGGCAGAAAGAGCGAATATAATTTCCGAACTGAATTTAAAGTCAATTAAAAAAACTTTAGGGTTTTTTTAAATGATGTATTATTTGCCTATTGCAGAAATAGAAATTAACATTTTTGTTATTTTGTTCTCGGGATTTTTTGTGGGCTTCCTATCAGGTCTTTTTGGAGTAGGAGGAGGATTTTTAATGACACCACTGTTGATTTTTTTCGGAATACCTCCATCGACAGCAGTGGCAACGGAAGCAAATCAAATTTTAGGTTCTTCATCATCAGGTGCATTTGCACATGGATTAAAAAATAATATCGATTATGAAATCGGTCTTTTTTTATTAATAGGAGGAATATTTGGATCAACTCTGGGGGTAATCTTTTTTAAATTTATGAGGGATGCAGGAAATATAGATTTAATTATTAGTATTCTTTATATCATATTCTTGGCAATTATTGGTGTTCTAATGTTTGTGGAAAGTGCACTATCTATGTATAGAAAATACCCACCACAATCAAAACAAAGAAGCAAAAGAAATATATTTCATAAGCTGCCATTAAAATTTAAGTTTAGAAAATCTAGAATTTATATATCGATACTACTCCCAATAGTAATTGGAGCTTTTGTTGGAGTTTTGTCAGCATTAATGGGTGTAGGCGGGGGATTTGTGATGGTGCCTGCGATGATTTATTTGTTAGGAATGAATACTGCTTCAGCAATAGGAACTTCACTTTTTCAAATAGTTTTTGTTACAATGAATGTAACTGTGCTCCAAGCAACATATAATCAATCTGTAGATTTAGTGCTAGCAACATTTCTATTAATTGGAGGTGTGATAGGTGCACAATTTGGATCACGCTATACCACAAGACTCAAAGGAGAACAGCTAAGAATCCTATTGGCATCTTTAGTGATAATTGTATGTTTTAAAATGTCTTTAGATCTTGTGACTGAACCTTTGACCAATTCAAGAATTATTATTCAGGAGACTAATTAATATGTTTTTATTCTTTTTCTTAATACTCTTTCCTTTAAGCCTTTCATCAGAAAAGTTGAACTTTGATATTTCAAAAACCACTATAGTACTGGATAGGGAAAATAAACAGCCGAGTTTTACTATTTATGGATTTAACCAAACTAAGAATTTATTGGTAATTAAAATAAAAGGGCCAAGACAAAAAGTAATTTTACAAAAGAAAGTTAAATTTTTAAATATGTGGACATGGGAAAAAAGTGGTGAATTCAGTTTCCCCTCTATTTTTCACTATTATACGAATACAAAAACTGATGATATTGATTTTCGTTTAAAAAAAAATTTGCATGATAACATTAAACTTTTAGGTAAAGATAACGATAATTTAAAAAAAGACTTAATAAAAAACAAAATGCAATCAGGTCTCTTTTTAATAAAAAATAAATCATTTGATTTTATAGATAAAAAAGACCCTATCTTTTTCAAAATTCCAATTAAAATACCATACAGTGCACCCTCAGGAAAATATCAAGTCATACTGGAAACTTATGAAAAAGAAAAGATAGTTAATAATAAGACGAAAAGTTTTTATGTGAAAAAACTGGGATTCAACTCCTTTATTTATTACTTCGCACATAATTTTTCTTTTCTGTACGGTATAGTATCTGTTATAGTAGCTGTAAGTCTTGGGGTTGGAGCTGGTTTTATATTTAGAAAGTAGTAATTTGTGATTAAAGAATTAAATTTTTTGGTAGTTATTGATGATACTAAAGAAATGCAAAATGCTTTGAGGTATGCATCTAAAAGAGCTTTGAGAACTAATGGGTCGGTGGTGATTCTTTATACATTTGAAAATATAGAGTTTGCGCATTGGCAGGCGGTTGAAAATATTGCAGAGGAGGAAGCAAGAAAAGAGGCTGAGGATAAAATTAAAGAATATGAATCTGAAATTTTTTCATTAAGCTCCAAAAAGCCAAAAAAATTTATAATGAAAGGAGACAGAATAGAGTGTATAATAAATTTTCTCGATGCTAATAAATTTATTTCGAACCTAATACTTGCTGCATCTTCCGGTCCAATTGGACCAGGGCCACTGATATCGGCATTTACAGGAAAACATAGAACTAAAATCAAGGTTCCCCTAACAATAATACCTTCAAATTTAAGCAAAGAAGAAATTGACAATCTATTTTAAAACCTTAGATTAAATGTATGTTTATACAAACTGAGAATACTCCAAATCCTTCAACATTAAAGTTTATTCCTGAAGCTAAAATCCTGGATAAAGGAACATTTGAGTTCAAAACAAAGGATGAGGCAAAAATTTCTCCTCTAGCCCTTAAGTTGTTTGAAAACAAGGATGTGAAAAGTATATTTTTTGGAATAGATTTTATTACGGTAACAAAATCAGAATCAGTTGATTGGGATGTAATAAAACCTGATATTTTATCAAGGTTAATGGACTTTTTTTCATCTGATCTTCCAGTTGTTGATAACGGAAATACTCCTGATAAAAAAATTGAATCAAGCAAGAAGTATAATAAAAAAGATTCAAAAATTGTTCTTCAAATAAAAGAACTTTTAGAAGAAAAAATTAAGCCCGCGGTTGCCCAAGATGGAGGAGATATTCAATTTGTAAGATATGAAGATGATATAGTTTTTTTAGAATTACGAGGTTCATGTGCAGGTTGCCCAAGTTCAACACTCACGTTAAAGTCTGGGATTGAAAATATGTTAAAATATTACATTCCAGAAATCAAATCAGTTGAGGCAATTAACTAAATCAGTTAATGTTCGGAACTATAAAAATAAATAATTATTTAATCATAACAATATTATCTTTTGTTGCCATAAATTATATATATGTCGTCTCTAAAAAAATTTTTTTTGAAGAGCCGCATTATGCACCAATAGATTATGCAATTTTAGAATCTAAAAATGATGTAATTGAGGATAAAAAACCCAGTTCAGATTTTATTAGTTTAGCCAATGAAATGTTAAATATTTTTGAATTACATAATTTTGACAGAACAACTTTTTTGAATGGTTCATACAAAAACCTCATTATTTTTTCTTCATTACCAGAAGATTTTATGAATTTAGAGCCTGTCCAAATAAGAAAAGACTTATTTATTAAAACTATTTTACCGATAATTTTTCTAGAAAACCAAAAAATTCTCAAGGAAAGAAATAAGATTCTTCAGTGGTGGATAGATACTGATGGTGAACTTATAAAAAGAGACTTTTGGCCGCAATGGTTAAAAGATATTAGTAACAAATATTCATATGATAAAGATAATATTGGTGATTTATTGATGAGTGTGGATATTATTCCTATCTCATTGGTTCTCTCTCAAGCAGTAATTGAGAGTGGTTGGGGGACTTCAAGGTATGCAAGAGAAGGAAACGCAATATTTGGACAATATACTTATAAGCAAGAAGTAGGAATTTTACCAAAAGAAAGACCGGATACAGAAAGTTTTTTAGTCAGGAAATTTCAATCTCTTTCTGATTCTACGGCGTCGTATATTAAAAATTTAAATACTCATTATGCATATAAAGAATTTAGAGAAGAGAGAAAAAAAATTCGAATGAATGGGCAAAAGCTCCAAGGCTATGTGTTATCTGACTATCTTAAAAATTACTCAGAACGCAAAGAATTATATATTATAGATCTGAAAAAAATGATTAACGATAATAATTTTTCTGAATTTGATGAGATATATAATTCATCCTTAGTTGATTAAAATTCTTCCATACCAGAATAATTTTCCATTTACTTGTGACGTGCAATTAATCCTATTTATACCTTTTTTTGGTGCACTGAGCATTTGGATTTCTATTCTAGAAGGTTCAATTTTATTTGTTTTTAAAGAAATACCAGAAGAATGGTAACAATTGATTGATGATATATCCTGATCAGTTGAAAACCCTAGTCTTAAATTAGTATTTTTGATTTTGGGACCTTGAGGTATCAAATCATAAGCTTGAATTGGAAAAGAATTAACAATTAATTTAAATCTGTCAATAGATCCAAATTCTTCATTAAAAGCGAATCTTGGTAGTCTAAAACGGTTTTCTTTTTTATGAATATGACTAGACTGCTGACCAAAGGCTAAATCATAACCTAAACCAGGCAATATACTTTCAATTTCTAAATTACTAATTCCATATGGATAAGAGAAAATTCTAGCTTCCTCTCTGAGATTTTTTCTGAGTTCTTCACTTGCTTTTTTAATCACATTTAGTTTTCCTTGTTTTGAAATTTTATTCAGATTTGAATGATTCGAAGTATGATTATATATGCTTCCATTATTATTTTGAATTTCTTTAAGCATCTCCCAGTTCATAAAATTTGAGTTAGGATTATTACTGACATAGTCAGTTGAAACAAAAATACTAAATGGATAATTGAACTTTAAAAGTAATGGAAATGCCTTTTCGTAGAAACTCTTATATCCGTCATCAACAGTAATAAATATTGATTTTTTTGGTAGTTCTTTTTCATTGTAGAAATAGTCTATAAGTTTACTCAAAGGTAAAACATTAAAATTATTTTCTTTTAAATAGGTTAAGTGACTTTCAAAAGTTTTCAATGAAATGCTGGTACTTGGTAAATTAGATTCTTCAAATCTATGGTACATTATAACCGTTCCGTAACTTTCAGAGTACGAATTTTTTGAAGAAAAAAAATATAAAAAAATAAATGAATATAAAATGAAATTTCTCATTTTAAAATTATAAGGTTAAGGGTTTTTCAAGATCTTTATCGCCTAATAAAGAATAACTCTTTGAATTAAATAATTGATAATGCCACCATTCGTTTCTATAAAAGTCCCACCCTGCTGAGGTCATTATACCCATAAGCAAACATCTATTTCTTGTTGCTATTTCTGAGACATAATTTGACCCATGAAAAGATAACTTTGAAAATTCATCAAATTCAGTTCCCATATCAAGGTCATTATTATTTATATCAACTAAAGTTAAATCTACTGCAGCTCCTCTTGAATGAGGCGAACCTTTATCAGGAGGGGCTAAAAAATCAGGACTGGGAAGAAAATCCCATAATTTTTGTTGTGATTCAACGGGACGAAAACCATCAAAAATTTTAAATTTTAAGTTAATTTTTTTTGCTATTTCTATTGCAATCGTCAGGTGTTCATAAGCCACATTATTAAGATAACAATCACTTCTTGAATATACTTTTTTGTTCGTAAAATTGTTTTTTGTTGCGTATCTAATGTCTAGTATTATGTTTAATTTTTTTTCACATACTTTAATTAATTTATTTTTCATTATAGTTTATTAGTTAAATATTAGTTTGGTTCTTTCAATGTTATCATTATCATTATTTTCTTCAAGCAAGTCAGTCTCCGTTTCGATATCAAACAAAGAAAAGATTATTAGATATTTAGAAAAGAATGATAATGAAATCAATAAGTCAAATCATATATTATCTCTAATAGAGGAGATTTTAAAAAATTATAAAATAACTGATTTTGAAAATATTATTTTTTCAAGAGGTCCTGGGGGATTTACATCAATTCGCTCGATAATATCAATTTCTCAGGGTCTTTCTATAGGAACAAATATTAAACTCTTAACAGTTGATACATTTCAAATGTTTTTATCAGAAATTGAACCAACCATTGGCTTGAATATTATTTTTTTTCAGGAATCAAGGAATGACTTTTATTTTAAATTTTTTTATTTTAATAAAGGCAGATGGATAGAAAAGTCGAGAATATGTTCTGGATTAGAAAAAGATATTAAAAAAAAAATTTTTGATTTTTCTGAAAAAAACAATCCCGTAAAAATAACTATTATTTCAAATTCCAGAAATGGTCAAATTAATGCAATTCCAAATACAATCTTTTTGGTAAAAAAAATAAATGCAAAGTCGGTCTTAAAGTGTTTTTTTAAAAAATATACTAAAAGTATTATTAAACCAATATATCATCATCCACATTATGGAAAAAAATATTAATTTTGAAAATCTTGAAAGAAAAGATTTAAAAAAAATAGAGTCGCTTCAAAATGAATATATTACAGAAGTCAATAATATTTGGACATATCATGAATTATTAATTTTTATTTCAAGAAAAGAGAGTTTTTCCTTTGTTGCTAAAAAAGAAGATAGGGTATTAGGGTTTTCGTTGTTTCTAAATACGAAAGATATACTAGAACTTTATATAATCTTTGTTGATCCTAAGTACAGAAGAAAAGGAATCGGAAAAAAGTTTTTAGAGAGTGCAATTACTTTTTGCAAAAAAAATCTTATTAAAAGAATTATTTTAGAGGTTAATGAGAATAATAAAAAGGCTATTTTGTTATATAAAAAGTTAAACTTTAAAAAAATTTCAGTTAGAAAAGAATATTATTTAATAAAAGGACAAAACTATGATGCATTAGTAATGCAATTTTTAGTTTAATTTATTTTAATTTTAAACAATCCCTCTTTTAGTGGTTCTGAAATAATGTTGTGTCCATTCTCCAAGAGAGTTTTTTTTAGGCTATCGAAATTAGATTTTCCTTTTACAAGCACTGATTTTCTAATTCCTTTTTCAGTATTATCAATAAATATTTTTGTTTTTACAAATATCATTGGACACTTATCGTTAGTTAGATCTAAAATCTTTTTTCTTTTCATTTAATTATAATATATTATGAGATAAAAAAATGGAAATTGTTTATTTTGAGTTGTCATAAATGTATAATAATTTTTGATTAAAAGTGCCACAAATGTATGATATTTATATAAGGTATAATAAATGAATAGATTATTAGAAAAGTGTAATAAACTTGGTCTTAAAATGACTGAACAAAGAAAAGTAATTGTGCAAGTTTTATCAAACTCTAAAGATCATCCTGATGTCGAATCAGTATATAAAAGATCTGTTAAAGTTGACAAAAGAATTAGTATTGCGACGGTTTATAGAACGATTCGACTCTTTGAAGAAAACAAAATCATAGAGAAACATGAGTTTGGTGATGGACGCTTTAGATATGAGGAAGTTACTGAAACTCATCATGATCACTTAATAGATATAAAATCTGGGAGAGTTGTAGAATTTCAGAACGACGAGATTGAAGAATTACAAAAAAAAGTCGCTAGTAAACTTGGTTATAAACTTGTAGATCACCGCCTTGAATTATATGCAGTACCTTCAGAAAAAAAAGAAAAGTAAAATTAAAAAAAGTGCACTGAAAGCAATGCTTTCTAAAGCAAGTTATATAGCAAAGAATGTAATTTATTTAAAAAATTTTTCAGTAAAGAAAGAAATAATTGAAGAGAACACAAGACCTGTATTATTATCATATCCTAAAAGATTAAATATAGATTTTTATGTAGACAGGTTTCATTTAAGAGTATTGAGAGGAAGTGATCCTCTGGTAAAAGCGGCACAAAAACTAAGATTTAGATCTTTTTTTAAACAAAGATTAGATTCAAATCAATCTGATTCAGACGAATTTGATAAGTTTTGTGATCATTTGGTGGTAATCGATACTTCAATCTCAAAAGAATTTGTTGTGGGAACTTATAGGTTACTTTTAGATAATGGAAACCATTCCAATATTAAATTGTATACTGAGACTGAATTTGACTTAAAAAGATTAAGGAAGAAAAATATCAGGATTTTAGAAGCAGGTAGATCTTGTGTAGATGAAGATTATAGAGATAAAGGGATAATAAGAATTCTCTGGAAAGGACTTTCAAAATATATAATTAAACAAAATATAAAGTTCATTACCGGGTGTGCTAGTTTTCCCTATGACAATTATTCTTTGCTCAACAAACAGCTTTCCTACTTACATCATTATCATTTAGCTCCTAAAAAATATAGATCCTTTGCTTTAGAAAATAAGAAGGCTCACTGGAAGTTATTACCAAAAAACAGCTTTGAAAAAAAAGAGATATTTAAAACTTTGCCCCCCCTAATAAAAGCTTATTTGAGAGTCGGTTCATGGATTGGAGACGGTGCAATCATTGATGAAGAATTTAAGACCATTGATGTATGTATAATTTTAAAAAAAGAGAATATTTTGAACAAATATTTGACCATGTCCGTAAAAAAATAGAACCATGTATTACTCTTCGGTATTATCTATTTTAAGATTGATATTTTTTATTATATGGACATTCTTGTGTTCTTTTTTCCAGCTTTTCATTCTATTATTACACAAAGATTATCTATTTATTGTTCCAAGATTTTGTTTTAAAGGACTTGTCTTTATTTTTGGAATTAAAGTGAATCATAAAGGCATTCCCAATAATAAGAAAACAGTATATGTTTCAAATCATACATCTTATCTTGATATATTGATATTAGGTTCAAAAATTGACGGTCTTTTTGTTGCTAAGTCAGAAATTGAAACATGGCCACTTATTAATAAAATTTCTAAATTAAGAAAAACTATATTTGTTAATAGAGGAAAAAAATCGGAAGTAAATACTCAGGTTAAGCGTCTGAGTAATACATTAAAAGATGGGTATAATATAATATTATTCCCGGAGGGCACTTCAAATGATGGTCACAGAGTTCTACCTTTTAAAAGTTCATTATTTGCAATAACTGACGATCCAGACATACAAGATTTTTATATTCAACCAATTTCTATTTCTTACACGGGACTTGACGGCTTACCTCTGAATAGAATGTTTAAGCCATTTTTTGCTTGGTATGGGAATATGGATCTATTGCCTCATGTATGGCAATTTTTGGGTTTAGGTAGTTGCGAAATTACAATAAATTATCACAAACCCATTCTTTTTTCTCAGTTTTCATCAAGGAAACTATTTTGCGATCACTGCTTTAAAATAATCTCCAGACAAGTATCATCAAACTTATCTCTAGACCGAAAAGAAAGAATAGATAATTTATATTCATACAAACACTTATAGATTTAGTTCTTAACTTTTACGGGTTATTTTGTTAGAAAAGTAAAATGCAGAAGTTATTTTATATTAAAACTTATGGTTGTCAGATGAATTTTTACGATTCCAACAAGATAGTTGATCTTCTAAAACCACTCGGATATCAGATGTCAAATAAACCTGAGAACTGTGATTTGGCTATCCTTAATACATGTCACATTAGAGAAAAGGCATCCGAAAAGATGTACTCAGATATTGGAAGACTGGCAAATTTTAAAAAAAACCAAATAGCTTCTGGAAGAAATATGACCATAGCAATTTGTGGTTGTGTTGCTCAGGCTGAAGGAGAAGAAATAATAAGAAGAAATAGTGCAGTAGATATAGTTTTAGGACCGCAAAACTATCATTCATTACCAAAAATTTTACATAAAAAAGTAAATGGTGTAAAATACATTCAGAATGAATTTCCAAAAGAAAATAAATTTGATTTTTTCCCTGAACCCTCATCAACTGGCTGTACTGCTTTTGTTTCTATACAAGAGGGTTGTGATAAATTTTGCACATTTTGTGTAGTTCCCTATACCAGAGGCGCAGAATATTCAAGATCAGTTTCCGAAATTATTATAGAAGTAAAAAAGTTGGCTAGCCTGGGTGTTAAAGAAGTTACTTTGCTTGGACAAAATGTAAATGCATACCATGGAAAAGGTAAGGATTTAAATGATAATGAGTCAGTTTTTTCATTGTCAGATTTGTGTGATCAATTATCAAAAATTAAGAATCTTCATAGAATAAGGTATATAACTTCACATCCCGCTGATATGAAAGATGAATTAATTCAGGCACATAAACATAATTTAAAACTAATGCCATATCTCCACTTGCCAATTCAGGCTGGTTCTAATAAAATTTTAAAGGAAATGAATAGAAGATACACTAAAGAAAAATATTTAACTATTGTTGATAAACTCAGAAAAGCCAAACCAGATTTAGCTTTAACATCAGATTTTATAGTGGGTTTTCCGGGAGAAACGCATAAAGACTTTGATGAAACAATAGATTTAGTCAAAATAATTAGATTTGCCGGTTCATACTCTTTTAAGTATTCACCCAGACCTGGTACTCCAGCTTCACTGATTAATAACCTTACTGATGATAGCGTCTCGGACAAACGATTAAAAGTTTTACAAAGTATTCTCAAAACTCAGCAAGAAGAATTTAATGATTCTTTCATAGGAAACAAGCTATCTGTTTTAATAGAAAAAAAGGGAAAAAAAAAGAATCAATATGTTGGAAGAAGTCAATATCTACAACCTGTTCATATTATTTCCAGTGATGACATTATCGGTCAAATATTAGACATAAAAATTGAATCTAGAACATCATTTTCTCTTCATGGAAGAGTTTGTTAACAATAGGAAAAGATTGAAAAGTAAAAAAAAATCAATAAATAAAGATTTGGATACATTTTTTTCATACACTATGTCGTTCGAGGACAACTTTGTTGTATCATTAATGTGTGGTGAACTTGATAATAATTTAAAAATTTTGGAAGATGAAATTGGAGTATCAATTATCCCAAGGGGGAATTTACTCTCTATCAATGGAACAAAAGATAAAGTAGAAAAAACGAAACTAGTATTAAAAACAATTTATCAATCAGCCAAAAAAAATAACCCAATTGATTACGGAGAACTAAAAGGAATTTTGAATATGACAGTTAATGAAAACATAGATACTGAGAACTCAAGCTCAAAGATTGTTGATTCTTTGTTTGTGAAAGCTGGGAAAAAAGTCTTAAAACCTAGGTCAAAAACGCAACAAAAGTATTTTGAATATGTAAAAGAAAAGCAAATGGTCTTTTGTTGTGGTCCAGCAGGAACTGGAAAAACATACTTGGCGGTAGCATTTGCAGTATCTATGTTAAAGGCAGGGCAGATCGATAAAATAATACTTTCAAGACCAGCAGTTGAAGCTGGAGAGAGACTAGGTTTTCTTCCTGGTGACTTGAAAGAAAAAATTGATCCTTATTTAAGACCCATTTATGATGCACTTAATGAAATGTTACCTGCAGGAGAAGTTTTAAAAAAGATTGAATCGGGTCAAATAGAAATTGCTCCTTTAGCTTTTATGAGAGGAAGAACATTGTCAAATGCTTTTATAATCTTAGATGAATCCCAAAACACAACTGCGGTTCAAATGAAAATGTTTCTTACTAGGTTGGGGCAAAACTCTAAAATGATAGTCAATGGAGATCTTTCTCAAGTAGATCTTCCATCTGGAACTAAATCAGGTCTAAGAGAATCGATTACTATATTAGGAAATATAAAAGATATTGGGTTTGTTTATTTTGATGACAAAGATGTAGTTAGAAACTCGTTGGTTTCAAAAATTGTTTTTAATTATGAAAAATATGAAAAAAGCAAAGGAATAGGTTCGGAATATATCTCACAAGTATCAAATGAGGATTAAAACTAAATATGAAGAAGTTAGTAATTTTAACAAAGTTTTGCTTGATAAATTAATTAGTAAATTAGTGAAAATAGCTGTTAATGAGTTAAATTTTAAAAATGACTTTGATTACGAAGTCAGCATACTTTTAACTGACAATAAAAGAATTAGAGATCTAAATCATAAATATAGAAATATTAGAAAAGAAACAAATGTTCTTGCATTTCCTCAAAAAACCAGTCAGAAAAGTTTGAATGAAAAAAATCATTTGCTTGGTGATATAGTTATATCTTTGGAAAAAATAAAAAAAGAGGCTAAAATTCAATCAAAAGAATTTCATGAGCATTTTGTTCATATCCTCTTACATGGCTTATTGCATCTCTTGGGATATGATCATATGAAAAAAAATGATGCAAATGAAATGGAAAGTAAAGAAATAAAGATTTTATCAAAACTATTAATAAAAAACCCTTACTTGCATTAGTAATAAAAAATGAAATTTGAGAAAAATAAGTTCGGTGTAAGTGGTTTTTATAAAAAGATTAGTAAATTTTTTGTAAGAGAAAAAAATAATTATAAAGAAGTTCTTGATGATTTAATTGATCGTCAAGATATTTCCGATGAGAAAATTGATGATAAAACAAAAACTATTTTTAGTAATGTTATCGATATCCACAACAAATCTGTTAACGATGTAATGGTTCCTAGAGCCAATATAATCGCTGTATCAGAGAAAGTATCTTTACAAAATTTATCTAATGTAATGGGTAATTCTAAACATTCACGAATACCCATTTTTTCAGACAATCTTGATAAGATTACTGGAATGGTTCATATCAGAGATCTTTTTGATTTGCTTCAAAACACTCAAAAATCAACTAACAAAAATACGATTACGAAAGTAATTTCTCGAAAAATATTATTTACCGCACCCTCTATGAAGGTTCTTGACCTTTTATTGAAAATGCGTTCAGAGAAAATACACATGGCAATAGTAGTTGATGAGTATGGTGGAACGGATGGTTTGGTCACAATTGAAGATTTAGTTGAGGAAATAGTTGGAGAGATAGAAGATGAGCATGATATGGTGCAAAGAGAATTTTTCAAAAAAGTTTCCAAAAAAATTTTTGAAATTTCTGCAAGAATGTTAATTGAAGAATTCCAAGAAAAAGTAGGTAATTTTTTAAAAAAAGAGGAGGTTGAAAAATTTGACACAGTCGGAGGTTTAGTTTTTTCTTTAGCTGAAAGAGTCCCTGAAAGAGGGGAAGTTATCAATCATCCGAGTGGTTTAGAATTCAGTGTAATGGAAGCAGATACAAGAAGAATAAAAAAACTTAGAGTACAAATAAAATAATTTAAAATGAATAAGAAATGTATTCATCTTTTTTTTGCAGGTGGAATTTCTTCGCTGTCCTTTACACCTATTTTTTTCCCTCTATTCTTAGTTTTCGGTTTTTATATTTTTTTTAAAAGTTTAAAAAATTTAAATAATATCAGAGAAACTTTTTTTGTTTCATCAAGTTATGGTTTTGGATATTTTCTTGTTGGAATACACTGGATCTACTTCCCCTTAACTTTTGATGAAAGATTTTATTATTTTATCCCGTTATTAGTTATTATTTTTGCGGCATTTTTTTCTTTTTTTTTCTATATCCCTGCTTTGATAACAGTCATTTATTTGCAACGAAAAGACCAAGGTTTTTTTACTCAAACTCTCATAATTTCCATTGTCTTTTTTTTGGCTGAGTTTACTAGATCAACAATTTTAGGAGGATTTCCTTGGAATCTATACGCACATATATGGGCAAACAATGAAAATTTTATATTAATTTCAAAATATATTGGAGTGTTTGGATTATCGTTTTTAACTATTTTTTGGGTGGTGCTTGTTTGTCAATATTTGATTAAAAAAAAATATAAACTTTTCTCTATTAATTTAATATTTTTCCCTATACTTCTTTTCACAAATGGATTAATTTTTAAGTCTCATCAGGCTGAAGAAAAATTAAAGGTAAGACTAGTACAACCGAATATTTCTCAGGAAATGAAATGGTCTAAGGATCATTTTGAAGAAAATTTTAATAAACTTATTTACTTATCATTAGACAATATAGATGAATATAATAAACCTGACTTAATAATTTGGCCAGAAGTCGCAGTTCCTTTATTTTTGAATGAAAAAGCAAAGATAGTCAATATTCTCTCTGATATTTTACCACCAGAAACCTCCTTGGTGCTGGGATCTTTGAGGAAAAATGAAAGGGAAATATTTAATTCTTTATATTTAATTTCCAAGAAAGGAATTGAAGAAAATTACGATAAAATGAAACTAGTTCCATTTGGCGAATTTATGCCTTTAAGAAACTTTGTGGGTTTAAAAAAAATAACTCACGGAACAACTGATTTCAGTCCTGGCAATGAAAGAAAAATTCTAAAAATTAAAAAAAATAATCAATTTATAAGTTTTGAACCTTCAATTTGTTATGAAGGAATTTTTACAAATAGAAAAATAAAAGATTCAAATGTAGACTTTTTGTTAAACATCACAAATGATGCCTGGTTTGGAAATACTACTGGACCCCACCAACATATTATGGCATCGAGGTTTAGGTCAATTGAAAGGGGCGTACCTTTAATTAGGGTTGCAAATACAGGTATATCTGCAATTTTTGATAATAATGGTAGAAAGGTAAAATTTTTACCTTTAAATCAAAAAGGTTTCATTGATTCTGAGATTTCTTTATCTAAGACAAATACATTTTTTTCAAATTTTGGATATTTAACTATAATTTTTCTATTATCTTTTGTTTCAATTGTTTGCCGTTTTTTAGATCACTTAGAAAAAAAAGGTTGAAAAATTAAGCTAATAGGATACAAATCTTAAATATGGGAATTTAATCTTAAGTTTTCTGGTTACAAATATGACATTTCCTAAAAAATATATATTTACAAGTGAGTCTGTTTCAGAAGGGCATCCTGATAAAGTTTGTGATCAAATTTCGGACGCGATACTAGACCTATATTTGACAGCAGATAATAATGCAAGAGTTGCTTGCGAGACGCTTGCAACAACAAATAGGGTGATTATCTCCGGAGAGGTTGGTTTAAAAAAGAATAAAGAACAAGTTGATAATAGTAAAATTGAATCTGTAATAAGAAATAAAGTAAAAGAAATTGGATATGAGCAAGATGGTTTTCACTGGGAAAATTTAAAAATTGATAACTATTTGCATCAACAATCCGTTGATATTGCTATGGGTGTGGATGAAATAGAAAACAAAAAAGAACAGGGAGCCGGAGATCAAGGGATTATGTTTGGCTATGCTTGCTCTGAAACGGAAAACTTGATGCCAGCTCCAATAGAATATTCTCACAAAATACTAAAAAGTATTTCTGATTATAGACATTCTCAAAAGTCTTTCTTCGGACCAGATTCAAAGAGTCAGGTTAGTATAATCTATGAGGACAACGAACCGGTTGGTATTTCATCAATTGTTGTCTCTACACAACATCAAGATGGTATTGAAAATGATGAGATTTTTCACAAAGTAAAATCTTTAATTAATAAATCGATTCCTAATGGTTGGATGCCCGAAGATGAAAACATTTACATTAACCCTACCGGGAGATTTGTTGTTGGAGGTCCTGATGGTGATACAGGTCTTACAGGTAGAAAAATTGTTGTTGATACTTACGGCGGAGCTGCTCCTCACGGGGGTGGAGCATTCTCTGGAAAGGACCAAACCAAGGTTGATAGGTCAGCAGCTTACATGGCTCGATATTTAGCTAAGAATGTAGTGGCCAGTCAAGTTGCAAAAAAATGTCTCATTCAACTATCATATGCAATAGGAATTTCAGAACCAGTTTCTCTGTATTTAAAAACTGATAATGCCTCAGTTGTTGACTCGGAAAAATTAATTAAAATATTGACTAAAAATATTGATTTATCTCCTGCAGGTATAAGAGAGCATCTAAAACTTGACAGACCTATTTATTCTCAAACCGCATCATATGGACATTTCGGCAGGAAACCATGTTTAAAGACTGGTTGTTTTTCCTGGGAAAAGACTGACTTTGTCTCAAGGATCCTTTCTGAGTATAAATGAAAAATTTTTACGGAAGACGGTGCTCAAAAAAAATTAATATGAATGAATTAAATTTACTTGAGAGAGATTTTTTTTTTTAAATAAAACTAATTCAAAAAAGAAAATAAAATGTTTTATAGAAAATTTTAAAAACTTAAACCTTGAAATTGGTTTTGGTAAGGGAGAAAATTTAATAAAACAGGCTTTACATTCTCCCAAAGAGGGCTTTATTGGCTGCGATCCATTTATAAACGGAAATATTGCTGTTTCGAAAAAACTAAGGTTATTAGGAATTAAGAATATAATTTTTACAAACTTAGTTTTTCAAGATTTACGAAATTTTATGCCGAAAATATATTTCACAAAAATTTTTATTTTATTTCCAGACCCCTGGAACAAAAGGAAACACAATAAAAGAAGATTAGTTAATCATAGTTTTACCAAAGATTTATCGAAGATATTAAAACCCTCTGGAAAAGTTATGATCTCAACTGACCATGCTGATTATCAGAGAGAAATTTTATTATCATTTAAATCAAATGATAATTTCGAACACATTAATATATTTAATAATAAGGAAGAAAATTATTTTCCAAATATTTGTGAGACAAAATATTATAAAAAAGCTATAAGTAAAAAAATTAAGGTACATCATAACTTATTTAAATTTGTTAAAGGAAGTATTTATTAATAAAATAAATAATTTTATTTAAGTTTATAGAAAGTATTGGTATTAAGTATTAGAAAATGAGATTAAATAATGAGCAAATTACCGGAAAATAGCAAACAAGATTTATTTCCAGTTGATCTTTTGGATATGGCAAAAAATATTGCAAAAGAAAAAGGAATTGAATCTGAAGAAGTATTAGATGCCATGGAAACTGCGATTGCAAAAGCAGGAAGGTCAAAATATGGTCAAGAATTTGATATTAGAGCACACGTTGACAGAGACTCTGGTGCAATTGGTCTTTTCAGATATATTGAGATTGTGGAATCTGTCGAGGACGAGCCAGAAGAAGAAAGAATAAATAAGATTAATATTTCTAGCTTAGAGAAAGCTGATAGTAAATTAAAAGTTGGAGAATTTATTACAGAACAATTACCTCAGATAGATTTTGGAAGAATTGCAGTTCAAACAGCCAAACAAGTTATAGTTCAAAAAGTTAAAGAGGCTGAAAGATCAATGCAATATTCTCAGTTTAAAGATAAGGTTGGAGAGATAGTAAATGGAATTGTCAAAAGAGTTGAATATGGAAATGTTATTGTTGATTTGGGTAGAGCTGAAGCTTTATTAAAAAGAGAAGAATTGCTTAATCGTGAAACCTTTAGACGCTCAGATAGAGTTAGAGCATATATAATGGACGTTAGAGAAGAGCTTAAAGGACCTCAAATTTTCTTGTCAAGAGCACATAATCAATTTTTAGTTAAACTTTTTAATCAAGAAGTGCCTGAAATTTATGATGGAATAATCGAGGTTAAGTCCGTCGCAAGAGATCCAGGCAGTAGAGCGAAAATTGCTGTATTCTCAAAAGAGAAAAATATTGATCCAGTTGGTGCATGTGTTGGTATGAGAGGAAGTAGGGTGCAAGCAGTTGTTAATGAACTTCAAGGAGAGAAGATAGATATAGTTTTATGGTCGGAGGACATTGCTACTTTTGTTGTAAATGCTTTAGGACCTGCAGAAGTTGATAAAGTCATAATTGAAGAGGAATTAAATAAGGTTGACATAATTGTCCCTAATGACCAACTCAGTCTTGCAATCGGCAGAAGAGGGCAAAATGTTAGATTGGCAAGTTCGGTAACTGGTTGGGATATTGATATTTTGACTGTCAGTGAGGAATCAGATAGAAGGAATGAAGAATTTAAAAGATTATCTCTAATCTTTATCTCAAGCTTAGATGTTGATGAGGTCATAGCCCATCTATTAGTAACCGAGGGATTTAGTTCTGTCGAAGACGTTTCGATGGTAACGTCAGAGGAATTATCGTCAATTGAAGGATTTGATGAAAGTTTAGCAAACGAATTAAAATCTCGAGCAAAATTATTTTTGAAGAAAGACGAGGAAAATAATTTATTAAAAGTAAAAGAAATGGGAGCTGAAGAATTTTTGTTAAAAGAGACACCATTCAGTTCTAAACAAATAATAACACTTTTAGAAAATAATATAAAAACAAGAGATAATTTGGCTGACTTATCTAGTGATGAGTTGATTGAAATTGTGGGTGAAAATGTTCTAAACTCTGAAAAAGCAGATAAAATTATTATGAATGCAAGAAAACATTGGTTTGAGTCAAAATAAATTATGGAAGAAGAAACTAAAAAACAAACTACACTTACTGGAAAACTAGAGTTAAAAAAAACTTTTGATGCTGGGAAAATTAAACAAAGTTTTTCTCATGGAAGATCAAGATCTGTTTCGGTAGAAGTAAAAAAAAAAAGATCGTTCGGTAAGAACACTGTTATTAAACCAATAAAGGAAAAAGAAGACTCGAGTGCATTAGATTCAATAGAAACAGCTGATCAGTTATTTAAAAAAACTGATTCAGAAAAAATTAAAAATAATAATTTTAGTGAAAATCGAGCCGAAGAAAAGCAAAAATCTGATGAAGATAAAATGTATTCTGCACCTAATAAAAATGATGGTGTTTCTGTAAGTAATAAAATCAAAAGCGGTGTTAAAGAACAAAAGAAAGATTCAATTAAAAGTGCTCAAGATAAAAAAAATAATGAAGAGGATATAGGACAACCAAAGAAATTAAAAAATCTTAAGCTAATAAAGGTGCCAAAAAAATTAGATGAAAGAAGGAAGGGAAAACTTACAATATCTGAGGCTTTAGATGAAAATAATGAAAGAGTCAGGTCTTTAGCTGCTATCAAAAGAGCAAGAGAAAAAGCTAAGTTAAGATTATCTCAAAACACAGATACAAAAGACCAAGCTAAAGAAAAAAAAAAGAGAGAAATTATAATTCCTGATTATATAGTAGTAAGTGAACTTGGTATGAGAATGGCTGAGAGAACTCCTGATTTAATTAAAGCTCTAATGAAATTAGGAGTAATGGCTACAATAAATCAAACTATTGATGGTGATACTGCAGAGCTAGTTGCAATTGAGTTCGGTCACATCCCAAAAAGAGTAAGTGAGGCAGACGTTGAAATTGGATTATCTGGTAAGGAAGATAATGAAGAAGAATTAAATTTAAGACCACCCGTTGTAACAATAATGGGACATGTTGATCATGGAAAGACTTCACTTCTGGACGCCATAAGAGAAAAGAAAGTAACTCAAACAGAAGCGGGAGGTATTACTCAGCATATAGGCGCTTATATGATAGATACTCCTAAGGGTAAAATTACTTTTCTTGACACACCTGGCCATGCTGCTTTCAGTCAAATGCGAGCAAGAGGCTCTAATGTTACTGATTTGATAATTCTAGTTGTTGCTGCAGACGACAGTGTAAATGATCAAACTGTAGAAGCTATCAGTCATGCTAAAGCATCTAAATGTCCTATAATTGTGGCTGTAAATAAAGTTGATTTACCAAATTCAAATCCACAAAAAGTAGAATCTGATCTTCTTTCTCATGAAATTATAAGTGAAAAAATGGGTGGGGAAACAGTTTTTATTGAAGTGTCAGCAAAAAACAAAACTGGAATAGATGATTTAATTGAAGCAATTTTACTGCAGTCTGAATTACTTGATTTGAAGGCAAATTATAACAGAAAAGCGGAGGGAAGTGTAATTGAATCTAAGGTTGAAAAGGGAAGAGGCCCAGTTATTACTGCTTTAGTTCAAAAAGGAAAACTGCTAGTAGGTGATATAGTCATAGCTGGAAAAGAGTGGGGGAAAGTAAGAGCCTTATCTGACGATGAGAATAATAGATTGGATATAGCTTTGCCAAGTTTCCCAGTCGAAATTTTAGGTCTCTCTGGTGCTCCAGAAGCGGGAGATGAATTAGTAGTTGTTGAGAATGAATCGAGGGCAAGAGAAGTTACTCAGTATAGAGATAGAATTAAAAGAGCAAGAGAAAATGCTTCATTAAAAAGAAGTTCAGTTGAAGAAATGATTTCCGGCGCTTCTGCGGATACCTCAAGAGAGTTTCCAGTTATTATCAAAGCAGATGTTCATGGTTCAAAGGAAGCAATTGAACAAAGTTTATTAAAAATTGGTGGTGAAGAGATAAAAATTAAAATACTACACACTGGGGTAGGAGAAATTAATGAATCGGATGTTTCTCTCTCATCTGCAACGAACGCTGTTATACTTGGCTTCAATGTACGTGCAAATGTTCAAGCAAGAAACTTAGCAAAGAGAGATAATGTTTCAATTAAGTACTTTTCTATTATTTATGAGGTAATAGATGATGTTACAAAGTCCATGAAAGGTATGCAGGAACCAGAGTATGCTGAAAAAATTATTGGTCTAGTGAATGTAAAGAAAATTTTTAAAGTTTCCAAGGCAAATGATATTGCAGGTTGCGAGGTTATAAATGGATTCGTTAAAATCAAAGCTAATGTAAGAGTTATTAGAAATGATGAAATAATACATAAAACCGAAATTTCAAGTTTAAGAAGAGAAAAGGATGAGACAAAAGAGGTTAAAGTTGGTCAAGAGTGTGGGATAGGTTTAAAAGATTTTGAAGGTTTTGAAGAAGGTGATAAATTTGAATGTTTTATCCTAGAAAGTGCAGAAAAAAAATAAATTTCAATGTTAAAACTAAATAAGAAAAATAGTCAAAGACAACTTAAAGTTTCAGAGTATTTAAAACGTTCCTTATCTCAAATACTCTCAAATTATGTATACAGAATTGATAGAGAGAGATATTTTAGTGTGAACGTTTCAGAAGTAAATATTTCAATAGATTTAAAGATTGCTCAAGTTTTCGTTATTCCTTTTTCCCAAATGAAAAGTGCTATAAATTCTGAGGAAATTGAAAAAAAGCTTCGAGAAGACACATATTTAATCAGAAAAAAACTTAGTTCTAACATTGGATTAAGATACACTCCAAAAATTATTTTTAGAGTCGATGATTTAATATCAGAGTCACAAAAAATTGAAGATTTATTTAAAGATCCTAGGATTGCTCAGGACTTATAAGAAATTTTCCATTATTCCTAATGCATTGATATTTATGAAAAATAATAAGAAAGCCAAAGTAAATGGATGGATTTTTGTAGATAAACCTCTTGGAATTTCCTCAAATAGAATGTTGCAGAAAGTAAAAAGATTATTCCTTAATACCAAGGCTGGTTACGTTGGTACATTAGATCCTATGGCAACAGGTTTTTTACCAATAGCACTTGGAAAAGCAACTCGCACTATCAAATACTTAGAAAAAGAAAGCAAAGAGTATATTTTTACAATTGAGTGGGGTGTGCAAACGTCTACAGGAGATCTTGAAGGAAACATTTTAAATAAGAAGCCAGTATTTCCTCAGGAAAATAATTTAAGCGATAATATAAATAATTTCAAAGGAAAAACTTTACAAAAGCCTCATAAGTATTCTGCTATTAAAATTAATGGTAAAAGAGCATATAACTTGGCCAGAGATAATAAAGACTTTGAGTTAATGCAAAGAAGTATAGAGATATTTGATTTAGAAATAGTTAAAAGAATTAATGAAAGAAAGACAATGTTTTATATTAAATGCAGTTCAGGAGTCTATATTAGATCGTTAGCTGAGGATTTAGCCACTTCATTAGGAACCTATGGACACGTAACCTCATTGAGAAGAATTGGATTTGGAAATTTGAATAAAAAACTAATTTCACTGGATTCTTTGATCAGTTTAATGCATATTGACAAATTAATTGAGAATTTAAAACCAGTAGATCATATTTTTGAGGGAGTAAGTAAGATTAATTTAGGTAAAGATGAAGCAAAATTACTTTTAGACGGAAAGTTTATAGTTACAGATCAAAAGATTAGTGAAGATGCTAGAAATAATAAAAAACTCGTCATAGCCAAATATAAGAAAGATCTAATGGTTATTGGAAATATTAATGGTAGGAACTTTTACCCTAAAACGATCATGAATTTTAATACTGTAAATTAAGGAGAAATAATATGTCGGTATCATCCGAGAAGAAAGTAGAGTTGTTAAAGAAATATGCTAATAATGATAAGGACAAAGGTTCAACTAACGTTCAAGTTGCAATACTGAGTCATAGAATAAATTCATTAACAGAACATTTAAAGTCTAACAAAAAAGACCAGAGCACTAGAAGGGGATTACTTAAGTTGGTAGGTAGAAGAAAAAAATTACTCTCTTATCTCAAAGGTAAAAGTCAAGAAAAGTACCAATCTCTAATAAAGTCTCTTGGATTAAGACATTAATAAAAACAAAGTTTGACAAATAGAAAGAAGTTAGAAAAGGAAAGATTATGTTTAATATTGTGAAGAAAGAACTTGACTGGCACGGGTTAAAATTAAAGTTAGAAACAGGCCAAATAGCTAGACAAGCAGACGGTGCAGTTTTGGCAACTCTTGGAGGTACATCAGTTTTATGTACAGTTTCAGCAGCAAGACAGGCGGACCCCACAAAAGATTTTTTTCCTTTGTCAGTTCATTATATTGAAAAAGCTTATGCCGCAGGAAAAATTCCCGGTGGTTTTTTTAAAAGAGAGGGAAGACCGTCAGAAATTGAGACATTGAATTCTAGACTAATAGATAGACCATTAAGACCGCTCTTTCACAAAAATTACAATAATGAAACTCAGGTTATATGTACTGTTGTTAATTATGATTTTGAAAATGATCCAGCTGTATGTGCTCTTATAGGAGCATCTGCTGCATTAACGATTTCAGGACTTCCATTTCTTGGTCCAGTTGGTTCTGCCAGAGTTGGATATTTAAATGGTGATTATGTGTTAAATCCCACTGTGGAAGAAATGAAAGATACAGAGCTAGATTTAGTTGTTGCAGGAACAAGAAGTGGTGTTCTTATGGTTGAGTCAGAGGCAAATCAATTATCCGAAGAGATTATGCTTGGTGCTGTAAAATTTGGTTATGATCATTTTCAACCAGTGATAAAGACAATTATTGAATTAGCTCAAGAAAGTGCAAAGGAATCATGGGAAATAGAAGAAAATAAAGAACATGATTTTGTTCAGGAACTTAAGTCAGAATCAAAGCCTTTGCTTGAAAAAGGGTATTCCATAAAAGAAAAATCTAAAAGAACGAAGGAATTAGATTCAGTTAAAAAGAATATAATTGAATCATACAAAGAAAAGTTTGGATGCGATGAAAGTGATTTAGTTCCTTTGTTAAAAAGTGTTGAAAAAGAAATAGTTAGAAACTCAATTCTTGAAACTGGAATCAGAATTGATGGAAGAGACTTGAATACAGTTAGACCAATTGATACAAAAATTGGAATTCTTGATAACGTTCATGGAAGTGCATTATTTACCAGGGGGGAAACTCAGGCTCTGGTAGTTACAACACTAGGAACTGGAAACGATGAACAAAGAATGGATACATTGGATGGCGATGTGACAGAAAAATTCATGCTACATTATAACTTTCCTCCATTCTCTGTTGGTGAAGTTGGAAGAATAGGTTCTACAGGTAGAAGAGAAATTGGACATGGAAAATTAGCCTGGAGAGCAATTAAGCCTGCTCTTCAGGGTCATGAAAGTTTTCCTTATACCATAAGAGTAGTATCAGAGATAACTGAATCAAACGGTTCTTCCTCAATGGCTACGGTATGTGGAACATCGCTTTCTTTAATGGATGCAGGTGTCCCATTGAAAAAACCTATTGCAGGAATTGCAATGGGTCTAATAATGGAGGAAAAGAAATTTGCAGTCTTAACTGATATCTTGGGTGATGAAGATCATCTTGGAGATATGGATTTTAAAGTTGCAGGTAGCGATGAAGGTATAACTTCTCTTCAGATGGATATCAAAATAACCGGAATCACTGAGGAAATTATGCAGGATGCTCTTGCACAGGCAAAGGAAGCAAGAATGCATATATTATCGGAGATGAAAAAAACAATTAAGGAATCAAACAAAGAAGTAAAGGAGAATGCACCTAAAATTATCCAAATGAAAATATCCAAGGATAAAATCAGAGATGTAATTGGTTCTGGTGGAAAAATAATTCGAGATATTTGCGAAAAGTCGACGGCAAAAGTAGAAATTGATGATGATGGAAATATAGTTATTTCTTGTGCTAATAAAGAATCAGGAGATATAGCTATTAGTATGATTAATGACATTGTTGCTGAGCCGGAGATAGGAAAAATTTATGAAGGAAAGGTTGTAAAAACTATGGATTTTGGTGCTTTTGTTAATTTCATGGGTTCACGAGATGGACTTGTTCATATAAGTCAGTTAAAACCTGAAAGAGTTGAGAAAACTACCGATGTTGTAAATGAAGGTGATATAGTAAAAGTAAAAGTAATTGCAGTTGATGACAGAGGTAAAGTGAAATTAAGTCTCAAGGATGCGGTAACCTCTGAATAAGACGTTTGGATATTGTAAATATGAAAAAATTACAATCTATAGTAATGTCAGCAAAAGAAGTTCTTCCATTAATTGAAGGTGGCAAAGGTATAGCTGTAAGTAGTGGTCAAAGTTCGGGAGCTTGGGCTAAAGCTGGAGGTATAGGAACTTTTTCTGGGGTGAATGCAGATTCCTATGACGAAAATGGTAAACTAATTCCTCAAGAATATAAAGAAAAAACTAGATCCGGACGTCACAAAGAATTGGTAGATTTTTCTGTGGCGGGTGCAGTTGAACAGGCAAAGATTGCTCGAGATATTGCCGGAAAGAATGCAGCAATTCATGTTAATATTTTGTGGGAAATGGGAGCAGCAGAAACAATACTTACTCAAACTTTAGAAAAATCTAAAGGAATTATTGATGGAGTTACTTGTGGAGCAGGCATGCCATATAAGTTATCTGAAATTTCTGCATCATTTGGTGTCTACTATTATCCTATTGTTTCATCTGCAAGAGCTTTTAATGCACTTTGGAAAAGGTCATACAGAAAAACTGCTGAGTTTTTAGGAGGGGTAGTATACGAAGACCCTTGGTTAGCAGGTGGACATAATGGACTTTCTAACAGTGAAAATCCACTTGATCCACAACCACCTTACCCCAGAGTGCGTGAATTAAGAAAATTAATGAACGAATTTAAACTTGATAATGTTCCAATAATTATGGCAGGGGGGGTTTGGAATTTGACTGAGTGGGAAGATTGGATTGATAATAAAGAAATAGGACTAATAGCTTTTCAATTTGGAACTAGACCTTTATTAACAAAAGAAAGCCCAATCCCTGACGATTGGAAGAAAAAGCTATTAACTATTAAGCCTGGAGATGTCAGTTTGCACAAATTTAGTCCAACAGGTTTTTATTCATCAGCTTTTAGAAATGATTTTCTGAAGGAATTGGAGTCAAGGTCTGAAAGACAGACGCCCTATCTTCGAGAGCAAACTAACGAATTTAATGAAAAACTTGAAATTGGACCTAGGAAAAGAACTTTTTATATAAAAAACTCAGATAAGTCTAGGATTGAGAAATGGATGGAAAGTGGTTTTCTTAAGCCACTCACAACGCCAAATGACACCCTAATATGGGTGACGTTGAAAAAGGCTAAACAAATTTTAAAGGATCAAATAGATTGTATGGGTTGTCTTTCTTCATGTTTATTTAGTAATTGGTCACAAAATGAAAATGGAACTACTGGAAAAAAAGCAGATCCCAGATCTTTTTGTATTCAAAAAACTCTTCAAAGGATAAGTCACGGTTTATCATCAATTGAAAATGAATTAATGTTTGCTGGACACTCAGCCTACAGGTTCGCCAGTGATCCTTTCTATAAAAATGGATTTGTTCCTAAAGTCAGAGAGTTAGTTGAAAGAATAAGTAAGGGATTGTAATTTTCACTAAAAAAAAGTACATTTATTTTATGAATAATAAATATATAGAAGTTGCATTGAAAAGACTCGTTATGTCTCCTCTTAAAATTACTAAACAGAGGAAAGATTTGATTAATATTCTGTTTAAAAATGGAAATGCTCACTATACAGCTGAAGATGTACATACAAAAGTTATTGAAAGAGGTTTTAATATTTCTCTTGCAACTGTATATAATTCTCTTAATCAATTTATAAAACACGGGATTTTAAAAGAAATTAAAGTTAATCCCAATAAAATGTATTTTGACACCAATCTCAAAAATCATCATCATTTCTATTATAAAGACATAGATAAACTAGTGGATATTGATAAAGAAAAAATTAGAATCGAAAAATTACCTCCATTACCTAAAGGAACTGAACTAGAATCAGTTGAAGTTTTAGTTACCTTGAGATCTTAAACTTTCAAATCATTTTATTGCGAATGATAATCATTTTCTTAGATTAGAATTATTCTAAATTATTATTGACTTATTACGAAAAAGTATTGATACTCACCTTATTAATAATAACATGGGAGGTTAACATGTCTTTAAAAGGATCAAAAACAGAAGAAAACTTAAAAGCCGCGTTTGCAGGCGAATCTCAAGCTAACAGAAGATATCTATATTTTGCACAAAAAGCTGATGTAGAAGGTCATAATGATGTCGCTGCAGTTTTTAGGTCAACCGCTGAAGGTGAAACTGGTCATGCACATGGTCATTTAGAATATTTAGAAGAGGTAGGCGATCCTGCAACAGGCGAGCCCATTGGAAATACCGAGGCTAATCTTAAAGCTTCAATAGCAGGAGAAACTCACGAATATACTGATATGTATCCTGGAATGGCTAAAACTGCAAGAGATGAAGGTTTTGATGAAATAGCTGATTGGTTTGAGACTCTTGCGAAAGCAGAGAAATCTCATGCTGGAAAGTTTCAAAGAACATTAGATGAGATGTAAGAAATGGGGTTTTTGCCCCATTTTTAAATTTTTCCCTAAAATAAAATATAATGAAGAATAAAGAAGGCGGATTAGGTGCACCAACTAGACACAACCTAGATTGGGAAAAACCTGAGTTTACAGATGAGTCAATACTTGATGATGAATTAAGAAGAGTTTTTGATATCTGTCATGGTTGTAGAAGATGTTTTAACTTATGCGAGAGTTTTCCTAAATTATTTGATTTAATAGATGATTCAAAAAGTGGTGAACTTGACAGTGTGAGTAGTAATGACTTTAAACCAGTCGTAGATGCATGTACACTCTGTGATATGTGCTTTATGACTAAATGTCCATATGTTCCTCCGCATGAATTTAATTTAGACTTCCCACATTTAATGCTCAGATATCGAGCAACAGAGAGAAAAAAAGGTAAAAAAAACTTTGTTGATGATCAATTAACTGAGCTAGATAGGAATGGAAAATTTCTATCAAAGTTCTCAAACTTAGCTAATTGGTCGTCTTCAACCAGAAATAAAATAACAAGGCCAGTAATGGAAAAACTGTTAAAAATTGATAAAGAAGCTAAGCTACCAAAATACTATAAAAATACATTTGTAAAAAATCAAGAAACAGATCTTCCAAAAAAACCTATTCAGAAAAATTTTATTGATAAAGTTGCAATCTTTCCAAGTTGTTTTGTGAATTACAATAACCCAAATATTGGTGATTTAACTCAGAGATTATTAACAAGGCTTAACATTGAATCAAAAGTAATTTATGAGGGTTGTTGCGGTATGCCCCAATTAGAGGGTGGAAATATTGAAGCAGTAGCCGAAAAAGCAACAAAAATGGCCATTTTAGCTAAACCTCTCATTAAAGATGGTTATAAAATAGTATCTATTATACCGTCGTGCTCATTAATGCTAAAATTTGAATGGCCGCTTATTCTTCCTAATAATGAAGATATAAAGCTATTATCAGAATCAACATTTGATGTATGTGAGTATCTAGTAGATTTTTATAAAGAAAAAAAAATCAAATCAGAAGTTATAAGTTTACCAAAAGATTCAGGAGTAACTGTTCACATCTCATGTCATTCGAGAGCACAAAATATAGGGCATAAAGCTGTTGAACTTTTAAAAATTATACCCAATATTAAAATTGACGTTATTGAAAGATGTTCAGGACATGGTGGTTCCTGGGGCGTAAAGAAAGACAATTTTAGTATGGCTATTAAAGTTGGAAAACCTGTTGCTCGAAAGGTTATTCAGAATGAAAACAAATATCTTGTTTCTGAATGCCCTCTTGCTGGTGTCCATGTCGAACAGGGGGTTGAAAAATTGAATAAGAATTTTTCATTAAATACATTAAGTCATCCTATCGAACTTTTTGCATTAGCAAATAATATTAAGTAAAGGTTATAAAATGAGGAAAACACAAATATTGGAATCAGATATTTTAGAAATAGACGAATATATTAAAAATAGAAATGAAATTAAAAAAAATATTTCATTCATAAAAAAAGATAGAAGAATTTATGTGGGACCTCATGCAACATTTATTTTTGAAAATTATGAAACCATGCACTTTCAAATTCAAGAAATGATATTTATTGAAAGAGGTGGGAAAGAGCAACTCTTAGATGAATTAAAAGCCTATAACCCTCTTGTTCCTAAAGGCGATGAACTTGTAGCTACTTTGATGTTTGAAATAGCTGACGAGCTCAGAAGAAAGGAGTTCTTACACGCTGTTGGTGGTATAGAAAATAAAATTTATATACAAATAGCTGATGGTAAGAAGATATTTGCGGTTCCTGAAGGTGACACGGAAAGAACTAACGAAAAGGGGAAAACTTCATCTGTTCATTTCCTGCATTTTAACTTTAACGATGAAGAAATCATTAGTTTTAATGACCCTAAAAATAAAGTTTTGTTGGGCTTTGAGCATGAGAAATATGAGCATATGACCATTTTGACCATGGAACAAAGGAAGAGTTTAAATAAGGATTTGTTTAAGGAAATTTAATTCACTCCCCATATTACATCTTTTGTTATCCATCCAACATAATCAGCAATTTCTATCTTGCACCAACTAATCTTACATTGATTTACATCAACTAAAACATTTTTAAAGACTTTAACTATTATCTTTGAATTTTTATTTGGAAATTGGTAAATATAAGAATATTCTTTGGTAACTATTCCAGATTGTTTATCAGATAATTGACTTTTGGAAACCCAACCCACAAAACCATCAATATCCTTAATTTGAACCCAATTGTCAAAAGTAGACAATCTTTGAAGAGGCAGTCCTTTTTTTATAAGAGTAGCAATTACAAAGTATTTCTGACTAGGACCATTCCTTATATTAACCTTATTATATTTAGTTGTTAAAAAATTTTTTTTTTCCAGACCTAATGCATCATTTGATATAAACTGTGTTAAAAAGATCGCTATAATAATTAATCTTTTAGGGTTAAAAATGAGCACTAAAAATTTTACTATTCTTTTAACTAGAAAATTACCTGAAAACATAGAAAATAAATTAGCATTAAAATTTAATGTTATCAGCAACAAAAACGATAAACACTATAGCTATAAAGACTTAAGAAAAAAGGTTGCATCTGTTGATATTCTTGTGCCATGCATAAGTGATACTATAGATTCATCTATACTTAAATCTGCTTCAAAGTTAAAACTGATAGCGAATTATGGGAATGGTGTCGATAATATAGATTTAATTACTGCCAAGGAAAAGAATATTATCGTAACTAATACTCCCGAAGTATTGACAGAGGATACAGCGGACATAGTAATGACTTTAATTCTTATGCTTTGTAGACAAGTGAAACAAGCAGAAAGAAAGCTATACACAGGAGAATGGCATGGATGGGGACCAAGTATAACGCACGGAGAAAGAGTTACAGGAAAAAGCTTAGGAATAATAGGTATGGGAAGAATAGGAAGTGCTGTAGCAAAGAAAGCCAGAGCTTTTGGATTAAAGATCAATTACCATAATAGAAAAAGATTAAATAAAAATATAGAAAAAAAACTAGATGCTAAATTCTGGAAAAGTTTAAATGGTATGTTGTCAAGCATGGATATTATTTCTATTCATTGTCCCTATACACCTGATACATTCCATCTTCTATCCAAGAGAAGACTTAAAATACTAAAGAAAACCAGCATGATAATAAATACCTCAAGAGGAGAAATTATTGATGAAAACTCCTTAGCTGATTTATTGGTAAGTAAAAAAATTCAGGGTGTTGGGTTAGATGTATTTGAACATGAACCGCAGATAGCTACAAAGTTAATTGAATCAAGTAATGCTGTATTACTTCCACATATTAGCTCTGCAACTCGTGAGTCCAGAGAAGCAATGGGAAACAGAGTAATAAAAAATATAGAAGATTTTTGTATTGGAAAAACACCGAAAGATACAGTAAAGACAAGTCCTTAAATTTATATGAATAATACCCTAGAATTTGTATTTTCTTTGCTAAAAACTAAGCTTAACGCTTGACTAGTAATAATTAAACCATCAACGAATTTTGGATTTTTTGGAATTAAGCTTTCTAACATTGAGCAATAATGAAAATTTACTTTTAAATTAATAGCTGATTGAAGTAGTTCCTCAAATCCAGCTATTCCCTGATTTATAAATGAATTATTAATCTCAACGGCACCGAGAGAACAATTTGTATCTAGAAGTGACCAATTTTTCCCTTCCCCCCTTAAAATGCTAATAATTGAATTGCTTGCAAAGAAAATTGTGACATCATTTTTTATAGCAGCAGCGGTATTTGCCATACATAGCATATAATGTATTTTTTCAAAAACTGTACTATGAACTATAAAAATTGTTTTCATTCTTTAGATAAATTATTTTTTACAAAGTATACAATTATTGTCTTTAGTAACATTTATTTTTTTTTGAGACATATTTATTAAATCATGAATGAGAAATTCTTTAAAATCTTTTTCACATGGTTTTATGATTTGTTTTATAATTGACATTGCTTGGAGCATGCCGCCTATTCCTGCTACAGGGGAGATTATTCCCATATCAGCACAATTACCAATCTTATTAAGATTTTTATGTTTTGGAAATATGCATCTGTAACACGGATTCTTGTTATTTTTCCAAGCTTTAATATTAAATAGTTGAATTTCAAAATTATGTAAGGCTGCAGAAATTAATATTTTTTTATTATGATAACAATAGTCATTAATTAAGTATCTTGATCTAAAGTTATCAGTACAGTCCAATACAAATTTAAACTTATATAAAATTTTGTTTATATTATTTTTGGTTAGCTTAGTATTATGAGACTCTATTAAAATTTCTGGGTTAATTGAAAGAATTTTTTTTTTGGCAACAATAACTTTATCAAGGCCAATGTCCTTTTCCCCAAATAATGATTGTCTGTTTAAGTTGCTCAAACTCACTTTATCAAAGTCTACTATTCCAATTCTTTGGATCCCCGACATAGCTAGTGAGCCTAAAGCTGATGAACCCAATCCACCACAGCCAAGAACAACAACAGATGCATTCATAAGAGTTAATTGTCCTTTATAACCAATATCACTAATCAGAATTTGTCTCGAATATTTTTCTAATTGTTTTTCAGAAAGTGCGGTAATTTTTTTCATTAAGGTATTTGATATTAATTATAAATCAGAAAATAATGGAGTTGATAAATATCTTTCAGCAAATGAAGGGATTATAACAACAGTATTCTTATTCTTCATAATTGGTTTTTCGTGAATTTCAATCGCTGCAGCAAGCGCTGCACCAGAAGAAATTCCGACAGGAATACCCTCTTTTTTTGCAATAATTTGTGCAAACTTAAATGCTGTATTATTATTTATTGATATTATTTCATCAATAAACTTTTCAGATAGATTTTTAGGAATAAAGCCAGCTCCAATGCCTTGAATCATATGTGCCCCCGCCCCCCCGCCACTTAACACAGCTGAATCTTCAGGTTCAACTGCAATTATTCTAATTTCAGGATTTTTTTTTTTTAAAAACTTTGCCACACCCGTTAAAGTTCCTCCAGTACCAACACCGGAGACTAAAGCATCTATTTTTCCACAACTATCAAACCAAATTTCTTTTCCTGTTGTATTATAATGTATTGAAGGATTAGAGGGATTTGAAAATTGCTGAAGTATTATACTATTACTAATTTTATCATGTAGTTCATTAGCTTTGTTTATAGAACCTTTCATTCCTTCACTCGATGGAGTTAGAACAAGTTCCGCACCGAGTAGAAGAAGCATTTTTTTTCTTTCGTCTGACATACTTTCTGGCATAGTTAATATTAACCTATAGCCTCTTGCAGCACATACTGATGCCAACGAAATTCCAGTATTTCCTGAAGTAGGTTCAATTATAACAGAATTATCATTAAGTAAACCTTTTGTTTCTGCATTTGTAATCATAGCAAGACCAATTCTATCCTTCACAGAAGATAAAGGATTAAAGAATTCAAGTTTTGCTATAATATTTCCATAAATATTAAAACATTTTTTAATTTTATTTAGTCTTACAATTGGCGTATTTCCGATGGTTTCGGTTATTGAATTTAAAATTTTATCTTTTGAATTTTTAAATGACAAAATCAACTTTCCCTTTTGTATCTCCTTCAATTTTAGATTGTCTTGCTTTTTTACAAATATCTTCGATAGATATTTTGCCTAATCTCTCAAGTGACGACTTATAAACATTAATTATTAGGGGATTTATTATTTTTTTTGATATTTCAGAAACCATTAGTTTATTTTTTAAATTGTCGTCAAGTTTTTCATCTACTGATGCGATAATATCTAAAATTTTTATTTTTCTTCTTTCTCTTGCTAATCTGTATCCTCCTCGAGGACCTCTAGAGCCAACAAGTATTTTTTTCTTAACCAATGTTTGAAGTGTTTGCTCTAGATATCTTTTTGGGATACCTTGTCTCTTAGCAATTTCTATATTTTGCACTGCTTTTACTCCGGAATAATAAGCTATATCAACTACTGCTTCAATTGCATATATAACTTTTCTTGAAACTTTAAACAACTCTTATACCATGATTATTAATTATTTCCTGTTGACCCAAATCCACCATGACCTCTTTCAGTAATGTCTAATTCATCTACTTCTATTATTTTTACATCAGGGAGTGTTTTAAAAATAATTTGCGCTATTCTCATTTTGCTTGTGACTTTAAATAACTCCTTACTATGATTGATAAGTATAACACAAACTTCTCCTCTGTAATCAGAGTCTATAGTTCCTGGAGAGTTAAGAACAGTGATTAAATTCTTTAGGGCAAGACCTGAACGCGGTCTTACTTGTGCCTCAAAATTTGAGGGTAATGCGAGAGAAAAACCACATGGTATGAGAGATGATTGAGAGGGTTCAATGAATATGTCATTCTTAATCGCTGCCATAAGATCAAAACCTGCACTACCAGAAGTTTGTTTCTCGATTTTATATAAATTCTTACCGTTAGCTAAAAACTTAATATAAATTTTAGACATTTGCATCTTTTTTATTTTGTTCTAGAAAAAAATCACTAATTTCCATTACAAGTTTTTTTGCCACCGTTGATTTCTCGAGTGTTGGCCATTCTTTTGTAAAATTTTTTTTGATTATTGTTACTTTATTTTTTGTGCTATTGAATCCAATTGATTCTGAAACTATGTTACCAAGAATCCAATCACATTTTTTTTCTAAAAGCTTTTTTTTTGCGTTCCTTACAAGATCATCAGTCTCTGCAGCAAAACCAATGATTAGATTAGGACGTTTATTACTATTTGAGATTTTAGACAATACATCAACATTTTCAATTAATTCAATTTTAGGTGGAGATCCATTTTTTTTAATTTTTTTTGCGAACTTATTTTTAATTTTCCAATCCGAAATAGCAGCAACGGAAACGTATATATCTGCAGGAAGAGAATTAATTGATTGAATTAAAAATTCATGACCAGTTTTTACTTTTTTGAAAACTACATTCGAAGGTTTTTCAATGTGAGTGGGACCACTAATCAGTGTTGTTTTTGCTCCAGCATCTGAGAGAGCTTTTGCTATTTCATAACCTTGAATACCCGAGGAGAAGTTACTGATAAATCTTACCGGATCAATATTTTCAACTGAGGGTCCACTTGTTACGATTGCCTTTTTACCGATTAAAAGATTGGTCTTATTAAAATATCGAGTTATTTCTCTAAAAATTATTTCAACTTCTAATAGTTTGCCTTTTCCGATCTGACCACAAGCTAATTGACCAAATTTAGTATCCAGAATTTTCATTCTTCTTTTTTTTAGAATTTTTAAATTAGATTTGACTGCAGGGTTTTCATACATACCTGTATTCATTGCTGGGGCAATTACAATAGGCGATTTTGAAGCAAGAATAGTTGTACTTGCTAAGTCGTCTGCAATTCCGTTAGCCATTTTTCCAATGAAATTTGCGGTTGCAGGGATTACAACAATTAAATCATTTGAGCTTGCTAGATTTATATGGCTCATTTCACTAGACTCATCAAGTTTAAAAAGATCTGAAAAAACTTTTTTACCAAGTAAACTGTTAAATGTGATTGGAGCAATAAACTCAGAAACACTTTTTGTGATAATACAGTTCACTTCGAAATTTGATTTTAAGAGAAGACGCATCAAGTCCAATGATTTATATGACGCAATTCCTCCAGTTACGATAAGCAAGATTCTTTTCTTTTTTGCATTCATTTTTTGACTCCGATATGAATACTAGCAATTCCGTCAAGAATATCAAAACATTCAATATCTTTAAAGCCAGAGCCACTGAGAATTTTAGTGAATTCCATTTGATTTGGAAAAACCTTAATGCTTTCAATTAAATATTTGTAAGCTTCTTCATTATTAGCAACTATTTTTCCTATTTTAGGAATCGCGTTATAATACAAGTTTGTAATATCTTTTATTATTTTATTATTAACATGACTAAACTCTAAACAAATAAAAGTACCATTTGGAGCGAGCGTTCTATATATTTCTGATAAAGATTTTTTCATGTCTGAAAAATTTCTTATTCCAAAAGCCAATAATATGTGATTGAAGGATTGACTTTTAAATGGCATTTTTTCTGATTCACATAATACAAATTTAATTGAGAGATTTTTAAGCTTTTTTTTTGCTTGATCTATCATATTTTGATTAGAATCAACTAATGTACATTTATTTCCAGGATATTTTTTTTTTATCAACAATGATAGGTCACCTGAACCACCGGCAAGATCCATAAAAACGTCTTTTTTTTTAGCTGAAACGAAGTTCAACATTTGATTTTTCCATACTCTGTGAAGTCCTAAAGACATCAAATCATTCATAATATCATATGACTCTGAAACCTCTGAAAAAACTTTTTTAACAACCTTGTTTTTTTTTGCAGGTAATATATCTCTTAGATTTTTAAATTGATTGGAAGTCATGCCCGAATTGCCTGAAGTAGAGACTGTAAAATTAGCATTAAATACCCATCTATTGAAATGCAAAATCATTAATATGAATTTGAATACACAAAAATTAAGATTTCCAATCCCTCAAAATTTTACAGAAACCTTACAAGGAAAGATTATAAAACAAATTTTGCGAAGAGGTAAGTATTTATTGTTAAACTTTAATTCAGATATCACATTGTTGGTCCATTTAGGAATGACAGGGATTTTTAAAATTGAAAAAAAATATGTTCCTGAAAAGCATGATCATATAATTTTTAATTTCAGTAGTAAGTTTTTGATTTATAACGATATTAGAAGATTTGGTTTTTTTAAAATTTATAATAGAAAAGAATTAAATAATTCATCTCATTTAATCAAATTAGGAATTGAACCATTAAAGCGTGACCTGAATTATTATTCATTTTTAGAGAAAATTCTTAATAAAAGTCAAAGCATTAAGCAGTTCTTAATGGATCAAAAAAATATTGCTGGATTAGGAAATATTTATTGCTCTGAAATATTATTTGATACTAAAATACTTCCAACTAGAAACGTAAATGATCTCAAAAATTTTGAAATAAAGAAACTCGTCTTATCAATTAAAAAAGTCTTGAAGTTGGCTATTTTAAAGGGCGGAACAAGTCTTAGAGATTTCAAAGAACCAATGGGAAAGATAGGCTATTTTAAAAATGAATTAAAAGTATATGGTTTAGAGAACAAAAACTGTTTTTATTGTAAAAAAAAAAGTAAAATAAAGAAAATTATTCAACAAGGAAGGTCAACTTTTTATTGTTCATCATGTCAAAAATAAAGTTTAAAAAAATAAAATATATTTTGCCCTTAATGATAATTTTTTTTTATATTAAAAATTCAAAAACTGAAAATATATCATTTGTTGACGGAATTAGTGATCTACCATTATTCAAGAGTATGGAGAATGTAAATGAAAACCTTGTTATTTTTGATACGAATGAGGGTAGAATTGTAAGAACAGAAATAGTTGGAAGGGTTAATTTATCCGAAGCTAATGATTTCTATAGTACCATTCTTCCCAATTTAGGCTGGACTAAAACAAATGAAAATCAATATATTCGTGAAAACGAAGTTCTTAGTGTGGTTTTTTTACAGGAAAAAAATAATATTCTAATAAAGTTTAATATTGCACCCAATTAATATTACTATTTCTTGACCTCAGGTATTTCGAAGAGTATAAATATCTAAAAATTGAATTATGGCTAATATTAAATCTGCAAAAAAAAGAATTTTACAAAATCTTAAAAAATCAGAATTTAACAAACAGAAAAGATCTGAAATTAGGAGTAAAATTAAAAGTATAAATAACTCACTTGAGTTAAAAAATAAAAGTGATGCCAAAAAGCTTTTTTTAGAACTTGAACCGGCTCTTTCGAAGTCAGTTAATTCTGGTTTATTCAAAAAAAATACTGTTTCAAGAACTTTATCAAGAATATCAAAAAGAATTAAAACTTTAGGCTAAATTCTTCTAAATAATATTTGTTTATTGATTCAATTTTTTATTAAGTTAATCTATTAATTGATAAGTTTAATTTTTGGAGGAAAATGACTAGACTTGACTATGCTGGAGATATTGATCCGGAGCAAACATGGGATATATTAAAGAATAAAAAAGATAGCGTGTTAATTGATTGCAGGTCTTCAGCTGAATGGCAATTTGTTGGAATACCTGACCTAGAAACAATCGAGAAAAAACCATTTTTGATAGAGTGGCAGTCTTATCCAGTGATGAATTTAAATCAAAATTTTTTAGATGAAATTCAACAATCAAATTTATTAAAAGATCAAACTATTGTTTTAATGTGTAGATCAGGAGGTAGATCTAGATCTGCTGCTGAATATTTAACATCACAAGGATATGAGAATTGTTATAATTGTTTGTATGGTTTTGAAGGAAATCATAATTCTGATGGACATCGTGGACTTGAAAATGGTTGGAAATTTTCTAAACTCCCATGGAAACAAGGTTAGTTATGGACGACGAGCAAAAAGCTAATCATAATGAAATTCAGGCTCAATGGGCTTCAGTAAGAGGAAAGATTAGACAAAAGATTGGTGATGCTTTGTTTAAAAGCTGGTTCAAGCCTTTAAGTCTTGTTAGCTTTGAATCAGGAAAACTTACACTTAGTGTTCCAAATAAGTTTATCAGAACACGATTAACAGAAGAGTATCTAGATCTCTTGAAAGAAAATTGGCTAAATCAAAATCAGAATATTGATAAAATCAGCATAATTTTAGTTAAAGGAAAAAGCGATATAGAAAGTCCAAGAAAAGTGGATACTGAATCGCATATTGTTAAAAAGAAAGGTAATGACATTGCCGACAACATAGGAGCAAACTTAGATCAAAGATTTACTTTTTCAAATTTTATTGTAGGAAAACCCAATGAGTTAGCTTTTGCAGCTGCGAGAAGAGTTGCAGAGTCTCAGGATGTTCCGTTTAACCCACTATTTTTATATGGTGGTGTAGGATTGGGTAAAACTCATTTGATGCACGCAATTGCGCATGAAATTAAACGAAAGAACCCTATCAGAAGAGTGATATATCTATCTGCAGAAAAATTTATGTATCATTTTATTAAAGCTTTACGATTTAAAAATACCGTAGCTTTTAAAGAACAATTTAGAACTGTTGATGTTTTAATGATTGATGATGTTCAATTTATTTCTGGAAAGGATTCTACTCAAGAAGAGTTTTTTCATACATTTAATGCTTTAGTAGATCAAAATAAACAATTAATCATTTCTGCAGATAAGTCACCACAGGATTTGGAGGGAATTGAAGAAAGAATGAGATCGAGGCTAGGTTGGGGATTAGTTGCGGATATTCATCCACTTAATTATGAACTGAGGTTAGGAATTCTTCAAGCAAAGTCTGAGAAGCTTGATATAAATATACCTGAAAATGTCTTAGAGTTTTTAGCTCATAAAATCACCACAAATGTTCGCGAATTAGAGGGGGCTTTAAATAGAATAACAGCTTTTTCCTCTCTTGTTGGAAAAGCAATAAATCTTGAGATGACGCATGATCTTTTACGTGATCTTTTGAAATCTTCACAAAGAAAAGTAAATATTGAACAAATTCAAAAAAAGGTTTCAGAACATTTTAATGTTAAGATGTCAGATATGAGTTCTGCAAGAAGATCAAGAACTGTTGTAAGACCTAGACAAATAGCAATGTATCTTTCCAAAAACTTAACATCAAGATCTCTTCCAGAAATTGGTAGAAGGTTTGGAAATAGAGATCATACCACTGTTATTCATGCTGTTAAAAAAGTTGAAGAATTGCGAAATATGGATGTAAGCTTTGATGAAGATGTCGAACTTTTAATAAGGATGTTAGAATCATAATATGGAATTTACTGTCTCAAAAATGATGCTTTTTAATGCCCTTAGCCATTTTCAGAGTGTTGTTGAAAAAAGAAATACAATTCCTATTTTATCAAATGTAAAAGTAAAAACGCATTCAAATAAAATAGAAATTACAGCAACAGACCTAGCTCTTGAAATCACTGAAGTTATTGATGCCAAAGTTATACAAGAGGGTGAATTAACTGTCCCATCTCAAATGTTTTTCGATATAATAAGAAAAGCACCAGAGAAATGCATAATTGAAATTAAGCAGGATTTAGATTTAGGGCAAATGTTTATATTTTTTGGTGATTCAAAGTTTTCTTTATCATACTTACCTACTTCTGATTTTCCACAAATGGAAAATGAAAGTTTGGAAAATATTATAAGTATTTCTTCACAAGATTTTAGTTATCTTATTGATGATACTAAGTTTTCGATGGGACTAGATGAATCAAGACAATATTTGAATGGAATATATTTCCACCAAACTGAGGGTTTTCTTACATGTGTTGCAACGGATGGTCACCGATTATCAAGATGTCAAATTATCAAAGACGCAGATCTTAAAAATTTTGATGGGATTATTATTCCAAAAAAAAACAGTTTATGAAATTTCAAAAATTCTTGAGGGTTCCGATGAGATACTAGAAGTTTCTTTCTCTAAAACAAAGATTCAACTAAAAATCGATAAAATAAAGATTACTTCTAAACTTTTGAGTGCTAATTTTCCTGATTATGAAAGCGTAATACCTAAGGATAATAATTTAATAATGATAACAGATTGTATTGCTTTCGCAGAGACAATTGACAGAGTTTCAACTGTTTCTGCCGAGAAATTTAGGACAGTAAAACTTGATATTTCTGAAGATAAATGTGTAGTAAGTTCATTTGGCCAAGAAAAATCTGCCGGCACAGAACAAATTAAAGTTAAATACTCAGGACCGAGTATAAATATTAACTTTAACGCTAAATATATTCTTGATGTTCTCAATATTTTTAAAAGCGGTGAGATTTCATTCACTTTCTCTGAAAGCACTGCTCCTACTACATTAAAGTCTACAAAGAAAAAAAATTCTTTATATCTTATTATGCAGATGAGGTCATAATTACGTTATTTTGATGCAATCAATTATAAGAGTTAATAATCTTCGCCTTTTAAATTATAGAAACCATAAAAATTTAAAATTACATTCCAATAGAAATGTAATATTACTTTATGGAGAAAATGGATCAGGTAAAACTAATATTCTTGAAGCAATTTCAATATTTTTTTCTTCAAATGGCTTTAGAAACGCAAAAATTTTATCTTTAATTCCAAAAGAATTTAAAAATATTTCTAATTTTGGAATAAATATTAACCTTCTAGACGGAAAAAATAATTTTAATATTGGTCTCGGTTTGAGGGAAAATAAAGAAAGTCTGAAGAAGATTATAAGAGTTGACGGGCAGGATGTGGTAAATAAGTCATTTTATGAGAAATATAAAATTTTTTGGTTGATTCCATCAATGAATAATTTATTTATCTCTAGCTCAACAGATAGAAGAGATTTTCTTGATTTAATGATTAAAGCATATGATCTTAATCACGGAAAAAATCTTATGGTATATAAAAAACTTCAAAGAGAAAGATTACAAATTCTTAAGAAGTTTTATAACGTAGAAACAAAAAATGAATGGTTAGATTCAATAGAAAAAAAAATGGCATCAGTTGGTATAATTATATCAGATACAAGAAGAAATTTTGTAAAGAAAATGAACGAATACTCCTTAAATATAAATCAGAAACTTCCAATGATTAATTTAGAATTAACTGGTGAGATTGATATTGCTATGAATAAAAATCCCGCGCTTTATGTTGAAGAAAGTTTTTTAGAAAAATTGAAAAAAAATAGAGATATTGATAATCTAACTGGAAGAACAAAGCTAAGTGCAAATAGACTTGATTTAAGGGTATACAATAGATCAAATGAACAATTTGTTGATAATTGTTCGACAGGAGAGCAAAAGGTCATAATAATTTGCATAGTTTTTTTATTCATACAGGTTCTGAAGGAAAAAGCTCCTTTGAAAATTATTTTTTTATTAGATGATATTTTCGCCTTTTTAGACAAAAATTACATTAATCTTATTCTCGATGAATTGGTAGAACTAAACATACAAACCTGGATAACCAATGTTAACAGTGATTGTATAGATAAGACTTGGAAATCTTTTAAGGATATTATGTTTTTAAATATTAACGATATAAAGATGTAAAAAAAATAAAAATGGGTATAATAAATAATAATAAAAAATAAGGAAACAATTTTGAACTCAAAAAATGAAAATATTATAAAAGAGGATTATAGCGCTGAATCAATAAAAGTTTTGAAAGGACTTGATGCAGTCAGAAAAAGACCCGGCATGTATATTGGTGATACTGATGACGGATCTGGCCTACACCATATGATTTATGAGGTGGTAGATAATAGTATTGACGAAGCTATGGGGGGACACTGTGATAGTATTCATGTTATTTTAAATAAAGATAAGTCGGTTACAGTGAAAGATAATGGTCGCGGTATTCCTGTTGATATTCATTCTGAGGAGGGAATCTCAGCAGCAGAAGTTATTATGACACAACTTCATGCAGGCGGAAAATTTGATCAGAATTCCTATAAAGTCTCTGGAGGTCTTCATGGAGTTGGTGTTTCAGTTGTTAATGCTTTGTCTAAGTGGTTAAAACTCAGAATAAGAAGAAATGATAAGCAATACTTTATGGAGTTTTCAAATGGAAACTCAAAAGCTCCTCTATCCGAGGAACCAGTTATGGAAGAAGGAACTGGAACTGAAATTACCTTTTTTGTTTCAGATGAAATATTTACGAATATTAACTTTAATTTTTTAAAATTAGAGACAAGACTCCGGGAACTTGCTTTTTTAAACACTGGAATAAAAATTCAATTAACTGATAATAGAAGTGATGATGAAAATACAGTTGTACTATCCTCTAGAGGCGGTCTTAAAGGTTATGTAAGTTTTTTAGATAAGGCAAAGCAGTCTGTAATCAGTGAGCCCATATCTACAAAGGGAAGTAATGACGAGATAAAAGTAGAGCTTGCATTACAATGGAATACTGGTTTTCATGAAAATTGCTTAGTTTTTACCAATAATATTCCACAAAGAGATGGCGGAACCCATCTGGCTGGATTTAGAGCAGCACTAACAAGAACTATAAATTCTGTTGTATCACAGAGTGGCATAACAAAAAAAGAAAAAATTTCACTCGTTGGTGAGGATGCAAGAGAGGGTTTAACTTGTGTTCTTTCAGTAAAAGTCCCAGATCCAAAATTTTCTTCACAAACAAAAGACAAATTAGTTTCTTCTGAAGTAAGACCTGTTGTTGAATCTATAGTTTCAGAAAAATTATATCAATGGTTTGAAGAAAATCCAAAGGATAGTAAAAGTGTAATAGCGAAAATTTATGAAGCTGCTTCGGCAAGAGAGGCAGCCAGAAAAGCTAGAGAAGTTTCCAGAAAGAATTCAACTCTAGAAATAAGCTCACTTCCTGGAAAACTTGCTGATTGCCAGGAAAAGGATGCAAGTAAGTGTGAAATATTTATTGTTGAGGGTGACTCTGCGGGTGGATCCGCAAAGCAAGGAAGAGACAGGAAAAATCAAGCTGTTCTTCCCTTAAAAGGAAAGATACTTAATACTGAAAAGTCTAGAAGAGATAAAATTGCTAGTTCAGCTGAAATTGGAACATTAATTCAAGCACTTGGTGCAGGTTACTATACTGATTTTAATGAAGAAAATTTGAGATATCATAAAATAATTATAATGACCGATGCCGATGTAGATGGTTCTCACATAAGAACTCTACTTTTAACTTTTTTTTATAGAGAGATGAAAGTCTTAATTGATAAAGGTTATTTGTATATAGCTCAACCTCCACTTTATAGAATTAAAAAGGGTAAAACTAATCTTTACTTAAAAGATGACCAAGAACTTGAAGACTTTATTATTCAAGATGTTATTCAGAACTCAGTATTATTTTTAAATGATACGACTCAAATTTCAAGCAATGATTTACTTGATGTTTATAGAAAATCATTGTCTATTTCAAAGTTTTTAGAAAGTGTTAGTGACAAAAATCAAGGTATATATAGAGTCCTGGAGCAGGCAGCTATATCTGGGATTCTTAATAGTAGTACTTTTAATTCTGAATTAAAAACAAAGGAATCTTTGGATTACCTAGTTAAGAGATTAAATCATATGGAAAATGAGTACGAAAGAGGTTGGGAGGCTTCACAAGATATAAATAAAGATTTAGTCTTTTCCAGAACCATAAGGGATGTTAAGGAAAATTTCGCAATCTCTTTTGAGGATATCAACACTAATCGTTATCAGGGTTTAGATAATCTAACTAAATTTCTTCAAGAAACTTTTTTAATTCCTCCGAAACTTAAATCACACGATCAAGAAATTAAAATTAATGGACCAACAGAACTTGTTGATAAAATGATTGGTATAGGAAAAAAAGGTCTCACTTTTCAGAGATATAAGGGTTTAGGAGAAATGAATCCCGAACAATTGTGGGAGACTACACTCGATCCTCAGTTTAGATCACTACTAAAAGTTAATGTAGATACGGCACAAGATGCTAGCAATGTCTTTGCAGACTTGATGGGCGACGATGTTGAGAAGAGAAAAGAGTTTATTCAAAGTAATGCAAAAAAAGTTTCAAATCTAGACGTTTGATTTTTATTAAACTTTTAAGATGGTTAAAAAGAACAGTTATTTTTCCTATTTTTTTCGTTGGTGGTTCATATTTAGTATTTGGTTTACACTTTTTCTGGGTGGGACGGTTGTATGGGCTTTTTTAAATTTACCTGAAACTGAATCAATTCAGATTACTAGACAGCCGAGTATTACTTTTCTTGACAGAGAAGGAAGAATTTTAGCTTCTTTTGGTGATATTTATGGTCAGTCTATAAGATATGATCAATTACCCAAAGATTTGATCAATGCAGTTACAATAACTGAAGACAGACGATTTTTTGATCATATAGGTTTAGACTTTATTGGGATAGCAAGAGCATTGACGGTAAATATAAAAGCAGGAAGGATTGTTCAAGGTGGTAGTACTATAACCCAGCAGTTAGCTAAAAACTTATTCTTATCCCCTGAAAGATCAATTACAAGAAAACTACACGAAGCTATTCTTAGTTTATGGTTAGAGTTTAGATTCAGCAAACAACAGATTTTGAGCATTTATTTAAATCGTGTTTACTTAGGATCGGGAACTTATGGTGTTCAAGCAGCTTCCGAAAAATATTTTAATAAAAAAGTTGAAGATCTCGACCTTTATGAGTCGGCCTTGATTGCAAGTTTATTAAAAGCTCCGTCGAAATATAATCCAATTTCTAACAGAGAATTATCAAATATAAGAACAAAGAAAGTTTTAAAAAATATGGCATTAAATAAACTTATTGATGTTAGTGAAGTTGAAGAATTTAAAAAATTAACTAATTCATACAAGAATTTGAGTGAGCCACCAAAAAGTTCTAGATATTTTGTAGATTGGTTGTTACCTAGAATACGTTCTTATCTTGGAGGAATAACTGAGGATCTGATAGTGAGAACTACCCTTGATATTGAGCTTCAGAGAAAAGCTGAAGAGTCTATTAGTAGCATTTCAAAAAATTATAAATCAGCAAACCAATCTGCAATTGTTGTCCTAGATTTAAATGGTGGGGTATTAGCTATGGTTGGAGGGAGAGATTATGGAGATTCACAGTTTAATAGAGTTACACAAGCCCAAAGACAGCCTGGGTCTGCATTTAAACTTTTTGTTTATCTTGCTGCTTTAGAAAATGGGTTTTTTCCCGATGATCAAATAGAAGATTCGCAAATATCTATTGAAGACTGGTCACCTGCAAATTATAAGAAAGAATTTTTAGGAGATATTTCAATTTCTGAAGCTTTTGCTAAATCTATTAATACGGTTGCTGTAAAGATATCAGAAGAAATAGGAAGAGATAAAGTTATAAATAAAGCCAAATCAATGGGTATATCAAGTAAACTAATCGATTCGCCATCCATAGCTCTTGGGACATCTGAGGTAAATTTATTAGAACTAACTGGAGCTTATAATGTTGTTGCAAATGGTGGAAATGGAGTATGGACTCACGGAGTCAGATTAATAGAAAATGTAGACGGTGAACTTTTATATCTCAGAAAAGGATTAGGGCCAGGAAGAATATTAGAAGAATCAATTTCTCAAAATATGACTTTACTACTTAAAGAAACTATTTTAAACGGCACAGGAAGAAATGCAAAGATTAATAGACCATCAGCTGGAAAAACAGGTACTAGTCAATCATTAAGAGATGCTTGGTTTATAGGTTTTTCTTCAGATATGGTTGCTGGGGTTTGGTTTGGTAATGATGATGATTCACCAATGAAAAAAGTAACAGGTGGAAATGCACCTGCGATTCTATGGAGTGATTTTATGAAAAAGGCGCACCAAGGCAGACCTGTTAATAAACTACGAAATGAAGTGTTTATTTCTAAAAAAACTTATAAAAAACAAAAAGAATATATTAAGAAAAAAGAGAGCACACTTTTTAATAGATTAATTAAGAATTTAATGGGAGATTAGAAAAATTTTTTATTTTTAAGAAAAATATTCATTTCTTCCTCAAAATTTTTTGTTCCTAAATGAGTAACATAGTTGTCATTTTCATCAAGAATATAAAATAAAGCGGTATGATCTATTAAGTAGTCTTTATTTAGTGGATCAGTACCTGCTTTTTTTTTGTAAACCTTAAAGTTTTTCAAGGTTTTATTTATGATAGAAGTTGAGCCAGTGAGACCAATAATATTTTCATCAAAATTTTCTAGAAAATTTTTCACTACTTCAGGCTTATCTCTTTCAGGATCAACTGAAATAAAAATTGGTTGAATATATTTTTTTAATTCTCTCTTTTTTGTAAAGAAATTAGATAGTTTAAGAATGTCAAAGGGGCACACATCAGGACAAAATGTATAACCAAAGTATATTACTTTAAATTTTTTTATACTAACGGATGAAAATTTTTTTCCATCTTGATCGATTAAATTAAAACTACCTCCGATTTTTGTATTTTCTAAAACACTTTCTTTTTTTGCGTTAAAAATTTTTTCCGAATAGAAATTTGTTACAAAAATGAAAACTAAAATTACTAAAGTTATAAATATATTTTTTTTTATATTTGGTTTAAAACGTCGCATTTTTTTCCATTAGAATATAAACATCTGTGAAGTTAATCTTTTTTTTTATGAACTGCTTAAAGCTTAACTGATTAAAAAAAATTTTTTTAGTATGAGAACATATATATATTATTCTAAAAAATTTGTTCAACTTATTTAACTTTTCCAAGATATCCTTGAACTCGTTTGTCTGAGACACTTTTATTACTATCTTCTCAAAATTAACCTTCTTTGTATTTATGTTTTTGAATTTTGAGGCTTTAAGAAAGTATACACTTGAATTTTTTCGTCTATCTGTGAGCATAATTTGTGCATCATTCAGAACATCAATTATATCAACAAGACCTGAATGAATGACTACATTACATTTTTTTTTTTTAAGAAAATTATACTCGTCAATCAAATCATCTGGAAAAAAGGAGTCACAATTTTTTAGATGAGTGATTTTTTTACTTTTTTGAAATAATAAAAAGATATTTTTCCACAGATTATTTTTACCTAATTTAAGACTATCTTCAAAAATTAAATTATTATTTATAGATTTTATTTGATTTAGTAGAGTTTTATTAATGTTTTTGTCAACTATAATGCAATCTGATATTTCAATAACTTTTATTGCTGAAATTGTAAAATCAAAAATAGTTTGATTCGTATAGCTTATAAGATGAATTTCTTTTTCAATAAAGTTATTGCTAATCATATAAGTTCTAAATATATATATTTATTAATGAAGAAGTTATCTTTTTTTGCAGTTTTAATTCTTTGCCTAAGATCTGTATCAGTAAATGCGCTTATAGAGAGTGAAGTTTTTCCTGAACTAGTTTTTGCTTCTGCATTAAAAGAAAATAATATTGAAGTTGTGGAAAAGTTATTAGAGTCAGGTCTATCAAGTAATAATTTAGATTCAGACAAACTGACACCACTGGCTTATGCGATACAAAATAGTAGTTCAGATATGGTTGATTTATTGATAAAATATAGAGCTGAAATCAACTTAGTATTTTTGGATAAGACAACACCTTTGCTATACGCATCTTTACTTGAAAAAAAAGATATGATTGAAATATTAATAGGTAAAGGAGCAAGAATCAATGATCAAGATTATCTAGGAAGAACGTCTTTGATGATTGCTATAGAAAGAGAAAATGTAGAGTTAGTTAAAGAAATACTAAAATTTGGTCCAGATATAGAATTAACAGATTATTCTGGACAGAGTATTTTTGATTACCTAAAATTTGTGCGAAACAGGGAACTTAAAAAGCTATTTGAGTAGTTTAATTTCAGACTTTATTGATTGTACAATAATTTCAGTCATTTTATCATAGCTTAACATTGGTTTAATTATTACAAGTTTATCACTATAAATCTTTTTGAATTTCTCTTTTGTTTTTTGATATAAAAAACCATTAAATAAAAAGATTGGGTGCAAAACGATTCTTTTAATATTTTCTTTTCTTATTATTAAATCAATTTTTTTTTGTATCTCATTTTCATTCCCAAAGTAAGTTGAAATAGAATTCTTAATATTTAGTTTTTGAGCAATATTATTAGTATAGTTCATTATATCTTCTGAAATATTTCTTTCTTTAGAATTTGAGCAGAGTGTTATTAGAAGATTTCTTTGAGTAAGTTTATTTTTGATTATATTTGCAAAAATTGAAACAACATTATTATTGAGCTCCAGGTTTTTTATAATCACCAATTTAGTTGAGGTTTTTTTTTCTAAGATTTCTTTAATCCTTTTATTAATATCATCTTTAAAATGTTTTCCTTTTAAAATAAGTGCGGGAATAAAGATTATTTTATTATGATTTTTCATAACACCGTTTAAGGATTCATCGATAAGTGGTTTATTAATTTCTATGAAACAATAATATGTTTTATATTTTCTAAAATAAGTTTCGATAAATGTAACAAATTTAAGAAAGTCTATTTGAAAACTTTTGTTTCTTGACCCATGTCCACATATTACAATGGCAATAGTATCAATTTTTTTAATTGGTTTCATTATTTCCTGTCGAACTCAATACTATTCAATGTATTAATAATTTTTTTTGAGGAGGTATGAATGACTAATTTATTGATTATCTCATTGTGATTAAAATTTTTTTTATGTAGTGCTAAATTTAGATCGTCTCTTGGTTGGAGATACGAGCCTTCAAAAGAACCGCCCAAAAATAAGCCTTTATTGTCAGAAAAAGAAAAAATATCAGCTAACCGAATTGTGCTTTCTGCTGAGTATCCTATTCCATTCCCTACAGCAGCGTCAACATCGACTCCAATTTTCACTCTTTCTTTCAATATTGATTTAAGACCTCTGGGTGACATTACAGTCATGGCCACTTTTCCCGATTTAACTCCTATTTGGAGTCCAAAGCTTAATCCTCCCATTGTATAAAAAAATGGACCAGACCATTCTTTATTATTTCTTACAAATAATATTCCATTTCCACCTTTAGCACCAAAAATTAAACCACCTTCATATATCTCTGGGAATATTAAAATTGCCTTTGAATTTCTTAAATATTCAGGGAAATCGATTAATTCATCATTTTTTTTGAGTTTGTTTAAAGCAGTGTTAGATGTATTTATTATATTTATTGCAGTGTCATAATCATCTTGGGATGCGGTTAAATTAAAAGGAAAAAAATATAATGAAAATAAGAATAATAGTATAATATTCTTCTTGTAAAATTTCTTAATCTTAAACTTTTTAGAAACTTTCATAATAAAACTTTTTTTCAATAGTATATCAAACAAGTAATTAAGTGTAATATTTTGTTAATGATTTTTTTTATTTCAATAATATTAATAATTTTAATGCATTCTTTACTTGCGGTGAGTGCAGAAATAATTTTAAAAATTAACGATCATAAGAGTCAAAAAGGATTCATTCATATAGCAATTTATAATGATGATAAAAAGTTCCCTGAAGATGAAGGAAAATTTATAGGTTTAAAAAAACAAATAAAATATGTTATTGATGAAGGAATTAAAATTAAAAATTTACCAAAAGGTGAATATGCAATAGCTATTTATCATGATCAAAATGAAAATGGTAAATTTGATACTTTTTTTGGTATTCCAGAAGAAAAATATGGATTTAGTAATGATGCTGCAGTTTTTTTTGGACCACCAAGTTTTAATGAAGCATCTTTTAATTTAGATGAAAGCGAATCAAAAATTATGGAAATTAGATTGAGATGAAGAAAAAAAGAGTTTTAGTAACTGGAGGAGCGGGTTTTTTGGGATCATATTTATGTGAAAAATTGGTTGAACAAGGTCACTACGTTGTGTGTTGTGATAATTTTTATACTGGCAATAAGGAAAATTTACTAAAAGTTCTTGATTCTAATAACTTTGAAATCATTAGGCATGATATTACTTTTCCGCTATTTCTTGAAATTGATCAGATTTATAATTTAGCTTGCCCGGCATCACCTGTGCATTATCAAAATGATCCAGTACAGACTATAAAAACGTGTGTTCATGGTGCAATCAATATGTTGGGGTTAGCTAAAAGAACAAGATCAAGAATATTACAAGCCTCAACATCCGAAATTTATGGAGATCCTGAAGTTCATCCTCAAAATGAGAGTTATAAAGGAGCAGTAAGTATAGACGGACCACGTGCATGTTATGATGAAGGAAAAAGGTGTGCAGAAACAATATTTTGGGACTATGAACGTCAACATAAGGTTGATATAAAAGTTATTAGAATATTCAATACATATGGACCGAGAATGCAAGTTAATGATGGAAGAGTAGTTTCAAATTTTATTGTTCAAGCATTAGAAAATAAAGATATAACAATTTACGGAGATGGAAACCAAACAAGATCGTTCTGTTATGTTGATGACCTAATTGATGGGATGATTTCTATGATGGTTTGTAATGATTTTTCTGGGCCTGTAAATTTAGGAAATCCAATTGAGATAACTGTAAAACAATTAGCAAATGAGATAATTGACCTGACCGGAAGTAACTCCAAACTTATTTTTAAGGATCTTCCACAAGATGACCCCAAACAGAGATGTCCTGATATTACAGTAGCAAAGAAAAAACTTAATTGGGTTCCAAAAATAAATAGAAAAGATGGACTAATAAAGACAATAAGTTATTTTGAATCTTTACTAAAATAGTTAAACGAATGAAACCTTTCTCAAAATCTAAGATCCTATGTATTGGTGATATAATTTTAGATTCTTATATTCAAGGAAATATTGAAAGAATATCACCAGAGGCGCCAATACCTATTTTTAAATTAGGAACTGAAAGTTATGTTCTAGGTGGAGCAGGAAATGTTGCAAGAAATGTAACTGCCGGCGGGGGTGAATGTCATTTAATTTCAGTAGTTGGAAATGATTCAGATAACAAAATATTGGGTAAACTAATTAAAAATGAAAAGGACTTAAGTTCAGATCTAATTTCGGTAATAAAAAGAAAAACAACCAAGAAACAAAGATATATTTCAGGTCAGCATCAAGTTTTACGAGTAGATGAGGAAAACGATGAACCCATAAACTCTATTGTTGAAAAAAAAGTATTTCAAACTATTGAGAAAATGATTAAAAATTTCAACGTAGTTATTATTTCCGACTACAATAAGGGAATGTTAACAGCTTCACTTGTCCAAAAAATCATTATTCTTTCTAGGAAATATAATAAACCAATTATTGTAGACCCAAAAAGGGATTCATTTGAGATATATAAAGGAGCCACAATATTGACTCCAAACCTTAATGAGCTTTACAATGCTACTAAAAGAGAATTCAAGAATAAAATAGAAACTTCAGAAATTAACAATATTGATTTTTTATCTAGGAAACTTATTAATAAATTTAATTTCAATTCTATTATTACAACTAGAAGCGTTAATGGTATGTCAGTGATTATTAAAAATAAAAAACAAAAAAATCTCTCATCTGAAGCTTTAGAAGTTTTTGATGTTTCGGGAGCTGGTGATACGGTTGTTGCATATCTATCATTGGGAATATCAGTAGGAAATGATATTGAGAGTTCAGCGAGAATGGCTAATCAAGCAGCCGGAATTGCTGTAGGAAAGTTTGGAACAGCTAGTGTGAATTTTAATGAGCTTTTGAAGCTTAACTCAAAAGTTAATAAAGTAATGAGTCTCAGTAAAATAAAGAGAAAAATAAAAAGTTTAAAAAATAAAAAAATAGGTTTTACTAACGGATGTTTTGATTTAATTCATTCTGGTCATGTTAATTATCTATCAGCTGCGAAGGAAAGTTGTGACATACTTATACTAGGAGTTAATAGTGATTCATCTGTAAAAAAAATTAAGGGAGTAAAAAGACCTATTATTAGTCAAGATGATAGGTTAGCGATCCTATCTGCATTTTTTTTCATTGATTTTTTGATTATTTTTGATGAATTAACTCCTCTAAAATTAATAAAAAGCCTTAGACCCGATATTATTTTTAAAGGCGCTGACTATAAATCAGAAGAGGTGGTAGGAAATAAAGAGGTTTCTTCTTGGGGTGGAGAAGTAAAGCTTTTAAATTATGTGAACGGTAAATCTACAACAAATCTTATTGAAAGAATTAAAAATGAAGCTTAGTGCAGTTTTATTCGATGTTGGTGGAACAATTGCAGAAAGTGAGGAGATTCATAGAGTCTCCTTTAATGAAGCATTTAAGGAATTTGGTCTTTCCTGGTATTGGGATGAAGCAATTTATAGAGAACTTGTGTTTGTTGGTGGTGGAAAAGAAAGAATCACTCATTACATAAATCGAGCTTGGCCAGAAATGTTGAAGCAAAAAAATCTTACAAAATATATTGAGGATTTACATAAAATTAAGAGTCAAATTTACGAAGATTATTTAAATGATTGTGACCTTAAAGCAAGACCGGGAGTTATTAGATTATTGAATGAATTAAAGAAAATGAAGATTAGATTAGCAATAGTGTCAGATACAACTGAGGAAAATCTTATAAATTTATTTAAAAAAGGTTTGAGTATTAATCCATCAGAATGGTTTGAAATTTTAGCCCATGGTGGTTGTACAATTCAAAAAAAACCTGCTCCGGATATTTATCTTTGGACTTTAGAAAAGTTAAAGCTTCCCCCAGAATCTTGTATTGCAATTGAGGATGCACCAAGGGGAGTCAAATCAGCAGTTGATTCAGGATTGAAAGTTCTTGTAACACCATCAATTTATACAAAGAACGAAGACTTTAGAGAAGCAAATTTGGTTGTATCAGATTTGGGTGAACCCAATGAACCATTTAAGGTTTTGAAAGGTCCAAAGCAGGATTTAAATTATGTAAATTTAGATTTATTAGTTAGACTGCATAAAACTGGCTAACTAAGATACAATGAAATAAAATTAGTATTAATTGAACAACGAAAATAAGCACACTTAACGAATGCAATTTTCTAAATTTTGAGCCATCATCATTTATCTTTTTCGACTCATCACTGGCAATATTTATCTTTTTCATTAAAAATTGTCTACTTATTACGAATCCAAAAAGAATGAGTATATTTATTAGAAGTATCAAAGAAGAAGTTTTGATTATAAATATAATATTAAGGAGGCTTAAAATTATTCCCCACATATAAAGTTTTGGAAATAAATTCCTTATAAAAATTCTTGAGCTTTTCTCGTCCAGTGTTTTGAAAACTGTGGGGGCAACCACAATTGCAAAGAAAATCATGCTTCCAAAAAGAAGAGACATTAAGAAAAATGATATTGAGATTATTATTGAAGTTTCAAAAAAGTAAAGCATATAAGAAATTTATTTCATCTTAAATTATATAATGTTAAATAAGTATATGGGAATTAAATTCTTGCTTTTCTTGCCTTTTCTTGAAATATTTTTATTTATTCTTTTTGGAGATGTTATTGGCTTTTTTAACACTATTATTATAATAGTAGTGTCAGGAATATTTGGTTTATGGTTATTATCTCCCGGTAAAAATAATCTAAGTATCCAACAAATAAATATAGAACCACTAAATTGGCTGTGTAAAAGGTTGGCAGGAATTTGCTTAATAATACCTGGTTTTATGACAGATTTCTTAGGAATAATGCTACTTTTTAGACCCTTGAGACAAATAATTTGGTCTTTGATGCCAAGTACTTTGAAAAACTTTGTTAATAGTTCTGATATTTATAAAAAATATGAAAAAAAACCAGATTCAAAAATCATTGATGCAGATTATAAAGATTTAGATGAACAATAAAAAGATGAACAATAAAAATTTGCATTGTATTATATTTGGAAAAGTTCAGGGCGTAGGTTTTAGAAATTGGGTTAAAAAAAAAGCATCAAAATATTCTTTTTGTGGTTGGGTTAAAAATTGTTCTGATGGAAGTGTTGAGCTTGAAGTTTCAGGAGAATTAGAAAAACTAACTAAGTTTCTCTATGATATTGACTCTGGTCCAAAACTATCAAAAATAACAAATAAAAGTTTTGAGTTTTTAAAGTATAAATTTTTCAAGGATTTTAACATACTGTAAATGAGAATATATTTATTAAGACATACTTCACTATCTATCGAACCAGATATTTTTTATGGACAATCTGATATTGATGTCAGTGATAGTTTTGAAAATGAAGTAAACAATATTAAAGATAAAATCTCTAAATTAAATATATATGATGAAAAAATGAAAATTATTTCAAGTCCTCTGACTCGATGTAAGAAATTAGCAAGAGCATTATTTTCGGATTTTTCTGTGGAGGAAAGAATAAAGGAATTAAATTTTGGTGATTGGGAAAATAAAAATATAAAACAAATACCCAAAGAACAATTAGAAAATTGGAAAAATAATATTATGAGTTTTCAGATTCCTAATGGGGAATCAAATAATGAATTCTATCAAAGAGTGAAAAAGTTCTGCGATGAAATAATTTATATAAATCAGGATATTTTTATTATTGCTCATGCAGGATCAATTAATTGTATAATTTCCTATTTAGCGAAAATACCTTTTGATAAACTTGTTATAGAAAATTGGAAAAAAATTAGTTATGGTTCGATATCTTTGCTTAACAAAAAAGAAAAAAATTTTGAACTGGATCTTTTTGGAGTCTAATAGTGGTTAAAGTTCTAGTTCTAGGAGGGGTATTTGTTTGAGTTTTATTCTGCAAAAAAATTACAATCAATTAATGGAAATAAAGAACGTTTATCAATAGAACTCATTAGTGATAATAATTATTTTGCTAACTACCTTCTAAGGACTTTCAAAAACTTACCATTGATATCAGAAAGAAAAACAAATCGTAAAACAAATAAAAATGTTTAATAAAATAAGATATCTTTTTTCAAACAGTGATGAATTTTTAAATGAATTTAATTTCCCTTTGACTATTAAAAGATCGGACAGAAGAACAATTTCACTGATAGTCAGGGATGGAAAACTATTGGTAAGATGCCCAACCTTTTCTTTAGATAAAAAAATATATGACTTAATAGCACAAAAAAAAAATTGGATAAAAAAAAATATAGATAAGCAAAATCAAAATTTTAGAATTTCCAACGAAATGTATTTTCAAAAAAAGATATTTCTTTTTAAGGGCTTTCAAAAGAAATTACATCTTCAGAATAGTAATCAAGAATATATATATTTAACAAAAGATAAAATAGTTATTTCCGGAAAAAATTTGAATACTAATGCGATAAAAGTATTATTAAATAATTGGTATAAAAACTATTCATATGACTATTTTGAGCAAAAATTAATTTTTTATTCTAAAAAAATGAACTTAATTACAAATAAATTAATTATTAGAGAGTACAAAACAAAATGGGGCTTATGTTCATTTAGAAAAAAGATTATTTATTTAAACTGGAGATTGGTAATGGCTCCGGAGTCGGTCTTAGATTATGTAATCATTCACGAGCTTTGTCATCTTATAGAGCCAAATCATTCGAAAAGTTTTTGGAATCAAGTTGAAAAATACAAGTCAGATTATAAAAAAGATAAAATGTGGTTAAAAGAAAATGGATTTTTATTATTTTTTTGAATTGGTGCGCCCGAAAGGATTTGAACCCTTAACCTTTTGAGCCGAAATCAAATGCTCTATCCAGTTGAGCTACGGGCGCATTAATTATTATGAATCAGCATTATGTGCAAGTTTTTCAAGCTTCTTAATAAAAAACATTATGATTAAACTTATAAAAACACAAAAAAAAGTAATTAATAAAAATGTTTGAGATTCTCCAAGTTTTTCAGAATATTGTCCAATAGTGCTTGCCAGTTTGTTACCCAAACCCATAGATGCAAAGTAAATTCCCATAATGGAAGAGACATATCTGACGGGTGCAAGTTTTGTAATGTAAGAAAGCACCACCGGAGATGCACATAATTCACCAATAGTATGAAATAAATATGCTAGTAGTATCCAGTAGATGGCTGAGCTTCCGTTTTTAATAAATTCATTACTTGCAAAAAACATAAAAATAAACCCTAAACCCATAATTCCTAACCCAACACTCATCTTAAATAAAGAAGAGTTATTAAAACCTTTTTTTTTCATTATTAACCAAAAAGAAGAGATAGGCAGACCTAACAAAATGATTAGCAAAGGGTTAACTGATTGGAACCAGCTTGCTGGAAGTACCCAGTTATTCAGAAACTCCAAAGATCTATCTGTTTTTTCATAAGCGTAAAGATTCATTAATCCTCCTGCTTGTTCAAATGCAGACCAAAATATAATAATTATTAAAAATGATATTACTAAAAGTTTTATTCTATCAATTTCAACCTTTGTAAAATTTAGGTTTAATCTATTCTCTTTAATATCATTCTTATTTATTATTCTATCATTTGGTATATATTTTTGACCTTTTAAAAAAAATATTTGCCCTATTATCATTCCAATACCGGCAAGACCGAACCCATAATGCCAACCAAAAACCTCTCCAACATATCCAACAATAATACTAGAAAAAAAAGCACCCAAATTTATACCAATATAGAAAATAGTAAAACCCTGTTCTCTAATATTGCTCCTTTGTTTGTATAAGGACCCTACGAGAGAAGATATATTAGGCTTGAGCAGTCCAACTCCAAGAATAATCAGAATTAATCCAAGAAAAAACGATAAGTTGTTTTGTAAAGCTAAACAAAGATGTCCAAAACATAAAAAAAACCCTCCAATCAACAAAGATTTTTTCTTTCCTATGAGCCTATCTGCAATAATTCCACCTGGTATGCATGCAAAATATACAAGAGCCGTATACCAACCATAAAGTGCAAGAGCATCATTCCTACTCCAACCCATTCCTGGATTCTCATCATTAACACTAGATACCAAAAATAATATAAGTATCGCTCTCATCCCGTAATAGCTAAATCTTTCCCATATTTCTACAAAAAATAAAACAAAAAGACCTTTGGGATGGTTTCTCAATTCGCTTAAAGTATTTAAAGACATATTATTGATTACTTTTTTTAGATTTTTTCAAGATCGTTAATATGAGTTTTTAAAGCCCTACTTGCAAGCTTGATTTCTATGATAAAGAAAATTAAAGCAAAACAAAAAAAACTTAATGCAAATAAAAAAAAAATAACAGAAATTAATATAAAATCGAGAATACCAACAAAAATTGTTAATAAATTAAATAAAAAAGCAATTCCTGAAAATATTTGAGCAGATTGTATATACCTTAATCTTAAGCTTAATATTTTCACTTGTGACAAATATCTCATGGCGGATTTGTCAGAAGATTTAATCTTTTTATTGATAAATTCGTCATAAATTTTTCTAATAAGCTTACTTAACGATGAATATCTATTACCAAAAGAAATCATCATTAATGGAATAGCAGGAAATAAAAATGCAGCGAAGGAAAGATCAAAGTTATTAATAGCCATATTACCAGAGTATTAATTAGTTAACCTAATTTATACCCTATTTTTTTTTTAATTGGTATAAAACTTGCTGTAATGAATAGACCCTTTCTGTTTAATCAGAAAAACAAAGTTTTAAGGAGACTTCATAAATAATTCCTCCCTTACCTTTTTAGAGGTTTCCTTAATTCTTTAATCATCTTGATTAATTTTTTCTATAAACTCTTTTACTTTTTTGAAATCTTCACTTGGAATATCTTTATATGATAAACCAAAATATGATTTAATCAGTGAACAAACATGTGCATAAGGATTTCTTCCTTTAGGATGAAATTCATGGTCAGGTAGGAGTCCAGATAAAGAGTCGCCTTTTTTCTGAATTAATTGCCATAACTCTTTTTTATTTGATATATTCATTTAATTCCTAACATTTGATTTATTTTTTTTTCGATTAACGAAACTTGTTCTCTAGATAAGAGCTCTATTTTACTTTTTAGCTTTGTGAATTTTTTTTTAGGCTCACTCTTGATTCCTAATAAAAAACTTTTTTTTACCATTTTTATTTGTTTTGAGATTTTAATTAAATCGTCTCTGTATTTGAGGCTTAACTCCATAATGCCAAAGTTACTGAGTGTTAGAAAATAATTAAGTAAATTATTTGCTGTACCCTTTTTTCCATTTTCAAGGAGTTTTTGAATTACAAACGATAACTCTTCTTTTCTAAATTTGTTAATAGTTTCTGAAAAAAAAGGTTTTAAATTTTTTGTTAATGTATTTGAAAAGTCTGACTTATATTTTTCACTCGGTTTTTTGTGTACAATAAATAATTTTAACAATGTTTCAAATGAAAGTTTATTTGTTGGAAAGTCAATGTCATCAGTTATTTGAGTAATATTTTTAAATATCAGATTAGGATTATTTCCTTCCTTAGCAATCTTTTGGGCAACTGAGAATTTTGTGTATACTTCTTCTATTTTGTTTTCAGGATAATTACCAAGCTTTACAGTCGTGGTTTTGTTTTGGATTCTTAGGGTACAAAAAAATGATAAATATTCATTTCTTTTAAAAACTCTTATTAAGGGGTTTATTTTATCGATTAAATATGAATTTTTTTCTCCGAGTAATAAAAATTTATCAAGTTCATTATTAGATAGGGAAATTTTTATCATAAAAAAAACAAAAGAAAAACATAATAATTCATATACAATATGTACTTATTAACATAAAATACTTTAATTTTAAAGTTAAAATTTAAAAGCCAGACTTTGTAATAATTTTTCTAGCAGATCTTGTGGATTTTTTTTTTTTAACTATTTTCTCATACTGTTTTTTTCTTCCAAAATTATTATTTTTTACTGTTTTCTTTTTAATAACATATTTATTGCCTGCTTTAGGTGGCGGAAGTTTCTTATAAGATCCATCATCTTTTATTAAATAATAATTTCCGTATTTATCCTGTACTATTTCTGCGCTTTTTGATGCATAAGGAATCAATAATATTACCAAAAGGAAAAACCAAAAAAGTTCACAACTTAAAGAGGTCTTAAATTCTTGTTTTTTTTCATAATACATCACTCATAATAACTTTTTAATTGGATTTTATATACTTTTTATAAAATTATTTAATCTAATATATGGATTTTTTTTGATTTGATCAGAAGTTCATAAGAATTCTTATTTGAAATATCGTAATAAATTTCATCTGAGTCATTTAACCATTGATGAATATTTTGGATAACTGTTGAATTATTATTATCTCTAAGAATCATATGATAATTTTTATCGTAAACTTGAATTGTAATTTTTTTATTTTTTAATTCTGCATTATCATCTATATTTTTGATGATATTTATGAGAGGTTTTCTTGGAATAACCTCGTCTAAAACCGGTATTATAAGTAATGTTGGAACTGTGGGTAAATTTATAATTTTTTTAAAGTCTAGATATGAATCATCCATTAGTTCTATTACTCCACGCAAGCTTTTAAGATTTGGTTGATGAATAACGAAGGGGTCTTTTGAAAATTCTTTTAACATTTCAATATTATTACTTGGCTTTATTTTTATAATCTGTTTCCCACTAACTTTTAAATTAGGAAATATTTTTGATAAAAATGAAACTAGTTTAGATTTTAAAAAGTTTTGTTTTGAGAAATCCCATATCGAAGGTGCAACTAAAATTAAACCATCGAACTTAAATTTATCTTTTACTATAATTTTTGCAGCAAGACTTCCACCCATACTTTCTCCCATTAAAAAAATTTTTTTTTTAGGATTTTGCTTTTTAATTATTTTACAAAATTCAATTATATCTTTTAAATGTTCATTGTAATGGAACCAGTAACCAAAGTTTTCATTTCTTCCAAAACCTCTTAAATCAAAAGCAAGTAGATCCACATTTTTTTCTTTTAAATATTTTCCTAACTCTTTGAAGGATGTTGCATAATCAGAGAAACCGTGAACAGCTACTATGATATTCTCTGCATTATTAGCTTTCCATGAATTGATATGAAGTCTAGTGTTATCAGAACTTATAAAATACTCATTTTCAATTTTTGAATCAAATAATCTATTAATCTTTTTATCCTGTGATGTTGAACAAGATATTATAATTAACAATATAGAATACTTAATTGCATACTTTAATTTTTTAATAATCTTAAAAATATTTCCTCTAAGTCCGTTTCTTTGGTTGATAATTCTTTTATATCACATTTATTTTCAATCAATTTTTTGATGATCTCTCCAGAACTTATTATATTTTTTTTGTATCGTAGGTGTATGGTCGTTTTATCTTTTGATCTAAATATTACATATTTGGACAAGAATGAAGATATTTTTGAAATTGGATTTTTTAGTTTCACATGCATTTCTTTAACATCAATAATTTTTAGAATTTCTTCCTTAGATTCACTAATTACTAAATTACCTCTATCAATTATTGCTATTTTATCACATAATCTTTCTGCCTCTTCGAGATAATGTGTTGTTAATATTATTGTAGTACCACTTTTATTTAATTTCTTAATATATTCCCAGAGTTTTTTTCTTAATTCAACATCTACACCTGCTGTAGGTTCATCTAATACAAGAACTGACGGATTATGAACCATAGCTTTTGCTAGCATTAATCTTCTTTTCATTCCCCCTGAAAGACTTCTTGAATAAGCATTGGCTTTATCAAATAGGTTAAGATCTTTGAGTATTTTAATATTAATCATATTTCTTTTTAAAATTCCGTAATAACCTGCTTGATTATTTAGTATTTCCAAGGGCGTAAAAAATGGATCAATGTTTATTTCTTGTGGTACTACTCCTATTGCCCCTCTGGCAGTCTTAGGATCGTGATCAATATCAACATTGCAAACTTTTACAAGTCCTGAAGTTTTTGTTGTCAAACCAGCAAGAATATTTATGAAAGTACTTTTTCCAGCACCATTAACACCTAATAATCCAAAAATTGAGCCATGAGGAATTTTTAACTCAATATTATTTAGTGCTAAGTTGTTTCCCCCATAATTTTTAACTAATTTTTTTACTTCTATTGCATAATCTTTCTTCATGTCATATTTTTTGAGTATGAAAAGTTTATTGATAGTAAAATTAACTGATATAAATGTAGTTCTATGAGTAATAATATTCAAACTGATTTAAAATTAGTTGATAACTTCACTGTTAGCTGTGACGGGAGAGATAGCTCAGATGGTCATCCAAGAGTTTATTTGAGTCTTAATGAGACTGATGAAACAAAGTGTCCATATTGTAGTCAACGTTTTAAGAAGAAATGAGTTCACTTAAGCAATTAGTTCTTGTAGACGGCTCTGGATATATTTTTAGAGCTTATTATGCTTTACCAAATATGAAAAGATCTGACGGAATGCCTGTGAATGCAGTTTTTGGTTTTTGTAATATGATATTAAAATTATTGGAGGATATTCAAAGAGAAAAAGGTGGTGGAATTGGCGTAGCAATAATATTTGATGCAGCAAGAAAAACTTTTAGAAACAAAATTTTTCCTGATTATAAGGCAAATAGATCTGAACCTCCTGAAGATCTTATTCCTCAATTTGAAATAATTAAAGATATTCCTAACGTGTTTAATATACCGTCTATTCAAGTACTTGGCTTTGAAGCCGACGATTTAATTGCATCATATGCTAAGAAAGCAATCGAAAATAATGTTAAAGTAACTGTTGTTTCATCTGATAAAGATTTAATGCAGTTGTTGCAACATAATATCTCACTTTTAGATCCTATTAAAAAAAAAGAGCTTAGCGAAAAAGAAGTTTTAGAAAAATTTGGTGTAACTCCAAATAAAGTTATTGATGTGCAGGCTCTGGCTGGTGATCAATCAGATAACGTTCCTGGAGTCCCTGGCATTGGAATTAAAACTGCTGCCCTACTGATTAATCAATTTGGAGACTTGGAAAATTTACTGAATAATTGCGGGGTAATAAAACAACAAAAAAGAAGAGAAACTTTGGAGAATAATAAAAAATTAGCATTGATTTCAAAAGAGCTAGTGACTTTAAGAGATGATGTTGAATTACCAATCTCAATTGATGATTTAAGTTTTAAACCTTTAGATATCAACAAACTAATAAATTTTTTAGACGATATGGAGTTTTCGAGAATAAAGAAACAAATTATTAGTAAATATGGAATTAAGAATACTTCTTTAGAAGTTAAGTTAGAAGCCTCAAAAAACAAAAAGGAAAAGATAATAAACCCTAAAAGAGAATCGATTTCAAAAAGAAATTATCAACTAGTGACTAACATAAAACTTTTAGAGGATTGGATAAAACTAGTTACTAGAAAAGGTTTTGTGGCCATTGACTGTGAAACTGATAGTTTATCTGCTGTCGAGGCTAAAATAGTGGGATTTTCAATGTCGCTTGAGAATAGCCGTTCATGCTATATTCCTCTAGCACATAAATCACTAAACAATGAAAAAATAGAACAAATAAGGATAGAAGATTTTATTAGGGTAATTAAACCTATTATGGAAGATCAATCTATTATTAAGATTGGACAAAATCTAAAGTATGATTTAATTGTTCTAAAAAAAATTGGCATTTCCTGTGAAAATTTAGATGATACTATGCTTATGTCATATGTGCTGAGCGCAGGGAATCATGGTCACGGTCTTGATGAGTTATCAATTAAGTATTTAGGTCATGAATCAATAAAATTTTCAGATGTAACCAAGATAGAAAAGAAAAAAGTAACATTTGATTTTGTTCCACTTGATAAAGCACTAAATTATGCTGCTGAAGATTCTGATATAACTCTTAGACTTTGGGAAATATTAAGAAATAAATTAATAAATGAAAAGCTATATTTTTTTTACTTTTACATTGAAAAGCCTTTGATAAAAGTAATAACTGAGATGGAAATATCTGGGATAAAAATAGATATAGATAATCTAAAGGATCTATCAGAAAAATTTAAAAAAAAAATAATAGAAATCGAAGAATCTATTTTTCTTATTTCAAAAGAAAAGTTTAATGTCGGCTCACCAAAGCAATTAGGAGAAATATTATTTCAAAAACTATCATTACCAAATGGGAAAAAAGGAAAGAGTGGAAATTACCAAACAGATGTAAGTGTTTTAGAAAAATTAAAAAATGAGAAAATACCTATAGCAGGAAAAATCTTGGAATGGAGACAGTTTAATAAACTACTTACAACATATTGCGAGGGATTAATTGCCAGAGAAAACTTACTCACCTCAAGAATTCATACCTCATTTGGTATGGCAAGTACTAACACTGGAAGGCTATCTTCTAATGCACCTAATTTACAAAATATCCCCATTAAAACACAAGAGGGAAAGGAAATTAGGAGAGCATTTGTTGCTGATATTGGTTATAAAATTGTTTCAATTGATTACTCTCAAATAGAACTTAGAATTTTAGCACACGTTGCAAAAATTCAATCACTTCAAGATGGATTTAGAAAAAATCATGATATCCATAGTTTAACCGCTATGGATGTATTTCAAGTAGACAAAGAATCAGTTACAGAAGAGTTGAGAAGGAAAGCAAAAACAATTAATTTTGGAATTATATATGGAATCTCACCATTCGGATTAGCAAATCAACTTGATATTTCAAATACTGAAGCGAAAGATTACATAGATAAATATTTTAACAAGTATCCTGGAATTAGAAAATATATGACTGAAACTGTTGAGAACTGTAAGGAGAACGGTTTTGTAAAGACACCATTTGGTAGAAAAATCTCTATTCCTCTTATTAATGATAAAATAGTTGCTAGAAGAAATTTTGCTGAAAGATCTGCAATTAATGCACCTATCCAAGGTGGTGCAGCAGATATGATTAAAAGGTCAATGATTAAAGTATCTAATTATTTGGAAAAGGAAAAATTGAAAACTAAAATGCTATTACAAGTTCATGATGAATTGATATTCGAAATACCTGAAAATGAAATTTCTTTTGTTCCAAAAAAAATTGCCAAAATAATGGAAAATGCTTCTGAGCCGATCCTCAGTTTGAGTGTGCCATTAAAGGCAGACATAGGCATTGGTTTAAGCTGGGCTGATGCTCATTAATTTATTTTTCGGCGAACTTATGCATCATTATGAAAGCTTTTCTTAATTCATCAGAATTTTTTAGTGATTTGATGAAATTTAATCTTAATAACTTTTCTTTATGTCTCATATCAAAACCTTCTGGATCTATACCAATTAGTTTCCATTTACAGGACTTTTTTTGCCCCATTATGTTCCTTGAAAATAAATCTATGCTTTTTTGGTGACATTCATTCATATGATTAATTGTTTCATTCTCGGCTTCCAAAAAGCCAGAGGTATATTTGTAGGTAAGCTCATTTTTTTTGAACCAACTAACCTTAGCAAAACCTCCAGTTAGATGTCCTCCAGAAATATTTAGTTTGTAGATATTCATATCTTTAAAATTAGCATATAGCTGGGATGCTGGATGTCTACTGAGAAATCTTTTCTTATGATTTGGGATATTACTTTTTTTTAAATTTCCCATTACAGTTAGTCTTGGTCTAGACATAGGATCTTCATAATATTCCGCATTGGATTTTTTTTGAATATTTTTAAAAACTGGAAAGTTTATGAGGTTTCTCTGTTCTTCATAAAATAAGATTGAAACTGAATTATTTTCACTCAAGTTTTTAGTATGTTCAGATAAATCAGAAAGAAGTAAGAGTGGACTTCCATCGTAATCAAATGCACTCAATACAAATGTAACATATGGAATATGTTGTAATTTATCTGATGAAACTTTCTTCATATTTTTTTTATTAAGATTTGTAGCTAAATAAGCTCGAGAACAAGATCTCATTAAATTTCTTGTAATAATATCTATTTTTTTAGTTTCCATTTTTCAAATTTTAAATAATATATAATCTCATTCAAATATATGGTTTAAAAATGAAATTTGTAGAGAAAAAAATTTCTTTTAAAAAAATAACGCTTATTTTTTTTATTATAGTACAAATTATTTACAGTACAAATAAATATAGTTATGCAGCAAATACCTTAATTAATAATATTGCAGTTCATGGTGGATATACATTTGAAACTTTCAAGGGACAAAAGGTTCTTTCTGTTTATATATCAATATTTAATAACTCAGAAAAAGATAGAAAAATAAAATTTGTTACATCTAGTTTATCAAAAAAAGTGGAACTTCATTCTCATATTAAAGATGAAAATGTGAATAAAATGATTAAAATTGACGAAGTTAATATTTTAGCAAAAGATCAATTTTTTTTTCAACCTGGGAAAACTCACATAATGATATTTGAATTATCTGAACAATTAAAAGATGGTGATGAATTTGATTTAACCTTTCAATTTAATGATGGTGAGCTAATTGATACTAAAATAAAAGTTTTAAACAAGTCATTGAGAAATATGAAACATATGTAGATTATGGTTTCAAAACAAGTGCATGGAACATCAGTAGCAATTGAAAATAGAGGTGTGCTCATAATTGGATCATCTGGATCTGGAAAATCGGATTTAGCTCTGAGATTAATAGATTCAGGCGCAACACTTATTAGTGATGACCAAACAGAATGTATTAAAAATAAAAATGATATTTTTTTGTTCCCTAACCAAGAAATTTGTGGATTAATTGAAGTTAGAGGAGTTGGAATTATTAAAGTACCTTTTGTAAAAAATGTTAAGTTAAATATGATTGTTGAGTTAACAAACAAAGAACCTGAAAGAATTCCAGAATCAAAAAAGAAAAGACTTCTTGGTAAAAATATTAAATATATAAAAATTATAGGCACGGAACCATCGGCAAGTGCAAAAATTAAGGTTAAATTACTTGAAGACATGATTAATGATTAAAAAAAAAGTTATAATTGTAACAGGTGTATCAGGAGCAGGAAGAAGCACTGCACTAAAAATTTTTGAGGATCTCGGATACGAAGCTGTCGATAATCTCCCCTCATTATTATTCTCATCCCTGGTAAATAAAGATCTGAAGGGTTACGTTGCAATAGGAATAGATGTGAGGAGTAGAGATTTTAATGGAAAAAAACTATCAAAATTTATTGCAAAGAATAAAAAAATTATGGATATTGAATTAGTTTTTTTTGACTGTGATACCGGTATTTTAATTAATAGATATAAAGAAAGTCGAAGACCTCATCCGTTAAAGTTAGATATACCTATTTCTGATATAATTAAACAGGAAAGACTCTGGCTTGAACCTCTTAAAAACGAGTCTGATTATATGTTTGACACAACAAGTATAACAGTTCCAAACTTAGTGAAGATATTAACAAGCAACTTTTCTCTAAATCATAATTTGAGACTTAGTTTAAGAGTAATTTCCTTTGGCTACAAATATGGGCTACCAAGAGAGGCAGATATCATAATTGATATGAGATTCATAAAAAACCCTTTTTATATAAAAAAATTAAAAACACTTACTGGCAAAGATCAGAAAATAATTGATTACATTGAGTCACAAGAATCTTTTAAACAGTTTTTTCATAATTTTATAAACCTTCAAAGAAAAACATTACCGATGTTTTTAAATGAAGGTAAAAAATTTCTTACTATTGCTTTTGGTTGTACCGGTGGTATACATAGGTCAGTGATGATCGCTGATAAGTTTTATAAAGAAATTAATGCTAAAGAACTTGAAATTTTTGTTGATCATAGAGACCTAAAAAAATGATTGGTATTGTAATTGTAACCCATGGGAACCTAGCTAAAGAATTTATTGTTGCTTTGGAACATGTTGTGGGGAAGCAATCTGACATATTTGGTATTTGTATTCACCCTGAAGATAATATGGATCAAAGGAGAAAAGAAATAATTGATGCAATAGAGAAGGTTGATTCAGGAAGTGGTGTAATTGTGACGACTGATATGTTTGGTGGCACACCGTCGAATTTAGCAATTTCAACCATTGAAGATGGAAAAACCGAAGTAATTGCTGGAGTTAATTTACCAATGCTTATTAAAATGGCTTCTTCTAGAAAAGAACTTAATTTAAGTGACTTAGTGAAAGTTTCTCAAGATTCAGGAAGGAAATATATAAATGTTGCATCTACCTTTATTGAGGATAAAGAAACTTGACAATAAAAAAAAGTGAGAAAAAAATTCTCATTACCAACAAACTGGGTTTACATGCAAGAGCCGCATCAAAGTTTGTAAATATTTCATCAAGACTTCAATCAAAGACTTTGGTTCAAAAAGGTAAAAATATTGTCACTGGAACTTCAATTTTGGGTTTGATGTCTCTTGCCGCCACTAAAGGATCAGAAATTAAAATTAGTTGTGCTGGAAAAGAACCTAAGAAAGATTTATCCGAGCTTGTAGAATTAGTTAGAAGGAATTTTGGTGAAGAAGAGCCGCCTCAGAACCTTCTTAAAGAAAAAATTTATAAGGGAATTGGTGTTTCACCGGGTTTTTTTATTGGTTTATGCACTATAAAAGAAAATATAGGATATTCTTTTGCAAGATATAAAATAACTCCTCAAGATGTAAAAAAAGAATTAGCAAGATTTAATATTGCAGTTAATAAGTCTATAGAAGAATTAAAAATCTTAATTAAAAAGAGTGATAGTGAAGAATATCTAGGACAAAATGAAATGAGCTTTATTCTTAAAGCTCACGTATTAATGTTAAATTCTTCTTCATTAGTAAAACAATCTCGATTAAGGATTAAAAACGATTTAGTAAATGCCGAGTTAGCAATAAGTGAAGAATTAGATAAGCATGAAAAAGTATTTAGTAAAATCAAAAACCATTACTTTAAAGAAAGGTTCGATGATGTTAAAGATGTTTGTCGAAGAGTAATTAAAAACTTAAAAAAAAATCAAAAAAATAAACGAAAAAATCAAACACTTGCTAATAGAATTGTAATTTCAGAGGAATTAAGCGCCGCTGATCTACTTGCCTTACAAAAAGTTAAAATAGCTGGTTTAGTCAGTCAATTGGGAGGACCAGAGGGTCATTTCGCAATTGTTGCACGATCTTTCTCTATTCCCACTGTAGTAGGTGTTAAGGATTTATTGGAAAATCTTCGTAATGACGAAAAAGTTATTATTGATGGTGAAAACGGAATTATAATAAAAAATCCTAGTTTAACAACAATTCGTAAATATGAAGAAAAAATTAATGATCAAAAAAATGAAAATATAAAATTAAATTCATTTAAAAATATGATTCCTATTACTAAAGATAAGAAAAGAATATTCATTGAGGCAAATGTTGATAACTCATTAGAAGTAAAAGATGCTTTTAAAAAAGGTATAGACGGTATCGGACTTTTCAGAAGTGAGTATTTATATATGAACAGAAAAAACTTTCCAACTGAAACGGAACAATTAGGCTTAATAAGAAATTCCATAAAAGAGCTCAAAGGAAAAGTTTTAACCATAAGAACGCTTGATGTTGGAAATGATAAACCTATTGAGTCTTTTGATAAATTAATAGCTCCATCACCTAATCCAGCCTTAGGTCTAAGAGCGATACGACTCACATTAGCTTTTCCTAAAATATTTATGAAGCAAATATCTGCTATATTGAAAGCAAGTGAATATGGTCCTATCAGAATAATGTTACCAATGGTATCAAATGTAAATGAACTGAAAGAAGCAAGGATAATTATTAATAAAGTACACAAAGAATTATTAAAAAAGAAAAAAATAACCCAAACTAATTTACCTCCTATCGGAGTTTTAATAGAGACACCGGCAGCTGCTCTGACTTCTGAATCATTGGCAGAATACTGTGATTTTTTTGCCATAGGCACTAATGATCTAACAATGTACACACTAGCAATTGATAGAGGGGATGAAAGCGTGGCAAAAATTTATGACCCTGCTCATCTTTCAGTATTAAAACTCATTAAAATGACCTATGAATCTGGGTCTAAAAAGGGTATACCAGTTAGTATTTGTGGTGAAATGGCAGGGGACTCTTTTTTTACAGCATTATTAATAGGTATAGGTGTAAATATTTTATCTATGAGCACATCAAGAATTTTAAAGATTAAACAATTTATAAATTCATTGAATTATAAGGAGTCAAAAGTTTTAGCTGAAAGTATTTTGAAAGAAAGTAGTAATGAGAAAATAAAAAGAATGCTTGAAGATTTTAATTTAGCTATTAAAAAAATAATATAAAAATGAATAAGAATGAAAGGTATAAAAGTCATGCAAGATTATAAAGTAAAAGATATTTCGTTAGCAGAATGGGGGAGAAAGGAAATATTAATAGCAGAAACTGAAATGCCTGGTTTAATGAAAATAAGGGAAGAGTTCTCAAAAAAGAAACCGTTAAAGGGTGCCAGAATTGTCGGGTGTCTTCATATGACTATACAAACTGCAGTTTTGATAGAAACTTTAATCGAATTAGGCGCTTCAGTAAGATGGAGCTCATGTAATATTTACTCAACACAGGATCATGCTGCTTCAGCAATGGCTGAAAGAAATATACCTGTTTTTGCGTGGAAAGGTGAAACTGAAGAGGAATTTTGGTGGTGTATCGAGCAGACTGTCAATGGGCCAGAAGGTTGGAAACCTAATTTGATCCTTGATGATGGTGGTGATGTAACAAAGTTATTACATGATAAATATCCAGAATATTTAGACGATATCAAAGGTTTATCTGAGGAGACGACAACAGGAGTTTTGAGACTAATTGAAATGGAGAAAAATAAAACATTAAAAGTTCCAGCAATTAATGTGAATGATTCAGTTACAAAATCAAAGTTTGATAATAAGTACGGTTGTAGAGAGAGCCTGGTTGATGGAATCCGTAGAGCCACAGATGTAATGATGGCCGGAAAAGTTGCAGTTGTAGCAGGTTATGGTGATGTTGGAAAAGGATCTGCTGAAAGTCTAAGAAACGCTGGTTGTCGAGTTTTAGTTACTGAAGTTGATCCTATATGTGCTTTGCAAGCTGCAATGGATGGTTATGAAGTCGCTACTATGGAGGACGCAGCTAAAAGATCAGATATTTTTGTAACCGCCACAGGAAATGTTGATGTTATCACAATCGAACATATGAGAGACATGAAGGATAGAAGCATTGTTTGCAATATAGGACACTTTGATTCTGAAATCCAAATTGATTCATTAAAAAATTATAAATGGAATAATATTAAACCGCAAGTTGATGAAATTGAGTTTCCTGATGGAAAAAAAATAATTGTTTTAGCTGAGGGAAGACTTGTTAATCTTGGTTGTGCAACTGGACATCCAAGCTTTGTAATGTCAGCATCTTTCAGTAATCAAGTCTTAGCACAAATAGAGTTATGGGAAAATAGTTCAAAATATGAAAATAAAGTTTATGTATTACCTAAAAAATTAGATGAAAAAGTTGCGAAACTTCATCTAGATAAAATTGGTGCTATGCTTACTCTATTATCAAAGAAACAAGGTAAATATATTAATGTTCCAGTAGAAGGACCTTTTAAAAGTGATGAGTATAGGTATTAAGCTTAATGCCGATACTAGATTTTATTAATCCCCTTTGTAGTTGAATACTCGAAATGCAAACTTTTATCGGGAAAAATTCTTTTGTAACATGAATGTGCAGCAATAGCAGCTTCTGAAAAACCTGTAAGGATAAGTTTTAATTTGCCGGAATAAGAACAAACATCCCCTACGGCAAAAATCCCGTGCTTCGAGGTTTGACAAGTTGATTGATCTATTTTTAAACTGTTCTCACTTATTTCTAGTTCCCAATTTTTTATTGGTCCAAGATCAGACGATAAACCAAAAAAAGGTAAAAAGTAGTCAGCTTTCAAAGTAATTATTTCTTGACTAAGATTTCTAACTATAACTTCTTCTATTATACCATTTTTTCCATTAATTGAATCAACTTGATAAGGAATAATCATTTCAACTTTACCTGTAGAACATAAGTTTTCTAATTTCTTTACACTATTTGGTGCTGCTCTGAGTTTAGATCTTCTGTGAATGAAATATATTTTTTTAGATTCCTCTGCAAGTTCAATAGCCCAATCTACAGCTGAGTCACCTCCACCAGCAATAACAAGATTTTTATTTCTAAAAATAGATTTATCTTGAATAGAGTAAAATACCGATTTATCCTCAAATTCCTCAATATCTTTTATTGGAGGTTTATTGGGACCGAAAGCACCTGTTCCAGCTGCAATTATAATACATTTTGCATTAATTAGCTTTTCTTTTGATGTTTTGATTATAAAATTATTATTTTCTTCTTTAATTTCAACAACCTTTTGCTCTAGATTTATGATTGGATTGAATGGCTTTATTTGTTTATTAATTTGATTAATTAAATTCTCTGCAGATATCGATGGGTAAGCAGGAATATCATAAATTGGTTTTTCTGGATACAGTGCCGAGCATTGGCCTCCAATTTCATCAAGTGAATCAACTAAACAACTTTTTATTCCCAATTGCCCTAATTCAAATACGCAGAACATTCCAACTGGACCAGCACCAATAATTAAAACATCTGTTTGTAAATTTTTCATTATTCTTAAATAATTTAATGTCTATAATAAATCATTATAAATATATGTGAAACTTTAAACAAAATGAAAGATGTATTTAAAATATATTT